>Ga0224558_1004757_pt1 | contig 10366 bp, 3 predicted proteins | sample 714S32024metaG_FD_180682 | JGI IMG/M metagenome (GOLD analysis project Ga0224558, IMG submission 180682) | Peat soil microbial communities from Stordalen Mire, Sweden - 717 S3 20-24 | ecosystem: Environmental > Terrestrial > Soil > Wetlands > Peat | place: Sweden: Norrbotten County, Stordalen... | reverse complement strand
ATCAGGAAGGGGATTTGAAACAAAAGGAAACGAAGGTAACGAAGATGAAAATGCATTTTTTTGAAGAAGGAGTCGGAAACGCGCGATTTTTCTTCGTGATCTTCGTTGCCTTTTGTTGAAAATCCCTTTGCCCGCTGGTTAAAAAATTACGGTAAATTACGGTGGTTTTGTTGCGGCGCAAGGGGGTTTGCGGGCGCGGGACAGAATTCAGCGGGGATCGCCCTCATCCTGAACTCCCTCCGCCGTCGCCAAGGCTTTGGCGGACAGGCTGGGAGAAGGGATGGCAGGCGCGCGGTTCTGGTGTTGCGAATGAGCGTCCGGCGAATCCAGTGGTGTGCTTTTCCGCCCCGCGGCGCGGGGCGGTTATGCAGGCTTGTGCACCCTTGTGCACCTTAATAATCCCCCGGCTTGGCAAGGACGCGGTAGGTATCGGTCCAGGGGTCGAAACGGCAGATGCCCGCGTAGTCGCAGTGGTCGCAGGCGCGTTCGCGGCCCTTTTGGAACGGGTTGGGCTGGAGGGCCCCCTCGTAAATCTCCCGGCCCATCCGGATCAACTCGGACTCGACGTGGTCGAGCAGGTTCCGAAAATCCTGCGGGGACAGCACGTCGGCGCTCCGGGCGTCGGGCCGGCCGTCGGCCTTGCGCTTGAAATTGAACTGGGCGGATTCATTTGTTTGACAGCTATCGAGCCAGGGGAGAGCGGAGGCGTCGAACCTGCCGCTGTGCTGGTAGCGCCGGCGCTGGAATTCCTCGCGCGTGGCCAGCACCTCCGTGCGCGTCTCGCCCCGCTCGGTCTGGCCGCGCAAATTGACGTAGAAGACCCCGGCCGGCACAAGGCGCCCGACGCCGAAGACAGTCTTGGGTTCCGCCAACTGCCGGAGCACGCCGAGGTAGGCGGCCAGTTGGAGTTGAAGGCCGTGCGCCATCAAGGTTTTGTCCAGCTTCCGCGCGCTGGATTTGTAATCGATCACAACCGTCAGCGCCTCGTCCGCGGCGTCGCGGCGGCAGAGATCGACGCGGTCGATGATGCCGCGCAGGAGCAGGCGGCGGCCCGCGGCCAAATCCAGTTCCCAGGCGGGGAGCCTGGCGCCCTCGCCTCCGAAGCGCAGTTCGACTTCGCGCGGATCGAACCGGTAATGGTCCATCCAGCCGACGGTGGCCGCGATGAAGTCTTGCAGCGCGTCGGCGACGGCGCGGGCGGCAAAGCGGGTTTGGGCGCGGGCGGCGAGCAGGCCCTCGTGGAATTGCGGGGTCAGTTCGGCGACGCACTCGCGGACGCGCCGGCGGGCCTGGTCGGGCGAAAGGTCGCGCCAGTTTTTTTCTTCTTGTCTCAACTGGTCGTGGAAGCGGGCCAGGACGGCGTGCTGGAAGCTGCCCCGTTCTCGGACGTCCAGCTCAAAGCGCAGGCGCTCTTCGGCGCGGAGGCCGGAGTGGACGAAGAATTTGAAGGAGCAGGCGGCGAATTCCTCCAGGCGGCTGACGGAGGTGCGCAAGGCCGGCCCGTAAAGTTCCGCGGCCGCTGCCGGCGAAAGACGGTCCAACCCGCCGGCGGCCGGGAGCAGGGCCAGTTGTTCGCGGAGGGCGGCAAAGGCGGGGCGTTCCAGCAGCGCGCGCAAGACGGGCATCAGAGTATTGACACGGGTGATTTGGCCGGCCAATTCGCACGGGTGCTCCGCCCGCGCCCAATCCGGCTGGGCGAACTGTTCGACGCGCAGTTGCGGGAACAGGCCGCGCAGATGGGAGAAGAAAGGAGAAGGGTTGAGCGGCTGGCCGGCGTCGTCCCGTTGCGCGCAAGTCAGCACCAGGCGCTGGCGCGAGCGGGTGCAGGCGATGTAGCCCAGGAACCGTTCGCGGCTGAGAAACTCGCGGCGGGAGGGGCCCAGGAAAATCTCCCACTGGCCAAGCTCCTCGCGGTCGGCGTCGTTGAGCAGATTGCCGGCGGAAGGGGTGGCGGGGAAGACCGATTCGTTGACGCCCAGCAGCAGGACCAGTTTCAAATCGGGGTTGCGCGAGCGGTCAATGGTTCCAATCAAAACCTGGTCCAGGGCGGGCGGAATGACGCCGACGCTCAGGCTGGTCAAGCCGGTCTCCAGAATGGGCAGCCACTCGCGCAGGGGCATCGATTCGCCGGCAAAGGCCAGGGCGACATCGTCCAGCCAGGCGTTCAACTGCTGCCAGACGGTGGCGTGGACAGCGCCGTCTTGGGGCGGGCCGGCGCTCCAGTCTTCGAGCGTCTTTTCCACGGCCAGATCGCGCCAGAGCTGGCGGAGGGCTTGGGCCAGTTGCGGGCCGTCGGGCCGGAACGATGGGCTTGGGGAAAGGAGATGCCGAAATCTGGCCAGCGGAGGAAGCCACTTCTGGCGCAACCGCTCGGCCCAGTCCGACGCGTTGTTGTCGGGCGGCAGCGGCGCAAACCAAGCCTCGCCCTCCCAACCGCGGGCGAGCGCTTCATTCTCGAGCCGGTCGATGCCTTCTTCGTCGGGCGTGACCAGGCCTGTCTTGAGGGCGCCGAACCAATCATCATGGCGCCAGCCGAAAACCACCGCGCGCAAGGCGCTGCGTGTCAACTCGGCCAGCGGGTGCTGCGCGACCGGTTCGCGGCGGTCGAGAAAAAAGGGGATTTGGTAGCGGGCAAAGACGCGGCGCAAATGAGCGTCGTACCCCTCCATGCCGCGGAGCAGGACGGCCGTCTCGCGCAGGCGCCCGCCGGCACGCGCGAACCGCAGAATCTCGCGGGCGGCCAGGACGGCTTCGGCGGCCGGGTCGGCGCAAAGGGCCAGGCGCAGCGAATCGTTCAACTTGACACTGGGGTCGTCGGGGAAGGCGGCCGGTTGCGTCCAATGCTCCTCCAGATGGCGCAAGACGGGGTTCCCCGCGAAGCGCCCGGCCGATTCGCCGCGGAGCAGGACCTGCTCCGTCACGCAGGCGCCGGGCAACGCGGAGAGCCGGGTCCTGCATTGCTCAAAGGTCTTGCCGATCCCGTTCCAAATGGAAAGCCAGGAGGTTTTCGCGCCGGAGGGTGCGCCTTCAATGCAAAAGGCCAGCGTCAATTTCCGGCAGCGCGGCGCCAAGGCGGCCAGCAAGTCCAATTCTTGCGGCGTCATCTCGGCGAAGCCGTCCAGCCACAGGGCGGAGATGGAAAGGGAATGGGCGGCGGGCCCTCGCAGGGCGTCCGCCGCGAGGTCCAGCAGGGAATCGGCGTCGCGCAAATCGTGTTGACGCAGCCAGTCCAGGTAGTCTTGCAGCAGGCGGGAGAGGTCTTCGAGTTTGCGCCGGAGGGCCGCGCCCGCGGCGGGAAGCGCGGCCAAAGCGCGGAGGCTTTCGGGGGCCAGACGGCGCCGTTGCAACTCGCGCAATTGGATACTGAGCCGGCGCGCGAAGCCCGCCAGGCCCGCGCTGGCGCGGAAGATTTGCAATTCCTTCCGCCGCCGCGCCAGCAACGCGCGCAAGACCATCGTGCGTCCCTCTTCGGACAGCAGCGGCGGAGCGGGCCGGCGCAACTGTTCGAGGACAAAATCGGCCAGACGCTCGAAGGAGAGAATCTGCAAGCGGGTGTATCCGGGCATCGCCGGATCGGCCAGGAGTTGCCGTTCCAACTGGAAGGTGGCCTGCTTGGGCGCCAGCAGCAAGAGCGGCGGGCCGTCCGGCTCCGCCAGAAGGGCCTGGCGAATTTCCGCCAGACACTGGAAAGTCTTTCCCGTTCCGGCGGGTCCGAGCAAAAAGCGCGCTTGCACCCCGTCGTTGTCGCGCGCGACGGCGGAGGCCGTTGTCAACGCTTTGTTCATGGCGAGGCCAACCGGTAGTAGCCCTGCGCGCCGGTGAGGGCGTTGGTGACGAGGCGCAGCGCGCCGTCGCCAACGAAGGACTGCCCGTGCGTCCAGGCGCCGTTGGTCAGGGCGTTGTTGTACTCGACAACGTAGGATTGGTTGCTGACGGTTTGGAGGGAGAAAATGAAATTGGTCCCTTGCGCGAACGGATTCTCGATCACGGGCGCCCGCGGGCCGCCGCAGCAATCAAATCTTCCGCCGTCATTCACCGCGACGGTGTCCACCCACCAGCCGACCGAGCCGTAGGCGTTGCCAATGTCCGTGGCGCACCGCCACCTCAGCCGCGCCTGCTGCCCGGCTGCCGCCGGCGGAAGGCTGGCGACCGTCGTGATGAAGCCTTGGGAATCACCACTCCACGCGGCCCGCCCCGCCAGGGGATTGCCGGTGTCCGCGACAATGGTTTGCGCGTAGCCGTTGGTCAGAAAGGCGCCGCCGGCCGCCAGCAGATCGCTGAAAGCGTTGGTGCCAATCTGGATTTCCAGGACGCCGCCGTCGAACGCTTCCGCCGGGTCATAAGGATTGGCCTCGAGGTTGATGCTCTGGCGAAAGACCAGTTGCGCCGCCGTTGTGGCGACAAGGAACGAGGGGGAAACCAGATCGGCGATGCCGGCATTGGTGACTGCCGTGGCAAAAACCGAGTTGGGCGCGGAATCGGCAGCGTCACTGGTGGTGACCCAGGGGACCTGGCCGCCCTCCACCGCCGTGGTCCAGCCGGACGACAACGAGGGATGGGTGACGCCGTCGAAATTCTGTGTCAAATCCACATAAGAAATGTACTGGCCCAGCGTAAAGGTGAACTGCGCGGTTCCGAGGCTGGCCGGGCCGTCCTGCAACTGGAGCGCGGCCGTGAGCGTTCCGCCGCAATTGCCGCCGGCCGTGAACGAGAACGCCGTCTTCACGGGAGCGCCGCCCGCGGGCGCGACCCCGCAAGCCGCCGGGCCGCTGGGGGAGAGGACCCCGCCGGAGGAGGAGAGCGTCGCAACCAAATTGGTCGTATCGATTGTGCCCAGGTTTTGAAGCGCAAAGAGGACCGTCACGGTTTCGCCCGGATCGATCACGCCGTTGGTTGGCAAACAGCTTTCCGCAATCACCCACGCGCCGGCGGGAACAATCACGGGCGGTCCAACCCCGGTCGCGTTGTCAATCACCAGGGCAAAGTCCTGCGTCAGGCCGTTGCTGCCATTGGGGACGCCGATGGAATTGATGCTGGTGGCGGCAACGGAAACGGTGAAACTCCCGGCGGTCCCGGCGGGGAGGAAAACGCTTTCCACGTTGTCGGCGGGGTCTGGGGCGCCGCCCGCGACAGACCATGCGTTGCTGAACACGTTTCCCAGGTACGTCTGGCCGCCGGCGCTGACGGTCAGGTCGAGGTCGTTGTTGTAGGCCGCGCCAATGGTGCTGCCGGGCGCGTCAGTCCAGGCAAGGGTGACGCGGAAGGGCAGGTTGGTATTGGCGACCGTGCCGGAGAAGACGCGCGATTGGCCGCTGGCCGTGAAGGTATCCACGGACAATTGGTCGCGGTGAATGCGCGGGACGCCGTCAAAGGCGGCGCCCAAGTCCAACTCCCCCATGCCTTGGGCGTCCGACCAAAGCGTGTCGTTGGTCATGTAGCGGGCGCAATTCATCAGCCAGGCTTTGGTCATGGCCGGGGAAGGCGCAAGCCAGGACTGATTGATGAAGTACTGCCGGAGCAATGCGCAGCCTCCCGCCACGCACGGGCTGGCATGGCTGGTCCCTGACGACGCCGTGTAGAATTGCTGGCCAGGCGGATAAAAATCACTTTCAATTCCGCCGCAGATCGACCCTTCCGGGTTGAAACACGGATCGGCTGTGCCCAGAGGCCCCGGATCGGCGGCTTGAATAACGCCGCCGCTGACGTGGGTGCCGGGGGCCACCAGGTCCGGCTTGTGGCGTCCATCGGCGCACGGGCCGCGCGAGGATAGGTCAAGTATTTCGTTCGCGCTGTCCGCCTGATTGTCGCCAATATTGCAGCCGTCGTAGCCGCCGAAAGGTTGGACGTTGTCGGCGGCGCCGACGGCGATGACGTTCTTGGCCGTGGCCGGCTCATCGATGGTCTGGCCGGCTGGCCCCAGATTTCCCGCGGCGAAGACGATGACCATTTCCTGGTTGCCGGGCGTCGGATACGGGGAGCCGGCGGGCTGGGCGTCGCGCGCCAGCGTGTCAAATTCCTGCGACTCGATGCCATAGTCGCCATCGGAACTGTCGTAGCCCCAACTGTTGTTGCTGATGCGGGCGCCACTCTGGTAGGCCTGGTCCTGCAATTGGCTGTAGCTGACATTGTAGGTGGCGTCATAAGGGTCAAAAATGACGGAGGACCCCAACTGGACGAACGGACAAACTCCCAGGCCATAATGGAAACCCGAGTTGTCGGTAAATGGGTAGCCCGACAGGTTGTCGTATCCGCCGATGATGTGCGCGTTGATCGTGCCGTGGCCGTCGCATCCCTTCAACGTGCTGCCGGGATTGGGCGTCCCTTCCAGGCGGGTGTAAGCGACTCGGCTGGCGGCGTTGGTGTCGCCCCCGGTGTAAAGACCAACATGGTTCGGCGCGGTCGTGCCGTTGTCGATGCCGCTGTCGGTCACGTCCACGACAAAGGAGGAGGCGCTGAATTGTTCCTGGGTGAAGCCCGCGCCGGCGAGCCAGGCGAGGTAGCCGGGGCCGGCGGGCACGTTGCCGGATAAATTTCCCGCGACAATCTGGTCCTGCCGCTCGCAAAGTTTGCGCGGCACGCGCAACGGTTGGATGGAAATCACATCCGGCCGGGCGGCGACCGCCCTGGTTTGGGCGGGATTCAAAGGAGCGATAACGTTGAGATAATGCAAAAGGCGGCGGCGCTGAATCGGCGGATTCAACAGTTGCAAGGTGGCCGCGTTGGCGGCGGCATCGGCCACAAGTTGGATTGCGAACAGGCCCTCAGCCGCGGGGCGCGCGAGCGAGTTGGTTTTGTAGTTTTCCAGGAAACGGCCGTCCCACTGGATGGGGGCGGTGGCGGCAGGACAGGCCTGGACTTGCGCGATGGCTTGGGCGTCGCCATAGACCAGATAGGCGTTGTGCGGGATATAATCAACGATTTGCAGGCGGGCGGCCAGCAAGGCCTGGCGCCAGGCCGGCTGCACGGGTCCGGCAAATTGCACCAAATGCAGACGCTTGCCGGAAAACGAGCCGGCGGCCTGGCGGAGCGCCTGGGTTTCCGGCCGGGAAGTATCCAGACGCCCCGATTTGAGGAGAATGAAATTGTAATTGTCCCGCGTCACGAGGCCGTTTGTTTGCGCCGTTTCAACGAGTTGCCAGCCGCCGTAATCCGCTATCAAGCGTCCGCCCCGCGCAACGATGGCGCGCGCCACGACCGGATCGCTGACCTGCGCCTTGTGGGCCTGTGCCGGCAAAGCCAGCAGAGCCAGGACGGCGTGGAGGAGCACGCGCCTCATGCGAACAAATCCATCTGCGGCGGCGGGCCGAGTTTTTTCAACTTCTCCACTTCAGCGTGGCGGGGATGGCGGCGCACCTTGCCTTCGGGTGTCAATTCGGATTCCTCCAGATTGGCCAGGATTTCCTTGGCGCGGTCGATCACCGCCTTGGGAACGCCGGCCAGCCGGGCAACCTGGATGCCGTAACTCTTGTCGGTCGCGCCCGCCGCGATTTTGCGGAGGAAGACGATTTGGTCATTCCATTCGCGGACGGCGACGTTGAAGTTCTGCACGCGCGGGAGGCGGGCGGCCAGTTCGGTCAATTCGTGGTAGTGCGTGGCAAAGAGTGTCTTGGCGCCGACGGAATTGTGCAGATGCTCGACAATGGACCAGGCCAGGCTCAGCCCGTCGAACGTGCTGGTGCCGCGTCCAATTTCGTCAAGTATAACAAGACTGCGGGCGGTGGCGTGGTTGAGGATGTTGGCCGTTTCGCTCATCTCCACCATGAAAGTCGATTGGCCGCGGGCCAGGTCGTCGCTCGCGCCAATCCGGGTGAAGATGCGGTCGATCAGGCCGATGCGCGCCGCCGCGGCCGGAACAAAGGAACCGGCGTGGGCGAGCAGGGCGATGAGCGCGACCTGGCGGATGAAGGTGCTCTTGCCCGCCATGTTGGGGCCGGTCAGGAGCACCAGTTGCTGCCGCGTGTGATCCAGAAGGGCGTCGTTGGGAACAAACCGTTCCCCGGCCAAAGATTGTTCGAGCACCGGATGGCGCCCGTCTCGAATTTCGATGGCTCCGTCCGCCGCGATTTCCGGCTGGCAATAATCGTGGAGGCGCGCCGTCTCGGCGAAGGCGGCCAGCACGTCCAGCGGCGCCAGCGTCGCGGCGGTCTGTTGCAAGCGCGCCAACTGTTCCAGCACCCGCTCCCGGACGCGCTGGAACAACTCGTACTCCAACCGGACGCTCCGTTCCTCGGCGCCGAGGATTTTCGCCTCCTTTTCCTTCAACGCGGGCGTGATGAACCGCTCGCCGCCGGCGACGGTTTGTTTTCGCACGTAATCGGCCGGGACCTTGTCGAGATTGGATTTTGTCACTTCGATGTAATAACCGAAGACCGAATTGAAGCGTACTTTTAGCGAGGCGATCCCGGTGCGGGCGATCTCGTCGCGCTGAAGCTGGGCAATCCAGTCTTTGCCATCGCGCGTCGCGTGGCGCAATTCGTCGAGGCTGAGATCGAAGCCATCGCGGATCAGCCCGCCTTCCTTGACCGCCAGAGGGGGTTCCTCGACGATGGCGCGGGCGATCAATTCGACAAGGTCCGGCGCGTCGGCAAGTTGCGCGGCCAGTTCGTCGATGAGTTCCGGGCGGGACGGCGATTGCTCCTGGAGGGCGGGCAACGCCGGGGCGGAACAGGGCGGTTGCAGGCGGGCCAGAAGTTGTTTGAGGGCGGGAATTTTTTCCAAACCCCGCCGCAGGGCCAGCAGATCGCGTCCGTTGCCCGAACCGGCGGTGAGCCGGCCAAGCGTTCGTTCGAGGTCTCGCACCTCGGCCAGTTCGCGCCGGAAATCATCCAACAGCGCCGTGTTGTCGAGCCAGGCCCGGACGGCGTCGAGGCGGCGCGCGATGGGGGCGGCGGCGGCCAGCGGTTGGCTGAGCCAGTCGCGCAACCGGCGGGCGCCCATCGGGGTGACCGTGCGGTTGAGCGCGCCGTAGAGGCAGGCCTGGCGCGGCGCGTCGGCGGGGCGCGGTTCGAGGATTTCCAGATTGCGCAAGGAGACCGAATCCAGCGTCATGAAATCCGAGCGTTGATAGAAGGACAGGCGTGTCAGGGCCGAGACGTCGCGCCGCAAATGCTGTGTCAAGTAATGAATCACCGCTCCCGCCGCCCCCACCGCCGCCGGGCGGTCCTTCAACCCAAAACCGTCCAGCGCGGCCACTTTGAAATGCTCCCGCACTGTAAACTGCGCGGTCTCCGGGGCGAAGACCCAGTCCTCGTACGGATTCAAAACCGCGGATTGCCCGCCGGCGATCGCGGCCAGGGCCGCGGCGGCGGCGGGGAATATGATTTCCGCCGGGCGCAGGCGTTCCAATTCGGCGCGCAGGGCGGGTTCGCCCTCGATTTCGGTGGCGGTGAAATCGCCGGTGGTGAGATCGGCGGCGGCCAGGCCGAAGGATTTGCCGCAGGCGCAGAGGGCGGCCAGGAAATTATTCCGTTCCGGGGCCAGGAGGCGTTCGTCGAAGTGCGCTCCCGGACTGAGGATTTGCGTGATCTCCCGCTTGACCAGTTGGCCGGGCCGCGCCTCCTCCATCTGGTCGCAGATGGCCACTTTGCGCCCCGCCTTCAGGAGCCGGGCGATGTAGCCGTGGGCGGCGTGAAAGGGAATGCCGCACATGGGGATGTCGCCGCGGTGCGTCAACGCCACGTTGAGCAGGGGCGCGCCGGTCCGGGCGTCGTCAAAAAACATCTCATAGAAATCCCCAAGGCGGAACAGCAGGAGGGCTTCGCGCGGCAATTCGCCCTTGATGCGGCGATACTGCGCCATCATCGGCGTCAATTGTGTATCCTGGCCCAAGCATTCCCAGTCTAATTGGCCACCCCGCGCCTGTCCAAGTTAATTGCCGGACGGCTTTGGAACTGGGCGCTTTACGGAAGCCAGCAGGGAGAGAATGACAATGGCGGCACTCGCCAGAGTGCCGCTACATCCGCGTAGCGGCGAACTGGTGTTCGCCGCATTTTTTCGGCAGCCACCTGTTTATCGGGGGCCGCTCTCGTTCGCGGTTCGCTTGGCTATTGAAGTTCATATTCTTCTCTTTCATATCGGCGGCGGACGCCAGTCCGCCGCTATAACGCCGCGGCCACCTGGTTCAACGGCTTCGCCCCGGCCAAGGTGGTTCAGGTCAACGAGTAGCGGGGGGGACGAGGGCGCATCTCATTTTTTGAGCGATGCCAGACATAAGGCTCGGCAAGAGCCTCCCCATCTGCCATCAACGCCTCGGTAGGGCGCCTGTCCTCCGTGGCAGCACTATTGCGGATGGAGGAAGGCTTCTGCCGAGCCGGGCGTGTTCAGAAACCGCCCATAAATCCTTTCACACCTTCATCACGGCGCTTCT
>Ga0224558_1004756_pt1 | contig 10369 bp, 8 predicted proteins | sample 714S32024metaG_FD_180682 | JGI IMG/M metagenome (GOLD analysis project Ga0224558, IMG submission 180682) | Peat soil microbial communities from Stordalen Mire, Sweden - 717 S3 20-24 | ecosystem: Environmental > Terrestrial > Soil > Wetlands > Peat | place: Sweden: Norrbotten County, Stordalen... | reverse complement strand
CTCCGTGACTAGCCGACGCTCCATGACTAGCCGACGCTCCATGACTAGCCGACGCTCCATGACTAGCCGACGCTCCGTGACTAGCGGCAGCTCCATGACTAGCCGACGCTCCATGACTAGCCGACGCTCCATGACCAGCCGACGCTCCATGACCAGCCGACGCCGAATGGCTGCCGGCTGCTCCATGACCAGCGGCCGCTCCATGGCCACCGGCTGCTCCATGGCCAGCGGACGCCGAATGGCTGCCGGCTGCTCCATGGCCACCGGCTGCTCCATGGCTTCCGTACGCCGAATGGCTACCACCGCCCGCCCCATGACTTCCGCCCGCCCCATGACCACCACCCGCATGAGCAGCGGCCGCCCGAGCGGACCCCGCACTAGCGTGGCCATGAAAGCCTCCTGGGACGCCCCGACCACCATGATCGAACGCGCCCCTGTCATGACCGCCAAAATTCCCATGATTGTAGACCGACATGCTGTTTGAAATGTATGTGTTGCCACCGAACATCACGCCCCCGCCCCCCCAGCCGCATCCCCACCCGCCGAAGCCCCAGCCGAAGCCGGCATAGACCCCAAGCGAGATGCCCGCGTAGAAGCCAAGTCCCACTCCCACCACGAAGCCGGGCGGAGGCGGCAGCACTACAAACCCAGGGTAGGCGACAACGAACCCTGGCCAGAAGGTCCAAGGATTGTAATAGGGAACGTAAACCACAGCCGGATTGACCGGCACAATCGAGATCACGCCGGCGTCTACAACCACGCGCTGCTGCGTCGTCGTAACCAGCGTGTTCGACTGCTGCGCCTGCGACCGCATGGCCTGGACAGCGTTCATGACGTCTCCGGGCTGGTTGTAATAGGCGTTGCCTAGCTGCGCCGTCCAGGCGGTGTTCTTCGCGAGATTGTCGAGCGTGGAGGGGAACGCTGTGAGGCCTTTGATAGCCGGGTCCCAATCCATCGCGTTCGCCCCCGCCGCGCGCTGATCCGGGGGCAGTCCCATGTTCTGGTTCAGCCAAGTATCCGCCGCGGCAATCTGGTCCGGATACGTGGCCCCAGTCAATACTTGAGCGACCAGCGAGTCCGGGTAGAGAGCAATTGGGGCCACGAGCTGATCCAGTTGCTCCGCGTTCAGCTCGATGTACGTACCGGCCGCGGGCGCTTGCGCGTACAGATCAAATTGTGTTGCCGGAATTATCAGCAAAGAAAGCATGAGCGCCATCACTTGGCGCATGGCCTGATACAGGAAAGTTCTGCTCTGGGAGTTCATCGTCTGCGTCCTTTCGGTCCTACCGCTTCAACCATTGGATACATTCTGGCGTCTTATCCGGCTCGGTCTTACTGCTTAATCTAGCATTGTTGATTCTTGCGGCCCGTGGAATCTGCCGAGCCGTTGCCATACTCGCTTGGCGGAATTTTTTTGATCCTGAAAACCGATGCTATTGTCTTCTCAAACCGCAGTTCCCGTCAATGTGAAAAACAATTCATCCCGATCGCCCCGCTACAATTAAGACATTCCGAAGCAGCACAGCCGAAAAGGAGAACGTGCGAGACGATGCGCTTTCGATCAGCCGGCCAGACGATCAATAGCGCGGCCTGCAATCGCCTATCAACGACTCCCAGTTACAAACGCCCAGTGTCGCATTCCTGAGTTTTCACGAAAAGCTCCGCAAGAATCGTTTCAATGCAGCGTTTTTTGTTGACAGAATGTCTCTTCCATATAAAATGCAAGTTGATTTTGCGGAACTGCGGCAGGGTAGCTTTACTCCGCGAGCCGCAAGCGGCCTTCCCCAAACCCCGTTATCCGCAGGATAATGGGGTTTTGTTTTGCGAGCGTGAATGAGGCTCCGTGTCCAACCCGCCCGCTGACGTCCCGCGCCTGCGGCGCTCGCTCACCCTCTGGGACCTGATCCTGTACGGCGTCATCGTGATTCAGCCCGTCGCCCCCATGTCGGTGTTCGGGGTGCTCAGCGATCGCGGACATGGGCACGTGGTCACGACCATCCTGATCGCGATGGTGGCCATGCTCTTCACCGCCATCGGTTATGGCCGCATGGCTCGCGCCTATCCCAGTGCGGGCTCGGCCTTCACCTACGTCGGACAGGAAATCAACCCCGCGCTTGGTTACGTCACCGGCTGGAGCATGGTGATGGATTACATGCTCAATCCGATTATCTGCACCATCTGGTGCAGCCAGCAGGCGCACGTGTTTGCTCCCGGCGTGCCGTACTGGGCATGGGCTGTCTTCTTTGCGCTGGTGTTTACGCTGCTGAACATTCAGGGAGTAAAAACATCGGCGCGCGTGAACTCGGCGCTGGCGGCAGCAATGGGCGTGGTGATCGCAATTTTCTTTGTGGTCGCGGCGCGCTACGTTTTCGGGCATCCGCACGACGGCGCAGGCTTCTACACTCGCCCTTTCTACGACCCCAGCCTGTGGAACACGAAGGCTGTGCTCGGAGGAACCTCGATCGCCGTGCTCACCTACATCGGCTTCGACGGCATCTCCACGCTCTCGGAAGAAGCGGAGAACCCGCGCCGCAATATTCTGCTGGCGACGGTGCTGACCTGCCTCGTGATCGGCATTCTCTCTGCCGTTGAGGTCTACGCCGCCCAGTTGATCTGGCCCGCATCCCAGCCTTTTCCCGACGTCGACACTGCATTCGTTCACGTTGCCGGCCGCGCCTGGAAGCCGATGTTCGGCATCATCGGATTCACCCTGCTGGTCGCCAACTTCGGTTCAGGCATGGGCGCCCAGATCGGCGCTGCCCGACTGCTTTTCGGGATGGGGCGAAGCAACGCGCTTCCGAAGTCTTTTTTCGGAGTGGTGGACGCGAAGCATCGCGTGCCACGGAATAACGTGCTGTTTGTGGGCGCAATCGCGCTGCTTGGCGCATTCGTGATGAGTTACGGCCTGGGCGCGGAGATGCTCAATTTCGGCGCGCTTATCGCTTTCATGGGCGTGAACGCGGCCGCGTTCATGCGCTATGTGGTGCGCGACCACAAAAGGACCCTGTCGTTCATCCTCCCGCCCGTCCTCGGCTTCGTGATCTGCTTATTGCTCTGGCTGAGCCTCAGTACTCCCGCCAAGATCGCCGGCAGCATTTGGATGGCGGTAGGCATCGCCTTCGGCGCCTGGAAGACGCGCGGCTTCCGCGGAGACCTGGTCAACTTTGATCTGCCCGCGGACGACGCTTAGGAATTGCTGTAATTTCTGTAATCCGGTGTGGTTACAACGAATTACTATTTCAAGAAAAATCCCAATAGCGCTCATTGACCCCGGCCGAGGGGGTTTTGAGGGTAAACGCCTGTGGCTGTTGAAAAACTCACTTTTCGACCCAAACAACCAAAATTGGGGGATAGAAAATGTCTAGGCGACCGGAGAAAATCGATTGTGGGGCATCCTGATGCGATTTTATTTTTGCGAATTTCGTGGGAAGGAGTTTTTCAACAGCCACGCCTGTTTGCGACAATCGATTTCGACAATCGACTGGCATCCGATATACTTACCTGCCGCTGAGGTATAGAAGTGAACGCTCCAGGACAGTTGCTCCAATTTCTCTCCGAACTGCAAGATGCCAAAATCCAGTTTGACCTTAAGTGTGTTCGCGATGCCATCATGGTCACTGTGGTAAGCCCGAGCACGTATTACGAAATTGAGTTCTTTGCCGATGGCCACATCGCAGTTGAGACATTCGGGTCACCTAGCACGGTTATGACAACCGCTCTCAAGGAAATCACTGACCGAGTGGTCCTGTCCGTCAACGGATGAGGACCAGCCAGAGAGACGTGGCTGCCTCTCGACTGGGGTTTTGAGTGCCATCGCCTGTGGCTGTTGAAAAACTCCTTCCCGCGAAATTCGCAAAAATGAAATCGCGTTAGGAAGCCCTACAATCGATTTTCTCGGGTCGCCTAGACATTTTCTATCCCCCCAATTTTGGCTGTTTGAGACGAAAAAGGAGTTTTTCAACAGCCACGCCTGGTTTCGTCAACTGTCGGTATTAGTCACATGACGGCGGCCCAGCGAAAACTCTCTGTCCACAAGCGTAGGGCATTGTTCGCCGACTCCAATGTAAAATTCGGATGTCACAAAAGTTTTGCCGTGCCTATGGAGATTGGGATGTCCCATCTGTGGAGTATATTCCTTACCTTGCTGTTCATCTTTCCCTTGTCGCCAGCACAAGAAACCCACAGCCACAACGCACCAGAGAAACTGGGAAAAGTATCGTTTCCGATTTCTTGCACACCGGCCGTTCAGGAGCAGTTCAACCGAGGTGTAGCCCTGCTTCACTCCTTCGCCTACACCGCTGCCGAAAATGCATTCCAGGACGTGGCCGAACTGGATCCGCGGTGTGCGATGGCACATTGGGGAATGGCCATGGCGTACTTTCACCAGATTTGGGACCCGCCCATTGTGCCCGCGACAATTTCGATTGCGCAAAAGGAAATCGAGCGGGCTCAGCAGATCGGGGCGGGCTCTGAACGCGAGCGCCAGTTCATCCATGCGCTGGGTTTGATATATCAGGACGCTGCCACGGTTCCGTACCAGACGCGAGCGTTGAACTATGAGCACGCGATGAGTCATCTCGCTTCAGAGAACAGCAAAGACGTCGAAGCACAGGTGTTTTACGCGCTTGCCCTCCTGGCGAACGCATCCCCCGCCGACAAGACACATGCAAAGCAGAAACAGGCAGCCGATCTGCTCGAGCCGCTTGATAGCGCCTATCCGCAGCACCCGGGAATCCCTCATTACCTCATCCATGCTTACGACAATGCGGAACTCGCATCAAGAGGCCTCGCGGCCGCAAAAGCCTACTCCCAGATCGCACCCTCAGCGCCGCACGCATTGCACATGCCATCGCATATCTTCACGAGACTCGGCTTATGGGAAGACTCCATCACCTCCAACCTTGCGGCAAGGGAAGCGGCACACAAGCAGGGCGACACGGGAGAAGAACTCCACGCCATGGATTATCTGGTGTATGCCTATCTGCAGAGTGGACGCGACAAAGACGCGGCTCAGGTCATTCAGCAACTCAAAAGCACGCCGAAACTGAACGCAGGTGATTTCAAGATAACGTACGCCTCTACCGCGATGCCGGTTCGCTACGTGGTTGAGCGGGGTCAATGGGCGGACGCTGCTGGCATCGTTCCTCCAACAGGAGCTCCGCCTCATGTTGTCGCAATTGCGGTTTGGGCTCGCGGCCTGGGACTCGCTCGAAGTGGACACGCCACCGAGGCGCACACGGAAATTGATAGATTGCGACAGATCGAAGAGCATCTTCGCACGTCAGGCAACGACTATTGGGCCACTCAGGTCGGGATTCTAACGCGCGAAGTGATGGCGTGGTCAGCGCAGGCGGACAGGAAAACGGAGGAAGCCACAGTTCTGATGCGCGCTTCCGCCGATGAGGAGGACGCCATCGAGAAGCTTCCGGTGACACCGGGACCGATTGTTCCGGCGCGCGAGCAGCTCGGCTACTTGCTCCTGGAGCAGAATCACCCGGCTCTTGCGCTGAAAGAATTTGAAACAGCACTCGCCAATGCCCCCGGGCGACGCGGCGCTCTGCAAGGCGCGGCGCATGCTGCCGAGCTCTCCGGCCAGAAGTGACATGGACGCGTCTGGATTTGGCAGTTCCGTTCGAGCCTCGACGCGACAGCTCCGGTATCGTCCGCTAACCGGGAACTATGCGGTTGTTGTCATGACGCTGGCGCTGGCGGCGGAAGCGGGCATTGCGGCGGGAGGGTTTGCTCGCATTCCAGGGCTTGCTCGCATTACGAAGATCGCCACGATGGAGTAAGTCTCAGGCGCGCAGTTGTTGGCTCCGCTCGCAAGCCGCTGGGGTTTAGGAGTCTTTGAGGGGAACTACCTTGCCGAATATTCAAAGGCGCGCTCCGTTCTTTGACCGTTCGCACTTTTTCTTCATCAAGCTGCGCTTTCAGTTGCTGGCTTCAGCCGCCCTGCTCCTCACCGTCCACTGCATGTGGGCCAGTACCCTGGCCAACGATCAGCCTACGAAAGCTCGGTCTACGAAAATACTCCTCGCGGAAAATTGGCGGATTCAGTCCTCCTGCGAAGTGAAGGCTGACGGGCGAGAGATTTCGACCGCTGGTTTTCGTGCCGACGGTTGGCACAAAGCCGGCGTGCCGAACACGGTCGTTGCGGCGCTGGTCGCAGGTGCTACCTATCCTGACCCATATTTCGGAATGAACCTGAAATCATTTCCCGGAATGGACTACTCCTCCAAGTCTTTCTTTGCGAATCAGGCCATGCCGGCAGACAGTCCGTTTCGCTGCGCGTGGTGGTACCGGACTGAGTTCAGCCTCCCAGCGCAAGCGAATCAGCCGACGACTTGGCTGCATTTTGACGGAATCAATTACCGCGCGAATGTCTGGCTGAACGGCGAGAAGATTGGCGACTCTCAGGACATTGCCGGCATGATGCGGCTATTCGAGTTTGAAGTCGGCAAGCGTCTCGCAGCCGTGAAACCCAACGCTTTGGCGGTGGAAGTCTTTGCGCCCGACAAAACCGATTTAGCGATGACCTGGGTTGATTGGAACCCAACTCCGCCTGACAAAAACATGGGGTTGTGGAAAGACGTCTACCTGACGACAGGTGGCGCCATTGCTTTACGCCATCCCTTTGTGGAATCCAGGCTCGAACCGGGCTACGCGGCCGCATCTCTCACCATCACCGCAGATCTGCACAACGCTGCTGCCCATCCGAACACGAGCATCGTCCACGCCGAAATTGAGGGGATCGAGGTAAGCCAGAAAGTTGAACTGGCTGCTTTGGAATCCAGGACGGTCGTCTTCGCGCCCGCTCGGTACCCTCAACTGCGCATTGCTCATCCCCGGCTGTGGTGGCCGTATCAGATGGGCAAACCCGAAATGTACACGGCGCACCTGCAGGTCGAAGCGGGCGGACAAGTCTCAGACTCGGCAAGCGTGCAGTTTGGCATCCGTGAAGTGACTTCGCAGCTGACGGAACAGGGCTACCGGTTGTTCAAGATCAATGGCCGCAACCTGCTCATCCGCGGGGCAGCGTGGGCGCCAGATATGCTGCTCCGCTGGTCGCCCGAGCGGGCCACGGCGGCCATGGATTACGTGCGGGGCATGAACCTCAACGCTATTCGCCTCGAAGGGCGAATGGAGCGGGATGAATTCTTCGACCTAGCCGATCGCCAGGGCGTCCTGATCATGCCGGGATGGACCTGCTGCGACTTCTGGGAGAAGTGGAAGGAATGGACGCCGGAAACCACCAGGATCGCATCCGCTTCCCTTTCCGATCAGGCCGTGCGCCTGCGGAACCACCCGAGCGTGTTCGTCTGGCTTTACGGCAGCGATAATCCCCCGCCGGCCAAAATCGAAACTCTGTACTTGCAAGTTTTGAAGGACGCCAGGTGGCCAAACCCCACGATCTCCTCAGCAAATTCCCAGCGCACTAAGGTGACCGGTGCCTCCGGGGTAAAGATGTCGGGCCCCTACGACTACGAGCCACCCAATTACTGGCTGACCGACAAAAAAGCCGGCGGAGCATTCGGATTCAATACCGAAACCAGTCCGGGTCCCGTGATCCCAACGCTGCCGAGCCTGAAGCGATTTATACCGGCCGATCACCTGTGGCCGGTTGACGATTACTGGAATTACCACGCCGGCCTCGAACGCTTTAACACCATTGACAAATTTGTGAAGGGCATGGAACAGCGTTACGGCAAAGCCGCCAACCTGGAAGACTTTCTGCGCAAGTCCGAAGCCATGAACTACGAAGCCCAGCGCGCCATGTTCGAGGCTTATGGCCGCAATAAGTACGAATCCACCGGTGTGATCCAGTGGATGCTCAACAATGCTTGGCCTTCGATCCTCTGGAACTTATACGATTACTACCTGGTTCCAGGCGGCGCTTATTTCGGATCGAAGAAAGCCTGCGAGCCACTGCACGTTCAGTATTCCTATGACGACGATTCAGTCAATGTGGTGAATGGCTATGACCACGCATTCGCAGCGGCGAGCGTCAGGGCAACGACCTACGACATAAACGCAGAAACCAAGGCGCGGCAGGATGTAACGCTCGATATCCCGGCGGATAGCAGCGTCCGGGCCTTGAAGTTATCGAAAGTGAACGGCATCTCTCCGACTTATTTTCTGAAACTCGAACTGCATGATGCCTCCGGCAAGCTGGTGAGCGACAATTTTTACTGGCTCTCGACCAAGCCCGATAAGCTTGATTGGGCAAGGAAGTTAGAGGAGGTCTACACGCCACAAAGCGCATACGCCGACCTGAGCGGGTTAAACACGTTGCCGCCGGTAACACTGACGGTTCGCAGTTCGCTCTCACGGGAGGGGAAGGAAGCGGTGCTTCATGTTTTTGTCGAAAACCCGAGCGCCAGCCTCGCCTTCATGGTTCATCTCCGGGTGGCCAACGGCAGCAGCGGCGAAGATGTCGCGCCAATATTCTGGGATGACAACTATGTCTCCCTGATGCCCCTGGAAAAGCGCAAGCTCAGCGCCCGCTTCGAGTCTGACAAGAACCATGGCGACGGACTGGTGCTGACTGTCGATGGATGGAATGTGGTGGCGGCGAGCAGTCCAATCGCAGTCGAGGGAGAACGCTGACGCGTTCCTCGCCACTCCTCGCCAAATGGAGCAAAGGAAGGCGCGAATCGGGCGAGTATGATATGAAGGCTTGGATTCAGGGCATTCAGAAGTGGTTCGCGCCGCTGGCCGGGAGAGCGCCACATCGAAGACCTTTATTGTCGGACACGAAAACAACGAGTATGGCACGGAATGGATTAAGCAATCTTCTTCTGTTTCTGCGCCAGCGACATGGGCGGACTTCCTGCAACTTCGCCGGACTTGGAATCGAAGACCAACTTATCCGCATCGTTGAGCGAACGCGGCTGCACGCGCCAGCTCAATTCTTCCAGCCGCCTTCGCATCTCAACTCCGTACTCTTCGCGAGCATTGCAAAGCTCACAGTCCGGATGCTGCATTCTCATGAGGGACAACAGGTAGCACTTCCAACGTAGCTGGCTCACGACCCACCTCGCAGGACTCGGGTCATTCGCCTCTCCGGTTTTGCGCCCACGGCGGGAACTGCGCTTCGGGGAGGTGAGCCGTATTATGCCACACAACGAGGCTGTGGTTTCAATAAAGTTGGGTTAAATATCGATGCGTGGAGATCGCAATTCAAGCTTTTTTGGCAATCGCGGGCCGCTGCTCCGGCATCAACTTCTTGATCTTGCCTAGACATGCCCGGCTAGGAAGCTGCAACCTCAGAGGCGGGCATCGAAAACGGAAGCACCACCTCGAACTCGGTTCCCTTTCCAACCACACTGCTCACTTCGATGCGGCCATGATGTTCTTCCACGATACGGCGGGGCGAGAGAGAGACCGGTGCCTTCTCCCTTGGTGGTGTAGAAAGGCCGGAAAATGTTGGGCAGGTGCTGAGGAGAGATGCCACGCCCGTTGTCGCTGACAACCACAGTGGCGCAATCGTCTCGCGAACCGATCTCACAAGCAAGTGCGCACAGCTTGCCACCCACGAGCCCAACGTCTGGCAGCAGCCTAGTCATGTCGTGTTGCCAAAGTATTGGTTCAATCTCCTTCATGGCTGTAATCCTTGTACACCCCACAGCATATAATGATGTCACCCACCTTCTGAATGTAAGTCGTCTTATGCTCTTGTCTATTTGTTTCCGGATTGAGATACACATAATCGACCCATCCGGAACCCTTTGAGTTCGCTTTTTCCACTATCTCCTTGCGAAACAGCTTCCCTTCGGCGTCCGGAACGGCGATCAAATCGTGCCCTATCAGTGCCGGATTCTTAGGGTGAGCAACCATAACGCCCTGAAGATCATACGCGAATACATAAAGTTCGCCCTTGTCAAACATCCCTTCGGGCGTGCTGATCTCTGCAAGCGCCTTCTCTTTTCCTTGATATTTCACATACGCAGCCGCTCTCTTCACCAGGGTCTTTGCATCGTCTCTATCGGCAGCGTGCGACAGAAATGCGAATGAGAACAATCCGACCACTATTAAGGTTGCTATGGTTTTTTTCATGGCTCTGTCCCTCCACGTTTTTCAATTTGCCAACGACTGGGATAACCGGAGTTTCATTATCCGGAATATGATGATTTCCAGTGTTACCTCATCAAGCCTGCCCGGCTGCCGCGTCAGGCGCCGGAATGCCCCCCAGAATTGCTTCAGGTTCTTCGGCTTCTGCTTCACTCTCTTTGTTTAGAACCCGCGACATCCTGTCCTTGTCGAGTTCATGCTCCCAGCGGGAAACCACCATTGTTGCCACACCATTGCCAACCAAGTTGGTCAGGGCGCGCGCCTCGGACATGAAGCGATCGACGCCGAGAATCAGAGC
>Ga0224558_1004754_pt1 | contig 10371 bp, 9 predicted proteins | sample 714S32024metaG_FD_180682 | JGI IMG/M metagenome (GOLD analysis project Ga0224558, IMG submission 180682) | Peat soil microbial communities from Stordalen Mire, Sweden - 717 S3 20-24 | ecosystem: Environmental > Terrestrial > Soil > Wetlands > Peat | place: Sweden: Norrbotten County, Stordalen... | reverse complement strand
CCTTGCTGGCGCAGGGCCAGTCCACCGGCCAGGTGCTGACCCCGGGGGAACAGTCAATTGCCGTGCCCATGATCGAGGAGAGCGACGACGATGACGCCCAGGACCTTTGGGATAGCGAGGGAGGAGCGACGGCCGTCGGCGCCTTCGAGACCGCGGCGGGCTTGATCCAGACCGATCCCGACGCAGCCGGCTATTGGGGAACTTCCACGACGACCGCGGCGGATCAGGTCCAACTCCTGCGCACCGTGGCGTATCCCAACGCCGTACTGACGCCCGCGTCACAGGCCTACGCGCTCAACCTCATGGAGAACGTTGAGTCCGACCAGGCGTGGGGCGTCTCTGCGGGTGTGGGGGCCGGCTCAACGGTGGCGCTCAAGAACGGGTGGCTGCCCCTCGACAGCGGCGGCTGGCAGGTCAACAGCATCGGCTATGTCGACGGCCAAGGGCGTGACTACGTGATCGCCGTGCTGACGGACGACGACACCGAGGCTGTCGGGATCAATTTCATCCAAGGCTTGTCCGGGTTGATTTGGCAGGAGCTCGCACCCAGCACATCGTGAGCGTGCAGACCGGCCTCTCCCTCAGCTCGCCGGTTCGACGACCGGCACGGGGCCCGAGAGGCTGAGCGGGCGCAGATAGAGAGCCCGACTGTTGGGATAGCCCACGGCGCCGGGTACCCAGGCATGGAAGGCGATCCACGGTGTCCCGGAGGCGTCGAAGAAGACCGATTCACCTCCGGGGCCCGCCATTCCCGGCCCGGACGACAGGATCGGCTGCGATGTCAAATCGGTGCACGGGCCTGCGGGACCCCGACAGGTTGCGACACCGATGGCGTAGTCGGCGCTGTTCCAGTCGTTCCCCGAGTAGAAGAGGAAGTACCGCCCCGCGGAGAAGACGAGGTCGGGTGCCTCGATCACCCCGCCTTCCCAAGCTTGGTCCGCCGTGAGCAGCTCCGTGGGCGAGCTCGCGGCGAAGCTGGTGCCGGACGCGGTGAGCTGTGCGGACCAGATCGTCGCGGGATGACCCGCTCCACCGTTCGACTTCCATTGCAGGTACGGCGTTCCCGCGGCATCGACGAAGGGGGATGGGTCGATCGATCCGTTCAGGGCCGACTGGCATACGAGCGGAGCGTCGGAGTTGTCGATGAAGGGTCCCTCCGGGCTGGTCGCGGTCGCCACAGAAATGCACTCTTCGTTGCGCGGGCCGGCCACCATCGCGACGTAGTACAGCAAGAATGTCCCGCCCACCTGGAGCACCGATGGTGCCCAGGTCCCTCCGGGCTCGGCCCACGATGGCAGAGTGGGTAACGCGTTGCCTACCGCACTCCAATGGACCAGGTCGGTTGATTCGATGATCTGAATGTTCCCCTCTACCGAATTGGTGGCGTAGGCAAGGTAGAGACTTCCGACCCGCAGGACAAAGGGGTCGGGGAAGTCGAACGGGTAGACAAGACCGCTGTTCGCACCGCCTTCGAGGGTGAGGCAGGCGCCGGAGGCAGAGGAGATGTCGGCGGTCGCCTGGGTCTTGTTGTGAGCCGAGATCTGTTGCAATGCCCCGTTGACCCCCTCGAGACAGGTCTGGAGCGTCCCGATCGCCGTTCCCTGTGTGTCGGCCACATCGCTGGTCGTTGCCAGAGCCGTCTGGTCGGAGGCCAACTGCCCCAGGAGGGTACCCGCCGTTTCCTGCAAGGAGTTGCGGATGTCGCTGTCCCGTTTGGTCACATTCGTCGTCAGGTCGACGTCCGATTGCTTCTCCCAGACCGCTCTCTGGGCGGCCGCGAGCACCTGTCGCTCGTGCCGAGCTCGCTGGTGGGCGTGGATATCGGTGGCCGTTGCCGCGATCACCACAGCCGCCACAAGGACGGCCAAGCCGGCTCGTGACAGTCGACCGTGTCGTCTATCCATCGGCGGTCACCGCGCTCTTGCAGTTCGCCGAAACCGCAACCAGAGCATTGTCTGCGGAGCTCTGGTCACCGACGGAAAGAGCATTCAGGGACTGCTCAACGCCTCCGAGGCAGGAATGCAACGCGGTAATGGTCGACTGCTGTGAGGAAACGTTCGACTGGGCGTTTGCCAGCGCGGTTTCAACTTCGCGAAGTTGCGCTGTGTCGTTGGTCAGCGCCCTGTTCGTCTGTTCCACCTGGCCATTCACGAGACGGAGATTCTCCGTGACCGCAGCGAGCTCGGAGAGCACGGTCGCTCTCTGATGTCGTGCGTCGTTCAGCGCGGTGTGCGCCCGGCCGTACTGTGCATCGGCCTGTACTTGGTTGCCGATCAGCCACCCGATTCCCGCCGCAACTGCGGCGAATGCAGCGATTCTCATGAACCACCTACGCCTGGGGGAAGGTGCAGTACGGGTCGTGACCGGCGCCGGCGCCGACATGGTTTCGACCGCATGCATCGGCTCCAAGCTATTTCGCATCGCGTGCATGTCCAGTTCGCTCGGTGTCCCCTCGAGGGTGGTGACCATCCGAAGACTTGGAAGTGAACGTTCTGTGATCATTGCGCGAACGGCGCCGGACGCTGGGCTACTGCATGTCGATCACCCCTGGTTGCGCTTGAGATTCCGCTGCCCTTCTTCCACCTCGTTCATCGTCTCCTCGGAGGCCTCCTCCAGCATGATGAGCCCGCTTTCGGCCCCCGGTAATGCCCGCAGCAACTCGTCGAGCTTTCGTTGCGTGGCGGCCTGCTCCCGACTCTGCGTGTGCTGAATCACGAACACCATGGCCAAGGTCACGGCTGATGTCCCCGACTCGAACGCGACCACCCATCCGTTGGGAAAGCCCAGGGCGATGCCGATTGCGAGGGCGGACACCAGCGCAGCTCCGACCGCGACGGCGACAACGGGCAGCGAACTGTAGTGGTCCGCGCGATAGAGCAGCCGGCTTCCGGCAGTGCGCTGCTCCACCCGGGCGGCCACCCGGGAGCGTTTCCACCGTCCCGGGTGACTCGGGACTGGTTCTGGCATGACGATCCCTCCGCGCTCCGGGCAGGCGCCGGGCCTCGGGACCTTCTTCAAGGAGTCGCGAAACGATGCGTGCTCCCCGAGCGGGGGCGCTGCCGTCTGGTCCCAGACGGAAACGCTGGGATGAAGGGGCTATACCCGCCGGAAGGCCGATTCAACCCGCGACGACAGTCCGGTTGCTCAGTCGACCTCTTCCAGCTCTCGCTCGATGTTGGCGAACTCGGCTTCGATCTTGTTCAACTCCGCCTCGTCCCCCTGGACCTTCGGTCCCGTGAACCACTTGCGGGCGCTCAAAAGCCAGTATCCGCCGGAGAACAGCAGGACCACGCCAACCGCCACCGGGGCATAGTTGAAGTTGTCGCGGTTGACTGAGGAGAAAGCAACTTCGGGGAGCATGAAGAGCACCGAGATGAAGGCGACCCAGATGATGCCGAGCCACCCAACCAGCGGGCTCCATTTCCCGAGGGACCAGCGGCCGCCCTGCCAGTTCTTCCCCTGCAGACGCCGGAGCAACGTGGGGAGGACGTACGCGATGTAGAGACCGATGGTGGCGATCGAGGTGACGGCGGCGTAGGCGACCCCACTCCACATCGAGGGGATGGCCAGAATGAAGGCGAAGACGACGCAGAACCAGATGGAGTTCGTCGGCGTCCTCGTGCGGGGGTTGATGCGGTGCCAGTACTTGTGCCCGGGCACGGCACCGTCCCGGCTGAACGCAAAGAGCATTCTGGAGTTGGCCGTTACCGAGGCCATGCCGCAGAAGGCCTGGGCGACGACGGCGATGAGCAGCAGCAGCTCCGCCCCCACCCGTGACAGCGCGGTCTCCCAGATGGCCACCGGGGCTGCGGTATTTGCGGCCGTCGCCGCGTACGTCGCCGGGTTGGTGGGGATCACCGACGTGATGGCGAGAATCAGAATCCAACCCGCGATGAGCGAGACCACAATCGACGTCACGATGCCACGTGGCGCCGCCAGGTCGGCGTTGTGGGTCTCCTCGGACATATGGGCTGAGGCGTCGTAGCCGGTGAATGTGTACTGGGCCATGAGCAGTCCGAGCATGAACACGTAGATAGGCACCCCGAGCGTGCTCTTGTTCTCGAACTTGGTGAAGATGAAGCTGGCCGACGCGTGATGGCTGGGCACGAAGAAGAGCACGATGGCGATGGTGAGCACACCGAGCACGTGCCACCACGCACTCACGTCGGAGAGGAGGGCCACAATCCGCACGCCGAAGGTGTTCAACACGCCGTGGACGATGAGGATGGCGGCGTAAATGATCAGGACGTAGCCCGCGGTGGTTTTGTACCCCTCCGTCAGGTTGAGGAACACGGTGAAGAAGGTGGCGAAGCCGTAGTCGATGCCAGCCGTGATGGCCACCTGCCCGAGCAGGTTGAACCAACCGGTGAACCAGCTCCAGGCCCCGGGGTTGTTCTTCGAGAGCTTGGCCGACCAGTAGTAGAGGCCGCCGGCCGTCGGATAGGCCGAGGCGATCTCCGCCATGCCCAGGCCGACAATGGTCGTCATGACGCCCACGATGATCCAGCCCCAGACGATGTCCACCGGACCGCCGTACGTCATGCCGAAGTAGTAGAGGGTGAGGCAGCCCGACAGCACCGAAATGATGGTGAACGACACCGCGAAGTTCGAGAATGCCCCCATTCGGCGACGAAGCTCCTGGGCATACCCGAGTGCGTGCAGTTGCGCCGTATCGGCGTCTTGGGTCCGGCTGGTGACCGGTGGATCCGGAGTGGTTGTCATCAATCCCCCTCGTGGTCTGGGCCTGGCGGCCCGCCGATCGATGTGCCTGTCCGGTCCACATAGGAGCAGTGATCAACGGCCGTGTCAAGCACGTCGAGTTTTCGATTCCCCGTTTTGGGTATGGGAGCGTTGGAGGGCAACACGGAAGAGGGATATCTGTGGAGCGAGACCCAAGTCGAACCGTTCAGGCGGCCCGCAGACGGGTCCACCGGGTCAAGAGATCAGCCGGAAGGCTGCTCGTCGCGGGCCTGGGTTTCTCGGTGGCCTACTTTCTTGACGCCGCCCAGGGCCGGTCCCGTCGGAAGCAGGTCGTAGACGTGTTCCGTCGGGTACGGCGGTCCACGCTCAGTGCTGACGCCGCGAAGGCTGATCACCCGGTGCCGGACGTGCCCCGGATCGGTCGGGCCGACCTCGGGCCCCGGGCTACGTTCCAGAGAGCGGCCGACGGGATCCGAGCCAGCGCCCGCGTCTAGTGCCGGTTTAGCGAACCTGCACGGACATGCCCGGCGGCAGGCTGACGGCGTCCGGATGGGCGATATGGGCCAGCGTCTCCACCCCCTCCACCACCCGCGGCCCCGGCCGCACGAACGCCGCATCGGCATCGACCGCCCACACCGGCACGTCCGGGGGCAGATTCCCGGTCGCGAGCAGCTGACGGGCCAGCTGGGTCGCGCCCTCGAGGCGATACCCGCAGGGAGCGATGACGATCACGTCGGGTTCCGCCGCGGCCACTGCCGCCCACTCGATCTGCTCGGATCGCGTGCCGCTCGCCCCCAGCACTGCCTCACCCCCGGCTGCCGTCACCATGTCGGGCACCCAGTGGCCGGCGGAGAATGGCGGGTCGGTCCATTCGAGTACCACCATCCGGGGACGCGGACGCCCTTCCACCGCGCCCGTGAGCAGATCCAACCTCCGCCGTAGCGTCATGACCAACGCCGACGCCCGTTCCTCGGTGGCGGTGGCCCGGCCGACGGTCTCGATCGACGCCATGACCTCGTCGAGCGTCATCGGATCGAGAGTGAGCACGTCGGCCCGGCATCCCAGATGCTCCAGTGCTTTGTCGACTTCGCCGATGTCGACTGCACAGACCGCACACAGGTCCTGGGTCACGATGAGATCCGGGTCCAGGCTCCGCAACGCGCCCTCGTCGAGCGTGTACAGGTCCTCGCCGGCGGCGAGCCGGGCCCGAACCGCGGCGTCAATCTGCGCTGGAGTGAGGCTGCCGGGCAAGGTCGTGTTCGAGACGATCCGGCGTTGCCGGGCCTCGGGTGGGAAGTCGCATTCGAAAGTGACGCCCACCACATCGGCGCCGGCGCCCACGGCGAAGAGGATCTCCGTGGCCGAGGGGAGGAGGGAGACGATACGCACCGTTGCGCAGGCTACCAACCAGTGCCCGGCGGGCCCCCGGCGCGTCGCACCTACGGTGCCCCGGGCGGCGTCGTGCCCGTCCACGGGGATCAGCCCTGAATTCGACGTCAGCCCGCCCGGCCGGAGGCGGCAGCCTCGATGAGACAAATCATACGCTGAATGTCTAGTATGTCTCGAAGTGACCGTCGCCCTCGCCTCCGATGTCGCCAGTGCCGGACCGCAGGGTGCCGCAGGCATGGAGGGCGGCGCCTCCTTCAGCAGCACCGAGGACCGCATTCTGGGAGCGGCCCTGCGGCTGGTCGGGCGTCGCGGCGTAAAGCGGCTCGGGATGCAAGAGGTCAGCGAGGCCGCGGGGGTCTCGCGTGCCACCCTGTACCGTTACTTCCCCAGCAAGGACCGCCTCATGGACGCGGTGGCGATCTTCGACGAGCGCACCTTTTCCGAGGGATTGGCGGCATCGTTGGCCGTGGTCGAGGAACCGGCCGACCGGATCCGGACATTCGTGGCGTTCGCGTTCGATTACATACGGACCCACCCGGCGCGTGCGCTGTTCGAGACCGAGCCTGCGTTCGTCCTGGGCTATCTGCTCGCCCACCTGCCGAAGCTGCAAAGGGCGTTCCTGGACCAGCTCGGCGATGCGGTCGACGCCGCCCCGGCCGTCGCCTCGGGCAGCCTCAGCCGCGAACAGCTGGTCGACGTCGTCGTCCGCCTGTTCGCGTCGAGTTTCATCATTCCCGAGCCCGACGACCGTGCACTCGTTCAAGCGGTGGACGGCATTCTCCTCCCCTCGGCGGGAGAGGTGACCGGGCATCGGAACACCGCACTTCGTACTCACTGATCACCCGGGAGAGGACCCATGGACGCATCCACCGAAACACCCCAAGACCAAGGAACCAGCCCCCTCGGCATGGACGAGGACATGGCGGCCAGCCCCCAGGCGATGTTCAAGTCGCTGCGGGACAGCAGTCCCGTCCTGGCCATCGAAGGGACCGGTGTCGTCCTGAGCCGCAAGGTCGATATCGACGAGGCCCTGCGCCATCCCGAGCTCTTCACGTCCAATATGACCGCGGTGGATCTCAAGAACGCACGCCCGCTGATCCCGCTCCAGATCGACCCTCCCGAGCACAAGAAGTTCCGCAAGTTGCTGGATCCGATCTTCGCCCCCCGCCTGATGACGGCGATGGAGGACGAGGTTGCCGTCCTGGTCAACGATCTCATCGACCGCTTCATCGACCGGGGCGAGGTCGACTTCGCGGCGGAGTTCTCCATCCCGTACCCCTCGCAGGTCTTCCTCACCCTGCTCGGCCTCCCACTCAATGAGCTCGATCGCTTCCTGGCCATGAAGGACGGCATCATCCGGCCCGGCCACGTCACGGGTGCGGGCGACGGGAGCCGCGCCGCGGACGCACATCAGCAGCAGACGGCCGATTCCATTTACGAGTACTTCAACCGGGTGCTCGACGAGCGCGAAGTTGAGCCCAGGGACGACCTCGTCTCGCGATTCCTCAATGCGGAGGTCGATGAGCACAGGCTCTCGCGCGAGGACATTTTGGACATCTGCTTCCTCTTTCTCATCGCCGGCCTCGACACGGTGACCGCCACGTTGGACTGCATGTTCGGATTCCTGGCCCAGAACCCCGACCATCGCCGCCAGCTCGTCGATGACCCGAGCCTCATTCCGTCGGCCATCGAAGAGCTCCTCCGCTGGGAGACGCCGGTGAGCCTGGTGGCGCGGGCCTCGCTCGAGGACACGACGCTGGCGGGCTGCCCGATCGCCAAGGGCGACTCGGTCATCCTCATGCTCGGCTCCGCCAACACCGACGAGGGTGAGGTCGAGGACGCCCACGCGGTGCGCTTCGATCGCGAGGTGAACCGGCACATCGCATTCGGTGGCGGCATACACCGTTGCCTGGGCTCGCACCTGGCGCGAATGGAGCTGCGGGTCGCACTGCGCGAGTGGCACCGCCGCATTCCCGAGTACTCTGTCGAGCCCGGTCACACGCTCGTCTACACGACGAACATCCGCTCCATCGAGCACTTCCCCATGCGCTTCACCGCGGCCGCCGCCTCCTGACGCGCCCGTCAGAGCGTGGTGGCGATGCCCCCGTCGACCGGGATGACGGCGCCGGTGAGATAGGCCCCCGCCCGCGAGGACAGGTAGATGGCCGCACCCGCCATGTCATCGGGCCGGCCGATGCGTTTGAGCGGCGCATCGGCCGCGATCTGCTCACCGAAGGCGTCGAGGGTGGCGGCCATCATTTTGCTCTGGAACGGTCCCGGGGCGATGGCGTTGACGGTGATGGTGGGAGCCAGTCGTTTGGCCAGATGACGGGTGAGCTGGTGCACGGCGGCCTTGCTGGCCGAGTACGCATACGTCTCGAGCACGGGAACCCGAATGCCGTCGATGGAGCCGATGTTGATGACCCGGGCGGGCTCATCGACGGTGCCCGCGGCCTCGAGGAGCGGGACCAGGAACTTGGTGAGATGGAAGACACCTTTCACGTTGAGGGCGAGCACCTTTTCGAATGCGGTGTCGTCGAACTCGGCCAACGGGGCTCCCCAGGTGGCGCCGGCGTTGTTCACCAGTATGTCCAGGCGGTCGACCCGGGACGCCATCTCCTCGGCCAGAAGGCGGCATCCGGCCTCGGTGGACAGGTCGGCCGGGATGCCGATGCAGGCGCCCTTGGCGGACAGTTCGGCCGCCACCTCGGCGCAGGCGTCGGCCTTGCGCGAGGAGATGGTCACGGCGGCGCCGGCCTCGACGAACCCTTCGGCGATCATCCTTCCGATGCCCCGGGTGCCGCCGGTGACGAGGGCTGTCTTGCCCGCGATGGAAAAAAGGTCGGAAGCGCTCACGCGCCCATTGTGGACCGGTACGTCAGGGCACGGCCAATGCGATGGCGCTGCGCAGGACGACGTCGGCGCCGACGCGCAGTGACGCGTCCTCCACGGAGAACGTGGGGCTGTGGTGGATGCCACTCGTCCCGTCGGGGCTGGCCCCGCCGACGAAGAAATAGCACCCCGGGAGATGCTTGAGGAATTCGCTCACGTCGTCGCTCGGTGACGACGGCGGCATGCGCAGGACGTGATCCGGTCCGAGAAGTCCCTGCGCCACGGCCTCGACCAGATCGGTCACGGGACCGTCGTTGACCACCTGGGGCGTGTGCTCGGGCATTTCGAGGTCGACGCGTACCCCGTGTGCGTCGCCGACGGCGTGGCAGACGGCGCGCAGGCGGTCGACCGCCTCCCGACGCTGCTCCTCGGTGAAGGTGCGCAGCGTGCCCGAGACGAAGGCGGTGGTGGGGACCACGTTGACCGCGGTGCCGGCGGAGAGCATGCCGGCGCTGCAGACGCAGTTGGCACCCTCGTAGGTCAACCCTTGCGCCACCGTCCCCAGGCGGGTCACCAGGTCGGCCGTCGCCTTGATCACGTCGCCGGTGGCGCTCGGGATGGCGCCGTGCCCACCTGGACCCGAGAGCGTGATGCGCAGGGAGTGGGCCTCGGACATGGCGATGCCGCCGCGCAACGCCACCACCCCGGTGGGGATCTGCGAGGTCACATGGAATCCGACGAGCCGCGCCCCGGTCATGAGGTCGAGGGCGCCGCCCTCCACCATCCGCCGTGCCCCGCAGAGTGCTTCCTCGGCCGGCTGGAAGAGGAAGATGTAACGGCCCGGTAGTTCCTGGCGGTGCTGGCTGAGCACGTGGGCCACACCGAGGAGCGAGGCCACGTGGACATCGTGCCCGCACGCGTGCATGGTGCCGTCGACATCGGAGCGGAAGGGCTTGGCCGCGCCCTCGTGGATGGGCAGGGCGTCGATGTCGGCCCGCAGGACGACGGGACGACCCGGCAGCCCACCGTCGAGAGCGAAGATCCCGCCGGTCTCGGTGACCCGGTCGAGCTCGCCGATGTCGAACGCCGCCATGCGGTCACGGATCAACGAGGTCGTCGCGTACTCCTGGAAGGCCAGCTCGGGCCGGCGGTGGATGGCGCGGCGGGTGTCCACCATCTCGTCGAAGACGCCGTCGACCGAGGCCGGGGTGATGGGGCCGGTCATCGGGCGCCCATCGGGTCAGCGGCTCAGGAGGTCGCGGGCGATGTGGGTCACCTGTATCTCATCGGTCCCGGCGTAGATCTGGAACACCTTGGCGTCGCGGGCGAGCTGCTCGACCCGGAACTCGGCCATGTAGCCGTTTCCGCCGAAGAGCTGCACTGCGTCCATGGCGACCTCGGAGGCGGCCTGGGCCGAGTAGAGCTTCATGGCCGAGGCCTCGGCCAGGG
>Ga0224558_1004753_pt1 | contig 10373 bp, 10 predicted proteins | sample 714S32024metaG_FD_180682 | JGI IMG/M metagenome (GOLD analysis project Ga0224558, IMG submission 180682) | Peat soil microbial communities from Stordalen Mire, Sweden - 717 S3 20-24 | ecosystem: Environmental > Terrestrial > Soil > Wetlands > Peat | place: Sweden: Norrbotten County, Stordalen... | reverse complement strand
AGCTCATATCGGACGGTTGCCGGTCTCATTTCATGATTCGACCAAAACCGGAGTTTTGGTATCGCGCATCATGACCGACGTGGAAGGCGTACGCAACCTGATCGGTACCGGACTGGTGGATCTTGTCGGGGGACTGCTCACAGCAGGGATCGCTCTGGTGGTTTTGTTTCGAATCAGCACGCTGATGACGGTACTCGCGTTCGGCTTCCTGTTGTGTTTCGGACTCGCACTGAAAAAAGCATTCCAGACAATCCGGCCGATCTTTCGCGAGCGCGGCAAAATCAATGCCGAGGTTACCGGGCGTTTGACGGAATCTCTTAGTGGCGTGCGGGTGGTAAAGGGCTACCACGCCGAGGACCGGGAGGAAAAGGTCTTCTCGCTCGGAGTGATGCGGCTGCTCGATAACGTGATGCGCTCGCTGACTGCTACTTCTGTCATGGGGCTTTCGGCAAGCGTGCTGCTGGGCGTGGTGGGTGCCGTCATTATGTTTGTCGGCGCGAGGCAGATCCTGGCCGGGGCGTTGACGATTGGCGGCTTTTTTACCTACACCTTGTTCATGGGCTTCCTCATCGCGCCCATCATGCAGATTGTTCAGATCGGCACGCAGATCACAGAAGCGCTGGCTGGACTGGAACGTACGCACGAAATCCTTATCGAACCTGCGGAAGACAGCGACCCGCGGCGTACCGTCATTCTGCCTGCGATCGAGGGCAACATTGATTTCGAGACAGTCAGCTTTAGCTACGATGGCGCCCGCACCGTGCTGAACGACGTATCGTTCCACGCTGCCCCAGGCACGGTGACAGCATTGGTTGGGTCGTCGGGATCCGGCAAATCGACGACCATCGGACTGATTTCTGCGTTCTATGTTCCGACCCGGGGCAAAGTTCTGGTGGACGGCATCGACCTGAGCACGGTACGGCTCGATTCGTACCGCACCCAACTTGGGGTTGTGTTGCAGGAATCATTTTTGTTTGACGGTACCATCCGCGAGAATGTCGCCTTCTCCCGGCCTGACGCCAGCGAAGAAGCCGTAATGCGTGCATGCCGGATCGCTCGGGTCGATGAATTTGCGGAGAGCTTTGGGGACAAGTACGACACCATAGTCGGTGAGCGCGGCGTGAAGCTATCGGGCGGGCAACGGCAGCGGATCTCGATTGCGCGCGCGATTCTGGCCGAACCCCGCATCCTGATTCTGGACGAGGCCACTTCCAGCCTCGATTCCGAATCCGAGCAGATGATCCAGCAAGGCCTCTCCTACCTGATGCAGGGCCGCACGACCTTTGTGATCGCGCACCGCTTGTCGACCATTCGGCGCGCCGATCAGATTTTGGTAGTCGAGCGGGGACAGATTGTCGAGCGCGGCTCTCACGAAGAACTCTATGCGCTGCGCGGACGTTACTTCGATCTATACACCAAGCAGCATGGTCTGGAGAGCAATCTGTTCCTGGCACCGGGAGAGGGTGATGCCGCGCCGGTTGGCAATGACGTGGGAACATCCAAACAAAATGGGAATGAGCCGGCCGTCACCGAGCTAATGCGATTCGTCCGCTAGTGTCGAGCTGTACTCGCTGGTGATTCCTAGTTTGTGCGGCGGCAACCGGTATCGACTCTGGCAGCAGGAGCTGATTGAGCCCTCGCCGGTCCTATAGGGTTGGGTTGGAGCTGCACCTTGGACATCTATATTGTCGACGGTACATACGAACTGTTCCGGCATTATTACGCACTGCCGTCCGCCCGCGATTCGGATGGGCGAGAGGTCGCCGCTGTTCGCGGCGTGCTGTCGTCAGTGCTGGGGATGATCCGCAGCGGCGCCACACACATCGCGGTTGCGACCGATCACGTGGTCGAGTCATTTCGCAATGAATTGTGGGCCGGGTACAAGACGAGCGAAGGGGTTGAGCCTGATCTACTAGCGCAGTTTCCAATCCTGGAGAGCGTTTTGTCGGCGGCGGGCATTGTTGTCTGGCCGATGGTGGAGTTCGAAGCCGACGATGCGCTGGCTGCAGCAGCCGTGGTAGCTGCTCGCGATGCGCGTGTCGAACAAGTGATCATCTGCACACCGGACAAAGACCTCGCGCAATGTGTCAAGGGCACCCGCATTGTGCAGTTGAATCGGCGGACGCGCGTTACGCTGGACGAGCGAGGTGTAGTCAAGAAATTTGGTGTGTCGCCGCAATCGATCCCGGACTATCTGGCGCTGGTGGGCGATTCCGCGGATGGCTATCCGGGCCTGCGCGGCTGGGGTGCGAAGTCGTCGGCCGCTGTCCTTGGCAAATATGGCCATCTCGAATCGATTCCCGCAGACTGGCGCGAATGGCACGTGAACGCTACCAACGCCAGCGCTCTGGCAGATACTCTCAGCCGCGAGCGTGATCGCGCGCTGCTCTTCCGTACTCTGGCTACACTAAGAACCGATCTGCCACTGTTTGAGAACGTGGACCAATTGCGTTGGAAGGGGCCGACACCCACTTTCGACGAGGTCGCGGCACGATTGGACGCGGCAAGAACGGAGAAGCGCCGACGATTTGTTCGCCGGGAGCCGAGCGCAGTATAATCCCGCCAACTCCACGGCTTTCGTTGACTTGCCCGGTTCACGGACGTAAGATTTGCCCCTAATGATCGGTCGGACCATCTCGCACTACCGCATCGTAGAAAAACTAGGTGGTGGTGGAATGGGCGTGGTGTACAAGGCCGAGGACACCCGCCTAGATCGCTTCGTCGCTCTCAAATTCCTACCCCAAGACGTAGCCCAAGATCATCAAGCTCTGGAGAGGTTTCGGCGTGAAGCCAAGGCTGCATCTGCGCTCAATCACCCCAACATCTGCACGATTTACGACATCGGTGAGCAGGACGGGCAGGCGTTCATCGCCATGGAGTTCTTGGATGGACTGACGCTGAAGCATCGCATTGCGGGGCGTCCGATGGAAACCGAGTTGATTCTCTCTCTCGCCATCGAGATTGCCGACGCACTGGATGCCGCTCACTCCAAAGGAATCGTCCACCGCGACATCAAGCCTGCGAACATCTTCGTCACTGAGCGCGGGCACGCCAAGATTCTCGACTTCGGGCTGGCGAAGGTCATGATCACAGCCAGTTCTTCGAGCAACATTGGGTCCCTTAACACGCAGACGGGTTCGGTGGACGCGGAGCATCTGACCAGTCCGGGGACGGCGCTGGGTACGGTGGCTTACATGTCACCAGAGCAAGCCAAGGGCAAGGAGCTTGATGCGCGAAGCGATCTGTTCTCGTTTGGAGCCGTGTTGTACGAGATGGCTACAGGGACTCTGCCGTTCCGGGGAGATACTTCGGCGGTGATTTTTAACGCGATTCTGGAGCGGGCGCCTGCATCTCCGATTCGATTAAATCCTGATGTTCCTTCGGAACTGGAGCGGATTATCAGCCGCGCGCTGGAGAAAGACCGGGATCTGCGGTATCAACATGCGTCGGAAATGCGGGCTGAGCTGCAGCGGTTGAAACGGGATACGGAGTCAGGGCGGAGGATTGTCGCGGAAGAGCCGCCGGAAGCTGAGGCTGCGGTTTCTTCGCCACGATCAAGCTCACCAGCAAGTCAACGACCCAGCGGCTCGGCTGAAGCTGTGCCTCGCTCGTCGTCGGCTGTGCAGACAAGAGTGTCCGATCCACACGAACCTGCGTCTGATCAGCCGAGGGCGGCCACCCCTACGTGGGGTTGGGTTGGGGTTGGACTGCTTCTGGTCGCGGTGATTGCGGGCGGGTTTTACTGGCGGTCGCGGTCCGGGCAGAAGCTTACCGAGAAAGATTCCATTCTGCTGGCGGATTTTGTGAACACTACGGGTGATCCCGTGTTCGACGGGACGCTGAAGCAGGCGCTGGCGGTGCAGCTCGAGCAGTCGCCCTATCTGAACATTGTGCCGGATCAGACGGTCCGCAAGGCGCTGCAATTCATGGGACGCAGCGCAGACGAACGAGTCACAGGCAGCGTGGCGCGCGAACTTTGCGAGCGGGAACATATCAAGGCCATGCTGAACGGCTCGATTGCGACGCTGGGCAGCCAATACGTTGTTGCGCTCGATGCCATTAACTGTGCGACGGGGGAATCGCTCGCCCGAGAGCAGGTGGCAGCGGCGACGAAGGAAGCAGTGCTTCCCGCGGTGGGTAAAGCGGCGTCAAGCCTGCGCGGAAAGTTGGGCGAATCGCTGGCGACGATTCAGAAGTTCGATACGCCGGTAACCGAGGCGACGACGTCGTCGCTCGAAGCATTGAAGGCGTATGCGGCGGCGGACGAGATGCACAACGGTGGCGGCGAGGCAGAGTCAATTCCTCTGTTTCAGCACGCTGTCGAACTCGATCCGAATTTTGCCATGGCCTATGCGCGGCTGGCAGCCATAGATAATAACATTGGGGAGGAGGATCGATCGGTTGATTTCGCCAAGAAGGCATTCGACCTGCGAGAACGAGTGAGCGAGCGCGAGCGCTTCTATATTACTGATCATTTTTATACGGCCACTGGCGATCTCGAGAAGGACAAGGAAACGCTGGAATTGGCTATAAAGACCTATCCGAATGACTCCTCTCCGTTCGCCAACCTTGCGCTCATCTATAACGAAGATTACGGGCAGTTTGAGAAAGCTATCCCGCTAGCCATGGAATTCACCCGGCTCGAACCCGGGGCCCCCTTTGGTTACTTCCATTCGGCGCTGCCGTACATGGCACTGAACCGGACCGAGGAAGCGCATTCCATCCTGCAACGGTCTGTGGATGCCAAGGCGGACAATTTTTTTATCCACCTGCTGTTTTACCAATTGGCATTTTTGAACAGCGATGCTGACGAAATGCAACGACAGATCAAATGGTCGGAAGGAAAGCCGAGCGAGTATCTTCTACTACGCGCGGCCGCGATTGCCGCTGCGGCGCAGGGCCGAATGCGGAAGGCATCGGAATCGATGCAGCATTCAGTGCAGATCAGCCAACGCCTGGGGTTCAAGGGAGGCACGGCGCAAACGGAGGCGCTCGGTGCGCTGCGCGAAGCGCTAGTTGAGAATGCTTCGAAGGCGCGAGAACTGGCGGCATCAAGTGCAGCTCTGGCGCGTGGCCGGGACAATCTGGAACCAGTTGCGTACGCACTGGCACTGGCCGTAGATGCGAGTCGCGCTCAAGCCATTACCGAGGAACTGGGACACCGCTTCCCCGATGACACGCGGTTACACCAGGTGATCATTCCCGTGGTGCAAGCGTTGATTGCACTAGATCGCAAGACGTCGGACGCGGCGATCCAGGCGCTGCAGTCGGCAACGCCGTACGAATTGGGGGTAGACCAGGAGCTGTTCCCCATCTACATTCGAGGCCAAGCCTACTTGCAGGCACGGCGCGGAGCGGAAGCGGCAGCGGAATTTCAGAAGATCGTGGATCATCGCGGGATCGCTCCTATGGTTCCCGTGCACTCGCTGGCCAAGCTGGGCCTGGGGCGGGCGTACGCCCTCTCTGGTGACGCCGCCAAGGCAAGAAGCGCATATCAAGACTTCCTGGCGCTCTGGAAAGACGCCGACCCCGACACCCCCATCCTGAAGGAAGCCAAAGCGGAGTACGCGAAGCTGCAGTAGCGACTCTCGTGGGTCACGGCACCAGTACGATTTTCCCGGCTAGTCCGCCTCGCTCAAAGATGCGATGCGCCTCTTGAATCTCCTGCAATTTCATGGTGCGAGCAATCGGAATCGAGAATTCATGCCGAGCAACGTCTTCAGCTAATTGATGCAGTCTGGAGGCGTCCGGCTGCGCCATGAACGCCTCGACGTGGATGTCGTATTTGCCGGCTCCCTCCGGTTGTCCAAGAACTGAGCCAAGGACGCCGCCCTTACGGATCGTTTTCAGTAACCGCTGGATCGTCGCACCCCCTATCGTGTCTGCGATGGCGTCGAGATCGTGCAAGTGACCGACCTCTTCTTCGCTGTCAATCGCGACAACACCGTCAACGCCTAATTTCGACGCGTGTTCTTTTTCCTTCGTCCGCACACCTGCCAGTACATGTGCTCCGTGTTTCTGAGCGACATGCACCGCCGTTCGTCCTACTCCTCCCAATGCTCCGGTGACGAGCACGGTCTGACCCGATTTGGGCTTCACCGCCCGTTCGATCAGTTGAGCGCCCGTGGTGGTGACCAGAGGAAGTGCGCCTGCCTCTTCGAAATTCAAAGCATCGGGGATCGGGGTGAGCACGTCAGCTTTGGCGACCGTGTATTCTGCGTAGGTGCCATTCGCCAGTGCCATCACGCGCATTCCCTTCGGAAAACCCTGAACGTTGCGACCAGCTTCCGCAACTTCACCGGAAAGGTCTCTCCCTAAGATCGCTGGAAATTCGATAGAAAAGCGAGATTTTGCTGCGCCACTGCGTATTTTCAGGTCAATGGGATTGATGCTAGTGGCGTGCATCTTTACGAGCACTTCGTTATCGCCGTACTTCGGCACGGCAGTTTCTTCGTACCGCAATTGCGATGGATCGCCGTATGAGTACAGCCGGACAGCTTTCATGGGAACTCTCCTCGTTGTGCTGAGATGCGAGATTCTCCCTCGTGGAACTTCTCATAGTTGATGCCGCCAACGGGTCGGTAGATTCCTGCGCATTTTGTTGACTCAGTCTTGGTGCGATCCCTACCATTGCACCGAGAGTTTCAGCACATGATCGGGCAGACCATCTAGCGTTACCGGATGCAGGCGAAATGCTAATCTCACATGACATCGCGTAGCGAGGAGAAAGGCAGATGAGCAAAGCAATAGAGAACCTAGAAGCTGCACAGCGGAAGGCGATGGCAATTAGACCCAAGGTCGGCGGGTTCCCCTATTTGGCTGAGGCTCTTCGGCAGGCGGGCGTCAGGCGCAACATCTGGAGTCTGCCATCCGCTCAAAGCCTATTCATCACGAACGCAGGAGCGGTCGTCACGCAGGGCACTCCACTCGTGTCTGGCACCGTGGACGTGCCATTGTTTGATCGCGAAGCTCTGATTGCAGCCCTGCGCACCGATCAGGCTGGCAACAGCACCTTCCCTGAGTTCCTAGCTGCCTCTTGGCGTGCGGGTGTCGTCCGATACGACGTTGATTTCAGCGCCCGCACGGTCTCGTACTATGGCTGTAATGGTGAGGAATACGTCGAGAAATACCCCGCCGTCGAAGTGGGATGAGGAGGCACCATGCGTCGAGAACGGGGGCTGAAGGTGGATGCGAATCTGCTGCCCAAGCACCGCAAACCCATTCCACATGCGTTCGTGCTTGATGCGATTGCCACACTATCGCCGTACACCCGTCCGATGTTTGGCTGCCTTGCAATCTATGTAAATGACAAAATCGTGTTGATCCTGCGGGATAAGCCTACGAACACTGCGGACAACGGCGTATGGCTCGCCACTACTCAAGGACACCACCAGAGCTTGCGGCGCGAGTTCCCAAACATGCGGTCGATTCAAGTATTGGGTAAACAGGTAACGGGCTGGCAAGTCCTACCAGTCGATGCGCCTGACTTTGAATCAGCGACACTGCGGGCATGCGAGCTTGTGCTGGCTGGAGACCCTCGGATCGGCAAAATTCCGGGCGCACGAACGTCGAAGTCTGAAACAAAAGCGGCTGGAAGATCGCCGAAGCAGGTCAAAACCCCGAAGAAACACGGGAGCACAATTGACTTCGACGCTGTACGGAAGATCGGCTTAGCTTTGCCCGGCGTGGAGGCGAGCACTGCCTACGGGTCACCCGCGCTCAAGATTCGTGGAAACCTGCTGGCGTGCGTGCCTACTCATCGTTCGGCTGAGCCGGGTTCGCTTGCCGTTCGCGTCGGTTTCGACGACCGCGCCGAACTACTTGCAGCGGCTCCCGATGTTTACTACGTGACCGAACACTATCTGAACGACACATCCGTGCTGGTTCGCCTGTCCCGTGTCACACCCGATGTCCTGCGGGACTTGCTTGGCATGGCTCACAGGTTTGTGACCGGGAGGAGGGGACGATGAAGCGAGAACGGGTGCTCAAGGTCGTGCTTGTATTGGTGGGATTGCTCTTTACCGCAATGGTCTATCCCTTGGTGCTCTTGTGAAGCAAGACCCCGCGCTGGCGATGATGATGAGTCTTTACGCAACGCTCGGCATCTTCTTGCTTCTTGCTTCGCGCAACCCCTCGGCGCACCGCAGCCTGATCGCCTTTGCGGCGTGGTCGAGCTTTGCCCACGCAGGGCTAATGTCGTTCCAAGCATTGCTCAACATGATCGCTCGCAGAGAACTGATCGGGTCGGCTGTGTTCGCGGTGATCGGCATAGCGCTGGTCGCTCTGGCTCCGGCAAAGAAGTCAGTGGAGCGAGCCTCTGCTGTGATGGCGCAAGTCGGCAGTTGACAACCAAGACCTCATGATCGCCGCAACCATCATAATTATCGCCATCGCCGCCACGGGTGTGCTCTTGATGCGGTTCCGTAAGCGATGGCTGGCGAAGATCAACATTGCCTTCACGAATCGGATCACCAGTCTGTTCGCAGGCTGGTTTCCGGGTTTCGGCATTCTCACTCACGTGGGTAGAAAATCGGGCAAGGTCTACCGGACTCCGGTGAACGTTTTTCGAGCATCGAACGGCTTCATTATTGCGCTCACCTACAGCAGCCAATCGGAATGGGTGAAGAACGTGCTCCTGGCAGGCGGCTGCGAACTTAAGACTCGCGGGAAGAAATACCAGCTTTCCGCACCGAAGGTCGTGCGTGACTCTACTCGTCGGCAATTCCCGTTCCCGGTACGGATCGTGTTGAACGTCGTAGGCGCGGATGAGTACATGGAGCTTTCGATTCGTTAAGGTGTGTAATGCGATGAAAGTTGTAGATTTCGGGACGTATCATCATTCGACGCCAGAGGAATCAAAACGCATCCGAGAGTACGCGGAAGAGGCGTTCTCGAAGCTATTGCGACCTCTCTATCCTTCCCGTTCTGCTCTCCAGATTCTGGACGTTGGGTGCGGGCTGGGGTTTGGGCCTGTGAATAATGCGAACAATTCCACGTGTCCTACGGCTAGGACAATCGTTTGTCGTCTTTGTCGTTGTCGGTGGAAGCGCAGCAACGTCTTATGACCGTCATTGGCGCTCCTTCTCCTCGTCTGCCTTTAGTTGTTTCCGCCACTCCGACTCTCGTAGTTTCCGCCACTCGGCAGCATATTCGCCTGACGCAGTGACGCCGACCTCCGTTGGTGATCGCCCAAAACGATCATAGAGTACCTTGCCCGCGATAACCTTGACGCGAACGTCTTTCAGCAGGTGGTCAGCCTGATCATTAGCACCTGCCAAGATCATTTGCTATAACAAACCTGCCAATATGGTCGGTCAATACCTGCCTGCGGAATTTTTCGATCCGCTCCGCGAGTTGGGCACGTGACTCTTGCCCGAGATTAAACACGTCGATTAGCTCGTCGGCAAACGCCAGAACTTTCTTGTCCACGAAATCGGAGCTCATAGTTGATAACCACCTATTGCGAACATGGCTAGCAGCGTAGTTCCTTGGTATCGCCTCGTCAAACTCACTAGTCCTTCAGATGGCGATCCAGCGTGCTACAGATCAAGACGAGCGCGAAGGATCAGGAAAGACGCCGACCCCGACATCCCCATCCTGAAGGAAGCCAAAGCGGAGTACGCCAAGCTGCAATAGCTGGAATCTCACGCTTTGCATGGACTCAAGATTTCAGTGACTCGTTTAAGGGTAGACAGTTCACTCCTTTGCGCCCGCTGGTGCAACGCCTCTACAGCCGGCAGATCGCATTACCCCGTGGAGTGTCCAACGTTCAGCAAGTGGTGAACGATCTGCAGGTTAAAAATCAGAAAGCCAGTTCATCGCAGTAGGAACTGCGGAGTTGGTGCATGCCAGTTGATGCCTGCCAGAGAACGGGTACCAGACGCTGCTTGCCAGGCCACAGCACGGCGACAGTGGTTTGCCGCTGACGCGTGAAGACTGGTATCGCGTCTGAGACACAATCGATCCGACATACGATTCAGACACGCGCGTAGTTCATAAGAACGCGAGGGGGAGGATTCTGCCGACCCAGCATTCTCTTATATATTCTCCACGAGGTGGTAAACAATGAGCCCTGACGAGACCGGACGCCTTGTAATTCTTAGCGGGCCTTCCTGTGTCGGGAAGAGTCCGCTCTACAAGTCCCTTGGCAAGTTCTATCCTGAGCTGAGCACCCAGTTTCACAAACTCGCGCTCGTAAACAGCCGCGCTCCACGTCCCGGCGAACTCGACGGCGTGGACTATCATTTTCGCAGGGTCGAAAATCCGGCTCTCATGCTGGAGAACCCACTGCTTCGACCCGATAGCCGAGGCTGCGAAGTTCCCGAATCATCCGAGTAGTGCGCCTGCGTCTTGACTTTGCGTTCACTGCGGGG
>Ga0224558_1004752_pt1 | contig 10375 bp, 9 predicted proteins | sample 714S32024metaG_FD_180682 | JGI IMG/M metagenome (GOLD analysis project Ga0224558, IMG submission 180682) | Peat soil microbial communities from Stordalen Mire, Sweden - 717 S3 20-24 | ecosystem: Environmental > Terrestrial > Soil > Wetlands > Peat | place: Sweden: Norrbotten County, Stordalen... | reverse complement strand
AATTGGCGGATGCGCTCGGCGGTGAGCTCGCGGCGTCGCGTCCGATCTGCGACAACGGATGGTTGCCCATGGATCGGCAGGTCGGATCGTCGGGACAGACGGTCGCCCCGAAGCTGTATCTGGCGCTCGGAATTTCAGGGGCGATTCAGCATATTGTCGGCATGAAGGGTTCCCGGAGCATCGTGGCCATCAACAAAGATTCCGAGGCGCCGATTTTTGAGATTGCGGATGTTGCCATCGTCGGAAACTTGTTCGACATCGTGCCGCCGCTCATCGAGGAAGTGAAGAAGGCGAGGGGCTAGCTCCCGTCTGTGTCGAGGTCAAACGCTGGCTCGTGGTCGAGCCGGGACAGCCCAGCCGAACGAAACGCCTCCACTGCCTGCTCGAGTTCGCTCCGCCGAATGCAGCGGTTGATCTCGGGATATTGCTCTTCGGTGACGCGGCAGGCGGGATGGTATTGCGCCATCAGATTGACATAGGTTTCGGGGCCGAGTTCGCGCCTGATCCAGTTCATGATTTCTGGTGTTCCGGCCACACTGCCGGGCATTACAAGGTGGCGGAGCAGAACGCCACGCAGCGCCACACCTTGCTCATCGCTGACGAGCGGACCGACCTGCCTGTGCATCTCCTTGATGGAACGGCGTGCCGCTTCGGGGTAATCCGGAGCTTTCGCATAGCGGCGGGCACTCTCGGGATCCCAGAACTTGAAATCAGGCATGTAGATGTCCACTACGCCGTCCAGCAGAGCAAGTGAATCCAGCGAGTCGTAGGCGCTGGTGTTGTAGACCAGCGGCAAACGCAGGCCGCGCTCCACTGCAAGCAGGAGCGCTTCCAGAATCTGCGGCACCACGTGTTCCGGAGTCACCAGGTTGATGTTGTGGCAGCCCTGTTCCTGCAAGCGCAACATCATCCCAGCCAATGCTTCGGGTTCGGCGGGGCGGCCTTCTCCCAGCCAGCTGATTTCGTAGTTCTGACAGAAGACGCAGCGCAGGTTGCACCAACTGAAGAAGATGGTTCCAGAACCACGGTTGCCGCGCAGGCAGCGTTCTTCGCCGAAGTGAGCAAAATGGCTGCTGACGATCGCGTAACGTCCGGTGTCGCAGACCTGAGTCCAGTTCTCGATGCGGTTCACGTGGCAGTCGCGTGGGCAAAGGGCGCAGTCGGCCAGCTTCTCCAAGCCAAGCTTGACGCGACGCGCCAATTCCCCGGATTGCCACGGCTTGAGATATGCGGGCTGGAAGTTCCTTCGGTTGATGGCAGTGGGATGCTCCGGCATTTGTCTTCCTGTGGCGGTGGCAGGATTGCTACGCAGTCCGTTTGCGTTCGCCCCGGGCGCGCTCTACGTAGCGACCGTCCCTCACATCTACTCGCACCATTTCCCCTGGAGCGATAAACAAAGGTACCCGGATGCGAAGGCCATTATCAAGGGTTGCGTCTTTCCAGGCACTATCCTGTTGTGAGTGCGTCGGTGGTGCGGTGTTGGCCACTTGGGCCTCGACTATGTCCGGGAATACGACACTAAGTGCCCGGCCTTCAAAAAATTCCACCGGCAGTTCCATTCCAGACTGGAGGAATGCGTATGCCGGTCCCAAGATTGCGCGTGGGACTGCAATCTGCTCAAAGGTGTTGGGATCCATGAAAGTACAGGTTTGCACGTCGTCAAACAGAAACTGCATCAAGCGCCGCTCAACCGCCAGGTCTTCCAGCCGCTCCTGTAGCCGAAAGTGCGGTTCCCATATCCGGCCACTTGTGACATTGCACAACTTTGTCTTCACCACTCCACCCAACTTGGCAGACCCAGCTTTCGATTCCGCCTCGAGAACTTTGTAGGTTCCCCCCTCGATGCGCAGGAACATTCCCGGTTTCAACTCAGAGGCAATCACCATGGGGCTCCTCCGGATCGGCCATCGTCCACCTACATTGATAGACCCAGCACCTTCCCTCCGCAGTGACGGAGGTCACGACGATCGCCCAAATGGTGGTTGGCCTTCCTTGTGCAATTGGGGCGAGAGCGCGCGCACCAGTTCCTGCACCTCGAAAATCGGCGGCTGGCAGGCGAACCCCGAGCACAGCACCGCGAATGATCGTCCGTCAACCGACTGATCGTCAAACGACCGTCCGTCAAACGACCGTCCCCCGCCCAGCTGGGGAAGATTCGGGATCGTCTCCGCCAAGGCCGGTGGCAGGTTCTGCGCGACAACCTTGTCAGCGTCCAACCGGAGCACCGCCGTGCTCAAACCGAGCGGCTGCACCGCAGCCCGATACAGCTCCATGGCCGCTGCATCCTTCCCAACGACCACCACTTGCGTGGGCGGCTGGATGAAGCGGACCACCGCCAGCCCGTATGTCGCAGCAAAAATGCCGTGCTGCCCCGCGACCCCGGCGTAGACCTCCAGCGTCTGCTCGGCCTTGTCGCGATAAGACAAATCGTTGGCGTACCCATGCAGACGCAGCAGCGCGATCGCCGCCGCCGAATTTCCCGCCGGAGTCGGCGAATCCTGGAACGGTTTCCGCCGCGTCCCCAGAATGCCGAGTGCGGGTTGTTCGTCCGTTTCCCCGCGTCTATCAAAGAATCCGCCCGCCGCCTTATCGAAGAACCCCGCCACCATCGCATCCGCAATCGACCGCGCAAAGCGGAAATAGCTCAGGTCCGCCGTCGCCTCGTAAGCATCGAGGCAAGCAATCACCGCGAAAGCATAATCATCCAGTACGCCAGGAACAGCGACAGCGACGTCGCGCGGCTTCGCCTGTGGATCCGAGTACGCAATCACATGCTTCATCCCGCGCTCCGCATTCCATCCCTCGGAAAGCAACCGATCCAGCGAGCGCAAAGCAAAGTGGCGCACCTCCGCCAGATCCAGCACCTTGGCCGCTTCCAGATAAGCCGAAACGCACATCGCGTTCCAGCCCGCGTAAACCGTCTTGTCCACATACGGTGTTGGACGCCGCCGCCGCGCCGCATACATCTTCTTCTGAGCCGCTGCGAGCAGCGTGCGCGCTCGCTCTTCCTCGAGATTCAGCCGCCGCGCAATTTCCTCCACCGAGCTTCGCGCTGAAGAAGAAACGTAGAGCACATTCTTCGCCGGATTGTGATGCATGTCCCCGGTTTCCTGGATGTCGTAGTAAAGCGCCGCCACCGCAGCCTCATCCTCGGCGAGCGCCGCTTTGGTTTCCGCCAAAGTCCAGGTGAAATAATCGCCGTCATCGTCCATCGAGCAGTCGGCATCCTGCGAAGCGTAAAAGCCGCCGTGCGCGCGGTCGCTGAGCCATTCATCCATCCAGCGAATAATGTCGCGCGCCACCCCTGCGAAGAACTCATCCCCCGTGGCCTGGTAAGCGTGCACATAGTTTTTCAGCAACTCCGAGTTGTCGTAGCTCATCTTCTCGAAGTGCGGTACGATCCAGCGCTCGTCCACCGAGTAGCGATGGAAGCCGCCGGCCAACTGGTCATAGACGCCGCCCCGCGCCATTTTCTCCAGCGTGGTAACGAAAATCGTGCGCAATTCTTCATTGTCTGTTCCGCGGTCTGTGTGGGGACGGGGCTGTGCCCCGTCCAAGCGGGGGAGAGCCCCGCTTCCACACTGTTTCGTCCGAACATACTGATCCATCACCAGATCGAGCGCCGCCGGATGCGGAAACTTGGGCGCGCTTCCAAATCCGCCGTTAACCTCGTCAAACATCTTCCGCGCCGATTCCAAAATCGCCTCAATCACCGTGGCAGACACCTTCCCGCCGTCCGCCGAAAAAGATTCCGCTCGCGAGATCGCGCTCTCGACCATCTGCGCCTGTTCCAGCACCTCGCCGTGCTTGTCGCGATAAGCCTGAGCAATCGAAAGCAGCACGCGCTTAAGACCAGGCCGTCCGTACTGGTCCGCCGGAGGGAAGTACGTCCCCCCATAAAACGGTTTGCCGTCGGGAGTAAGAAACGCCGTAAGCGGCCACCCGCCCTGTCCGGTGAGCGCGCCCACCGCCGCCTGATACCGGCTGTCAATATCCGGACGCTCGTCCCGATCCACCTTCACCGCAATGTAATGCTCGTTGACGATCGCCGCCACCTCGGCGTCGTCATAAGACTCGCGATCCATAACATGACACCAATGACACCAAACCGCCCCAATATCCAACAGCACAGGCTTGTTGGCAGCGCGAGCCGCGGCAAAAGCCTCCTCCCCAAACTCATGCCACTGAATAGGCTGATGCATAGCCGAACGAAGATAGGAAGAAGAAGCGCGAGCGAGGGAGTTCTGCGAGCCGGTGGTCACCTGGAGAGTTTATCGCGAGAAGGGTCGAAATGGGATGAACCGGCAAGGCTTACCGGAAGACACATCAGTCCGGCACCGGAGGCGACAGCTTCGTTCTTCAGTGCATCGGTGCCGTTCCACCATCACTTCCACACGTGTCAAACCTCACTGACAAGGCTGCCGACGTTCTCTTAAAATTTGTCTGTCGCCAGCAAACCAATCCACAGCTTCCCCACGTAGTCGAAAAAAGGAGGCACTCCTGCCATGCATTCGTCATCTTCTTCCCGGAAACTCAAACTCTCCTTCGACACCGTCTTCTACTACGTCACCGACATGGAGGCGTCCATCGCTTTCTATCACGATACCCTCGGGCTCCCCCTGGTTTCGCAGGACTACGTCGCGCGCTTCGATCTCGATGGCGTACTCATCGAACTCGTGCCGCTACCGCCCGGAACGGTTGTCCCCGGCAATGGCAACGCCCGCCTCTGCTTTTCGGTCGCGAACTTGCAGGAGACGTTGGAGCAGATGCGCGCCCGCGGCATCGCAACCAGCAAAATCAAAGAGAAGAAAGGCGGTAAGCTGGCTTTTTTCCGCGACCCCGACGGTAACGAACTCTGCCTCTGGGAATACGCCGGAACCGAGGATGTGAGAGAGATTGTGAATTCAGCCGTGTTCCACGGCTAACAGCGGCAGGGATGGCACCAGCGTCCCGGCCCTGGCAGTCATCATCAACCGCCGAGCGCCCGGTGAGCGCCCTCGGAACCCGCTTCCCCGTCCGCTGGCTGGGAGTTTTCTAACCAAATCCTCGCTCCAACTTCGCATCGCAGTCATCCCGCTGCCTGTACCGACGGCTGCGTTCTTGCTAAAATAAAAAAGTTGGGTCACCCCCCGCGCGCCGAGGAGCATAAGATTCTATGGCCTACGTAATTGCAGAGCCCTGCATCGGAACCAAAGACACTGCTTGTGTTGACTCCTGTCCGGTGGATTGCATTCATCCCAAGAAGGACTCCGACAAGTTCGCGACCGAAGAGATGCTGTATATCGATCCCGTAGAATGCATCGATTGCGGCGCCTGCGTGCCGGTGTGCCCGGTCTCGGCCATCTTCGCGCTCGACGACCTGCCGGAAAAGTGGAAAGAGTACACCGAGCGGAATGCGAAGTACTTCGGGCGGTAGGAAAGCAGCTCTTGGCTTTTAGCTCTTAGCTTTTGGCTGAAACCGGCGAGCCTGCCAACCGTGGGATTCGAGCTAAGAGCCAAAAGCGAACAGCCAAAAGCCTGTCTTCTCCGATACAATCATTGCTTAACCTGTAACCCTTCCATGGCGCTGAAGGAGTCGGAAGCGATCGTTCTGCGCACCTATCCGCTGCGCGAGTCCGACCTGCTGGTTACGCTCTTCACCCGTGTGGAAGGCAAGGTGAAAGGTGTGGCGCGCGCGGCCATGAAGTCGAGACGCCGCTTCGGAGGCGCGCTTGAGCCGCTCACCTATGTGCGGGCGTTTTACGACGACCGCGAGGGGCAGGAACTGGCGCGGCTTGATTCCTGTGAAGTGATCGAGTCGCCGCTGGCCAGCGAAGTCAGTTATTCGCGGGCGGCGGCGTTGGCGCACGTTGCCGAACTGCTCGACGAGTTGATGCCCGATCGCGAAGCGAGCGACGCAGTTTTTCGCTTGAGCCTGGCGGTTCTGCAGGAATTGCGCGGCCCGGTGTTGTGGATGCCGCTCACCTACTTTGAGCTGTGGATGACGCGGCTCATGGGATTTCTGCCGGAGTTCGCGGAGTGCGCCGTCTGCGGACGGTCATTCGATGGCAGCCGCGACGGCAGCCGGGCGTTCTATCACGCGCTCGCCGACGGTTTGATGTGCCTGGACGACAAGCGCGTGGCGTCATCGGAACTGTCGTCGGAATCGAGAAAGATTGCGGCCCAGATGCTGCGCTCGCGAGTTGGCGAGTTTTCTGAAATCGCCTGGCCGAAAGCAGTGTGTGCGGACCTGCGCAAGTTTCTTCTCCAGATTCTGGAGCGGCACATTGAGAAGAAGTTGGTGACGGCGGGAATGCTGGAGAAGATCGGCGGGTAGCCTGCTTTCAGGGTCTCTGACATGAGCAGCAAGGCAGCGGTTCTGTGGGACGCGTTTCTGATGTGCGTGTACGCTGGAATAGCTGTGCTGTTTGTGGTTGCCTATCTGCGCGGCGTACGTTGGGCTGCTATCGGAGTGATCGTGTTTGGCTTTGGAGTTTTTCGCCAGGCAATGTTTGTCAAGCAGCGCGATGTGCCCGATGATTCGGAAAACGACTAGGAAGGATTCTCGCTAAGCGTCATCTAATCGTGAGCTTATCCAAATCAAATTCGCCGACCTTCCAGCAACTCATCCTCAAGCTCCAGACTTTCTTTGCCGAGCGTGGAGCGGTCATTCAGCAACCCTACGACGTCGAAGTGGGCGCCGGGACCATGGCGCCGGAAACATTCCTGCGTGTGCTCGGGCCGAATCCTTATAAGGTTGCATATGTGCAGCCTTCGCGGCGTCCGGCTGATGGGCGTTATGGCGAGAACCCCAACCGGTTGTTCAAGCACTTGCAGTTGCAGGTGATCCTGAAGCCGCCGCCGGAGAATGTGCAGGATCTCTATCTCGAATCACTGGGCGCGATCGGCATCGATCTGCGTCAGCACGACATCAAGTTCGAAGAGGATAACTGGGAGTCGCCGACGCTCGGCGCGTGGGGCATCGGTTGGCAGGTCATGCTCGACGGGCTTGAGGTCACGCAGTTCACCTACTTCCAGCAGTGTGGGGGCGTGGACCTCGACCCTATCTCCGCCGAGCTCACCTACGGTCTGGAGCGGCTGTGCGCTTTTCTGCAAGACGTGGATTCGATTTACGACATTGTGTGGGCGCGCGATCCCGAAACGGGCAAGGAAGTGAAATATGGAGAAGTGCGCCTGGCCGACGAGCAGCAGTTCTCGGTGTACAACTTCGAAACGGCGGATGTGCAGAGTACATGGAAGCATTTCGAATTGTGCGAGGCGGAGTGCAAGAAACTGATTGAACGCTATGCTGCCCTCAGCAAGGATAAGAGCGAAGGCGATGGCAATGACGTTGTCCGCGAGAAAGCGCGGTTTCCCTTGCTGGGCGCCTACGATCTGTGCCTGAAATGCTCGCATTACTTCAATATTCTCGATGCCCGGGGCGCGATTTCGGTGACCGAACGCGTCGGCGTGATTGCGCGGGTGCGGGCGCTAGCCGTGGGGATCGCCAAGGCCTGGATGGACCAACAGTACTCGGCTGAAAAAAAAAGTGAGAACAGCGGCGAGGCTCCAAAGGCAGCGAATAAGAAAGAGAAAGGCAAGCTTGCTCCGGTCGGATGAGAGCTCTCCCCACAGGAACACCGAGCTTCGCAGGGGAACTCTTTCATGCCGATTGACACACTCCGATTGTGACGGGGCTCACATTCACGGTTTTGTAATTCTGAGAGCATAAACGGATCGCCTGATGCCTGACTTTCTACTCGAAATCGGATGCGAAGAGATCCCGGCGAGGATGATTGACGCCGCTTCTCTGGAGCTGCGAGAACGCTTGAACACGCTGTTGCAGCGCCAGCGCCTCGAACCAGCCGGCGCGATTTCTCATCTCGACACGCCGCGCCGTCTGGCCGTTCTCGTTTCCGGAATTCCCGCCTCCCAGCCGGACCTTACCGAGCAGGTGAACGGCCCGTCCGCGCAGGTCGCGTATAAGGATGGGCAGCCGACGCCGGCAGCGCACGCATTTGCCAAGAAAGTCGGCGTGGATGTCGGCAAGCTGGAAAAAGTCAGCACTCCCAAAGGCGAATATCTGGCGGCCACGGTCACGCGAAAAGGCCGCACCGCTGCCGAGATTCTCGTCGAGACGCTTCCCAAGGAAATCTCCACTCTCTACTGGCCCAAGGCCATGTACTGGCGCAAGCGCGGGGAAGTCTTCGTTCGTCCGGTGCGCTGGCTGGTGGCGATGCTCGATGAGCAGGTTGTCCCGCTGGAATTGTTCGGCATCGCAGCCGGCAAGACCTCCCGCGGACACCGCATCTTTGGTAGCAAGGCGGGCAGCGAAGCGGGCAGCGAAGCCGTCGCCGTCTCCAAGCCCAGCGCCTATATGGAAGCGCTGCGCGGCGCGAAGGTTCTGGGCGCCGCCGAGCGTGAGCAGGTGATCCGCAAAGCGCTCGACGCGGCCACTCGCACCATCCCCGGCGCGCGCTGGCGCGAAGACAAGCCGCTCGTCGCGACTGTCGTCAATCTGACGGAATGTCCCTCAGTCATCCTCGGCAATTTCGATCCCGAGTTTCTCGATTTGCCCGAAGAGGTGCTGGTCACGGTGATGCGCGACCACCAGAAATATTTCGCCATCGAAGATGCGAATGGGAAACTGCTGCCGCACTTCCTGGCGGTGCTCAACACGGCCGCCGACTCCGACGGATTGATCCGCCACGGCAACGAACGGGTTTTGCGCGCCCGCTTCAACGATGCCCGTTTTTTCTGGCAGACGGACCAGAAACAAACCCTCCGTCAGCGCGTCGATTTGTTGCGCAACGTCACCTTCCAGAAAGATCTCGGCAGCTACTACGACAAGACGATGCGCGTGCAACACATGGCCAGCTCGCTTTCCGAGACGGTGAAACAGAGCGGCATGGCCGTTCGACCCGGAGTAGTCCACAAAGCTGCGGTGCTGGCCAAAACCGATCTGACCACGGAACTCGTAAAGGAGTTCACCGAACTGCAGGGAATTGTCGGCGGTCTCTACGCGCGCGTGCAGCAACTCGATGAAGGCATGAAGCCCGACGTGCAACTGGCGATCTCACGGGCCATCTACGATCATTACAAGCCCGAGTCGATGGAAGATGACGCTCCCGCGACTGTCGAAGGTGCTGTTCTCTCGATCGCCGATAAGGCCGACTCAATCGCCGGAATGTTCGCGCTCGGCCTCATCCCCAGCGGGTCGAAAGATCCGTTCGCGCTGCGCCGCCAGGCGAACGGCATCGTGAAGACGATTGCCGAGCACAAACTGCCGCTCCGTCTCTCGGAGATCATGGCCGATGCGCGCGTTCGCTATAAGGGCTCCGAGGCCGAGAAGAAGTTCTCAAATGCCGCCTACGCTGAATCGGTGCGCAGCTTCTTCCGCGAGCGCCTTGAGTTCTACTTGAAGGATGCGCGTGGCTACGCGTACGACGTCGTCAGCGCCGTACTCGCTGTCGACTGCGACGATGTGGTGGACGCCGCGGCCCGCGCCGAAGCCGTGAAGAACGTGCGCGACTCGGCCGATTTCGAATCCATATCGAGCGCCTTCAAGCGCATGAAGAATATCCTGCGCCAGGCGGCTGAAAAGACGAAAATTATTGCCCTTCGCGTCGATCCCGCCAGCCTGCACGAAGAATCGGAAAAGGAATTGGCCGCGCTGGTCCCGCGGACTGCAGTGACAGTCGAAAAGCTGCGCGCGGCGCACGATTATGAAGGGGCGCTGCTTGAGATCGCAAAGCTGCGTCCCGCGATCGACAAGTTTTTCGACAAGGTCATGGTCATGGTTGACGACGACAATCTCCGCGCCAATCGTCTGGCTCTGTTGCAGACTGTGGTCAAAGAATTCTCCACGATCGCCGATTTCTCCGAGATCGTGACCGAAGGCAAGGAATCTACGAAATAGAAAAAGAGGACCTACATATGGCAACAACGACTCTCCCAGATGCAGAAATCATCGAAGCAAAACCCACGACCACGAAATATGTGTACTTCTTCGGCGGTGGCAAGGCCGACGGCAATGGCAAGATGAAGGACGTTCTCGGCGGCAAAGGCTCTGGCCTCGCCGAGATGACCAACGTCGGCCTGCCGGTGCCTCCCGGCTTCACCATCCAGACCGAGGCCTGTCGCGAATACATGCGCCTCAATGCAGTGTCGAAAGCAGCCGACCGCCAGATGGAAGAAGCGCTGGCCAAACTCGAAAGCCTACAGGGCCAAAAGCTCGGCAAAGGCGACAACCCTCTGCTGGTGAGCGTGCGTTCGGGCGCGAAGTTCTCGATGCCCGGCATGATGGACACGATCCTCAACCTCGGCCTGAACGACCAAAGCGTCGAAGCCCTCGCCAAGCGCACCAGCAACCCGCGCTTCGCCTTCGACTCCTATC
>Ga0224558_1004750_pt1 | contig 10376 bp, 9 predicted proteins | sample 714S32024metaG_FD_180682 | JGI IMG/M metagenome (GOLD analysis project Ga0224558, IMG submission 180682) | Peat soil microbial communities from Stordalen Mire, Sweden - 717 S3 20-24 | ecosystem: Environmental > Terrestrial > Soil > Wetlands > Peat | place: Sweden: Norrbotten County, Stordalen... | reverse complement strand
TTCGGTTTTGTCTGCGCCTAGAATCTTGATATGTTCGCTGATGTTCAAAGCCGTGTTTTGTAGCCCAATCAGGTCGTCCATAGTTCCCACATTATCTGTGCTGGAAATCTTGGTAATGACTTCCTGCATGAATTTAAGCAAGGTTTCGATATAGCCCTGTTCATCTATGCCGGGGCGTAGTTGAACCTGATTGCCTGTCATAAGCGTCCCAAAGACCGATTCCGCCGCAAGAACACCCGCCGTAGCCGTGTTAGGCGCGTCTGGAACTAGGTCAACGCCCTTTGCGGGGTCGTCCAGCATGGTCACAGTCGTCATACGCAGAATCTTCTGTTGCGATTGAGGAGAGTAAGCTGTCCTGTTCTGGAATAGCCAAGATGCCTGTGCCTGTGCCAAGGTCTTATCTCCACCGCCCAGAACCTTGTTTGTAGTCACTTTCCAGTTGTCGAAATCATAGAGTAAATCTGTCGGGATACCGTCCTTAATGCATTGTGTCTGGAATTTCTTTACATCTGCATCATCCGATGTTTCATCGCAGAAACGCCTGACAATTTCCTGCCAGTAAAAGCCTTGTTGCAAATCTATGGATTGCAGCATCCCGCTAACCATGACATTCGCTTGATTCAACCTTGCCTTGGCTTCAAAAGCTGTCATTTCCTTTTCCGTGCCGTCATTCACGTTCTGCACATAGCCAGATGAGCTTTCCTGCATATTCTGACGAATCAGTCCCATTGACATCTGAACCAGATTTGGGTCAATCTGATGCCGTTCGTTCTTGGGCACTATCGTCAACCCTTCCGGCACATAACCGAATTGTTCCAAAACAAACTGTCTCAATCTTGCCTTATCAGCCGGGTCTTGAATCTTGAACAGCATTTGAAGCGATTCAAGAGTATGCTGGACTGTCTGACATTGAAGCCGGTTCATCGCTTCTACTGGAGCGAATAGGTCAACGCCCATTCCCCTGACTGAACTGTGCTTGAACGGAGCAACAAAATTCCCGTCACCATATTGGATGTTCAAAACCCTGTTGATGTCAGTTGAAAACACCTCATCGCTCCCGTCATAAATGAATTTGTCTGGATTAACTCCGGCCAGATTCTCGCGCATGATGATATGCCGATACCAGTTGTCGGGTTTCTCTATATCCTCGAAATAGAAAGCTCGGAGCTTAATCGTTGGAACAGCATCGCTGTAATAGAATCCCCTGTTTTGCTTGAACACCTCCGCAACAGCCTCGGGCTGGTCGCGCCATGTCGAAGTCAGGTTTGAGCCTTGAATGTTCGTCTTTTGTGAGTCGAGAATGGCCGTTACTTGGTCTTGATTCCAACCTTTCAACTTGCCTTCACCCTGAGCCATATCCGCAAACTCTCCCGGTGTAAGGTAAAGATTGATTGCGAAGTAACGCAGGTTTGTCAGGTCGCAATAGGTGTCAGTCGGGATAAGTAAATCTTCCAACGGAACAAATCTCGGCAACCATTTGAAATCATTCGGCCAAAGGAATGAGCCTATCCCATGCAAACAGACATTCGCATTTCTTTCCTTCATCAAGAAATAATGTTTGCGCCCGCTCTTGCCAGTCTGAATCGGAACATGGATGTTTTTGGTGAAGTAAGTTGACCATATATCCCGCTTTGAAACTTGCCCCCCTTGACATGAACAATTGAAAAGCTGTCCTGAATGTAAAAATGCCGTGTTTAATTGTGTATTGGCATCCCTGATAATGCTCTTGCCAAAACCCCAATTAACATTGATTTGGATTTGGAACTTTTCTTCTTCCTCTTTTGTGTAGGGATTCGAGCCGTTGAATAGAACATTTATCTTGGCGCGGTCAAGTGCGCGTTGGTTCTCGGCCAACTGCATATTTTCGCAGATGGAAAACACCTTTGCGGGCGTCCCAAACATCGCCTTTTGGTCGGTTTCTTTTGTTGAAGTATCAGTTGGCATAATGTTCCCTTAAATGAATTATTAACTTACCACTCTTATCCGAATGAAGCAAAACCGCATCTTCCCTGATTTTGTCCAAATCCGATTCTGTGTATTTAATTTCCTGACTTAACCTTGTCTTGGTAGCCAGTGAAACCAATGGAGTTGATGCAGCCAAGTCCTTTATGGCATCTGGCGGATAAATACTTACTCTGGCCAGAAAGAATTTATCCTCGGCAGCCTTCATGTAAGCCCCAAGATACCGTTTAGGCTGCGCTTCGTAGGCCGTTGCAAGCGTCTGAATCCAGTCCTTCTTTAACGGCACACAATCAGGTTCAAGCCATAACCACGGCAACCGATAGTTCTTTGAAACGTAATCCGAAGCTACCCTGAATAGATGATTGATTCGGTCTTTCTTGGCTGTTGACGATATTTCAGGTGCAATCGTTAATTCAACGTGTTCAAAAGCTACTTCTGCCGCCGCGCTGACTTTGACCTGCATTTCTTCATGGACATTCTTGTAAGCCACTAATAGACATGAGCCTGATTGCTTTCGCCCTGATAGGAAGTAAATCCAGTCACACAATGATTCAGCCATTGAAGCGTCAGCAGCGTTGAATGGAATTACAATAAGTGGGTTCATGTTTTCTCATTTAATAACCAACATTTAGTATCAAATTTGATACGTTCCTCTGGCTCTGGCAAGATATTAGCAAGAGGAAGCCACACCTTGAGCTTTAAGACACACTGACACGCGCCACAAATATGTAGCTGCTTCTCACCTGAAATTTTCAGGTTAAGATGATTTTTTAACCCAACCTGTTTCCTTATCTCTACCGCCACTGATTCTACAATAGACCAGTTATCACTATGCTTAGGACATTTAAGACAAATGTTAGCGCGAGATTGAGCTAATTCTTTGTCCACTGTGATACCCCCCGCTCCCAACCAGTCTTTCAGGATGGACACTCCATTTACATACTGTCGAGCTGTTTCGAGTAAATTCATTTTGGCCTCTCGAATCCGCATTTGTCGCATATCCACGACAAAATCCTGTTTCCGGCGCAAGTCTGGCATAGCCTTGGTTTTGCGCCCACTTCGCCGCACTTGGGACAGGCATTAGCTGGTTTTTCAGTGGTTGAAAAAGTGGGAATGAAGGCTTTTCTTTCGTCCATATCTTTACAATATCGCGGATTGTTTCCTAATCTAGCGCAGGTGTAAGCGTCTAATTCGTCGCCTACGGCATTGGTTTCCAGATAGCGCATATCGCTTGGTGGATAAACCTTTGGATTGGCCAACCGATGCTGAATGATTTGCGTAACGGTATCATTGAAGTTGGCATTTGTGCCACCTATCTTAAACCCCGTTCTAGGGTCAATAAACTCATAGCCCGCTGGCGGGAAATCTCCGTTGCGACGTAGTAATTGTATTTTCATTTGAACTCGATTTTAGCCAGTTTGTTTGTGTTGATAAAATCCACCCATCTACTTCCATATTCATCCGGCCAGTGTAAGCCCGGTTTATTTTCCTCAAGCAACATCTGGAACGCCGTTGCTACTCCGCACGCCACTAGATAGCTAGTTGCATTTGAGCCTATCGGAATAGCCTCATCCTCATTTGAAACTGAAATGGTTGAGTTTCTTTCGCCTGATTTGAACTTAACACTCAATCCGATTGTATCACTACCAGTCGGCGTTCTACCCTCAAGTTTTCGGCATAAGTCCAGTTCCAATCCTATGTCGGTATTGGTTCGTATGGCTTTCATTGCTTCTGGAGTATAACCATAGAAATACCGGGCTTTGCATCCGTATATCCATCCCCATCTAATTATTTCTTCATGCTGGCATAATGCTCCGTTACCACCATTAGGCATCTGTCTCAGATTATCTATCGGCGCACCATCAGCAAAAATGATTTTCTTGCCGTCAACTTCCCAAGTGGATTCATCGCAGTATTCGCTGGCAAATTCTTCTGGACTCCATGTTGCAAACCCTTCCCCGTCCCATTCATAGGGTATTGTTGAGTCCATTTCCCACTCGGTAACATCCAAAGGATTGCCAAAGTATTCAACCATCGCCCCCAATATGGCGTTGATAGTTCCCGGATTCATTCCCGCATCTGGAATGTGCGGTGCTTGCCATTCGTAATGTCCGAACACAAGTTTCTTGTCCAATAAATCAACAAGGGTAATTGTTCCGCGCCCTGCTTCGCAACAGGTGGCGTTAATAACGGATATTCCCAAACTATCCATCGCCTGCATTACTTCCAGTTTTGGAAGTTCCGGCGCAAGGTCAATCAGAATATCGCCCTTCTTCATTTGCATCGAGGATACCACATTCCATAAATCTTTTGATTCTGGTTTGGCAATGATGATAGGCGGCTTGGATTCATCTGACGGGTCAATCAGAATTAAATCCTTTATGTCGTAAAGACGCTTTAAGATGGACAGCAGGGACTTCCCGCAAAGCCCATCTGCTCCAAGTATCATCACCTTTTTATTGATTTGAGTTGGCATTATGCGTCAGGGGGTGCGGTTTGTTTGGGTTTGTTCTTTTGAGCATTTTCCTTTTGCTTCTGCTTATCTTCTTCAACTTGCTTTGGGGTTTCGATACCAGTAGAACCCCAAAACAATCTGTCTATTGGACGGTTTTGCATCAGATTTTGGACGAAACGCGGCGTTCCCCTTGAAGAAAAGAAGTTGCTCGCATATTTCGCAATTCCCTTTGCGTAATTTGGGTTCGTCAAATCATTTACAAGTGTGCTAGCTTCATCAATTCCGGGCGCACTTTTTAGTCCAGAAGCTGCACCACTAATATATTGACTTACTGTATTTGCAGCCCCCTGTCCCTCAACTCTTTTTTGCCTGACTTTCATAAATCCAGCAAGGGCGGGCGAAATTCCAGAAATGTATTCCATATTTATCCAAACCTTTCCAATCTTCACAAAGTTGCTTCCCCACTTGTCCTGCCTGAAATCATCTTTGGTAAGTTGGCTTGAAAACAATGCCGCAGCCGACATAACTCCGATTATTCGGCCAACCCTCTGAATCCCAAAAGATAATTGCGCCAACCCTTCATGTTTAGTGGCTAAATCATCTGATTGAAGTTTCTTGCGACCCTGCCAAATATCCTTAAATCCCAAAGGAATCCCAACACCTGAATTTTCAATTCCATTCCAAATCACGTTTGCTGGAATCTTGGCTATCGGAATAATCGCATCGCCAAGTTTCGGGATTGTCTTGTTCAAGGCATCTTTCATTGCCATTGAAAACTTGCTCATCAACGTAGAGTTTGTTGATGTCACGCGAGCAGCCTGTTTCTGTGCTTCCATTCGCACCAACGCCCCTTCTGGAGTTTTAGGCTCTATTCTTGAAGCATCGGAGAATATAGCAGCAGCGCGTGATTTTGCTTCTGTTCCGGTTAATTTCTCGCCTTTTGCTATAGTTGAAGAAATGATATTCGCTCCATCAAAAAAGGCTTTTTGGTAAAACTTCGTGTAACTAATGTTATGTTCCCAATCAATCGAAATCTTGTTCGTCACTTGCGCTACTTTTCTTGTGGCTGTTTCAACAGCATTTACAACCCTACCGGAAGAATCTTTTCCCGTAGTTGTGGCAAATCTGTTTTTTTCACCTAGCGACCCCGCATCATCCATGTTTTCCATTGAAGCCGTGTTAAGTCCTGTTTTCCTGTAGGTTTCCCACGCCTCTGAATTTGCCTTTGATGCAAGTTCGCTGTTAAATCCTCTGGCCGAAAGAAAGCCGATGCGACGAGTTACCAAATCCATTGCTGAATTTACCGCCTGATTGATTGTGGTTTTAACTGGCGTGGCAGGATTCATCAATAGGTTATTCCTGAAAATTGTGAACACATTCCGCGTGATTGATTTCCATGCAGACACGGGCTTTCGTGAATCAATATAGCCCTTCAAATCTTCCCTCGCTTTAAGGTATTCATCGCTCACGCCTGACATTTTGGGATTAACACCTTTCAAGTCCTGCGCCTTCTTTGAAAGGTCAAGAATCTTTCCCATTTCATCGGCAGTAACGCCAACGCCAAGTTTCTTTTCAGCCAAATCAGACAGAAATGCGTCTTTGTCCTTCACATCAAGAAGTCTGTCTAGCTTTGAAACTTTGGAAACTAAATCTGCCTTTTGGACATCGGAAAGACCAGCAACCTTTTTAGCCCAAGTAACCATTCCACGATTCTGGTCTTTCAAAAGCAGTTTTGATTCAAGAAGCGCATTTACATCCTTTGCATTTTCCTTGCCAACAATTCCTTCAAACAAAGTGCGGCGTTCGTCCGATGTCATGGCTGACATTTTTTCGGGCGTTATCGTTCCGTCCTTGAGAGCCTTCAAAAACGCTGCGGTTTGTTTTACTGGAATACAAAAGGCCATAAATTTAGTTTCGACAAGCAATGGATTGAATAAATTCGCTCCAATCCGGCCTTCTTGAAGCCGATGATTTTATTTCACCGTTCATGCGATCGCGTTCCGTGTCAATCACCCGTTTCTTTGCCACTTCCGGCACTTGGCCTGTTTTTTTCTGGAAGTCCTTCTCGCGGGCTTCCGTTATTTCCCTGACAGCTTCCACGGGTGAATGTGGATTTTGATTAAAGGCAGACGCTCCAAGTTCCTGTGCGGAGATACTTCTCTTTGCAGCTAATGGAGATTTTGCCAGTTCGTTTATCATCCCCACATCGGAATTTTCCATTGCTATTTTTTCCATTGCGTTCCAAAGAACCTGTCCTTTGATGTCGCTTGGAACTGGTTTTTCACCCCGAACAATGGCGCGAGCGTTTTCAATGTCATCACCTATCAAATTGGAAACCTTCCTGATTTGTGACGCTTTTGTGGTTGGAGAATACTTTGCCTTTTCATCCTCTGGCAATTCTTCAAATCCTGCTTCAACCGCAGTTTGGGATAAATCCGCTGCTGATTTTGCTGTGCGAACAGGAATCATCCCCTTGGCAAGCCCCGCCAATTTTGTGCGTGTCTCACTTATTGGCTTAGATTCAATCGGCAATCCTGTTTGTGGGTCTAATGGAGTGACAGATTCAACGGCTGGTTCTTGAGCCTGTGGCTCTATTACAGGCGTCTTTACACCGGACTGTAGGTCTTGTTGTGGTGCTTCGGTAGACCCTTGTTCTTGGGCTTGAACTCCTTCTTGCCCGTTACTGACGATTTGCCGTGCGCCCATGCTTCCGCTATCTTGGGATGTTTCACCCAAAGGTAACGCCTTTGAGATTCCGATTTGAAGGGCATTTTGTTCTCCTGTTGTTGGTGTTGTTTTTGTTGGTGTAAATTGTTCTCTTGCTCCCATCAATCCGTGCATACCAGCACCTACTCCAATATCGCCGCTGGCAAGTGTGTTGAGATAAAGTCGGACAATCTTGGCTCTGTCTCTTTGTCCCTCTGGTTTGTTTTCTTCGTCCACAAGTTGTTGTGCTTGCTCTGGAAACTGAGAAAGCATCTGTGCGGAAAATCCGAGCGCAGCCATTCTTTGAACCGGCGCGGGCAATCGTCCGAATGTAAATAACGCGGCGGGTGAACTCACTGAGACGCCCGTATCAATAGACGCATTCCAAAAACCCGTCATAAAATCCTCAAACATCGAAGGAAGTTTTGCAAACTTGTCTGGGTCTTTTCCTGCCTTCTCTGCCATAGCCCGAATAGCGGCAGTTGTATCCTTATTGTTCTGTTGAATCTCTTGACCTATTTGAACCATGTCCGTGAATGACTTTGGCGGTGACATGGCGGCCTCCGCCACTTGTCCAGCCGTTCCTTTGACAGGAAGCGATGGAGTATTTATGTCGGCAACAGTCCTTGAAAGCATCTGACTTTGCTCTGGCGTCTGTGCTAATGGAGCAAGTCTATTTTCTGTAACATCGGCTGGCTTTGAATACTTCCACATTGCTTGGGACTGAAATGGAGAAGCCATTCTGTCCGACATGAAGTTAAACTCCGGAGGTTTTGCTTTAGGCTTTGTCTCTGGCTGTGAATTAAATCCAACATCTTCATCGGATAGCACCTGTTCGGGCTGCTTTCCGAATCCTACATCTTCATCGGATAAAATGTTTTGTGCCACAAATTATTCTTTGACAAGTTGCCAGCCCTTACCATTCCACGTTCCAGTTTTTCCGTTCGGTAAAACATACTTCTGATTCACTTTACGTTCCGCCTTATCAACTGGAGCATCTGGAATGGGATTGGGTGCTTGAAATTTAACAGGAGAACTATCTTCACCTACAACACCGTCGCCAGATTCATTGCCGTTACCAGCCGAGACTTTGAAATAGTTTGTGCCAAGCTCAGCGGGTTGTGCGTCTGTTCCTGTAAATGGAACACCATGCCATTTTGGTTGCGCTGCAATGGCCGGTTTATTCGTAACAATGTTTGGTTCAAGTGAAGGATTATCTCCGAACCTATCTGTTATAGCCTTCCTCGTCGCATCAGCCATGTTCATTCCAGAATGTAAATTATTTAATGTATCATCCCTTAAACCTTTTGCATCCTTGGCTGTCATCTTAACTGAATAAGGTTTCCATATTGGCTCAGCATCAGTTCCTTTATTCTCTTGTGGAACAGGAGCGGTTTGCTTTACTTCATTGATTACTTGTTGTGGTAGTCTTGAAATAATCCCTGAATCATCAGGTGGAAGTGGTTTTTGTGTCAGGAAATTGGGTGCTGCGCTCCATTTTGCTATTGTCGAAGCAATAGAACCGGGCTGTGTCGCTGCCCATGAATTTTCAACACCGGGAGCAGGTATATCAGGCTGTGGAGTTGCAACCTGACGGCCATATCTATCAAAACTGATTTTGTCCGGCCGTTTTGTCGGCATATTATCCCGACTATAAGAATTGTAATTATTTTGGAATGTTTTTGTTCCAGCATCAAATTCACTGTTGAATTGATTGAACACGGTTGGGTTTCTTAATAGCGCACCTTTGTTCCTGCTAGCTATTTCCCATTTGTCATGGACAGGTTTTAGATAAAGCTGGCTAGCATCATCTGGAGACATTCCAACTTGTAACGCTTTCCCATAGTTATCCTGTGCCGCAGTCCAGTCATGGCTGAAATTGTCCATGAATGACGGAGTTGAAGACGGAGCATCAGCGGATTGAGGTTGCGCTGAATATGATTGAGGCAAAACCGCACCCACTGGTGTCGGATGAAACGTCTGATAAGCCACCCCATTCAATTTATATTTTGTCCCATAGGGCAACTTACTGACTTCTTCATCGGTCAATTCTGGTATGTTTTCGTCCATAAACTATTCTCCCGCCGTTACTCCGGGCGCGCCCATTGGCATACCAGAAACGGGATTAACATTTCTGACAATACTGTAAGGAACTTTGGATTGTTGTAATTGCATGGCCTTGTAATCCTCTGGACTCATAGCAGATTGCTGGCGCATCTTCTGATACATCAACTGATTGATATACCCTAACAACGCGCCGCCAGTCTGGTTTTGTCCGCCGCCCATAAATCCAATTAAATCGTTCATAGTAGTCCTTAATTACCTTGGTTTAGTTGTCCGAAAATTTGCATCAACATCTGGTTTTGTCTGTCCTGTTCAGTCTGTTGAAATTGGCTCTGATTATTTTCAAGACTTGCATTGAACTGGTCATTCTGTTGCGTCTGACCAACTGTCGGTGCAACCGTTCCAGAATAGCCGCCGAGCATGGAAAGTAAATCCTGCATCCCGACTTGCTGATTCTGCTGGCCTTGTTTGTTGTAAAGATTGTAACCGTAGTTTGAAGTCAATCCACTTCCCTGTCCCAAACCATTCTGAAGTCCGAATGTATTAGCCGCCATTCTCGCCGTAGATGGTGAAGGTGTTCCCTTGAGCAAATCACCAATAAATCCAGTGGCATTACCCGTCATGTTGCTAAACCCCGGCAGAGCGGAGTTTAGATAATCCTCGTTTTGAGTCTGTGCCGTTGTCGCTGCGTTTGTTGCCATAAATTCTCCTTAAATTGGGTTGTGTAAGACACTTCCAGTTGTTCTTACTCTGATTGATGTTTGTTGGTCTGGAAATTTGTCCCGTAGTTCCATGTTCAATTCACGGATTGCCGCAGCCCACTTTACTTCCGCTCCGGCTGAATCATTCGCTTCCTCTAACTTCACAGCTGAAAATCCCAAGTTCAAAGCATCGAAATCATCTATGAGCAGGAAATCCCAATTATTCACTAATGGAACGAATTGTAACTTTACCAACGCCTCTATTGAAAACCATGAAATTCCATTAACATCCGGTGCGGCTGTATTGTGATAGTTCAATATCTTTGAACGCCGGTAACGTGGATTAGTTTCACTCGGCTGATACACCGCCAAGTCGTGAAGCAGACTTGTTGCGGGGTCTAGCTCGTAGAGATATGCCATTCCAGAAGTAGCCTGCCGCGTAACAGAATGTAGTTCAGTAATTAGATTAGGCGATTGAACATCGGTTT
>Ga0224558_1004749_pt1 | contig 10379 bp, 8 predicted proteins | sample 714S32024metaG_FD_180682 | JGI IMG/M metagenome (GOLD analysis project Ga0224558, IMG submission 180682) | Peat soil microbial communities from Stordalen Mire, Sweden - 717 S3 20-24 | ecosystem: Environmental > Terrestrial > Soil > Wetlands > Peat | place: Sweden: Norrbotten County, Stordalen... | reverse complement strand
CGCTCATTCCCGGCGGCATCGGCTCCAGTTTCGGCATTGGCGCGCCTCCGGCGGGCGTTCTGGCCACCATTGGCGACCAGCAAGTGACCGTGAACGAGGTGCAGCGTGAAGCCAGAGCCATGATCCGGCAGCAGTTTCCTCGCGGCGGAGCGCAGGCCAGCGCGTTGCTGCCCTTTTTCGCCGGTCAGGCCGCCGAGCAACTCATCAATGAGAAGGCCTTGATTGCCGAGGCGCACCGCATGGGCCTGCGCGCCAACGATGACGAACTGCGCGATGAACTCCAGCGCGGGCAGCTTGGCACCATGCTCTTTCCCGACGGCAAGTTCGTTGGGCAGGAAGAGTACGAGAATTTCGCCCAGCGTTTCGACATGACGGTCCCGCAGTTGGAAGCGCGGGTGAAGGAAGATATTCTTGTCCGCAAGTTGCGCGCCCTGGTTTCGAGCAGCGCTTTTGTGGGAGACACCGAAGTTCGCGACGAATTCGCTCAACGCAATACAAAGGTGAAGTTCGACTATGCCGTGATCACCCAGGCCGACATCCTGAAGGGACTGCACCCCACCGACGAGGAACTGAAGGCTTTTTACGAACGCAACAAGGCGAACTACAACAACTCCATCCCGGAGAGGCGGCAGATTAAGTACGTGGTCGTCGATAGCGCGAAAATTGCGGCGGCAACGACTGTCACCGATCAGGACCTGCAGGCGTATTACGACCAGCACCGCGACGAGTTCCGCGTGCCCGAACAGGTAAAGGTCAGCCACATTCTGATCAAGACTCCTCTCCCTGCGCCCGGCGCCAAGGAGGATGAGAAGGCCGTCGCCGCCGCGCGCGCTAAAGCTGAAGACATATTGAAACAGCTGAAGGCGGGCGGAGACTTTGCCGAACTCGCGGAAAAATACTCGGACGATCCCGGCAGCGCCAAGAGCGGGGGCGAACTCGGCTGGATCGGCCGCGGCCGCACCGTGCCTGAATTCGAGAAGGCCGCCTTTTCACTCGGCAAGGGTCAGACCAGCGATCTGGTGAAGAGCAGTTACGGCTTCCATATCATCCGCGTCGAAGACAAGCAGCAGGCTCATCTCAAGACGCTCGCCGAGGTGAAGAGTGAGATTGAAGAGAAAGTGAAGCAGCAGAAAACGGCGCACGCCACCGAAACGGCGGCGAACGCTTTGCTCAGCCAGGCGCGCACTGCCGGATTCGACGCGGCCGCCGCCGCCAAGGGCCACGCTGCAGTCACCACCGATTTCTTCAGCCGAACCGATAGCCTGCCCGGACTGGCTGCGAACCCGCAGTTTATGGATGCCGTCTTCAACGAAGCCGAAAAAGCTCCGCCCGATGTTGTGCAAGTCCCGCAAGGCTACGTGGTTTTCCAACTGCTCGCCGTAAGGCCTCCGGCCACGCCCACGTTCGAAGAGATTCGTTCGAAGGTTGAGAGCCAGTTCAAGAACGAGCGCGCCGGTTTTCTGCTGCAACAGAAGACGCAGGAACTCTCCGACCGCGCCAAGGCTGAGCATGATTTGAAGAAAGCTGCTAAAGATCTGGGTGCGACGGTGAAGACGAGCGATCTGGTTCTGCCCGATGGACAGGTGCCCGACATCGGCTCCATGGCTGGCGCGAGTGCGATCTTTTCTTTGACGCCGGGCCAGATTAGCGGGCCGATCACTGCCGGCGGCAATGGCGTGGTCGCTCAACTGCTCGAAAAACAGGCGCCGACGGATCAGGAATTCGCCGCAAAGAAGGACGATATCCGCCAGTCGCTCCTCGAAGGCAAGCAGAACGATTTGTTCGGCCTGTTCGTTACCAACCTGCGCAAGGACATGGAAAAGTCCAAACGGCTTAAGGTCAATCAGGAAGAGATGAAAAACCTGACCCGCCAAGGTGGACAGGAAGGTTCGTAGCGGAATTCAGGCTTCCGTGCCTCGGGAGACCGGGTAAGCCGGGTCTCTACAAGCGAAGGAATTTGCGGCATCGCTAAAGCGATGCCCTGATAAGAACTCGAGTTTTTCCGCAACACTGCCAGGGAACACCCAAGAGCTAAAAGCTTAAGAGCTAAGAGCCAACCACTGAGAACTGAGAGCTGAGAACCGAGAACTGAACTTAATGTCATTCCCGCGCGCCAGCGGAATTCTGCTTCATCCCACCTCGCTGCCTTCGCGCGGCGGGATCGGCGACTTTGGTCCGTCGGCGTACGCGTTCGCGGATTTTCTCGCCTCCGCGCGGCAGGGTCTGTGGCAGGTTTTGCCTCTCGGCCCGCTCGGTTACGGAAACTCCCCCTATTCCTCCACTTCGGCCTTTGCCGGAAATCCGCTGCTGATCAGCCTGGAGCGGCTCGCCGATCGCGGTTGGATTGATCGCGCTCGGGTCGACGCTCTAGCCGTCGGCGTCGAGCCCGTGGATTACCCGTCGGTTTTCCACCAGAAGCTGCCCCTGCTGTTTGAAGCGGCGCACAATTTCGTGCGCTCGGCTGCACCGAACGCGCGCTCGCGTTACGAGAGCTTCTGCCGCCAAAACCAGTGGTGGCTCGATGACTTCGTTCTCTTCGATGGTTTGCGCGCGCGTTTCCGGCTGGAAAGCTGGAACGGATGGCCCCGCAAACTGACTCATCGCGATCCAGTGGCGATCGAAAAGGCGCGTGAGGAAATGCTCGACGATCTCGATGTCCGCCGCGCCGTGCAGTTTTTTTTCTTCGAACAGTGGCAGGCGCTTCGAGCCTACTGCGCGCAACATTCGATTCGCTTGGCGGGCGACATCGCGATTTTCGTAAATTTCGACAGCGCCGATGTCTGGACCCATCCCGACCTGTTTCGCCTGAATGCCAAACTCGATCCCGAAGTCGTCGCCGGCGTGCCCCCGGATTTTTTCAGCAAAGACGGCCAGCGCTGGGGCAATCCTCTTTATCGCTGGGACGTGATGCAGGACCAGGGATATTCCTGGTGGATCGACCGGATGCGCTGGCTCACGCACAATTTTGACTACATCCGCCTCGATCACTTCCGCGGTTTTTCGCAGTTCTGGGAGATTCCGGCGAGCGAACCGACCGCGATTCATGGCCGCTGGGTCGATGGTCCGAAAGACGATTTATTCGTGAAGCTGCGCGAGGCTCTGGGCGGTCTCCCGTTTTTTGCCGAGGATCTCGGATACATCACGCCCGACGTGCATGCCCTCCGCGAACGCCTCAAGATTCCTGGCATGGCCGTGATGCAATTTGGTTTTGGCGATACCGGCGCGCACGCCCATCTGCCGCACACTTTCACATCCGAGAAGGTCGTTTACACCGGCACGCACGACAACGACACGCTGCTCGGCTGGTGGGCATCGGGTGCAACGGCATACGAACGCCAGCAAGCGCAAGCGTACCTGGGCCGATGCGAAGACGGCATCAACTGGGCGATGATTCGCGCCGCCTCCAATTCTGTCGCCAGCCTCTGCGTGGTACCGCTGCAGGATGCGCTGGGGCTGGGAAGCGATGCGCGTATGAATGTGCCCAGCCGCGAACTGGGGAACTGGCGCTGGCGTTTTGACGCTAATTCGTTGCGCCCGGAGCTGGCGGAAAAACTTGCCGCACTCGCCGAAATCTCCGACCGGCTTCCGCAGCCGTTAGCGGCGGCCGCCAGCGAAGAATGGGCGGCCTGAGTAGTGTATTCTCGCTTGCGAAGCAACCAGCGCCTGGTCTCAGGTTTTCCCGAGACCTTGGACCTGAGACCTTGTTTCTTTTCTGGAGTACGACGCCGTGACCGAGCCCGTCGAGCCCATCATTCGCGCCCAGGCTGTCGAAAAGTTCTACGAGCAGCCGGATGGGAATCGCATTGAAGTGATTGCGCCCGTCGATCTCGACGTAGAGCCGGGCAAAATTATTACCCTGCTCGGTCCCTCCGGCTGCGGCAAGTCCACGCTGCTGCGGATTCTGACCGGACTCAGCAAGCCTTCGTCGGGTGCGGTCCTGTGGCATGGGCAACCCATCTCTGCGCAGAACGCGGGAGTGGCCATCGTCTTCCAGAGCTTTGCTTTGTTTCCCTGGCTCACCGTGCTCGACAACGTCGAAGCGCCGCTCGAAGCTCGCGGAGTTCCGGCCATGGAGCGCCACAAGCGTGCCTTGCGCATTCTCGACACCGTCGGCCTCGATGGCTTCGAGAGCGCCTACCCGAAGGAGCTTTCCGGCGGCATGAAGCAGCGCGTCGGTTTCGCGCGCGCCCTGGTGGTGGAGCCCGAAGTCCTGTTCATGGATGAGCCTTTTTCCGCGCTCGACGTGCTCACGGCGGAAAACCTGCGCAATGAATTGCTCGAGCTGTGGCTTAGCAAAAAGATGCCGACGAGCGCCATTTTCATCGTCACGCACAACATCGAAGAAGCGGTGCTGCTGGCGGATCGCGTGATTGTGCTGGCAAGAAATCCGGCCTGGGTGCGCGCCGATTTCCCCATCGAACTCGCTCACCCCCGCGATCGCAAATCGCCCCGCTTTGTCGAACTGGTGGACTACATCTACAAGATTATGACGCAGCCCCAACTCGCCGTGGCCGTGCCGGATGCTGCCGCAGCCGCGCAAAAGCCCGCTCGCCAGAAATACCAGATGATTCCGCATGCGCGCGTCGGCGGCATCGCCGGCCTGCTCGAACTGCTGCAGGACCGCGGCGGCAAGGAATATCTTCATCGTCTCGCCGAAGTCCTCATCATGGATGCCGAAGACCTGCTCCCGATCATCGAGGCTTCGGTCCTGCTCGGCTTCGCCACATTGAAAGAAGGCGATGTCCAAATCACCGCCGAGGGCGCTCGTTTCGCGGAAGCCGACATCCTCACCCGCAAGATTCTTTTCCGCCAGGCCGCGCTTAACCACGTCGTGATCCTGCAGCAGATCGACCGCATCCTGCACGCCAAGGCGGATCACTCCATTTCCGAGGAATTTTTCTACGACATCCTCGACGAGCATTTCAGCCAGGATGAAGTGGAGCGGCAATTCGATACCGCCATGAACTGGGGCCGCTACGCTGAGATTTTCGACTTCGATCGAGAATCGCACCGGCTCGTCCTCGCCGAGCCCGTCGGCGAGCCGCATCCGCCAACCACCACTCCGGTGCAGTTGTGAAGCGTCCGCAGCGAATCGTTTTCCGGCCACTGGTTCGCATCTGGTCGGTGTTGCCGCGTGTGAGCGTGGCGGGCCTGCCCGATCTCATCATGTTTTCCGGCGGTCTAGCGCTCTTCTATGGCGTCATTCAAGTCGGACGCAACTGGCTCGGCCCCTTCAAATCTCAGGTAGAGATCAGCCGCAGCCCCGGCGCTCTCCCGGTCTATGCCGGATACTCGCTGTTGCGCATCGCGCTGGCCTATGTTCTCAGCATGCTCTTCGCCGTCACCTACGGATACGTTGCCGCTTACCGCCCGCGCGCCGAACGTTTCATGATTCCGTTGCTCGACGTGCTGCAATCCATCCCGGTATTGAGCTTCCTTCCTGGCGTGATGCTGGCCATGGCCGCGCTTTTTCCGGGACGTCAACTGGGCGTCGAGTTGGGTGCGGTTCTGCTCATTTTTACCGGACAGGTCTGGAATATGGCCTTCAGCTTTTATGCATCGCTGAAAAGTATTCCGCGCGAGATGCGGGAAGCGGCCACGATCTACCGCTTCAACTGGTGGCAGCGCTTCCTTCAGATTGAACTGCCCTTCGCGACCATCGGTCTGGTATGGAATTCCATGATGTCAGTCGCCGGGGCTTGGTTCTTTCTGATGGCGTGCGAGCAATTTGGCGACTTCCGCCTGCCCGGCCTCGGCTCGTATCTCCAGGCCGCTGCCGACAGCGGCGACACAGGCTCAATTTTGCTCGGCATTCTCACCATGGTCGCCGTGATTGTGCTGATCGACCAGTTCGTATGGCGTCCCGTAATCGCCTGGGCTGAAAAATTCAAGATGGAGCAAGTTGAGAGCGCGAGCGCCCCCACTTCCTGGGTGCTCGATTTTCTGAAGCGTTCCCGTGGTGTCGCGGTCTTCCGCAAGCGGGCAATTCGTCCGCTCCGCGGACTGGTGGTTCACTACTTTGGCCGCCACGAGGTTCGCGCCGAATCCGCAGGCGAGAACCAGGCGGCTTTGTGGCTCTGGCGAGTCGTGGGGACAACCGCTCTCGCTGCGATCGGCTACGCCGTGGTGCGTGTCGTCATGATCTTGACCGGCCTGCACGGCTCCGATTTCCGCCAGATCGGCATCGGCCTTTTTGCCACCTGGCTGCGCGTGAATGTCACGCTTGTGCTGGGCGCCCTCTGGACGATACCGGTCGGTGTCGCCATCGGATTCAACCCGCGCCTGGCGCGCATCGCTCAACCGCTGGCGCAGATTGCCGCTTCGGTTCCGGCCACGGCGGTATTTCCGGTTGTACTGCTGGTTCTGATTCGCCTGGGCGGAGGTCTGGGATTCGGCTCGATCGTTCTGCTGCTGCTCGGCACGCAGTGGTACATTCTGTTCAACGTGATCGCCGGCGCCATGGCGATCCCCACCGACTTGAAAGAGGCGGCCAGCGTTTTCGGCATCCGCGGCTGGGAGCGTTGGCGGAAACTGATCCTGCCCGGAATCTTTCCTTTTCTCGTTACCGGCATGATCACGGCCTCAGGAGGCGCGTGGAACGTCAGCATCGTCGCCGAATATGCCCATCTCAAAGGCCGGATCTATTCAACCGTGGGCATCGGCGCCATGATTTCCGCGGCCACCGACGCCAAGAATTTCAATCTGCTGCTCGCCAGCACGATTGCCTTGGCCGCCGTGGTAGTTACTACCAACCGCCTGCTCTGGCGGCGGCTTTATCGTCTTGCCGAGACGCGCTTCAAGCTTGAAGGCTGAGTGGCCCGCTCGAATTGACCAAAGACCAAAGACCGCCTTTGCTAAATCCGCCCGCCTGTTAAACAATGAATAGTTGACGTGGCCGCAGCGGCTGATTCCGCTGACGCGCCAGAGAAAACGCAAGGAGCCTTCATGCCTGCAACTGGAGAACTTATCCGCCTGATGAATTACATCGACGACATCGCCACCACCCTGCGCCGCATCAGCGCCAGCATTCCTGCGATGACCAAGGAGGAGTGCGCCCGCCTGGCCGAATACATCCACAAGTCCGAGCCCAGCTACGAAAGCGTGCTTGCGCACCTCGACCAGGCGGGCAAATAGTGGCTGAAGTCCGCACGATTGCCGTGATCGGCGCCGGCATCATGGGGCGGGGCATCGCGCACGCTGCCACTCTCGGAGGCTATCGCACGATTCTCGAAGATCTTTTTCCGAACGCGCTGCGCAAGGCGGAGACGGAAATCCGCGCCAGTCTCGACCAAGCCGTCAAACTTGGCCAGGTCAATGCCAGCGATGCCGAGGCAGCCTTTTCCCGGCTGGAGTGTGCCGGTTCGGTCGATGAAGCCGCGCGCGAGGCCGATCTGGTCATCGAAGCGGTTCCCGACGAAATGGAATCGAAGCTCGAAATCTTCATCATGCTCGACAAGTTCTGCCGCCCCGCCACCATTCTCGCCGCGAATACTCGCTCGTTGAACGTGACGGAGATCGCAAGCGCTACCTATCGCGCCCAGCAGTGTGTCGGCATGCGCTTTTCAAATCCCGTGCACACGATGAAAACCCTCGAAATAGTGCGCGCGCTCGAAACCGATGACGACACGCTGGCCGCCGTTGTCGAAGTCGGCAAGCGCATGGGCAAGGAGGTTGTAGTGATCAAAGAGGCGGGCGGCGTCAGTGCCAACCGCATCAACGCTTGAGGATCGGGAATCACAGATGACTCCTCAAAGGCTTAAAAAACCGCTGGTTTGTCCCACTTTGCTGGCTGTTAACTCTGAAGGTATTAACCCGTAAATAATCGTTCATGCGAAAGCTGGGACAGAGCACTCTGGAGAAATTGGGGTGTGCACACACCCACACATTCGCAAAGGACGCGAATGAGTGGGGCACCCGGCTTCTCCGCCTGAGTACAATGAACCCGTGCCAGACTCCAACTCCCTGCAGAAAGTTCTCGATCACTTGCGGCTCTACGATCATCCGCTGCTTGCCTTTTCCGCGCGCGAGAACAACGGGGTTATCGAAGTGCTGATCGATCTGAAGAACTCGTCCGTCCCGGTTCACACCTACGTGCTTCCGATTCATCCCCGCGACCTCGAGCATCCCCAGTTCGCCTGGCACTTGCAGCACCAGCTTTATGACGGCCTGCACGACTATTTCATCGAAATGTTTACCCGCACTCCGCAGGATCGCGCTGTCCCGCGCAGCCGGATGCCTGGCGGAGAGGGAAGCCAGGGAAGCTGACGCATTGTCCCTCCGCGAACAAATCGAGCAGGAAATTCGTCAGCGCGGCCCCATCCCGTTTTCGCGCTACATGCAGATTTGCCTCTACGATCCTTCCCATGGTTACTATTCCGCCAACGCCGAACAGTTCGGCAAAGCGGGAGACTTCTATACCTCGAGCGACGTTCACGCTGTTTTCGGACGCCTGCTGGCGCGGCAGTTTGACGAGATATGGCAAGCGCTCGACCGCCCTCCTGAAATAGAAATCCTCGAACTCGGCCCCGGCCGCGGCCTGTTTGCCCGCGACGTGCTCGATTGGTCCGACAAGAAATTTCCCGACTTCTTCGCCTCCCTCACTTACACCTTGCAGGAATCGTCGCCCGCGCTGCGCGCGAGACTCCAAGAAACCTTGCGGGAGCATCTTGATACCGGTAGAGTCGCAGTTCCGGAGGAACGACCCAGCTTAGCCCAGCGCTTCAGCGCTGGGGAAAGTGGGGACAGCGACCAAGTCCCGGAGGGACGGCCCACCGGCCCATTCCGTACTCTCGCACCCGGCGTGCCGCTGATCGTCTTCGCCAACGAATTCTTTGACGCTCTGCCGGTCGAGATTCTCAGCGCACACGGTAAACTCCACATCGCGGTCGAAAACAATCGCCTGCGCGAAACCTGGCTCCCGCCGCTCGCCCAAGAGCTGGAATTCCTCGACCGCTACGGCGTCCATCCTGAAGGCGGTGAGCGCATCGAAGTGCCCATCCTCGCGCAGAATTGGGTCCGGCAAATCGCGAGCTCCATCGCACGCGGCCGGCTGCTCATCGTTATCATTGACTACGGCTACACGCGCAACGAACAGCTTTCGGGTCGCCACCGCGGCACGCTCATGGCTTATCGCCATCACTCTGCCAGCCCCGACCCTTACCAGGCTCCCGGCGAGCAAGACCTCACCGCCCACGTGAATTTCACTGCGCTCGTCGCTCGGTGCGAGCAAGCCGGTATGCGGTGCGAAAAGCTCCTCACGCAATCGCAGTTCCTGATGGGCATTGGCGAGAAGAATCAGTTTGCCGACGCCTTCGAAGATTGCCGCGTCCCGCAAGAAAGAGCGAAGGTGGCCCTCCAGCTAAAACATCTGGTCACGCCGGAAGGTATGGGAGAGAATTTTCGAGTGCTGATCGCCAGCCGGGGGATAGATCCCAGGAAAGTGGCTGCCCTGAGCGGCCTGAGCTTCGGAAGCGGGTCTCAGCTATCAGCTCTCGGCTCTCAGTAAGTCGATTGTGGTTGTCTTTTGTAGAGTCTGGTCGCTGACGACTGAGAACTGAGGACCGAGTGCTGGTTACCAAAGGGTGCACCATTTTCGTTGCTATTTAACATTCCTGAAATATCTTTGCAGTAAACTACGAAAAGATGAGCTCGCCTCGGGTCTCTCGCTTTGCGCTGCCTTTGCAGGTCGCTGCCGTCTGTTACCGGCGGGTGAATTCGCATGCCGAGTTTCTGTTAGTGAATACCAACGGCGGCGGCAAGTGGACGTTTCCCAAGGGAGCCCCCGAACCTCGCCTCTCGCATAGCCAGGCCGCCGAACGCGAAGCCAAAGAAGAAGCGGGCGCGAGCGGCATCATCGAGCCCCGCCATTTCCATATCTACATTCACTCGAAGGGTGTCTTCTGGCAGGCGGCCGGCGTGCAGGAATACGTGGTCAAAGCTTTTTTGATGGACGTACGCCAAACTCGCCCTCCCGAGGAAGACTTCCGCAATCCCACCTGGTTCGATGCAGGAAAAGCGCGCGTAATCCTGGCCAAAGGCCGCGAAGTCAAATACGCCCACGAACTCCAGACCGTGATCGACCGCGCGCTGGAGCACCTCGGTGTAGCACGCATGGCTGCGGCTCGCTGAAAGAAACACGCAGGAACAGCCGCCCTCGGCTGTCCAGCACCAGGCACTGAAACATGAGAACTGACAGCTGACACCCGCTTCCGTCCCGTTATATTTAAAATAGAGACACCCATGATCCAACTCTCCGGCGCCGGCAAGCGCTACGGGCACAAGCTCCTGTTCGAGGATGCCGACTGGCTGATCACACCAGAATCCCGTATCGGTCTGGTCGGAGCGAACGGCACCGGCAAATCCACCATCATGAAAATTCT
>Ga0224558_1004748_pt1 | contig 10388 bp, 9 predicted proteins | sample 714S32024metaG_FD_180682 | JGI IMG/M metagenome (GOLD analysis project Ga0224558, IMG submission 180682) | Peat soil microbial communities from Stordalen Mire, Sweden - 717 S3 20-24 | ecosystem: Environmental > Terrestrial > Soil > Wetlands > Peat | place: Sweden: Norrbotten County, Stordalen... | reverse complement strand
CCAGGTCATCCTCACCAACACCTTCCGCGCCAACTCGGTTGCGATGGAAGGCGACCTGGAGGCGATCAATCGCGCGGGTGTGGCCATCTCGAAGCGGGCGGCGGAAAAGGCGCTGGTGTTTGCTTCGATTGGTCCGACGGGCAAGTTGCTGATGACCGGCGGAATGAGCGAGGAGCAGGCAACTGCGGCCTTTGCCGCGCAGGCCGCGGCGTTGGCGGAGGCAGGCGCGGACGCGTTGCTGGTGGAGACGATGAGCGACATCGAAGAGGCTCGCCTCGCCGTTGCCGCGGCCAAGGGCACGGGGCTGCCAGTAATCGCCTCCTTCGCGTTCGACTCCGGCAAGAACAAGGACCGCACCATGATGGGCGCGACGCCCGAGGCCGTGTCCGCGGCGATGGTGGAAGCAGGAGCGGACTCGGTCGGGGCGAACTGCGGCGTTGGGATCGAGCACGTTGCGCTCATCTGCCGCCGTTTGCGCGCGGCCTGCGATCTTCCCATTTGGATCAAGCCGAATGCGGGTTTGCCTAAGATGGAGGGGACCGCCATTCGATATGACACCTCGCCCGAGTTCTTCGCTTCTCACTACGCGGCCTTACGCGATGCGGGCACCTCGTTTCTGGGCGGATGTTGCGGTTCCACCCCAGACTTTGTCCGCGCCCTGGTGAGTGCCCGATGCGCCTCAAGCTGATCAGTTGCGAAGTTCTGTTCCGCGAAATGTGCGACGCCTGCGCCCATTCGCCGCACCAGGTGGACTTGGAATTTCTCCCGAAAGGCCTGCACGACCTGGGCGCCAAGGCGATGGCGGAAAAGATTCAGGGAGTTGTGGACCGCGCGCCGGAAGGTGTCTACGAAGCGATTCTGCTCGGTTACGGACTCTGCGGCAATGGGCTCGATGGGCTGACCGCGCGGCATACGCGCCTGGTGCTGCCTCGCGCGCACGACTGCATCGCGCTGCTGATGGGCAGCCGCGAACGCTACCAGACATATTTCGAGGGCAACCCGGGCACCTACTACCAGTCGACCGGATGGCTGGAGCGCGGCAAAGGCTTGCAACAGTTGACGCACAACACGATGGGGTTCGACGAGCCGCTGGAAGCGATGATCCGCAAGTACGGCGAGGACAACGGGCGTTACCTCTACGAAGAGATGACGCGCTACCGTTCGCAGTACCGCAAGCTCACGTTCATCGAGACGGGACTCGAGGCAGGTGGGAAGTTTCTTGCCGAGGCGTCCACTGAAGCCAAAGAGAAGGGCTGGAGTTTCGAACGGTTGCCGGGCGACCTAACCTGGCTGCGACGCATGGTCGAGGGCGAATGGGCGGAACCTGAATTTGTTGTCGCCGAACCGGGTCAGCGCATCGTGGCCAGCTACGACACTAGTGTGGTGAAGGTACAGGCGTGACCGGTAAGGAGCACATTTTCGGCGAACTCCGCAGCGCAGACTGCGAGTTGCGCGAAACGCGCGATGCCGGTCCGGGAGTGGCGTCAAGGCTTGCAGGTAACGGCTCGTGAAGCTCGAGCTCCATCCCCAAACGCAGCGGACGCTGGCCGACCAACTCTTTGCCGCAGGCGTCGAATTCCCCTGCGGAGGCGAGAGCGCCTGCGGTGGATGTAAGGTGCGGGTACTCGCCGGCGAGGTGCCGGTTACCGCGGCCATGCGGGAAGCGCTCAGCGAAAAAGATATCTGCGACGGCTGGCGCCTAGCCTGCTGCGCGTCCGCGGCGGAACGCGTGGTGGTCGACGTGGAGCAGTGGTCCCTGCGCGTGCTCACCGACGACGCGCACGTGCCCATCGAGCCACGCCCAGGGCAGGGTGCGGTCATCGATCTGGGTACGACGACGCTTGTGGTCCAGGTGGTCGATCTCACCAGTGGTGAAGTTCAGCGGGTGGAGACCGCGCTCAACCCGCAGGCGCGCTACGGGGCCGACGTGATGAGCCGCTTGCAATACGATCTGCGCCGGCCGGGCGAACTGGGCTGCCTCATTCGCCAATCGCTCGGGGGGATGCTGGGCGGCGAGCCGCTCCGCGAGGTGCTGGTCGCGGGCAATACGGCGATGCACCATCTCTTCTGCGGTCTCGATGTGGAGCCGCTGACCCGAGCGCCGTTCGCCTCACCCACCCTGGGCGGCTACCGCTTCGAGGAGTCGGATTTCGGATGGCCCGGGCCGGTCGAATTCCTGCCCTGCCTGGGCGGATTCGTCGGCAGCGATCTGCTGTGTGGCATCGTGGCCACGCAACTCGACGAGCGGGCGCGGCGCTGCGCGCTTTTCGACATTGGCACGAATGGTGAGGTGGTGGTGGGGTCGGCTCAGGGGATTGTATGTGCGTCGACGGCGGCTGGCCCGGCTTTTGAAGGCGGGCGCATTGGCGCGGGGATGCGTGCGGGCACGGGTGCGATCGACACGGTGCATGTGCGCGACGGCAGGCTCGAGTGCCACGTTATCGGCGGCGGAACGGCGCGCGGCATCTGCGGCAGCGGCTTGGTGGACGCGGCGGCATGCGGCGTCGAACTGGGCCTGATCGGCGCCAACGGCCGCCTGACCAACCCCGACAAGCGCTTGCCGCTAGTCGAGGACATCGCACTGTCGCAGAGTGACATCCGCGAGCTGCAACTGGCCAAAGGCGCGATGGCGGCGGGTCTGCGCATGCTCGCCGGTGCAGGCGTTGAAAAACTCTGCCTGGCGGGCGCCTTCGGCAATTACATTCGCGAGACGAGCGCGCGCGTCATCGGACTGCTGCCCGAGGATCTGGCAGTGGAGCCGGTGGGCAACAGCGCGCTGCGCGGCGCGCGCGCGCTGCTACTCACGCCCTCCATGCGTCACGCGCGATTGCGGAAGGTTGCGGCATTGTCGCAGCATGTCGAACTCGCGGCCGACTCCGATTTCCAATACATGTATGCCGAGATGATGGCGCTCGCCCGCTTCCGACTCAACGGATGAGTATTCTCTGGCAGCAGCGATTCCACTTCAACACTGCGCGGTTGAGAACCGGGCTTGCGTCGAAACCGAAATCTCTCCTGAATCTGCAATCCGCGAGTTTATGAATGGTCTGGGGTCAATTCAGAAATCTGTTCGCGGCGGGGCAGTGTCTGGAACAACCAGCTATCGCTGGCACTCTATGCGCGCAGCGCACCCTTACGCAGTTCGCGAGCGAGCGCGACCGCTGCGTTTGCATTCTCACCGTAGCCGTCCGCTCCTATTTCTTGGGCGTACTGCTGAGTCACTGGAGCACCGCCGATCAAAACTTTGACCTTATTGCGGACTCCAGCGCGCTCCAATGCTTCGATCGTCGTTTTCATCGCCGGCATCGTGACCGTGAGCAGGGCGGAGAGACAGACAATGTCGGCAGTCTTCTCTCGTATCGCATCGATGAAACTATCGGGAGATACATCGGTACCGAGATCGGTTACCTCAAAGCCTCCACCCTCCAGCATGGAGCCGACAAGGTTCTTCCCTATATCGTGCAAATCCCCTTTCACCGTGCCGATGACGACGCGGCCCGCTGGTTTGGCCCCGCTTTTCGCCAGCAGCGGGCGCAGGAGTTGCATCGCAGCTTTCATCGCCCTGCCTGATAACAGCAGTTCTGGAACAAAATAATCCTGGCATTCGAAGAGCCGTCCCACCTCGTCCATGGCTGGAATCATCGTGCCCTCAATAATTGCTATCGGGTCGATGCCCGCCTCGAGCGCTTGCGCGGTCTCTTCAGCGGAAAGTTTCGCGTCGCCATCTAGAATTGCTTTGTGAAGTTTCTTGAGATCGGCCATGTTTCCCTCTCGAATTCGGCTCCAGGTGAACGCCCGCTGTGACGGTCCGCATGGCGGTGACCTCTTTCGCGCCACTTCATACCCAGCTAGTCATAAACTCCGCACTCCTTTGTCATTGCAACCAGGGCGTGAACGTTTTCAGGCGGCGTAGTCGCTGGCATATCACAGCCGGCAGTCAGGATGAAGCGCCCTTTTGGCTTCCAGACGGAGATGAGCTTGCGGGTTGCTTCCCGCACCTCGGCGACCGTCCCCCGGGCCAGGACGCCGCTGGGGTCGATGTTTCCGTACAGTACGTGGCGCTGCCCGGCGGTTTGTTTGGCTTTCACGGCGTCGGTTTTGTAGTCGAGCTCGAAGCCGCAGGATCCGTATTCTGCCAGCATGGCGAGGATTTTGCTGGCATCGCCGCAAATGTGAATCACCACGAAGATGCCATCAACAGCAAGGTCTTTCACCAGGCGTTCCTCGTACGGACGCGCAAAGCGGTCGAACATGCGGGGGGAAACGACGTCCGGGCCACCCAGGCTATCGCCTAGCGAGGTGAAGTGCGCGCCGGCCTTGGCCAGCGCCCGATGGACGGCAAGATGGCTTTGGTAGGAAATCTTCGATGCCCCGCACCAGGCAGGCGAGACTGAAAGCGGCCTGGTCGGCGTTGCCCCGAATGGCAATTTCGCCGCCCACTTGTTTGGACAGCAGCCGGACGGCCTCGAGCAGAGCGGGGATGCGACCGTCCGTCTCAGGGTTTATCACTTTCAAGCGGTCAACTTCGTCGAGGCCGCGGATGGCCGGCGCCGCGATGTGGCCGGGTTCGTTGGGGGCACATTTCGACACGGCACCTAGGGCTTCGGCCAGCATGGTGGTATCCGTATCCACCATAATGCAGTCGTGCTGGTATTTCTCCAACGCCTGCAGATGGACGCGGGCAATGACTTCAGGGTCAACTCGGTAGTCTTCCAAGCGGACACCCGCTTCGCGCGCGGCCATCAAGAAATTGGGGAGGGTGACGGGCACACGATCTGGGATTCCGCCCGCCAGAACTGTTCTTACCCGCTCCAGAGAGTTCATATCGTAGCCTCCGAAAAATGGCGCCGTCGTCGTAGCTCGCCACGCGGCGATGGCCAGGTGCAACTACCAAGAATTCCTTCGGGTTCTTCCTCCATGTTATTCCTGTTCTCCAGCTTCACGGTGGTCTCCCGTCGGTCGTGGAAGGCAAGGCGATCAGACCCTCATCCGTCGATTGAAAAAGACTACTCTTTTGAATATCCCGCTGTTCGTATATAACGGTGTTGCTGCCCGTGTCCGCTTTTTCATGAATCTTTACGCTGCCCCTGAGCGACTCCCAGGAGACAAAAGATGATTCGAGTGGGGTTGGTAGGTTTCGGCATGGGCGCGCGCGTTTTTCATGCTCCGGTGCTTTCGTCTGTCGAAGGATTCGACCTGGCCGCCGTGGTCGAGCGTCACACAGACAACGCCGCGGAACGCTACCCCGGCATCACTACTTACCGTTCGCTCGAGGCCATTCTCGAAGACAAGACACTCGGCCTGCTCGTCGTGGCCACACCCAGCGGAAGCCACTTTCACACGGCCAGGCAGATTCTCGAAGCCGGCAAGAACGTGGTGGTGGACAAGCCGTTGGCCCTTGCCTCAGCCGAGGTGGCGGAGTTGATTGGGCTGGCCTCAGCCAGAAACGCGCTCCTCGCGCCTTTCCATAACTGCCGCTGGGACTCGGATTTCCGAACCATTCGAGAATTGCTGCACGAAAGCCCTCTAGGTCGCTTGGTCCACTTCGAGTCAAACTTCGACCGCTGGCGGCCGGTAACCAGGGCAGCCTGGAAAGAAGACCCGGCGCTGGGCGGTGGACTTCTGCAGGATATAGGAACTCATCTCGTCGACCAGGCCCTGGTGCTTTTCGGCAAGCCCGAATCGGTGGGCGCCGAGGTGCTCCGCGAGCGCGACGGCGTGGGCTCCGACGATTCTTTTGCGCTGCGATTGCGTTATCCGGGCTTCTCGGTCACGTTGGGCGCCAATCGCCTCTCTTCGCTGGCGCGGCCCCGCTTCCACCTGCGCGGAACCAGGGGAAACTTCTGGAAATGGGGGCTTGACCCGCAGGAGGCCGCGCTCAACAAAATCACCCGTATCGACAGTCCGGCATGGGGACAGGAGCCAACCGCCGACTGGGGCACGCTCAGCGTGGACGTAGACGGCGGCATGGTCACCCGGCCCGTCACCTCCATCCCTGGCGACTACCGGCTCTACTATGAGGGCATCCGCGACGCACTCCTGGGCAAGTCGCCCGCTCCGGTGACGGCCCTGGCGGCGTGGCATGTTGCGCGCCTACTGGAGTGGGCCACGATGAGTTCAGAACAGCATCGCGAGATTTCTTGCGACTGGACCGAGGAGCCGGAAGAGGGTCCTACCAAGGGGTCCGACTCCTCAACGGCATGATGCTCTGAGAGCAGCCTGCCTCCCCCTGGTACATCTAGCTTAGCGCGGAGAATCGAGAACACGATGAAACCAATCAAAACGGCAATCTTCGGCACAGGCTTCATAGGCCGCGTGCACCTCGACGCGGTGCGACGGTTGGAATCTGTTGAGGCCGCTGCCATTCTAGACACGAACATCGACCTGGCACAGCGTCTGGCTGCGGGTTTCGCCATCCCCATGGCGGCGGACTACCGGACAGTCTTGCGCGATCCCACCATCGGTGCGGTCCACATCTGCACGCCTAACGCGCAGCACTTTTCCATGGCCAAGGAGGCACTCGAAGCCGGCAAACACGTCGTCTGCGAAAAGCCGCTGGCCACGACCGTCGAAGAGGCCGAAGAACTCGTCGCCTTGGCCACCCAGAAGGGCTTACGGAACTGTGTCTGCCACAGTTTGCGCTATTACCCCATGGTGCAGCAGTTGCGCCGCATGCGCGAAGCCGGCGACCTGGGCGAGATCCTCATCGTCCAAGGCACGTATTCGCAGGACTGGTTGCTGTACGACACGGACTGGAACTGGCGCATCGACTCCAAAGCTGGCGGTCCTTCGCGCACCATGGCCGACATAGGCTCGCACTGGTTTGACATGGCCGAGCACGTTACCGGCCTGCGTATCACTACGCTTTGTGCCGATCTTCAGACCTTCCACACCACGCGCAAGCAGCCAAAACACTCGATCGAGACCTTTGCCAACAAACTGCTCGGCCCGGCAGACTATATTGCGACAGCCGTGGATACAGAAGACTTCGGCGCGGTGATCTTCCGCATGGGCGCGCGCACGCGTGGCAGCGTCGTCGCCAGCCAGGTCTCCGCAGGACGCAAGAACCGGCTCAGCATCGAGGTTTACGGCACAAAATCCTCGGCGGCCTGGGACCAGGAGCGGCCCAACGAACTCTGGGTTGGCCGCCGCGACGCCGGCAACCAGCTCATCCTCAAGGATCCGTCGTTGCTCAAGCCCGAGGCGCGCAGCTACGCCGACCTGCCCGGTGGCCATGGTGAAGGCTACGGCGATACCTTCAAGCAGGTCTTCCGCCGCTTTTACGCATCGATTGGCGCATCCGGCGTTGATCCCGAATACCCGCAGTTCGCCGATGGTTTGCGGCAACTCAGAATCCTCAAGGCTGAGATGGAGAGCCATCGAACGCGACGCTGGATCGATGTTCTCGCACGCTAAATCGGTAATCGACAGATATTTCGGCGGATGTTGATCGTCGCCGCCATCTTCGTGTATGGAACTCTGGCGTTGCCGCCATTTCCCTTGAAAACGACGTCCCACCATGGCCCGTTAGCGACTGCGCACTTCTAGTTGCATGGACCTCGCGATCGAGGTTACCTCGGGATCATAGTACTCATATACTCGCGACTTGAATGTCCGCGCACAGACAAGCATTAATCCGACACTGAATATTCCGTATTGATTTCTGGCAATATGCAACTCACCTTGGCGCTACTGTTATCTATTTTCTCTCGAATCTCTGTTGGATCAACTGTATTAAACTCGAACATGCCGAAATGATGCATCAGCAATATCGGAATATGCACTTGTCGACAAATATCAACCGCCTCTTCAAACGTGAAATTGCCGGGCACACCGCGACTTTGTCTAAGTGCATCTCGTCCGTTTATAGGCAACAATGCGATGTCGATCTTATACTTTTGAAGATTGGGAACCAATTCTGGATATGGGACGCAGTCTCCGCTGTGGTAGACGCTGATTTTACCGATGTTCATGATATACCCTAAATAACGATGGTCGTTGTTTTGATTTGTTTCAATGTTCACATGAGCAGAGGGGATTGCGTGAACCCGTATTTTGGAAGTAAGTTGAATGGCCTCACCAGCATTGATTGGCCGGATTTGCGTTAGAGGAATTCCTCTCTCAATTGCTGCCTTTTGTTCGGAACGAGGAATAATAAACAAACAGTCACGATTATTCTTCGCCAATACCGGCAGCGTGCCGGGGTCCATATGATCTGAATGACGATGCGTACACAACACAAAATCCAGTTTATTAATCTCTTCAGGCCGAACAGGCGGCGGCGCCATGCGAATGTGCGGGAATTCAGTTCCCTCATATTTGTCGGCCAAGGAATTAGATAAGTAAGGATCGATCATGATACGGGTATCCGCATATTGAAGCGCAAACCCAGCCTGTCCTAACCACCAGAATGAAAGGCCAGTCGATTGTGCAGGAGAGAAAAACACTCTGGTGGCATTACCCTTCGTTTGCTGAACGCTTATCATAAGGCATTACATAGACTTGGCATTCAGATCTTCACAATTACTTTTTATCGTTTCCCAATTACCGGCAGCTATGTTCTCTTTTGACGCGATCCAAGTTCCTCCCACTGCCAGTACAAATGGTTTTGATAAATAATCGCGATAATTGTTCACGGCAATTCCACCGGTTGGAATAAACTCCACACCGGTGTGCGCATAAGGTGCAGCCAGACTTGAAAGCATTTTAAGGCCACCTGCCGCTTCCGCTGGGAAAAATTTCAAGACGCGGACACCCATATCGAGCGCTATTTCTATGTCCGAAGGCGTCATAATGCCCGGTGAAAAGGGAAATTCCAATTTCAAAGCGGCCTTAAGGACCTTGGGGTTCAATCCTGGCGCGACACCGAATTTTGCGCCAGAGTCCACGGCTTTGTTTAGATTGTCAATCGTGAGAATTGTGCCGGCGCCAACCAGTAAATCGGGGCGTTCTTTTGCCAGGATCGATATCACGTGGGCAGCTGCTTCTGTGCGAAATGTAATTTCTGCCACGGGCAACCCCCCATGAATCAAGGCATCTGCCAGTGCCAATGCGCGACCGACATCTTCAATGGCGATTACCGGAACGACTTTGGCTTGTTTGATTCTCTCGTAGATCATTTTCCATTGTCCAAATTAGCCAATAAATTGTCGACGGCCGATTCCATTGCCCGATCCACACTCTCATTGGTAAATCCACCAATATGCGGCGTGGCGATAACATTCTCATGCCGAAGCAGCTCGATCTCGTCAGGCGGCTCAGTCCGAAAAACGTCTACGGCCAAACCAGCGACATGGCCGCGCTTAATAGCTTCCAGGACATCATATTCCTGTAGCAATGTCCCTCTGGCCGTATTGATGATATAGACTCCTCTCTTCATTCTTCCAATCGTACGAGCACAAACGAGCGCTTCTCCGCCAGGTAATGGAGGGCAATGCAAGCTCACAATATCCGATTGTGATAGCACATCATCCAATGAACCATAGTGAAAAGGTAGAGAGGGCCCAAGAAAGTCGGTTCGCACAGGGTCATAAGCCAATACACGCATACCAAACCCCAAAGCCAGACAAGCGACTTCTCGGCCGATACTGCCGCATCCGATCAGGCCCAACGTCCGGCCTTTTAGTTCGATACCATTCTTTCGGTTCCACTCGCCTTGCCTTAATCGGGCATCGCTATAGGGGATCGCCCTGGTTGCGGAAAGAATCAAAGCCATGGTAAGCTCAGCCACTCCACGGGCGTTAGCGCCTTCGGCTCTGCATACTTTGATGTTCAACTTCCTTGCAGCGTCCAAATCGATGTTATCAAGGCCGCTTCCATTACGGCTGATTACGCGCAGAGATCGGGCCGACTTCAGAACCTTTGCAGTCACTGGCTCGACGCCAGCCAGGAAACCAACACAATCGGGCAATAATTGCGTAAGCTCACCTTCCGTAGGAAATCTCCCTGCCGAGGACAAAACGACTGTGTACCCAGCCCGCTCAAGCCTTGACAAAGATACATGCCCGTTCTGTGTTACCGACCTCGGAGTAACAAGTATTGTCTTCGTCTTAACCCTCCATCACACGCAGTCTGCGTCTCCCCGACTATTCTATTACTATCGCATTCTCTCTTTGTGCTAACCCTCTTGGAAATCCCTCGGTTGCGATATCTCCGTAGTTCTGACCGGCATTCCCAGGGTAGCCGCAAACTATCGTCTCCTGGTTTCAGTTTGGCTAAACTTCTCCCTTTATCGGACGCTAGCGGCGATTCGCGACAACTCATCAAATACCAGGCCCGCTGTTGGAATGTGAACATGAAAAACCTCGGCAATCACGCGCGTCCACCCATGAAGAAAATAAATCCACCCATCTTCGACTGTGAGGTGTCGTCGTTCACTCTGTGCACGC
>Ga0224558_1004747_pt1 | contig 10391 bp, 13 predicted proteins | sample 714S32024metaG_FD_180682 | JGI IMG/M metagenome (GOLD analysis project Ga0224558, IMG submission 180682) | Peat soil microbial communities from Stordalen Mire, Sweden - 717 S3 20-24 | ecosystem: Environmental > Terrestrial > Soil > Wetlands > Peat | place: Sweden: Norrbotten County, Stordalen... | reverse complement strand
CGCGTGATTGCTGAACAATTGCACGGTCTGCCGACTTGGAAGTCGGCGATACAGCAGGTTTGGAAACCTGCGCTACGCTTGGGCAACACGCCCTTACGTCGTCTCCTACAGCTTTAGATTGGAGTCCTTGCCCCGACTTTGTCACTGGCCGTGGGAAGTAACGCCGCGCCGGTGTGATGGATTGTCGCCAGCGCTGTCAAAATGATCATAACGGGTTACCGTGTCTTGATATGCGCATCCTTCTTTTCAGCGGTAAGGGCCGGGTAGGCAAAACCAGCCTCTCGGCGGCCACCGGCACGCGACTGGCCGAGCCAGGCGATCAAAGTTGAATAAGCTGTTGGTTTGGCCGGTCGCCGGGGTCGTTCTCGGGACACTCCTGGCAAAGATACACCTGGAAACGGGCATCACGTTCGGTGCTGGATTTGCCGCCTGGGGCGCCGTTATGGCGCTCATCCTCGTCCTCGTCCTTTCGGCACATCCCATCGGCGCGCGGGTCGGCGCGGTCCTGGCTGGCCTGTTCCTGGCCGTTCCCTGCTTCGTCCGGTACGGGCCCTTTGCCCGTGCTCTGTTGCTGGGCCTCATGCTGGCGCCCATCGCCGCGGCGGCAGCGCTGGTGCTCGCGCCGCCGCTCACGGGCTTGCGGGCGCGAATGGCCTACCTGCTCACCTATGCCAACACCCACCCGGTGACTCGGCGCGAGCGCGGCTTCGATGCGGCGGCATTTCTGCGCCTCATCTTGGCCACGATCATTCTTGGCGCTGCCATCGCGGTCGTCAAGGCGGCTGGTGCCTCTGGCCTTGGACTCCTCGTGCGCTGGCTGGCTGGTGAAATCGCGGCGCTCGCCGTTGCCGAGATGATTACGGCCGGTCTCCCCTTTGCTGCGGCTCCTTTGGGCCTTAACGTGCCGCCGCTTATGCAGTCGCCCTATCGCTCGGCCTCCGTGAGCGAGTTTTGGGCTAAGCGCTGGAATCTCCGCGTATCGGAGTTCCTCTTTCGGAAGTGTTGCTTTGCGCCGTTCGCACGGCAGGGCGTTGCCATAGCGCTTTTCGTCCCTTTCGCTATCAGCGCGGGCGCTCACGTGGCCATCGCTTACGTGGCGCTCGGACGGTGGGGGATTTCCTTGATCTGCGGCGCTTTCTTCCTGGTGCAGCCTCTGCTCATAGCCGCTGAGCGATGGCTCACGGTGCGGCGGTGGCGGCCAGCGGCCCGGCACGCTTGGACGCTGGCGGTTCTGACGCTAGTGTCGCCGCTGTTCATTGAACCCGCGCTGCAGGCAGCCGAGAGAGACTGGGGCGGCCTTGACCAGGTGCCGGGACAAGCGCTTGCGCTGTTGGGCGTCGTGATAGCCGTGAGCAGCGTCATCGCGTTGGCTTCCCTCACAGCGCGCCCGCCGCCAGGGCCAGCAATTCTCATTATGGACCACATGGGCCCGCCGGGTGAGGGCGCCCTCACCCGGCGTCCCTATCTCCTCCATAATGAGAATTGCTGGATGGTCACACCGAGGCTTGACGTTGTTGCCCACAAGCGGTAGTAGAATCGGTGCTAGATCTCCCTATGAGCGAAGCTCTAACAATTCCGCCAGCCAAAGCGGGGCACGCCCTAAATCAACGCCTCAGGCCCGAGGTGTTTGCCCGCCTGGCCTTTACCCTCATCGAGCTGCTCGTCGTCATTGCCATAATCGCCATACTCGCCAGCTTGCTGCTGCCGGCCTTGGCTCAGGCGAAGGACAAAGCCAAGGCCATATACTGCAATAATAACCTCCGGCAGTTGATTATTGCGACCGTGTTATACGAGGACGATCAAAAGGCGCTGCCCGTCGGCTGGCCTCCCGGCGTCGGCCCTGGGCTTCCGCTCAACACCATCTGGTATCTGACCCTTCAGCCCTATGTGGGCAGGAAATTCACTGGTAACGTCCAAACCAACAAAGTCTTTCTATGCCCATCCTCCCCCGGCGGCGGCTATTCTGGGTTCCTCACCTACGCCCAAAACTGCTACATTAACACGGGCGAACGGCCCCAGCTCATGTCCATGCGGGACATCCCGCACCCCGCTTGGACAATCATGTTCGGTGAGACCGATGGGTGGGACGCCTGTGTCTATGCGGATACAGATCCGTACGGCGGCAATGTTTGCTATCGCCACAACGGCGGCAACGAACACAGCGTCTATTCAAGTAACCCCGTGGAAGGCGGTGCGGTGGGCCTGAAACCCAAAATCGGCCGGGCCAACCTTGTATTCCTTGATAGTCATGTCCAATTGCGCCGTAATGCGCCGACGAACATTTTTGACCCGAATACCCTGTTTCCCGCGCCGCAATAGACCAGGGTGTTTCCTTAAACCATGCCATTTCTTTTGCTCTTGGCCGCGCTGGTCGTGTCTGGCGTCGGTATCTGGATGAGCCGCCGTTGGCGGGTCTTAGGGCAAGTCATGATGGGGTTGGGCGGCTTGGGGTTGATCGGTGTCCTCGCCTTCCAAGTCCGGCAGAATCTCTTTCCCCCGCAGCCCAAGATGCAAAATCGCTGCAACATGGCCGTCAGCTTATGCCTGGCCAATTGCTTGATGGGAGACTTAGCCGGCCAGAGCGGGAACGTCGTGCTCCTCTTCCCCCCACGACGGCTTATGGACGCGGACACCGAGCAAAGCTACGAAGAAGGTTTCGTACTGCCGCTGCGTCACGGACGCGGAAATCTGCACCTGAAGGCTCTGCGGCTTGAAGGAGGAAACCGTGACCCCGGGCAAGGCCTTTCGGCGTTCAGACAAGCGCTGGCGCAAGCCCAGGAGGCCCTGGCTATCGTTTCTTACGCGGGCGCGCCCGCCGGCTTCGAAACCCTCTTTTCCGCCGGCCAGCCGAAAATCGCGCCTCTCTATATCTTTGATCCGGAAGGAACTACCAATTGGTTGAGCGCGCTGAAGCAGGGCCGCGTCCGGTCCGTGATCGTCCCGCGCCCAGGGACCAACCCCTCCGTGGGGGCGGCCCTCGCCGGCCCTCCCGGCGAAATCTTCGACCAGCTCTACCTGTTGGCCACGCCAGAAACCGCCGATCAAATCGCCGCCCAGCTCAGTAGGAAATGATATTCCGCCTCGGCGGTATGGGCGGGTTTCAGCCGGGTCCAGATAGGAGGACAAATCGGGACGTCTTTGCCCTCACATTTCCGTGAGAGCGGTGGTAGGACGGTGGTAGCACGGTGGTACTACGGTAGTACTACGGCGGAACTCACGACGCGAGCACGGCGGCCAAGGGGTTAGTTAGGTGATGGGGATGAAACCGCTGCTGGACACGGGAACCTGTGGCTGCATGACTTCAGCCTTACCACTTGCGGGCGAAGCATGCACACCTTAAGTGGTCCCGCCTCCCGGCCCCTCAACCCTCAACCTTCAACTCTCAACCTCTCCCCCAGCCCTCAACCAACTCGAAGTGCTAGCGGCTAGGGACGTTCTGGCCGAAACCACCCTGTTGACAAAGCCCGCCTGTCGCTCAAGAATGCCCCCCATGAGACCATCGGGTCCACTGGAACAGCCCATTCGTCAGGGAACTTCGGGCCAAACATACTGTTGGGCCTATACATTGAGCTCTCTCATGAGCATCCCGGCCAAATCTCGGGTTGTCTCTACGGGAGGCTCCCATCCTACCGTCTCCTCTCGCGCCCAGCGGATGGCGCATTCCATGCCGTACGCTATGCGCTGTTCTGCGGGGTCCTTGGATGTATCTACCAGCCGGCGCAGTTCTTTGAGCCGGCGCTTAATGGTGCGTTCGGACGGCCCAACCCGTCGGTCCAGGCAACAGCCGCCGCGCTTAGTGTTTTTCTTCGTCTTGGCTAATTTGGTCGTCACGGTTTCATTCCTTTCTCTGGGTCCGGCGTCTGTGCCTGACCTCTGGCGTTCGGCAGCATGAAAGCCATCGCATCACTTGAGGTCGGTCAGACGCCGGAGATTTTGGAGCGCCTTAAGAATGAGGCGATACCTGCGGAGATACGAACGGTCACACAAGAGAGCGGCCTGGAATTGAGCGAGATCATTGTCGAGGATAGCTTCTATGATCGGGGCTGCGATGTAGTAGAGACATGGTATTCAGAGCAACTTGCGATAGCAACGAAGCGGTCCGGGGTCTATTGCCGCAAATGCGGATCACGGAATTATGATAGGGCTTGGGATGAGAGGGTGGGGTACATCTTCAAGTGCAAAGATTGTGGTTATGATTTTGCCACCTAGACGATTTCTGCCGAACCAGCCGGCTCCACCGAACCCGACGTTGAAGCTCTGGTTTCAGGTCGATAGTAATTGGCGCCGGGTCGGTGAGCCGGGTCGTTAAGCGGCAAGGCACCACGCACACTATGAAACCATACCTCGCATTTCTGATGGCACTGTGTTTTGGGTTGGAGTTGCAGGCTCGTATCATGACGGCTTGGAGTTATGACAGTCTCGGCCACAAGGCGACATTCGTCGCGATTGCCACGCCTACCAAGATCACGACGACAACAGAGCACGCAGCTTTGCCGAACATCAGAGCCGGCACCAATGAAATCATCGGCACAGGGATTGAGACGAGTTTTGAGGTTCTTACCGTCCTCAAGGGCGACCGCAGCGTCAGGACTTTTGTCTTGCACCATTATGTGCTCGCTGGCTCGAAAGAACTTATGATAAGTGGTCCGAGATTAGTTTCATTTGAACCAAAAGACAGGAAGATGTATTTGTTGTTTTTACTGAAGGAAGGTGACGGGCGATATGCTGCGGTCTCTGGTCAGACTGACCCGTTGTGGTCTGTCATGGAGTTCACTGGACGATTGCCGAACATTTTACACCCAAACCTAGACCCCACAAAAGCAGGACATTTCTGATATGCGAGGATTGCCGCCTAACTTTGCGCCGGAGCCGACAGCCGCCGACCTTTCTGTTTGCGGTGACGGTGCGCGATTCGCTTGCTCCCTGTTTCGTCGGCGCTCAGTCCTCGGCGGCCGCGGCTCAGCTTTGCGTTAAGCGGCAGTGGACACGTGACGATTTCATGGGGGGAATGTCAAATCCTGCAGTTATGAGAAGAATCACTCACGCGCTGGTGCTTGCGGTCTTTGCTGGCAATTGTTTGGTTGCTTGGGCGATGCAGAAGTCAATTCTGGAAATCAGGCATGCGTCCAGGGTGCTTCCGTACTTCGCCAACCTATGCATAGACCTTCGAGCTTCGTTTGTACTCCTGCCCATCGTGGCTGCCCTTTGCTACTTATGGCTGTGGTTTCGCAAGGGGGAGAATGCTCCTGGGTGGCGGGGGCTTGTCATCGTCACGATGACCGTGCTCATTCTGTTCGTGCTTCCAGCGATTGGATCCTCGTACCTGCTGATGAGGGATCTGGTCCGATTAGGGCTAGGCTAGCTAATTAATGTAAAGATAACATGGGGTGGTCAGGCTGGGAGAAATTCCGCAACCTGACCCCTAATGATAAAACAAACTTACAAGAGCAAGAATAGAAACAAGACGACGGAGAAGCAAGCCTTGCTCTCCGTGCAAGCAAAAACCGAAACGCTGGTCGAGACCGTGCTGAGCGCCAGCCGGGCTTCGCTCGCCGCAGGGGCATCGGCCCCGAGCCGCGACAGCGGGCCTCCACCCCACCAGGTCATCAAGCTGGGCATCGACGTGCATCTGGATCGCTACGTGGTGGTGCGCCAAATCGATGGCGGTGCGCCCCAGCCGCCGCAACGGTTCAGTCCGCGCCAATTCCTGGAGTGGGCCAAGAAACAGACGGCGCTGGCCAAAGAGGTTTACAGTTGTTACGAGGCGGGACCCTTTGGCTACTGTTTGCATCGGCAGCTCAAGGAGTGGGGCATTACCAACTACGTGATCCGGCCCCGGGATTGGGACGAGTATGGCAAGAAGGTCAAGACCGACAAGCGGGACGCCAAAGAGATGGTGCTAAATCTGGACCGGTATGTCGCCGGCAATCAGGAGGCGTTCTGCGTCGTGCGCGTACCCACGGAAGCCGAAGAGCAAGCCCGGAGCCGTTCGCGCCAGCGGGAGAGCATGCAGAAGGAAAAGCAACGTCTGGCGGCGCAGGGACGCAGCCACGCCCTTTATTACGGCTCTCATTTGGAGGGCGCCTGGTGGACCGGCGGTCTCTGGCAGGAGATGGTAGTGCCGCCCATTGTGCGGGAGTTGCTGGAGCCTCTACGCCGGCTCATCCAGGCGCTGGAGCAAGAACTCAAGACCTTGACCCAGGCGGTGACCGACGCCACTCCGGAGGAGCTACCCAAGGGTTTGGGTAAATTGACCTATGAAGTGTTGGAGCGAGAAGTGGGGGACTGGAACCGGTTCGACAATCGCCGGCAAGTGGCCAGCTACACCGGGATGTGTCCCCGGGAAGACAGCTCGGACCGGCGACGCTTTCAAGGGGCCATCAACAAGCACGGCAACCCGCGCGTGCGCTCCGTCCTGGTGGAGGCCTCTTGGCGTCTGGTGTATTACCAGCCCACTTACAAGCCGGTGGCCCGGTGGCTGCCGGTGCTGACCCATCCCAAGACCACCCGGAGCAAGCGTAAGCAGATCATTGTGGCGATTGGCCGGCAGTTCAGCGTGGACTGGTGGCGCGTGCGCACGCGGCGCTGCCAAGCGGCCGATCTGGGCTTGCAAACCAACCCGACGCCACCGACCGTGGCGCCCACCCCGCGAGCCAGGAAAACCAAGGCCGCCCAGAACTCTAACAACCAAACCCAAATCCCAAGCAGCGTATGAACACCAAAGCCGATCAGGGAAATAAAACGATGAGTTTTTCGCTTTGGACCTTGGCTTGCAGAGTCATCCTCCAGCCAAAAGGCCTGCCCCAAACACGGTCGAGGCAGGCCTGGATGCGTCCGCAATCCAAGGGCGACTCGGTGCTCGGGTTGCACTCCTGCAGAGCCCTATCCCCCGGGCTGCGCCCAGAGCATGAAGGGGCGAGCCCAACCTGTCATCTGCAAAATTAACGGAGGACGCACCACCAACTTATCACCCAGATCGCATGACACTTTTGGAGCGTAACGGAGACCGTACTGACCCCTGGGCCTTTGGATGGCCCGCTTTAAAGATTGGTCTCCGTGCGCTCCTCTGGCCGGATTGGAAACGATATAGTGTACTCCGCACAGGATGTACGGATAGCAGGTTAAGCCAGGCCTTCAAACCGGCGCTCTGCCAGAGGAGACGATCCAGAAAACAACGTAACTCTCAACAGTAGAAAACGGAAGAATGAGAAAAACAAATTAACAACGCGATTCCCCTTGACGAACCACCCCATAGCAGGGGTCAGTTAATGAGATTGTCATATTCTCAATAGGCAATTCCCTTGGGTGCAATGAGCAACCGTCGGCTGAAGAAGACATGACATTCTCATTAACTGCCCCCTTTATTCTTCTGTTCGGCGCTATCTCTCGGGAGAGCCTGCTTTAGGTTCGACAGGGCCTCTGGCACTGGGGTATGGTTGGAGCATCGCTATGCGCATTGAAATCGAGCAGGAAGAGGACGGGCGTTGGTTGACGGAAATCCCGGAATTACCAGGGGTCATGGTTTACGGCGCGAGTCGCGAGGAGGCTGTCGCCCGCGTGAAAGCGTTGGCTCTGCGGGTGCTGGCAGACCGTTTGGAGCACGGTGAAACGATTCCCGAATTGATGGAGGTCTTCTCGGTGGCCGCATGAGCCAGTGGGGGTCCAGAAAGGCACGGCTGGTTCTGGCGGCCTTGCTCCGGATCGGGTGGCATACTAAGCGCCAAGCCGGTGGCTCTCATCATGTTCTGGCTCGTGAAGCCTGGCCTGACTACGTCTTTGCCTTTCATGACGGAGAGGAGGTCGGCCCGCGCATGTTGGCGAGGATAGCGCGAAAGACTGGGTTACGACCGGAGGATCTGTGACCACGGCGCCGAACCAGCCACTCCAGCGGACGGCGGGATTGCGTCTCCGTCAGTTCCTGGCTCAGTGGCCCGCCGCCGCTGAGTTTGGGTGTTGGCTACGCCAGAAACCGCCGATCAAGTCGCCGCCCAGCTAAAGAAATAGCGCCCGGCCTAATCAACAAGAACGGAATTCCTGACGCTTGACTCCCAGCCGTTGGCCAATAATCTGGCCATATGAGCGATCAACGTCTCCCAAGGCGGTGTGCTTTTGTGCAGCCGGATGGCCAGAAGCAAGCGTTTACACTGATTGAGTTGGTGGTTGTTGTTTTCACCTTGGCGCTGCTGGGCTGTATCGTGCTTCCTGCCCTGGCAGCAGCAGGCGATAGCGGCAAGCGTCAGGTATGCTTCAACAATCTCAAACAACTGGGCATGGCAGCCGCCATGTATGGAAACGACAACCGCGACTTCCTGGCGCCACCTAACTGGGATGGTGGCGCAGCCAATTCCCCGCCTGGCTGGCTTTATACGGTCACTTATCCCTCGTTCCCTGACCCAGGACCGGGCGGTGCCTATGCCTCCAACCCCTTGGCCGCCTATGCCACCGGCTTGTGGTTCCAGTATATGCGCGATCCGAAAATCTACCTGTGTCCGGTTGATATCGAGAGCAAGACCTACACGGCGACCAACCCGGTTGTTCACCGAACGCAAAGACTCTCCAGCTACGTGATGAATGGGGCGGTCTGTGGTTTCGAAGCTTTCCAAACAGGGCGCACATGCAAAATCACCGACGCGTGGAGCCCGTCGTGTTATCTGCTCTGGGGCCCCGACGAGAACTCGTACGGACCAGGGAACCCCGGAGCCTTTGCATTTAACGACGGGTCGAACTTTCCTACCGTCGGCGATGGAATAATGGAGAGGTTGCACACCTTGACGGGTGGGGAAATCCTCACCGTGGGCGGAGCTGTCCAGTTTGTCAGCGTTCAAAAATTCACGACCGAATCCACGGCGGCAGGTAAGAGTCTCACCTGGTGGAGCCCGTTCTCGGGAGCAGGTCATTGAGGGAGCGATCTATGAGAACACCCCGCTGCTTCCGCCGCCACGTCGCCCCGGTCGTCCTCGCCGCTTTGGCGATGACCTCCACCGCGCGAGCCTCGCTCCAAACCGTGTCTGTCCCCGACCCATTCTCGCCCCGGTCCACCGCTGGCGGCGGCGATTCAGCAAATCCGATCCTGAGCCCGGATGGGCGTTTCGTCTTGTTTGCTAGTTCCGCGAACAACCTGGCCATGACGGCGAGCAACACACCGTTCTTCCCCGCAAGCCTTGCGCGAATCAACGTGTACCTGCGTGACCGGAGCAATGGCACCACCAAATTAGTCAGCGTCAATCTCGCCGGCACAAGTGGCGGCAACGGCGACTCGCTGCCGGCAGGCCTTTCGTCAGACGGCCGCTTCGCCCTATTCGAGAGCACGGCAGGCGATTTGGTTTCCGGCGACACCAACAACGCCAGCGACGTGTTTATGCGCGACATCGTTGCCGGTAGCACGGTGCTGATAAGCACGCGAACCAATGGCGGTTGCGCCAATGCAGCTTCCGGCAGCGCCGTCATGACCCCGGATGCCCGTTACGTCGCGTTTGCCAGCGCCGCCAGCGACCTCGTACCCGGCGATACGAATGGAATCACCGACATCTTCGTCCGTGACCTGCGGACCGGCACCACCTTGCTCGCCAGCCCTGGTGCCACAGCAACCGGCACCGATTCCAGCTCAGATGCCCCCGCGATCACGCCCGATGGTCGGTATGTCCTGTTTCTCAGCAGCGCTACCAACCTGGTAGCCCAGCCCACCTCCGCCGGCGAAGTTTATGTGCGCGACCTGGTCTCTGGCCTCACTTACCTGGCTAGCGTTGGAGCGCGCGATTGGATCACCAACAGCATTCAGCCTTATTGCCAGCTCTTCAGCGACGACGCCCAATATGTCGTTTATCAGGCAAATCGGCTCTATCCGCCGAGTTCTGGATATGTGTTCCGCTACAACCTCTCCAGCGGTGTGACTGACCTGGTTACTTCGAACGCGGTCCCTGCGCTCTCCGGTCTAAGGCACTTCCATAACCTGGACATGACGCCCGACGGAAGATTCATCGCCTTTGTTGGCCGGCCGGACCCCACGCCGCAATCAACCAACTTGTGCGTCTATCTCTGGGACGGGCAAACCAGCACTACCACGTTGGTAAGCGCCGATACGAACAACGCGCCCACAATAAGCGCGGTTTGCGACTGGCCTGCCATTGACGCCACCGGCCAATCGGTTGCATTTCTTAGCACCGCTGTGAACCTCACCACGAACCTCCTTCTCGGAGAATTTCACCTCTACGTGCGCGATGTCCAGGCAGGCACAACCCGGCTGGTGGATGGCGGGACTAATGCCGTCGGAGGCGCCAAGTCATTCCTGACCGCCCCGCGGATGACTCCGAACGGCCGTTTTGTCGCCTTCGATTGCACGGACTCGGATCTCGTCGCCGGCGATAACAATCATGCGTACGACATCTTCGTCC
>Ga0224558_1004746_pt1 | contig 10392 bp, 12 predicted proteins | sample 714S32024metaG_FD_180682 | JGI IMG/M metagenome (GOLD analysis project Ga0224558, IMG submission 180682) | Peat soil microbial communities from Stordalen Mire, Sweden - 717 S3 20-24 | ecosystem: Environmental > Terrestrial > Soil > Wetlands > Peat | place: Sweden: Norrbotten County, Stordalen... | reverse complement strand
TGCAATCGATGGATCCCGCGGGATTCAATCGAGAGCTGGAGGGTCGATGGGAGGGGGTTCTTGGCTCCATGGAGTTATCGAGCACGCGTCACGTATACCCCTTGGTCGCGACCTATTCGAGGCGTTTTGCCGACCGGCGCTGCGCCCTGATCGGTGATTCGGCCGTCGGCATGCATCCCGTGACCGCCCATGGATTCAACCTGGGATTGCAGAGTGGGAGCAGTCTACTGCGGGAGTTGCAGTGCGCATCGCCGCTGTTGTCGCGCTATGAAGCGATTCACAGAAGAATCGCGAGGCCAATGTACCTAGCGACGAACGCCATCGTTCGCCTGTATACCGATACCCGCCCGGCCGCACAGGTATTGCGGATGGCCGGCTTGCACCTGGCAAACCGCCTCCGGCCATTCAAGAAAATCGTGCTCTCCTCGCTGACCGAATTCGATCCGTCCTACGGGGCCGACGCCATGCACACGATTCCGGATGGACTAAACGCTTATGAGATCAAGCCGACAGTTCATCAACCATTGAGATGATTTCTGACAGAACCGTGCCGCCCACCCTGAGCCGACAGGCTTCGATTTGCTGGCGGTCGAACAACCTCCCGGCAGTTCTGCCTTTCACGACGATCTCGATCTTTGAGCCAGCAGGGACTTGATCCGCCGGGCCGATGTCAACATCCGTAACGCTGCCAAAAAAGCCATGTGGCACCAAGCGGCTCTTTATTTCGTGCCTAATTTTGCTCAGTCCGGTGTCAAATTCCTCGCGCAATTGCTTGTCGTCCATGGGGTCCCTCATGAGTGAACGATCACGAAACACATGATACGCGCTTGTGCTCTCACTCTGCATACCACAAGCGTTCCACAGAGCCTTGACCCGCGCCAAGCGCCCGGCTGTAGTCTGTCATCGCGGCAATACCCACCCGATCAGGTCCGAAGAGCTCCGTCAATTGGCTTGTGTAGCACTGGATCGCATCGATCTTGACCGCCCAATCCACTACATGGGTATTTGGTCGGAGCGGCACTGGGCAGGTTCGCACCGCCACGTTGACGGGGTCAGGCGCGACGTGCGGATAGCGTCCAGTACTGTAGGGCTGATCTTCATAGAAGCCAACGGCCGGCAACTTCGGGATGCGCAAAACGGCGTTCCTAAGGTGCAGATGGTCTACATTGCGGCCGACACCGAGCGGACCGAATACCATCCGCGGCCGCAACTCCGTGGCGAGGCGATTGATGGCAGCGGCGACACTCACTGAAAATGCTTGATCCCAAGTCGGGATCGGCCCAAAGAGATCCTGAAACGTTTCATAGCGACACGCCGGGTTGTCGGGTTTGCGTCGATAGATGGCATCCGGGAGCCCCAGGTGGCGATATTCGGCACCCCCTAATGCAAGGCACGCCGCGATATCCTCCTGGCGGCGCCGTTCGTACGGCGCGCGAGGGTTGCCCCACCGTTGATGTACGTCGATAGCCAGCGGCGATAGTGGCTCATCGGTTGGAGCATCGGCTGTGCAGACCGTTCCGATGACGACACGGTCTCCTGCCTTGAGCTGAGCATTGATGAGACCGCCAGCAGACAGCACCGCATCGTCGAGGTGCGGAGAAACGTACAGGTATGTCGAGATAGTCATTCCGCGGCAAGCCTTTAAATTCTTGGCGAGATCGTACGCCTACTTGATGACCATGCCATTTCGCCTTAGTCGGCACGGTTGCCGGCCAGCACAGCCGCTGTGCGCGCCGATCACCTCATCCTTGATTTCAATGTGATTGACTCGCCATCCACAACAAAGCGTCCGAAGCCGCGATGGTGGATGGTCTTGGAATGGCGTTGCGCCGGATTAATCCACGCTTTGAGCACTTCTAAGATAAAGAGATTGTATTTGCGTACGAGACGCGTATCGGTCACTTTGCATTCGAGATTGGCGAAACACTCGGCTATCAGGGGTGGCGCGATGCGTTCAGCCGGGAGCGGCGTTAACTGAAACCTTTCGAACTTCGCGAAGTCGCGGCCCGAGCAATTGCCGATCTTGACGACTGTGGCCGCCAGTTCAACCGCTGGAATCGCGATCACGCATTCTTTCGTGAGGTTCAACGCAGTAAAGCTGTAATCAGCGTTGCTGACGATACAGGCAATAAGCGGAGGTTCAAAGTCGACCATCATGTGCCACGACATTGTCATGACATTAACGCGTCCACCTTGGGCAGTTGTCAGCAGGACCACCGGACCCGGTTCGAGCAGTTGATATACCTTCGAGAGTGGCAAAGATTTCATTACAGCCACGCCAATATGCCCTCAGCTTAGACTCATATCCTTGATCACTCCTGTCTACATTAGCTCAATGTTTGGGGTACCGGTGAATTCTTGACAGAGAGTTTGGTTGCCAAGACCGGCAAGGTGCATAGGCGTCACGCCAGGACTGCGGATGGAATAAGTACAAACGATCTGCGCAACACAACCCCGCCCACAGCTTCCATCCGCGTATCCACGGGCGTGACCCAGTCCTCATCCACATCGGCGACGACGGCATACTTGCCCGGAGTCAAAGCCGTCGCGACGTCGGTCAAGAAATCCGTATCCACTTCGGTCCCGCAGACCATTGAGGCGCGGATCATCCGCCTTCGCGATGACTATCAGCGTCAACAACATGCCTAAGGCGCGCGTGATGGAGGTTGGCCGCTGACAAGTTCGAATGGGCAGGTCGGCGGCCCATTTTTTTCAGCGTCGTCGTCGCTTTGCCGTTGTGTTGTAGGGAATCGCCTACACATGAGAAGAATACGGCAACAGAAAGATATTTGTCGTTTGTTGTATACCCGAGCATTGTTTACCGTCTACGTGGGGCGTCGGTATTTTTGACCAGGAATACCCCCATGAACATTCGCAAGCTCTTTCCAAGTGAAGCCACTACGTTAAGCGATCATCTTATTCGGCTTACGCTCGACGCTCGGTCGCTACGTTTTATGGGAGGGATGCATGATGTGGCCGTGCGCGAGCACTGCGCGCGCCTCAACTGGTTTCGAACCGTAGTTATCGGATATTTTGATGAGGGTGTGTTACGCGGTGCGGCTGAGTTGCACGTAGCTGACAAACTTCGTCCAGACCTGTGCGAGGTCGCCATCACTGTTGAAGCGGCGTGGCAAAATCAGGGAGTGGGAACCGAGTTGCTGCGCCGTATTCTCGTGATTGCGCGCAATCGGTCCGCTCGAGGCGTGCTAATAAACTGCTTCGGCGACAACTACCCGATTCAGCACATCGCAAGGAAATTCGGCGCGCGATTTCGCTCCCGGGCCGGCGAGTCCGAGGCTGAAATTCCTACTCGAGCCCCAACATGCTTCTCACTTTATGAAGAAGTGGTCGACGATTGGTTCGGGTGGAGTCTGTTTTGACCTGCTTTCACGTCGAATACCTTCCCGGCCACGCCATCGAAGTCATTTCCTACCGGCACTCTTAGCAGGGAAATCCCTAATATGCGTCGATCAAAACCGCTGAGACAGGCCCGTGTAGAACTGGGCTCGCGGCGCGACGCCGTTCAGACTGAAATTGCCGCCGAAATCGAGCTGCAAGCTCGGGGTCAGGGCGCAGGTCAGAGCTTCATCCAGGGTGTAGATCGGCTTGTCCTGCGCGCGAAATGACTGGGTGGTAAAGGCCTCGGTATAGACGGTCCAACGCTTGTCGAGCGGATGGCTAACATTGATCAGGAAGTCGAAGACAGCGTGGTAGCCGCTGACGGCGGTGTCTTTCAGATAGTCGCCTTCCGGCATCACGATCACGGTGAAGCCTCCCGGCGCGCTGAAGCTGATGGGCAGGATCAGGCCGCCCTCGACCCGGCCATTGCCGAGCCCGGACTGCGCCGTCGGCAGCTTGACATAGGGCAACAGCGCCACCGCGATGGCGCCGTGATCATCGCCCAGCACATTGATCTTCAGGCGCGCGACGGTGTCGCCGACTCCTGAGACACTCGTCGTATTCGCGGCGCTTTTGGCTACGATGGACTCATACGGCGTGATCTGCAGCTCGGCGTCGATCGTATTGGTCAGCCCCAACTTCAGGGTCGGGTCGACTACAGTCCAGGTTTGGGTCCTGACACCGTCGACATCGCCGTAGCCGAACACGGCGATGTCGGTCTCGTACTGAAAATGGCCGGCGTCGACCGTATAGGGGCTGTTGGCCTTCGGCGGTCGATCGGTGTTGAAGCTGCGCAAGTTAGCGTCGGGCGTCGGATTGAGCAGGGTGTAGTCGCTCTTGTCCGGTGCCGCGTCGTCGGCCAATGCCGGTACTGCAAACGCCGACAGCATCAGGGCGAGAAGGCCGCATTTCATGCGAACGCGTCCCGCGCCGAGCCGTGGCGCTGTTGAATCAGTAGGCATCGAGTGCGAGATTCACGGCGAGAACATTGACTCGGCGTTGTCCGAGAAAGCCAAAAGCCGGTGACTCTATGTGCCGCTCAACGAGCGCACGCACGGCTGATGGATCAATGCCCCGTGCAGCGGCGACACGGTCCACTTGGTATAGCATCGCGGCCACGGTCACGTGTGGGTCCAGCCCGCTTCCCGACGCGGTCACGAGATCCAGCGGAATCGGGGCAGCGGAGTTGCCGTGCGCTTTAACGAGAGCAGTGCAGCGCGCTGCTACGTCCTTGGCAAGCTGCGGATTCGAGGGAGCAAGATTCGTTCCCGAGGAGGCGGCCGCATTGTAGGGAGTCGGCACCGTCGCGGACGGCCGTCCCCAAAAATAGCGAGCGTCATCAAATTGCTGTCCGATCAGCGTCGAGCCGATGATCCTGCCGTCGCGCCGCACGAGACTGCCATCCGCTTGCTCCGGAAAGAACGCCTGAGCGAGGCCGAGAATGAGCAGTGGGTAGACAAGCCCCGCCAAAACCGTGAGCAGCATCAGGCTGACAAGTATCGCGCGAACTGACGAGCGCACCGGCGTCATCCTTAAAACCAAAGCATCATGTGTTCGGCCAGCGGCCCGAGGCACAACAGGGGCAGGAAGTTAAGACCGGCGACCAGCAAGACCATTGCAATCAGCAGCACCGCAAACAGCCCCGTATCGGTCGGAAGCGAGCCCGACGTGATTCCGCGCCGTCGCTGCTCGGCGAATGTGCCCGCCAAAGCCAATGCCGGTAAGGTGAGAAGGAAGCGCCCCGCCAGCATCGCCACCGAGGTTGTGTAGTTATAGAAAGCCGAATTGGCGCTGAGGCCCCCAAAGCTCTGGCCATTGTTGGCAAAACTCGACGTGTACGCAAACGCGATCGAGGTCAGTCCATGGGGTCCACCGTTCGTCGTCAATCCCGCACGACCAGCCGCGGTCATCACGGCCAAAGCCGTGAGCGGCAAAATAACCATGCCTGCGATGAGCATATAAACTGCAATGAGCTTCATCTCGGCAACGCCAATCTGGTTACCGAGATATGCAGGCGCTCGACCGATCATCAGGGCGCCGATGAACACGGCGAGTAGTGCGGCAAGAATCATGCTAACGAGACCCGTACCTAGGCCACCGTAGGTCACTTCCCCGAGCAGCATATTAAAGAATGCAATGCCGCCGCCGAGCGGCGAGAGACTGTCGGGCATTGCTGCGGTGGAGCCGGTGGCGCCGTTCGAAGTGGCAACCACCGCGAGCGTGGTTCCCGCAGTACCGAATCGTACTTCCTTGCCCTCAGTGTTGCCCGTCCAAGCGGCGTCGCCAACGGCGAAGGTGCGAGGCGCAGCGGCACGCGTGAGAGCGGGGTTGCCGGCATTCTCTGCCCAGTGCACGCCGGCGAGCCCAAGGGCAAAAAGCAGGGTCATCACCCAATAGAGGAGCCAGCCGTGGCGCCGCTGTCCGGTCATCGCGCCGAACGTGTAGCAGAGAGCGGCTGGGAGCAGCACGATCGTCAGCATTTCGACGAAATTACTGAGCGCCGTCGGGTTTTCATAGGGATGGGCGCCGTTGGCGTTGAAAAAACCGCCGCCATTCGTGCCTAAATTCTTGATGAACTCGAGCGCCGCCACGGGGCCTTGCGCAATGAGTTGCGGCGCGCCTTGCAAACCCGTGGCCGTTGTATAGGCATGGAGGTTCATCGGGACACCTTGCCATACGAGGATCAGTGCGCCCGGGATGCTCAGCGGCAACAGCACCCACAACATGGCACGCGTGACGTCACGCCAAAAATTGCCGAGCACGCCGCCGCCGTCGGTGGCAATGCCACGAATGAAGGCAATGCCGACGGCGAGTCCCGCAGCTCCCGCGAGAAAATTCTGCGATGCCAGCGCGACAATCTGGCTGAAATAACTCATCGTCGTTTCGCCGCCGTAGGCTTGCCAGGTGGTCGTCGTGGCGAAACTGATTGCCGTATTGGCTGCAAGATCATCGGTCATTGGAGTCGAAAGCACATCCTTGCCGAGGAGGCCATAGAACGGGAGCAAGTGCTGCAGTTTCAGGATCAAGAAGACAAGGGCCGCTCCAGCAACCCCAAACCAAACGAATGCGAGAAAATACTCGTGCCATTTCATCGGCCGCTGAGCGGCCGGGCCGATAAGCCGAACGATTACTCGTTCGACGGGAGCAACCAGCCGATCTAAAAAGGTCGATTCGTAGGCGAAAACTTTGGCGAGATAGGACCCGAGCGGCTGGACCATGGCGGTAAGAACCGCGATGAATATAAGATATTCCATACGCTAACCTACCTCCTGCCGCATCTTCCTGCAGGCTTGCCCTTGCACCACTAGTTTTTCACCTTATGCGTCAGAACTGTCCGCCTATCAGTGTAGAAGTTCTATACGAAGAAATACTGAGCCCGTCCTCAGCGAGTTGGCCTTGCTGCTCGGCGTATGGGTTTGATCGACGGTAAGCGGAACCCCATGATTGGAACGATAGAGCGGCACCGCATAAAATTTCCGCAACAATTATCGATGCGATGTAAAGGACCTGCAAAGCACCGGCCCTGGCTACAGCCACGCACGATCGAGCTGCTGGATCGTGGCTTGTGCGTAGAGTTGCGCGAGATTTGCGCATTGTCGATCACGCCATACCAGGCAACATGTCAAAAACTTGCTTTGTTTTGCTGATCCTGGGAAATGCGGCATGCTGGTAGGGAGGGGCGCGCTCGATATCCCGGCGCGGAAGTCATGATGAATGCTCAAGCGCCGCCTGGGCCCGCGACTTCAGCTGCGGCCGCAGAAGTAGTGCTGCAAGTCTCGCACCTTGGGGTCGATTTTGACGGCAAGGTGATCTTCCAGGATCTGAACTTCGAGCTCGGGGATAGAGAAACCTTGTCGATTCTGGGTCCAAATGGAGCAGGCAAAACCGTGCTGCTGCGGGCTCTGCTGGGGTTGGTGCCTTGCCACGGACAGGTTTCCTGGCGAGCCGGCGTACGCATCGGTTACGTCCCGCAACGCGTTCCCCTGAACAAGGAACTGCCGATTACGGTGGCGGATTTTTTTGGAATGAAGCGGACATCACTCAAGGACGTTGCTGGGCTGCTTTCGCAGGTGGGAATCACGGATGGCGACTTTCCTCAAAGGCAGTTGGGTATTCTGTCCTCGGGGCAATTCCAAAGGGTGCTGATCGCCTGGGCACTGGTGAATGACCCTAACGTCCTGTTGTTTGATGAGCCGACGGCCGGAATAGACGTCGGCGGCGAGGAGACGATCCACACGCTGCTGCAGCGAACCCAGCGCGAGCGGCACCTCGCTCTGATCCTCGTCACCCATGACCTCAGCATCGTGTATGGCTATGCGACCAATGTCCTGTGCTTCAATAACCGGACTTTCTGCTACGGGCCGCCGAAACAGATTCTCGACCCAAACGTCTTGCAGAGCATCTACGGCAGCGGAGTCAAATTCTACGAGCACACGCATGACTAACCCGCTTTTCCTGAGCCTCATGGTGGGTGCTTTTGTCGGCGGAGCCGCCGGCTACCTGGGCTCGCTGATGGTCACCAGGAAAATGGCGCTGGTCGGCGACGCTCTGGGGCACATTGCTTTGCCCGGCATGGGCTTAGCGCTGCTGCTGAAAGTCGATGTCACCCTAGGCGCATTCGTGTTTCTGGCGCTGGGGATTCTGCTGATCTGGAGACTGGGCGAGAAGACATCCCTCTCATCGGAGACCGTGGTCGGCATCGTCTTCGTCTCGAGCTTGGCGGTGGGTTTTTTGATTGTTCCCGAGCCAGAGCTTCTTGAAAGCTTGATTGGAGACATCGGCAAAGTGTCCTTTCCCTGGGCGCTGATTTCCGTAGGTGTCTCGATCGGAGTGGTGATTCTGGTCAATCGCATCTATCCGGGAATGATGCTGATGTCCATTTCGGTAGATCTCGCCTCGGTCGAAGGCATCGCCGCGACGCGCTACAATCTGATCTACCTTGCTGCGATAGCATTGATAGTTTCGATTGGCGTGAAGGTCACGGGCTCATTGCTGGTCGGGGCGCTGGTGATCATCCCGCCGGCGACCGCGCGAATGATCAGCCGCGATATGCAGCGCTATGCCTCTTCCAGTGTGGCCATCGGTGTCATCAGCAGCGTCGCGGGCATCGTCGTGTCGCGCATGACCCGGCTTCCGGCGGGCCCGTCCATCATTCTAGTCGGCGCGCTGCTGTTCCTGCTGGCGCTGGTGCCACGGCGGACGAGGCCCGTATGAATCAGACGCCGGGCGCGCCCATGGCGCATCATTGCAGCGCAACCTCAGGCGCAGGGGAGGGCGAGAATCACGATCTTCCCGGTCACCACTTTTGTCGGCCAAAGAATGTTCGTAAAGCCCACGGCCACAGCCACCTTCTGCGCACCACCGGTGGAATAGGTGATTACGCCGCCGCCAATGGCGCCGCGGAGATCCTTGCCCCATAGCCGCTGCCCCGTGGCGGCAGCCAACGCGTAGAAATTGCCGCCCATGGCCGGATTCCCGCCGGGAACATACAACTCCCCCGTGGCCGGTCCAGTTACGCAACGCGAAACTCGCTCAAGATCCATTGCGTGAATTCCTGCAAGTCCTCGCGTGCGTAGTCCTCCGGCCGGTGCAGCAGGACGTAGCTCTCATTGGTCGTCCATTCTGCGTCAAATACCTTCACTAAACTGCCAGTAACGAAGCGATTAGCGCTCAGCCGCGCCGGCACGAGTGCTACTCCAACGCCTTGTTCTGCGGCGCGCACGACGGCAGACATGGTGTTGAGACGGATCAAACGATTGGGTTTGATGGGACTGATTCCTAAATGCAGCGCCCAACGCTCCCAGGCGTCGCGCCGTTCCTCGTGCTGCAACAGAGTTTTACCATTCAAGTCCCCATACGTATCAATGGGATTCTCGAGGAGAAAGTCCGGGGAACAAGCCGCGGTGTAGCTCAGCGTGAACAACTCGTGCACGGTGAGCCCTTCCCAGGGTCCGGTTCCCCAGACGATGGATAGGTCCGCTTCCGACGGATGCGCTTTCGGCGCCGAAAATGTCGTCTCGATGCGAATATCAGTCTCTTCGCGGGTCTGTGAAAAGGACGCCAACCGTGGAAGCAGAAGCTCATTCGCAAAAAACGGCGGAACATTCAGCCGAATAATCGAGCGCCCATAGCGTACCTGCAGCTGTTCAGTGACGGACTCGAGCTTGGCGAAAATATCGTTGATGTGCTCAAGATAGTGAGCGCCCGCATCGGTTAGGGTTAATGTGCGGACACCGCGTTCGAACAAGGCGACCCCAAGCTGCTCCTCCAGCGCCTTGATTTGGTGGCTGACGGCGGACGGCGTGACGAACAATTCCTCCGCGGCAGCCTTAAAGCTTTGCAACTTGGCCGCGACTTGAAAGGTCCTCAGCAACTTGTACGACGGCACGCGCATCGGTTCAACCCATACTTAAAATCGTGGCGTAATTTATCCCTAGTGGCCCCACGGCTCACTTCAGCTATAACACACCGGAGCAACATGCATGCCATGCTCGGAAACGCCTGAAATTGCTTGATCTCGAAACCATTCAGCTCGCCGGTCGGCACCAAAGGTCAAACTCTCCGAGAGCGAGAATCTAATCTCACAGTGTAGGTTAATAACCATCGGTAACTATAGGAAAAACATATATTTCAAACGAATCTAACAGGGCCAGGAGTAGGGCAGAGACACTCCTGCCGCTCGGATCTGAATCCTTCCGTCGGGAAATTGATAAACATCGAGATACTTCCCGGCGTAATGTCGATTGGTTGGCGCATCGGCAAGTAAATAGAGTTTGCGTTCGTAGTGCAGCGTCAAGTTGCTCACGCCCGTCTCATGCGCGGCTGCTGAATCTTGGGCGGTCGGAGCTTGCGGGGAATCCATAAACCGACGCCATAAAATTGTTATTAATCAGTTGGTTAGTGTATATACCTATCTTGCAGCCCGCATACAATCCAGTTACTGTGATCTACTCTGATGCGCGTGGGACGGATATTCGATGCATTTTGACATCG
>Ga0224558_1004744_pt1 | contig 10395 bp, 12 predicted proteins | sample 714S32024metaG_FD_180682 | JGI IMG/M metagenome (GOLD analysis project Ga0224558, IMG submission 180682) | Peat soil microbial communities from Stordalen Mire, Sweden - 717 S3 20-24 | ecosystem: Environmental > Terrestrial > Soil > Wetlands > Peat | place: Sweden: Norrbotten County, Stordalen... | reverse complement strand
GGGTATGCGCCCGCCGTTACTACAACACCAGCGCCCGGGATTACAACATCGCGCTGCAGACGTTTCCCCGCAACGTGATCGCGGGGCCGTTCGGTTTCAAGGCGGTGGCGTTCTTCGGAGCAGACGAGGGAGACCGCGCTGTTCCTCAGGTGAGCTTCCCCGGCGTTGCTCCTGCGGCGGCCGGCCCGGCGTCTTCGGGACCGCCGCTCGCCACCGGCGCCGAGGGGCTCCCGCCGGCGACGGCCTCGGAGGGCCCGCCACCCGCCAACTGAGAACGGTGGCGTGCGGGCCGGTCAGACCGACTGGCCCGAGGCGATCTTCTCCAGCGCGGCGATCCGCTCCCCTATGGGAGGGTGGGTGTCGTAGAGGCGGTGGTACCAGGCCTCGTGGTGTTGCAACGGGTCATCGATGCACATCGCCGCGGTGGCGTGGTTCATCTTCTTGAACGGCGTGTCGTTCTGCTGCAGCTTCTTCAGTGCACCCAGCAACCCTGCCGGGTTCCGGGTGAGCTCCACACCGCTCACGTCGGCCAGCGACTCACGCCGGCGTGAGAGCGCCAGGCGAATGAGCGGGCCGAAGATGAAGCCGACGATGGCCAGGAGCAATCCGGCCGCGAAGATCACGATGACGAGCTGGTTGCCCCGTCCGCCCCGCCCCCCTCCGGCGAAGAACGCGCTCCGCCACAGGATGCTGGCCAGAAGGGCGGCCATGCCGATCATGGTGCCCACAATGAGCAGGAGGCGGATGTCGTGGTTCTTGATGTGGCTCATCTCATGTCCGGTGACACCTTCGAGCTCTTCGCGGTTCATGATGGCGAGCAGTCCGGTGGTGAAGGTGATGGCCGCCTTGTCCGGGCTGACTCCGGTGGCAAAGGCATTCGGCGAGGGGTCGTCGATCACGTAGACCGCCGGGGCGGGGATCCCCTCACCGATGGCCAGGCTCTCGACCAGATTGTGCAGCTGCGCATACTTGGTCGGATCGGCGGGCACGGCACCGGAGACCCGGAGCACCAACGCCGCCCCGGAGTTCAAGGAGTAGAGGATCCCACAGAAGGCCAGGAAACCGGCGATCACCATCCCGATGATGACCGGGGCCCAGCCGTAGTTGGTCGGGGGGCTGGAAGCGAAGCCGTTGTTGCTCGGCTGGTGATAGAGAGCCTTGAAGAGAAACCCGAGCCCGGCGCCGATGGCGACCCAGACCACGAAGAACAGGCCGATGAAGACAACGCTGCGTCGCTTGTTGCTCGCGATCTCGCTATACACGGGCTGAAGCCTACGGCACCGCCGAGGAGAGAGGGTGGGTCGGGTGGCGCGGGCTGAACATCACCTTCGAGAATCCGTTCGAGGGGGTCCTCCACCTGGGCCAGATGCACCTCGGCGTCGGCCGCCATGGCCTTGGACTCCCGGGGTTCCGCCGCTCTCACGCCGGGATGGTTCGCATCATGTAGTCACCGAACATGGGCACGGTGAAGTCGAGGTATCCCCGTTTGGGGACGAAGCAGAGGGAGCGCTTGAGCAGCGCCTCCCGGATCGGGGTGAGCGCAGCTGGCTCGCGTCCGAGCGAGCGCGCCACATCGGCCGTTCGTACAGGACCCGATCCAAGCTGCGCCATAGCCAGCATGTACCGTTGCTCGGCCCGTGTCGAGGCGCCAGCCCGGACCCTGAAGAAGCCGTCGTCGAGCTCGGCCATGGCAAGTGGGATGCTTCGCCGCACGTCGTCTACCGTGATCCCTTTCGGCCCATCTGCGACATCCCATGCCTGTTGGGGCAAATGCCTTGAGTTCTCAGGCAAGGGATCCCTCCAGTTGAGACGTTGTTCCTGGCCACGGCAGGTGCAAATGGAGCTTCGGGGGATCCGACTGTCTCTCGGCTTTACCCACTAGTCTTCGGGAATCATGACGATCTGTCGACCAAGGTGAACTGAGCCAATCATGGGCTTGGCGGTCGTGCGATCCATTGGCACAGCGCGCAGCATGCGCACGGTCACCGATCTCGAAGATCTCGAGCAGGAGCTCGTTGACCAGTACTGCCTCGCCATGGCCGGAGCGGGCACCACGGATCGCCATATCGCTGGTGAGCGAGGCATGTTGTTCGAGTTCGTGAGGTTCCTGGGACGGCCCTTGTGGACCGCGACTCCCGAAGATGCTGACGCGTTCATGGTGTCGCTGCGACGGAACAAGCAGGCCAAGGCCACCGTGCAATCGAAAGCTGGCGCGCTGACTCGGTTCTTCGAGTTCGTCATCACTCGCTATCAAGGCGATATCCAAGCGATCGCCGGTGTGGTCGTCGTCCAACCGATCGACGAATTCAATCGTCCGGCCAAGGCATCGGGATTCGGGGCGCCTCGGGTGCCCCCGTCCAACGACGAGATCGACGTCCTGTTCAACGCGTGGCGAGCTGCGCTTCCCGGAATGCGTAAGTACCTGCCCGCGGCTCGGGACTACATGGCCGCCTCGCTGTGGCGACGCATCGGGCTTCGCAATGCTGGATCTGCGCGACTGGCGTCCAGACCTCGGCGAGCACGGCAAGCTGCACATTCGTTATGGCAAGGGCAGTCGAGGTCGTGGTCCCAAGACCAGACTGGTGCCCGGAATCAATTCGGTTGACGCCCTCTTGGAATGGTGGCTGTGCGATGTGCGTCACCAGTTCGGCGACGATTGGGAGGATCTCGACGCGCCAATGCTGCCCTCCGAGCGGCGCGATCCCGACACGGGGCGGTGCGGCCGTGTCGGCACCAACGCGCTTCGCGTCGGAATGGCCGACTCCGTGAACCGGTGGCTTCCCGCCTGGTCGGGGCGGCTGACCCCCCATGGCCTGCGTCACTTCTGTGCGTCGTCGATGTACGCGCACGGAGTTGGTCTCAAGGCCATCCAAGAGCTGCTCGGTCACGAGTGGCTGTCCACCACGACCGGCTACATCCACGTGCACGCCGATCACATCGAGCACGCCTGGATGCAAGCGAGCGATCGGATCGCCACCCGACTCGACGGCAAAGGAGACTGAACCGATGCAGTGGAACTTGCGCATGAAGGCGGCCGAGGCTGGTATCTGGAAGTCAACGGAGCTTCGTCGCCGGCTCGCCGATGCGGGCCTGGTGATCTCCGCGGGGAAGATGTCGGCCTTGTGGACCGGCACCCCCACCAGCATCCGTCTGGACGACCTCGACGTGATCTGCGCGGTGCTGGCGTGCGCGCCGTCAGACCTGCTGCTGCCCGAGCCCGACAAGGTGACCGCCGCCAAGCCAGTCAAGGAGGCAACGAGCGGCACAGTCGGGCCACGGCAGGTGGCACCCCGGTTGGGTCGCCAACGCTCGACTCCGCCGATGTGAGCACACCCCGCACCTGTGAGAGGTGTGGCACCAAGCCTGTCGCCACCAAGACGCACCGGTTCTGCTTCAGCTGCGAGCCAGGCGGACCCTACGAACCGCCGCCATGTCAACGTTGCGGTTCCACCGAGGACTACTACTCGGCCGGGCTGTGCGTCCCTTGCCATCAATACGCCCCCCAGCCAGTCACCTCGTGTCGAGACTGCCTCGCATGGGGCGTTCGCCGCATTCACGGCGGACTGTGCCGGGCATGTCTCTCGTGGCGGAAGAAGAACCCGAGGATCAGCTACTGCCGTGTCTGTGCAGGGAGTCGCCACGTCAATGCCGATATGGCCTGTCGGCTCTGCTGGCGCCAGGCCATGGCGACGAAGAGGCCGCGAGAACCGCTCGATCTCCTCCGTCGAAACCGGCACGGGCAACAGTTGTTCATTGCCGACGTCGGTCGCATCTCGATGGTGTTGCCATGGCATCACGAACCTCGCCCACCACGACACCCCAGGGGAGTCCACCAGCTGAGTTTGTTCGACCCGCCCAAGCAGACATGGCTGTCCGGTCACGGGTTCGGTGAACCACCGAACCCCGTACTGGCCAAGCTCATCGACACCGTCTGCGTCGACCACGCCACCCAACACGGATGGAGCAGGAGCACCACCCAACGGACCCGGTCGTCGCTGCGGGCACTGCTCGGCATGCTCCAGCACCGTGACGGTCCGTTGGCCGCGAGGGCGGTCATCGCTCGGATGGAAGGAACGGGGTGGCCCATCCGGCCGGTGTTCGCGATCCTCGACGAGGTCGGGCTGCTCGATGACGATCGCATTCCCACTATCGATCTGTGGTTCCAACGAGAGGTAGCCGGATTGCCTCCACAGATCACCGAGGAATTGCACGCCTGGTTCGACGTGTTGCGTCACGGCAGCACCACCACACCACGAAGCGTGCCGCGCCATCCCACCTTGATTAAAACCCGCTGCTATTGGGGCCTCCCCACCATTCGATCGTGGGCTGAGGACGGCCGGCAATCGCTGCGTGAGATCTCTCGTGACGACGTTCTCGCTGCGCTGCCGAGCAGTGGCAACGGACGCGCCACGACTGCCATCGGCCTGCGCTCCATCTTCAGGGTTCTCAAGGCTCGCAAGATCATCTTCGTCAACCCCACCATCCGCCTCAATGCCGGCAGCTTCGCCAGCCGGGAGCCTCTTCCCATCGACGTCGATCGACTCCGTAAGATCCTCCAGAGCGACGATCCCGCCCGGGCGGCGCTTGGCGCGCTCATCATCTTCCACGGATTGAGCAAACCCGACCTCTGCGCTCTCATGCTCGCCGACATACGCGACTCGCGGCTCGCCATCGGTGATCGCACGATCCCACTCGCTCCAGCCGTCCGCCAACGTATCGCCGCCTGGCTTGACCATCGAAATACCCGCTGGCCCAACACAGCCAACCCGCACCTGTTCGTCCATTTCCGGAGCGCGACGACCCTCGACCCCGTCGGAAAACAATGGCTCCAACTGACTCTCGGTCTTCCCGTTCGAGCCCTTCGCGAGGATCGCATTCTCAACGAAGCCCATGCCACCCGAGGAGACATTCGTCGTCTCGTCGACTTGTTCGGCATGAGTGCCAATGCCGCGGGTCGGTATACAAGGACCGTCGATCATCCCGATCTCATCGATTTCGACGAATCCCCGTAGCCCCCTTGCCCGCGGAATCACCCGACACTCCTCGGGTCGCGGAACCCGAGCCTCCTGGTGCGCTCCAAATCGGACGTCCACGCTCGGGTTCGAGCCCCGAAGGGCTTCGGAAATCGTGAACTCGAGTTAATTACCCCGTACGTGCTGTACCAGCTCGAAGAGCTCGGATTCTGCGGCAAGGGCGAGGCCAAGGAGTTCCTACGTGATGGCCGGATCGAGCTCGGCGGCGCCCTTCCTCTCAACACCCACGGTGGGCAACTCGGCGAGGCCTATCTGCACGGCATGAACGGGATCGCCGAAGGGGTGCGGCTGGTGCGGGGCACCTCGTGCAACCAGGTCCCCGCACTCGAGCACGTCGTGGTGACCGCCGGCACCGGCGTGCCCACCAGCGGGCTGGTCCTCGGCATCGACCGTTAGGGTGCCGGCCGCGGTGCCGCGGCGCAGGAGATGCAGGTGCGAGTGGCGGGTCGTGCCATCAGCCGCGCTGCGGCAATGTCGCCGCCGCAGCGCACGCACGTCCAGTAGCTGCCGGCGTCGATCCGCGCCGCGGCGCCGTCCAACTCTTCGAGATAGGCCCGGGCATCCTGGAGCAGTGCCGCTGTCTGCGCCCGTTCGAAGGCGATGGTGGATCCTTCGGGGTCATGCTCGTCATCGGCGTTGGAATCGGCCGATCCGGAGACGATCTCGTCGAACTCGGATTCCATGGCGCCGATACGGTTCAGTGTGATCGCCCGTTCCGCCTCGAGGGCGGCGCGGGCGTCCTCCGGAGTCGGGTTGGTTGGGATTGGGGCCCGAGCAGTTGGCGTTCCCACCTCAGGTGAAGAGCACGGAGACGCTCTCGCGATGGGCAATCCTCCGGATCGCCTCCCCGAAGAGCCCGGCGACAGAGACCACCTCCACCTTGGGTGACAGTGCGACCGGCTGCGTCTCGACGCTGTCCGTCATGAAGAGCCGCCGAATCGGACTGGCGTCCAGGCGTGCGATGGCCGGCGCGGTCAGGAGGCCGTGACTCACCACGGCATAGACCGACGTGGCTCCCCGCTCGACCACCACGCGTGCTGCGTCGACGAGGGTGCCCGCGGAAATCGTGAAGTCGTCGACGATCAGGGCCGTGCGGCCCTCGACGGAACCGATGAGTTCGACGATCTCAGCGGACTCTGAATGGTCCACCCGCCGCTTGTCGGCGATGGCCAGCGGCGCCCCCAGTCGATCCGACCATTGCCGGGCCTTTTTGGCGAATCCGGCGTCGGGGGCGACGACGACGAGATCCGAGAGTCCGGCTGCGCTGATGGCGTCGCACAGGACCGGCAACGCATAGAGGTCGTCCACGGGCACTTTGAAGAAGCCCTGCACCTGGGGGGCGTGCAGATCGAGGGTGATGACACGGTCCACGCCGGCCGCCTCAATGGCGTCGGCGCACACCCGGGCGCGTATCGAGACGCGCGGCTCGTCCTTCTTGTCCCCCTTGGCATAGCTGAAGTACGGGATGACCGCCGTGACCGATGCCGCGCTGGCCCGTTTGAACGCGTCGATCCAAAAGAGCAGCTCCATGAAGTTGTCATTGGCCGGGAATCCCGTGCCCTGGACCAGGTACACGTCGCGTCCCCTGACGTTCTCCAGCACCCGGACGAAGAGGTTGCCTTCCGAGAATCGCAGCGTCTCGCTCGCCCCGAGCGGGCAATCGAGGTAGTCCGCGATGGCCCCCCCGAGTTTGCGGCTGGCGGACCCGGCAAAGAGCAGCAGCTCCTCGGACATGGCGCAAAGCTACCCGTCCTGCCTTCCATCCGGAGCGGGGAACGCTCTGGGCACGTCAAAGGCGCAGGTCGCCCTCGACGCAGCGTTGATAGATCTCGTCCGCGATCAGTCCCGGGGGTCCTTCGCTCGAATCGACCCGGTGGCGATCGTCTATGCCGTGGGCTTCGAACCCGTTCCAGAGAGCCTGGACGACCGTCGCGTCAGTCAGGGCGCCGCGATGCTCGGGTTCGGTGGTCCGGGCCTGCACTCGGTCCCACACCACGGAGAGCGGTGCACGGAGCACGGCGTAGTTGAGCTCGATCCCCAAGGGCTCGCAGGCAGAGACGAAAAGGTCGAGCATGAACGGGTTGAGGATGCCCTCGGCCACCGTGAAGTAGCCCCCGGCCGTGAAGGTGGCCACGGCCGACGCGGCGGCGGAGAGCACGACCCTGTTCTGCTGGTGCGCTTCTTCCCGCCACGGTTCCATGGCGCCTGAGCGGAGCTTGGCGAAGAACCAGTCGAGATCGAGGCAGGCCGAGAGGGGCGCGTGATCGGCCACCAGGGGGGCGATGGTCGTCTTGCCGCACCCCGGCGCCCCGGTCAGGAGGAGAAGTTGACCGCTGGGCACCCCTGCATCATCGCGTGTCCGGCGCGGGTGCCGGCCAGCTCACGTTTCGCTCTCGGGGGAGGCAGCCTCGCCTGCCGTGACGATGGATGCCGCCCACGTGTAGTCCGGCTTGCCGCTGGGGGAGCGCTCCACGGCGTCGACGACGTGGAGGCGGCGGGGGAGCTTGTAGCCGGCGATGCTGGTGCGGCAGTGCTCCTGAATGCTCTCGAGCGACGGTGGCGCATGGTCCACCCGGGGTTGAATGATGGCGGCCACCGTCTGACCCCACCGTTCGTCGGGCGCGCCGCAGACGATGGCATCCATCACGCCGGGGTGCGAGCGCACGGCCGACTCAACCTCCTCGGGAAAGATCTTCTCGCCTCCCGAGTTGATCACGATGGAGCCCCGCCCGAGCAGCGTGATGTTCCCATCGGCCTCGACGGTGGCGAAGTCCCCGGGCATGACGTAGCGGGTCCCCCGTATGGTGAGGAAGACCTCCGCCGTCTTTTTCGGGTCGTTGTAGTACCCCAAGGGGATGTCGCCCGAGCGGGCTATTTTGCCTATGACGCCCGAACCGGGTTCGACCGGATCCAGATTTTCGTCGAGGACCACCGACCGGCCGATGACCTGGACGGTGGGGCCGCTCTTCATCGCCGTGTGGCCCGGGGTGACCAGCGACATCCCGTTGTTGCCGGTCTCCGACGACCCGATCGCGTCGGTGATCATGATGTTGGGGAGGCGGGCGAAGAACTGGTCCTTGACCGGGGCGCTGAACAGCGCGGCGGAGGAGACGACCGCGTACAGGGAGGACAGGTCGTGGTTGGTGCCGGCGTCGTCGAGGGACTCGATCAGTGGCTTACCCATGGCGTCGCCGGTGATCATGATCGAGTTGATGCCTTCCTTCTCGACCAGGTCCCACACCTCGTGGGGGTCGAACTTGGCCATCAGCACGATTTTCGAACCGACGAAGCTCCGCCCCATGACCGCCCACTGGGTGGCCCCGTGCATCAGGGGTGCGACCGGCAAGTGGGTCATGGTCCCATCGGCACCCTGCTCGACCATCCGACCCGGATCCTCTATCCGCGTGTTGCTCATGGCGTCGGTTCCGCCCCCCAGGGCGTAGAAGACGTCCTCATGGCGCCATACGACGCCCTTGGGCATGCCGGTCGTGCCGCCCGTGTAGAGGATGTAGATGTCGTCGGCCGCGCGGGGGCCGAAGTCACGCGCCGTTGACTGGCCGGCCAAGGCGTCCTCGTAGCCGACGGCGTCCGGTGAGGGGTAGGCGACGTCGGTGCCGTCCTCGATCACAATGACGTGGCGCACGTCGGGTAGGTCGGGCAGCAACGAGGCCACCAGGGGGGAGAACTCGCGCTGGTGGACCAGCGCCTTGAGGTCCGCGTTGGTCAGGAGGTAGTGCAGCTCGTCCTTGACGTAGCGGTAGTTGACGTTGATCCACACCGCCCGCAGCTTGAACACGGCCCACAGGGTCTCGACCCATTCGACGCTGTTGTACGCGTAAATGCCGACGTGATCGCCGGGCCCGATGCCCTGTGCGGCCAGGTGGTGGGCCAGCTGGTTGGCCCGCGCCTCCATCTCGGCGTACGTGCGGCGTTTCCCGTTGGCCACCAGGTATTCACGATCGGGGTAGGCATCGACGGCGATCTCGAACAGGTTGGCCAGGTTGCACTCCATGGGGCGCCGATTAGAACAGGTTCTCGTTCTGGTCGCAAGGGCGGGGAAGCCCCCGCCGCCCCCGCACCGCAGAACCGGCAAGGGGTACGCTCCCGGGTCCGGAAGGCAACGTGAAAGGAGGCAGCATGGCCGAGGTCACCGTCTTCGTCGACGACGTTGTGCTCGGCCGGCTCCCTCCGTTGTGCGTCAAGGAGGGGGTCCCGACGGGGGATCACCTCACCGTCCGTGACGCGTCGGGCGGCCCCGGCTTCGGTGCGGCCTGGTTGCTGGTGTTATTGGGGCCCATCGGTTGGATCGTGCTCTTGTACCTCTCCCTGGCTGGCGGGGGTGGCGTGACGGGGAGGCTCCCGTTCAGCGAGTTCGCCTACCGGCGACTGGTGGTGGCGCAACGGATGCAGAACGTCTGGATCGTCGCCGCCATCGTGGTCGGACTGTTGGCGTTGTTGGGCCTGGCCATTCACAGCCGGGCATCCGAGGCGGCCGCCGTCGCCCTCGGCGTCGCGACAGTGGGCGCCGTGATCAAGGTGGCGCTCCAGACGCGACAGGTGCGTCGGGCGGAAGTCCAGCTGGTATTGGACGCCTCGCGGCGTTGGGTGACGATCCGCGGCGTGCACCCGGACTTCGCCGCTGCGGTGGCCGACCGCCCCACCGAATCCTCAGACGTGTAGATGGTCCCGTGACCTACGCGTCCGATCTGGAAGCCGCCGCGGGTGCGCGACTCTCTCAAACGGTCTTCGATTACATCAGCGGCGGTTCGGAGGATGAGTCCACCATGCGCGCGAATGTCGCCGCATGGGAGCAGATGGAACTCTGGCCACACGTGCTCCGGGATGTGGCGAACGTGTCAACGGCGACCTCGGTCCTGGGTGGCCCGGTGGCGACTCCCGTCGTGGTGTCTCCCACCGCGATGCACCGTCTGTTCTGCCCCGACGGTGAGTCGGCCACCGCGAGAGCGGCGGCACGCGCCGGAAGCGTGTTCATCCTCTCGATGACGGCCACCACGTCGCTGGAGGCCATCGCAGCCGAGGTTCCTGAGGCCCGTCGGTGGCTCCAGCTCTACATGCAAACGGACAGGGGTTTGACCAGGGAACTGTGCCGACGGGCCGCGGCCGCCGGGTACGAGGCTCTTTGTGTGACGGTGGACGCTCCCGTCGTCGCCCGCATGCGCCGGTTCGAAGGAGGGGTGTTCGCCGTCCCGCCCGATCTGCCGTTGCCCAATCTCGACGTCGCGGACCCTGGCCGAGAGGACCGCGTCCTCGGAAAACTGGTGGCGGGATTCGACGCCGCCGTCACCTTCGACGATCTCGCGAGCTTCCGGGAGTGGAGCGGTCTCCCGGTCGTGGTCAAGGG
>Ga0224558_1004743_pt1 | contig 10395 bp, 4 predicted proteins | sample 714S32024metaG_FD_180682 | JGI IMG/M metagenome (GOLD analysis project Ga0224558, IMG submission 180682) | Peat soil microbial communities from Stordalen Mire, Sweden - 717 S3 20-24 | ecosystem: Environmental > Terrestrial > Soil > Wetlands > Peat | place: Sweden: Norrbotten County, Stordalen... | reverse complement strand
TCTGACGGAATGTTGGTGTTCACACCCAAGGCACTGACGTTGTACCACTTCGCGATTCCCTGGACTGGAGTTCCAGCCGGGGCACTGTTTCCATTGAGCGACCAGATCGCTTGCTGCGTGTTGCTTGCACATCCAGATTCGCAGAAGCTGAATGTCGTCATGATCGGCGCTCCAAACGCATTGATACCATCAATCAAGATAGGCGCTTCCATCGTCGTTGCCGAACGGTACGGGTCGCTAATCAAAGGGTTGGTGACCTCGTTTCCAAAGTTAGTCGCTTGCAAGCTGCCCATGTTGCCAACAAAGACGTAGCGCGAACCACCTTTCAAGTCCAGGTGGTTGAATGTGGCTATGCCGGTTGCACGAGCGTCACGCGCATAGATCGCCATTCCAATAGAACTGACGCCGTGATAGGGCAGCCCGTTCCCCTGACGACCCTCGTTGAATTTGTGCCCGGTCTGCCGCTGATTCGTTGTAATCGGGCAGGCCGGTAGCTGTCCGTAGCCCGATCCTGGTGTACCGGCCTCGAAATCGGGGCTCAAGGCCGAGTATTCGCAGTGCCAGACGTTGTTGTTAAACCAGGCATCGAATCTCTGCGAGAGAGACCCCGGTCCGCCGTAGGCTTGTGGCCGGGCCAGAATGTTGCTCACGCTATCCGCATCGAAAAAGCCGCCAGCGCCCGCGGGGTAATCGAAACGGTGATTCCAGCTTCCGCCGTTGACCCACGTCACCGTGCCGTTCATGCTCAAGTTATTAAACTGCGAACCGATGTCCGTTGCCGTCGTGTACAACGTCATTCCGGCATTCGAGTTGATGTCGTGGATGCTGGAGTAGTTGACGTTGTTTTCACCCCAGATGCCCAGGAAAGCATTGTTGATTTGCAGGTTGCCAATGTCATTGTTCTCAAAGTTTCCCGCGATCAAGATTGGCTCGTTGTTGTCGATGGCCCAGGTATCCCATTCATTGTTGAGCGTCACACCGCCGAGGCTTGCCCCGTTCGGACCTCCCAGGTTCACCCCGGAGGCGGTCAGGACGTTGACCGGCAGCGCGGGTGGGACAGTCGGCGTCATGTTGCTGCACTGACCCCAAATCGGGCTGACGTAGGTTCCGCCGCTTTGCTGGCACGGAAAGTCTCCGAACACCACGATAGGCGGTGTGCTGCCGCAACCCGTCGCATTGTGGGTCACGGCGATGCTCGCAATGCTTCCGCTGGAATTGGCTGTGGCCGTTCCGTTGCCGGCGTAGTTCGAGCCTCCATATCCGCCGATGTTGTTGCAGGTGCTCCCGCCGCTGTTGATGAGGTAATAATCGAGAGTCGAACCGGCGCCGTATCCATCGCCTCCCGCACCGAGCACCGGTGCGCCCGTTGTCCCGCCACTCACTGAGACTGTGGCAGTCGCCCCATCGCCGCCCAGAGCATTGACAGTGCCGGTGACGGTCTGCGTCAGGCCAAAACCGCCGTATACTACCGTGAGAGCGCCGGCGCCAGTTGGAATCTGGCCGCTGGAGTTGGATTGCGCGGTCACAAATACTCCGCCACAGCCGCCTTCGGCCATTCCCTGCGGACAGCCTCCAGCTAGTGTGGTAGCAAGTGTGGCACTGTGCTTGTAGAGGCCGTTTCCAGCATTCGTGACGCTACATGACGCGATCTTGCCGCTCGACGGTGTGCAGGAGAACGTCGCACCAGACCCTCCTGCCGGTGTTCCATATTCGCCTGTGTCCCATGAACTCGGCAGGATATAGAATGAGTTGCCAAACGAATCTGCGCCTGGCGTAAAGAATCCATACGTGTTGCCCACGCTCGGTATGGCGGGAAAGAAGCAGGTTGCTCCGCTCACAGCCAGCCCCGCCGCTACGCAAGCATTCGATGCGGTGGTGTTGTCAGTGCCCCACATGATTCCAACTCCGCTGACGGTCTGCGTAATCGAGTTCAAGGAGGCGCAAGTGCCAACCGCGCCAATGGTCACGTTGGACCCAGCCACACTACAAATCTGGAAGTTGTAGGGCGGCGCGGTTGTAAAAGGTGTTGTGCTCCAGGCATAGCCATAATTCATGAATGCGCCGCGTTTGCCCACATCGGCGCTTGTGATCGGGTGTGCAAAGCCGCCTGGATAGCTCACGTTGATTACGCTTGTTCCCCCCGTCATGGAGGCACTTATGGTGTAGACCCCCGCAGTGGGCTGCATATCCGGCAACGCGCCATAACTTGTCACCATGAAATAGGGAGGTATAGCGCCGCTGCCAGTGTTTCCGATCGTGATTGAAGAACCGGACGGAGTTACAGATATACCGGAGCCGCCTACCAAATTGACAGCGCCCGATAGCGAGTTAAGGCTGGAGACGCCGGCGCTTCCGCCGCCCGTGGAACTAATCACCCCCCCAGCAATCGTAATCGTTGTGCCATCCGGTCTCACAGCGCCCTGCGCGATGGTCGTAGCTGTTGGGAGATTTGCAGCAGGAACTAACCCGCTCGATAGCTGCAAGCAATCGCTGCCTGACGTGCCCGCTGTGCAGTTGGCAGGGGTATATCCAAGCGCCGCTTGTTTGCCGTTGAACGTGCTCCAGTCCGTTGAACTCAGGTAGCCGTTGTCTGAGGCGTCGGCAACGTGCAGCGAGAGGTTTGGTGTTGCGCCCCCACTGGACGTAAGTGGAGAAGTGGCAGTCACGCTGGAGACGCCGGCGCTTCCGCCGCTGCCGCTGCCTGAGCCGCAAGCTGAACCGGTATTGGAAATGAATCCCGAGTCATCCACCTGCAAGCAGTTCAGGCCGCTGCTGGCCGCAAGACCGGGAAACTTGATTGCGGTCGTTCCCGTGAAACTTGCATACAAAGTGCTGCTATTACCGCCATAGATATCGAACCCTGTCCCCGACCCATTCTCGTAATTGACGCGCACAGACCCGGAAGAATTGGACGCATTGACATACGTATCGCCGCTATTGGCGCTCTGGTAAGCCTTGAAGCTATCCAGTCCCCCGGTAGCCGAATTCAGCATCCAGTTATTACTCGCATCCTTCTCCATGTACCACTGGCTGTTGCCGTTCCAGTCTTTGTAGATGAAGGACTCCTTCTGGCCCGTGGTCAAGCCGGCCCAAAGTGTCGCGTCGATCTCGGCATCCGCCTGGTTCTTCACCGTCGGTGTGGCGCCAAACGTTGACGTGCCGCCCACTTGCAGCGTCCCGTTGAACTGGGCATTGCCTGCCGCGCTGATTGTTGCGACCGTGGTTTCGCTTGGTCCACCTGACCCGATAACCACGCCGCCGGTGCCTGAGTTGTTCGATCCGTTCAGCACCACCGCGCCCGTGCCCGCGGCATTCACCACCGTCTGGTCGTTGGTGCTCGACTGACCGTTGTTGTACTGCCCGATCGACAGCCGGTACACGCTGTTCAACTCATCCAGAATCTCGTAGAATTGCGCCCCCGCCGTTGCATCGCTGAAACCCGTCGTCCATCGGTAGCCATAGTCCGTCTGATACCGGTCCAGCAACCCGCGCTCGTTTCCCAGACCAATCCCGATGCGGTAGTGATTGGTTACCGTGGCATCCTTCTGGCTGCCGTACCAGTCACCATTCAAGCCGTTGAAACTCCGATGAAATGTATCGAGGAAGCTGTTGCGCTCGCCGTTGTCCGTCAACGCTCCGGTGAACATCGTTCCGCCCGTCATCCAGTTGTTGTAAGCGCTTCCCGCATCCGCCACAACCTGGTTGGTCGAGCCCTCGTTCCGCAGCCCAACGATCGTATTGTTCTGTGCGTTCGCTCCCAAGTGCAGCGCTGTCGAGCATCCCTCTACATCTCCTCCCGTGAACGTGTTCCCATCTCCTGCCGCAAGGTTGATTCCATAAGTCCCGCCGATCGGGCTTCCGCCGCTTGTCGGGCAATCGATGTGCAAGCGCACGAACGTGCTGGCATTCAGCCAGTCCGTCGTTGCCGGATTCGATATCTGATGTCCAATCGCGTTGACCGCCGTCCCAAACCCGTTGAACGCGTTGTCGAAAAACGTCCCTCCGGTGTAGTTTCCTGTCCCGTCCAGCGTCATGCCCGTCTGATTTTGATTCCCCAGGAAATACAGGCTTTCCAGATCCATCTCCTGCGTGCGATAAGCCACAAGTCCCTGTGCTGTCGCGGCGCTCGCAGTTGTCGTGTTGATCACCACGTTATCCAGGTGAAAGCCCATCGTATCCGCCGCATAGGCCGGGTCGCCCACCTGCACCATCGCGCCCGAACCCGAATACATAAACACAGTCCCGCCCAGACTCCCACTTGCATTGCTCGCGCCCCGCAATGCGCATCCGCGCAGGGCCACATTCCGCGTCCCAGCCGTGACAATCACCTGATTGGCCGTCGAAATGGTCGCGCAGGGCAGTTGCACAGTTACATTCGCTGCCGCTATCGTCAGGTTCGATCCCATCGACAGAGTCCCGGTAAAGTTACGCGCGTCGCAGGTTCCTCCATAACTCGCACTTACCGTCCCAAGACACGCCTGTAACTTGGCTCCGAAGTCCACGCCGGGGAACTGGTCCACCGGATATGCGGATCCCAGCGGGTTGTTGGCAATCAGGGCTTTGTAAGTCCCGCCGCCAGGCAAGGTCCCGCCGCCGCCGCCCAATTGCGTTCCATAGCTCTCGGATCCCGCCGCGTTCCACACCGTGTACCCGCCGTTGCCCTTCAGAAGGTTCCCGTCGAACAACGTCATATTCTGCCCGGCAATCATGTTCACAGCCGCGGCTGTATCCCAGGTCCCCGCCGCATTGACGCTTGCGGTGGTCGTCCCCGAGCAGCCCACCCCGCCCGCGGTCACCGCGATCGACCCGATCGATCCAACGGTCCCAATGCTGTTCACGCTCGCCGTCGCAGTCGCCGTGCAACTCCCACTAAACTTCAAGGGAACCTGCGTCCCATACGGATCGAATCCAAGCCCATGCTCCGGCCCCACCGTCACCGCACTCACAGCTCCGCCAGACGCCGTCACCGTCAATTGCGGCTGCACCGCATTCCACACCGGCAACACCACGGCATTCCGCACTGTCCAGCCCTGTTGCGTACCGGAAAGATCGAGCACCAGCCCAGTGGGCGGCTCGCCGGTCGCCGCCGAGTTTCCAACCTCCGCAACCACGTTATCCAGCACATTGTTCGAGCCCGCCGCCGCTGTAAACCCGTGCGTCGCTTGAATGGTAATGTTCTGCCACCGGTTTGAATCTGAATTCAGCCCTGCCGGCGTCGTCACCGGCAACGCGGGAATCGCGATGCCCGTATTCAGCCCGCGCATATCGATATTGCGGAACTCGCTCCACTGCGGCCACTGCGCCAAATAGAATCCGCAGCTATGCGTCGAGTGCGCCCCAGGATATTGCGCAGCCATGGGGTCCACGCCCGTCGCCACAATCTCAAGGTTCTCAATTTCCGCCACCCGCAACCCGTTGCCGCCCGTTCCCAAAGCCGCCGGCATCGCAATCGCGCAATTGCCCACCGCCCATCCCGCGCCCGTCCCCACCGATCCCGTGAGTCCGCTCCCGCCCGACGAAAAGATCGAGTTCCTCTCCACCAGCCGGCTCGCCCCGCAGCTTCCCGCCGGCGCACGCCCCTCGGCTGCCGAACACGAAATATCCAGGCTCTGATCCACATAGATCGTCAGATCGTGGATCCGCGTGTAGCTCAGCATGTTGACCGTGTCCGTCCCCGTCGCCAGCACATCCTGGCCCGGAAATCCCATCAGCGCCGAGACTTGCTTGCCCAATCCCCCGATCGACTGCCCGAGCCAACTCAGCGACCGCGTCTTGCAAGTGCCCTGCGGAATCGTCAACGACACCCCATGCGCCTGCGCATAATTCAACGCCGACTGCAGCGCATTGGTATCGTCGGTAACTCCATCGCACACTGCGCCAAATTCCTTCACGCTGCGCTCAATCTGCTGCGCGCGATTCGGCCGCAGATCGTTCACATACACGCCATTCGGATTTGTGAACCCGTCCGTCCCCGCATAGGCCGGAGGAATCTCCACGGCCCCGCTGCTGGCCGCCGCGGCGATTGCGGTTTGTAGTGTTGGCTGCGCGCTGCCCGCCACCGGCGACTCCACTCCGTTCACCGACGGCGTAACCAGGGCTCCCGTCATGTTCCCGCCAGACAACGGCACAGCCTGGCTGAAGGTCGTATCCACGTAGTGCTTGTCAGCCGCCTGCAACGGTTGCGTTGGATCACCGCTTAAATACAGCGGCCCGCTCAGCGTCCCGCCCGACGCTCCCAACTGGCTCGTCGACACCCCGGCTATCGCCTGGTCAACATACGCCTTGTCCACCGCCTGCACGGCCTGCGCGGCCGGCATCAGTTGCGCCTGCACCTGGGCCAGGCTCGCCTCCGCCGCCGCCGGCACTACCCAATATTGGGTGTTCGTCGTGCCGTCGCTCAGGTAGTAAACCGCTGTGTAATACAATCCCGCTGGCCCCGACCCAAGGTTTGGAACCAGATTCACGCTCACAAATCCATCCGGCGCAATGGTGACCGTCGTGCTGTCCGCTGCGACCGCCTGACCGCCCGCGGTCGTAAACGAAGGCCAGCTCACGCGCAGTGTTCCTGAACCGGCATGCCCATTCGCCAGATACACCGTCCCCTGGACCGTCGTCGTGCTGGGCGCCTGCGCGTTGGCCAAAGTCCCCAGCGCCAGACCCAACAGGCACAATCCCAGTCCAAGTTTTAGTCCCATCCATTTGCCGGCGCGCAACCAACTGCGATTCATTGTGAGCTCCATTTGTCTGTGTTCCTTCTTCCTGGGAATACGGCGGAGCGCAAGGGCTTTCACCTCTGCATCTCTACCGTATTCCCCGCCAGGGAAAAACTCCGGCCTATTGCGGTTCCCGGCTTGCAATTGCCATCGCCGCATCCGCCTCAAAGTCCTCTCCCTGCCACTCCGGCTCCTGAGCCAGTTCCAGCGCCAGGCTGCGAAGAGGCCTCATGTTGATGGCTTCCTCCGCGTCCACGTTTCCTTCCCCAAGGTCAACGAGCAGCTTTGCGCTGAGCACATGACCCTTGATGGTGCTGTTATAGAGCGCCAGGGCAATCTCGGGAGCATTTTCGTCCAACAGTCTGAGCGCCTCTTTGCTGAGTTTCTTGGCTTTTACAACACCGTTTCTTGCAACTGCTTTTCTGCTTCGCACTGCCATCTGTCCGCCAATTCCGGCCACCGTTCCACGGATTCTCGCACTCCCGTAGAAAGGAATCAGCGCCAACTTCACACCGGAATCGTACCGCTGACACACTGTCAGTGGTGCTGTAGCCTTTTCTTCCCCACGCCTGCGAACCCGCGGAGATGGCCCTAACGAAGATAGGGAAAGCCATGTCCGCTTCCCCTTTTGATCATTTCGTTTTGTATGTTGTTAGCTTAGCGAAAGACACTGGAATCATATGCAAATCGCCAAACCCGTGCTTCTCGCTTGTTTTCAACCACTTAACCGCTCAGCATTCCTCCGGTTGTTTGACAACATGGCCAGAATGGACCAGATGGGGGCCAGAAGTGAGCCATGAAATCCCAGAATGGCCCCAACGGACGCGCCGGCCTAGTCCGCAACACCCCGCGCAATAATCTGGGGCCTCGCCACCCCACCTGGCTACGGACCCGAGTCACTCCACGGCCCTGCCTGTTTACAAACTGTGAGACACTAGCGAGGAGAGGACGCGATGAACCCTTCTTTGCCCATCTGGCAGCTTCTCACCGTGATTGCCGTTCCAACCTTGATGGTCTTCGTCGGCATCCTGCTCAATGAGCGGGGTATCGGTCGGGTTGAGCGCCGAATGGAACGCTTGGAAGAGCGCGTGGGCCGTCTGGAAGAGCTCCATCACGAAGAGATTCGCGATCTGCTTTCGCTGCTCGGCGATCATGCGCAGCGCCTTGTACGCATTGAAGAGCGTTCCCGCTCCTGACGGCATCCATGCCAGCTTCTCCGCCGACTTATGAACAGCGCAAAGCAGAGGAATATGCCTGCCTATTGCTTCGAATGGCTAGGCTCTGACCTTTCTCCATGCAGTGCGATTGTCCCTGCCATAATCTCAATATGCTGATCCTCGCCTCAGCCTCGCCCCGCCGCAGCGAACTTCTCACCCAGGCCGGCTTCTCGTTTCAGGTCCACCCGGCCCATATCCCCGAGGACCCCAACCCCGGCGAAGACCCCATCGCCTACGTTGTCCGCCTCGCCCGCGAGAAAGCCCAGGCCGTCTTCGACCTCTTCTCCGCGAACCCTGAAACCGCCGTCGACCTCGCTGTGTTAGGCGCCGACACCACCGTCACTCTCGACAACCATATCCTCGGCAAACCCGAAGACCCCGCCGACGCCGCCCGCATGTTGCGCCTGCTCTCCGGCCGCACCCATCGCGTCATCACCGGCGTCGCCGTGGTCACAGCAGAGCGCACCGAAGTAGCCGCCGAAGTCACTGGCGTCAGCTTTCTTGCATTATCTGAACAAGACATCGCCGGCTACATCGCCACCGGCGAGCCCATGGACAAAGCCGGCGCCTACGCCATCCAGGGCCGCGCCGCCCGCTGGATCCCCCGCATTCAGGGCGACTACTTCAACGTAGTCGGACTGCCCCTGGCCCTGGTTTCCACGCTTCTCGAATCCTGCCAATTTCTCAACCCACCCGCTAACTGAAGAGGCTCCGCCACGCGGAGCCTCGTCGCTAACTCGCTGCTTTTGTCCTACGGCTTCACAACCAACTTCTCCCCGTTGTACTTCACCGTTGCTTCAGCCTTCTCGCTCTCCCCAATCCCCACGCCGCGCCCCTTCCCCACCAGCACCACACGGAACGTCCGCTCCGCCAGCATCCCGGGGAAGCTCCCCTCCCGCGCCCCAATCGTCAGCGTCTTCGCCCCATCGTCCCAGTGCATCGCGATCGTCGCGTGTACGCCCTTTTCATACCGGTAACTGTCGTTCTCGTCCTCATACAGCGTGAAGTCCCCATCCGCTCCCGTATAGATCCTCACCTCGATCGGGTCCGCCGGCTTTTCGGTCGTCCACTCCATCGCCGGACCCATCGCCAAAATCGATCCTGCCCTCACAAACAGCGGCAGCTTATCCAGCGGAGCGTCCGCCTGAATCCGCTTTCCTCCCTCCACCTTCTCGCCCGTCCAGAAGTCGTACCAGGTCGCCTGCGGCAGATAAACCGTCCGCGAAGTCGCTCCCTCCGTATACACCGGGCTCACCAGGATCGACGGCCCAAACAAATACTCGTCCCCGGTGTTCTGCGCCTCCACATCGTTGCGCCAGTCCATCACCAGAGGCCGCATCAGCGTCCCGTGCGCGCTTGTCACCTGCCACGCCTCGGAGTAGATATACGGCATTAAGCGATACCTCAAGGCATCGTAGTCCACAAGAATTCGTTGCGCATCCGCCCCATACGACCAAAGCTCGTTCTCGCTTGGATTGCGCGTCCCATGCACACGGAAGATGGGCGAGAAAGCCCCGAACTGGAACCACCGCACAAACAACTCGCGGAACTTCGCATCGTTCAGGTTCCCGCCTGAAATGAACCCGCCAATATCCGTCGTCCAATACGGCATTCCCGAAATCGAGTAGTTCAGCCCCGCCGATATTTGCCGCTGAAACGTAATCCAATCGCTCAGCACATCCCCCGACCACGCGGTGACCCCAAATCTCTGTGCTCCCGCATACGCCGACCGCGACAGAATGAACACCCGCTTCTCATCGGAAGCCGCACGCTGCCCCTCCGACACGCCGCCCGAATGAAACAGCGGATACACATTCGCATATCGCGCGCCCGAACCCACAAACAGCTTGTTCGTGGTCAGGATGTTGTCTTCGCGTCCCTCCGTCTCGGGCTCGTCCGTATCCAGCCACCACGCGTCAACACCCTTCGAAAACAGCGCCGTGTTCGCATTCGCCCAATACTGCTTGCGCGCCGCCGGATTGGTCGGGTCATACAGCGCCTGCCCCACCGGATGAAAACTCGGCTGTATCGTCTTCGCGATGAACCAGCCATTCTTGTCGAACTCGTCGTAGACCGCGCTCCCAGGCCTGAAATAAGGCCAGATCGAAACCATCAGGTGAAAATGCTCCTCATGCAGCTTGTCGATCATTCCTTGAGGGTTCGGATAGTGCGGGTTCCACTTCATCTCCCCCATCGTCACCCACCAGAACCAGTCCTGCACGATGTTGTCCACCGGGATATGCAGCGCCCTGTACTTCGCCGCCACGCCTTCCAACTCCGCCTGCGACTCGTACTTGTTCTTGCACTGCCAGAACCCATAAGCCCAACGGCCAAACAGCGGAACCTCCCCGGTCAGCTCGCGATAGCGCCCGATAATCTGGTCCGGCTCCGGCCCATAAATAAAGTAGTAGTCAATCCGGTCCGCAACCTCCGCACTCAAATACAGCGCGTGGATAAACCGGTTG
>Ga0224558_1004741_pt1 | contig 10398 bp, 8 predicted proteins | sample 714S32024metaG_FD_180682 | JGI IMG/M metagenome (GOLD analysis project Ga0224558, IMG submission 180682) | Peat soil microbial communities from Stordalen Mire, Sweden - 717 S3 20-24 | ecosystem: Environmental > Terrestrial > Soil > Wetlands > Peat | place: Sweden: Norrbotten County, Stordalen... | reverse complement strand
CCGTGTTCCGCAAAAGCCAACAGTGTCCTTTCGGGGATCGTGTCGATCGTGCCCTCGGCGGCCAGGGCCTCAACGTACAGCGTGTCTGAAGCCGCCGGATCCTTGGTGCCCGTGCTGGCCCAAAGTAGGCGCTGCGGACGGGCACCCGCGGCCTCGAGCTTCCTCCAACGGTCGGACAGTAGCAGCTCGCGATAAGCCTTGTAGGTCAGGGTCGCGATCGCGATGCCGAGTCGGTTGCGAAACGGGCCGGGGACCGCCTTGTCGGCGGCCACATCCCAACGGCTGACAAAAAGCGAAGCGACAGACCCGACCTGTAGGTCGAGACCCAGCGCCGACCGGCGCTCGAGGCCACGCATGTAAGCGTGCGCCGCGGCGAGATAGTGATCACACGAGAAGAGTAACGTGACGTTGACGGGAATGCCCGCGCAGATGGACTGCTCGATCGCGACAATCCCCTCGGCAGTGCCCGGGATCTTGATCAGCAGATTTGCACAAGCGGCTTGCGCATGCAGGCGCGCCGCCGCGCCGATGGTGCCGTTGGTGTCGTGCGCGAGTAATGGCGAGACTTCAAGCGATACCCAGCCGTCGGTTCCCTGGCTGTCGTTGAAAATTGGCCGGAACAAACCCGCGGCCTGTGTGAGGTCTTCGAGCGCGAGTTCGAAAAATAGCATTTCACCGGACATACCGGCGGCGGTCAATATACGAATGCGCTCATCGTATAGAGTGCCCGTCGCAATGGCATGCTCAAAAATCGTCGGATTGGAGGTGAGACCGGTCACCGACAGTTCGCGGATGTAGCGAGCCAGCGTGCCGCTTTGCAGCAGTTGGCGGCTGATGTTGTCGAGCCAAAGACACTGGCCCACGTCGTGTAACGCGAGAGTACGGGGGTTCTTCATCAAGCCTCTAGGGAGTCGGGGATCCATTTGAATGTGTGCGAATCGAGCAGATCAGCGATGGGGTCCCGGTACGTGTATCAATCCCGATGGGCCGTCGTCTGTTCGGTGGCCGACGGACAGCGCTTCGATTTTCATTTGTGCGCGACTCCGAGGCTGCGTGACTTCTCGGAAAGGCCTAAAGGCAAGGTGTGGAGGATATACCTCCGTGCGATAACGCACCGACCGCGCGCGCCTGCCAAGTTATCATCCCTCCCAAAGCGCACTAGATCGGAGACCCGTATGATGAGTGCCGTTTCAACACCTCGTCTCGGGTGCCAGTTCGATAGGTTTCTCTATGCGTCAGTGGGTGATGACAACAATGGCATGCCGCTGACGGTTCTCTCGGCACTGGCACGAATTGACGTGGATCCCGGGGAGGCGGCCTCAAAACTCACGCAATTGCCGCAAGAGAGCGCCGTGACGCAACTGGCGTCACTCTTGGGCGCCCTTCGAAATGCGCCCGTGGCAGGCTTGGATCCCGTACGCATCGCTCCCCCATTGATTGCGCTCTTGCCGTGCCCCCGCGATCATGCGCCTCTCATGCTCAAAGCCTTCGCGCAGGCGACGCGGACCAAGCATCCCGCGGCCGTCTCTACTGTGTTGACAGTCTTGACTTATGTGATTTTTATGCTGTTGAGCCAGTGGCTGATGGGGAGCCTTCAGGCGCCGAGAAAGATACAAGCACCCCCGACCTCAGCCCCGGCGATCGAATCGCCGACCGCGCCGACGTCGAGTGAGGGGCCGCATAGCCCCGTCAGGTGAATGCCGAACGAGAATTGCATGTGCTCGCGCTCAACAGCGGCTCCTCATCCCTCAAGTTCGGCCTCTACCGCGTACATTCTTCAACAACACGGCGACTGATCGCCGGTGAGGCGGAATCGATCGGCACGGAGGCGGCCGTCTTCCACGCGGAAGACTCGACAGGGACCTCGTTGCTCCGCGAGAGCGCGGCGCTGCCCAGCCAAAAGGACGCGGTTATCCGCATCGCACGGCTGCTGACCGACCTGAAAATGCCCGCACCACAGAGCATCGGGCATCGTATCGTGCACGGGGGACCTAAGCTCAGGCACCACTGCGTCATCGATGATTCGGTCCTCGATCAGCTCAACGCGGCCGTAGTCTTTGCCCCACTGCACATGCCATCGGCCTTGTCGGTCATCCGATTTGCCGAGGCACATTTCCCCACCCTGCCGCAGGTCGCGTGTTTCGACACCAGCTTTCATGCACACATGCCGGACATCGCACGCGTGTTGCCGGTTCCCCACGCGCTGCGAGCGGAAGGGGTCGAGCGCTACGGGTTTCACGGCCTCTCCTGCGAGTCGATTGTGCGTCAGCTTAAAGGTGCGTTGCCGAGCAAGCTGCTCATCGCCCATCTCGGCAATGGAGCTAGCATCACAGCCGTGAAGGGCGGTCAGTCGATTGATACGAGTATGGGATTGACGCCGACCGGCGGAATCATCATGGGGACGCGAAGCGGCGACCTTGACCCCGGTGTGCTGGTTTACCTTGCAAGGCAGAAGAAGCTCGATGCGACCCAGCTCGAGGAGCTGGTCGACCGTCGTAGCGGCCTGTTAGGGGTTTCCGGCGTCTCCGCAGACCTGCGGGATTTGCACAAAGTGGCCCGCTCAAACACTGATGCGCGTCTCGCCATCGACATGTTTTGCTATTCGGCAGCGAAACAACTCGCGGCCATGAGCGCGGCGTTGGGCGGTGTCGATACGATCGTATTCACGGGCGGCATCGGAGAAAACGATGCTCAAGCCCGCGCTCTCATATGTGGCCATCTGGGCGTGATCGGTGTCCGCCTGAACGCCGCCCGCAATCGTAATGCAGGTGATCCGATCAGCGACGACGCGTCGCCGTGCCAGGTACGTGTCTTGCCTTCACAGGAAGACGAGCAGATTGCCCGCCAGGCGTGGGCCCTGTGCTAACCGGCCCTGGGTTTTTCCAAACCGGAAGCGTAGGACATGCATCTGGTGCCCGGAATCTCCACGGTTCTTGGCGTCGTAGGTGCTGTCGGCAACAGGCGGACTAGTTAATTGAACAAAGTGAACCGTGTCATCGGGGCAGAGATCGAGACCCTGCAGCGCGAATCTTTCGGCTATTTCGAACACGAGGTCAATTCGACCAACGGGTTGGTGAGCGACAAGACCTCGCAAACGTCGCCCGCCAGTATTGCCGCCATCGGCTTCGCGCTCGCGGCCTACCCGGTTGGCGTCGAATGCGGATTCATGTCACGGGCCGCGGCCGTCGAACGTACGTTAACAACGCTGCGCTTTTTCTCAAATAGCCCACAAGGTCCGGAAAGCGACGCCACAGGCTATCAGGGATTTTATTATCATTTTCTCGACATGCAAACCGGGCGACGCGCCGGGCAGTGCGAACTCTCGACGGTTGATAGCGCCTTCTTGCTCGCGGGTATGTTGACGGCGGCCGCGTACTTCGATGCCGGCAGCGACGAGGAGGGGGAAATTCGCGCCGTGGCGGACGCGCTCTATCGACGCGCCAACTGGCATTGGGCACAGAACAACGGGGTCACGTTGACACACGGGTGGAACCCCGAAAGCGGTTTCCTTCCGTATCGTTGGGAGGGCTATGACGAGGGGCTGCTCCTATACATGCTGGCGCTCGGCTCCCCGACGTATCCGCTGGCTGGGGAGGGTTTTGCCGCGTGGTGCTCGACTTATCAGTGGAAGAACCAATACGGCTACGACTATCTGTATGCGGGATCTTTCTTCACGCATCAGCTCTCGCACATATGGATTGATTTTCGCAGAATCCAGGATGACTTCATGCGCGACAAGGGGAGCGATTATTTCGAGAACACCCGCCGCGCGACCCATGTTCAACAACAATATGCGATCAACAATCCTCTCAAGTTCAATGGCTACGGCCCCAGTTGCTGGGGGATCACCGCGAGTGATGGCCCCGGGCCCGATACCATCAAGATAGACGGTGTTGAGCGGCAGTTTTTTAATTACATCGCTCGGGGAGTACCGTTTGGGCCCGATGATGGAACCATAGCGCCTTGGGCGGTGGTGGCCTCGCTACCGTTTGCTCCCGACATCGTGCTGCCGTCGATCGAGTATTTTATTCGCGAGCTCCAGCTGAAGGCCAACAATCCCTACGGATTCAAGGCTACATTCAACGCCACATATCCGTCAAAGTCCGGCGGCCGGTGGGGGTGGGTGTCGCCGTGGCACTACGGACTCAATCAGGGACCGATCGTGCTGATGATCGAGAATTATAGGAGCGAGCTGCTGTGGCGATTGACCCGGCAGTCCCCCTACATCGTCAGCGGCCTGCGGCGAGCGGGCTTTCGCGGAGGCTGGCTTCAAGAGCCCTCACATGCGTCCCGTTCTTAGGGGGCTAACGCACAGACCCGCGCCTTAAATTGGCCGACGCTTTGGCACCATGAGTGGGGCCATGAATGGGCGAGTACGGCACACGTGGTGATTTTGATTGGCTTCTAAATCTGGAGACTGAAATGTCGCACCCGTATTGGAATGACTGGTATTTTGGGTGGGGTTGGTTTCTTTGGTTTGGAATTTTTTTCCTGTTCTTTTCGAGCCTCGGTAATTGGGGCTTTTCCTATCGGGCGCACCGCAGATTTGGTCAGCTGGCAGGAAAGGATGCGTTTGATATTCTCAATGAAAGATACGCCCGCGGTGAGATCACGCACGAGGAACTGGGCTTCATGAAATCCAAGATCCCCAAGGGGTAAGACCAGGTTCGCATTGGAAACGGCCGTTCGCTCGAGTGGTAGCGCGTAGGTTCCGGTGCATCGGCGGGCGTCCCGTATGATTCGGGCTCCAAAGTAGGGGCTCCTCTCGTTTTCGGTCCCATCGAATAGTGGCTTGCCTGGAAGCCGGACGGTCCTCAGCAACGGGAAATAGTTATGCTGATCGGGACTGTCGGTACGCTAGCGCACCGACAGCAGCCGCACGCGGCGCGTAGTTTTAGGCAATCCCCTGTGAGTATAGGGCCAAAGCATATGAATCCGATAACCGCGTTCTTAGTATTTGCCTTCCTGGTCGCCGCCGCAGGCTTCGGCTACTTCGTCAATCTGTATCTCGGGGCTGCATTCTTCGTAGTCGCGGTGGTGATCGGGATGTCGCTGAAGATGGCCAATGTGTGGCAGAAGTTCGTGATCTTAAGGATGGGAAAGCTGCAAAGCGTCAAGGGGGCAGGCCTCTTCGCCATCATTCCGGTGCTCGACGCAGTTGTCGCCGTCATCGATGGCCGCATCCAGACGACGGGCTTCAATGCCGAGCAGGCGCTTACCAAGGACACGGTCCCGGTAAACGTCGATGCCATCATCTTCTGGCACGTGCATGACGCGGAGAAGGCCGCACTGGCGATCACCAATTACCGCGAAGCGATCGACCGGGTGGCACAGACCTCGCTGCGCGAAATGATCGGCTCCTCGATGTTGGCGTCCTTGTTGTCCGATCGGAAGGATGCCGACGAGCAATTGAAGATTGAAATTGGTCAGAAAACCGCTCCCTGGGGTATATCGGTCAGTTCGGTGGAAATCCGCGACGTGGCGATCCCGGTGGCCCTGCAAGATGCGATGTCGCGTCAAGCACAGGCGGAGCGCGAAAAGCAGGCGCGCGTGATTCTCGGATCCGCCGAAGCTGCGATTGCGGGTAAGTTTGTCGAGGCGGCCAATATCTACGCCGGGCATCCCGAAGCGCTGCAACTGCGAGCGATGAACATTATCTATGAGACCACCAAGGAGCGAGGAGCGACGATCCTGATGCCCAGCTCGATGGTTGACAGCATGAATCCCTATGGGAACACGCTGGCCCTCGCGCTCGCGGGCAATGAGGTGCTCAAGGCAAATGGTGTGCTCAAGATAGCAGAGCCACCGCGACCGGCAGCCGCGGCCTGACGGCCACAACGTTCGCTCTGAACGGTGAAGGAGAAATGTCACGTCGCATGCAGGATCTAGATGGCGAGGCCGTTCGCGCGGCCGTTGGAGCGATTGGCCACGGGAACGATTTCTATTTTGATGACAGTCTCTCGGGGCGGCAGTTGCGACCGTGGCTGCTCAAATCTATCTGATTCGACCCCAGCCGCAGAATCGCAAAGCATGATCGATTTGAACGGGCGCGCAGCGCGGCATTCGAGTCAAGGCGCATGAATATTAGTCCGGCAGCCGGCAAGCCGCCCGCGCCTTCACTTCTGGTCAACGTGCCGAAGCTCGTCACGGCCTATTACAGTGAAGCGCCGGACCCCGCAAATGTCGCAGAGCAGGTCTCCTTCGGCACCTCGGGACATCGGGGCTCCTCGTTTCAGCGCAGCTTCAACGAGGCGCATATTCTGGCGATCAGTCAGGCGATCTGCCTGCACCGCCAGAATAAGGGAATCAATGGGCCGCTGTTTATCGGCATGGATACCCATGCACTGTCGGAGCCAGCCTTTGCTTCGGCGATGGAGGTGCTGGCCGCCAACGGGGTCGAGGTGATGATCGCGGACGGCACGGCCTACACTCCGACGCCCGTCATCTCGCATGCCATTCTTGTGTACAACCGCGGCCGCAAGAGTGCCCTTGCTGACGGCATTGTCATCACGCCGTCACACAATCCGCCCGACAGCGGGGGTTTCAAATACAACCCGCCCAACGGTGGCCCGGCGGATCAAGAGGTCACGGGATGGATTGAAGTCAAGGCCAATGCGTTGTTGCAAGGCGGCCTGCAGGGGGTGAAGAGAATAACCTTTGATAAGGCGATGCATGCTACCACGACGCACCGGCACGACTATCTCAATGCCTATGTCAGTGATCTCACCGGTGTTCTCGATATGCAGGCGATTCGCGATTCGAAGCTTCGTTTAGGCGTGGATCCGCTCGGCGGCGCAGGAGTTCACTATTGGGGCCCGATTGGCGAGCGTTATGGCTTGAATCTCACGGTGGTTAACCCACTGGTCGATCCGACCTTTCGGTTCATGACGGTGGACTGGGATGGCAAGATCCGCATGGATCCGTCCTCACCCTACGCGATGGAGGGCCTGATCGGTTTGAAGGACCGTTTCGATGTCGCTTTTGCGTGCGACACCGACCATGACCGGCACGGGATCGTCACCCGAAGCGCGGGCTTGCTGCCGCCCAATCATTATCTCTCGGTGGCGATTTCCTATCTCTTTCAGCATCGATCGAAGTGGAGCAAGATGGCGGCGGTTGGCAAGACGCTCGTCAGCAGCCAGATGATCGATCGCGTCACGGCGAAGCTCGGGCGCAAGCTCTACGAGGTGCCCGTGGGTTTCAAATGGTTTGTGCAGGGTTTGCTCGACGGGTCACTCGGATTCGGCGGGGAAGAGAGTGCGGGCGCATCGTTTAGCCGTCTAGATGGCAGTGTCTGGACAACGGACAAAGACGGCATCGTTCCAGCACTGCTCTCGGCCGAGATCACCGCGCGAATGGGCCGTGATCCCGGCGAAATCTACCGTGAGCTCACACGCGAGTTTGGCGAACCTATTTACGATCGTGTTGAAGCGCCCGCGACATCGGAACAAAAGAAACAGTTGGCAGGCCTTTCACCCCAGCAGGTAAAAGACGCTGAACTCGCAGGCGAGAAGATTCAAGCCATTCTGACGCGTGCACCGGGCAATGACGCCCCCATCGGCGGCTTGAAGGTTGTGGCCGAGAGCGGATGGTTTGCAGCGCGGCCATCGGGCACAGAAGCGATTTACAAGATCTATGCGGAGAGCTTTCGCGGAGCCGATCACCTGCGCCGCATCGTTGCCGAAGCACAAGCGCTTGTGAGCGCAGCGCTGGCTGCACCCTCGCCGCCGCCACACGCGGCGTCCAGTTCCACTATGGGACAAAAGTCATGAGCAGCGCGACACCGCTCAGTCACCCGAAGCAGCGCATCAACTCTGCCGATGTCGAGGGATTCGATTCTCTGTCAGAGCTTGCGCTGGATCTGCGATCCTCGTGGAATCATGCCACCGACGAGGTGTGGCGCAAGCTTGATCCGGCGCTGTGGGAGTTCACACATAACCCGTGGGTTGTGCTGCAGACGGTCTCGCGCAAGAAGCTGCAACGTGTCCTAGCTGAGCCCGCGTTCCGAAAAAAAGTCGATGATCTCGTGCAAGCCAGACGCAATAGTGCGCAGGCCCCCGCGTGGTTTCAGAAAAGTCACCCGCACGTCGCGCTGAACGCTGTGGCTTACTTCAGCATGGAGTTCATGTTGAGCGAGGCGTTGCCCATCTATTCGGGCGGGCTGGGTAATGTGGCCGGTGATCAGCTCAAGGCGGCCAGCGATCTGGGCGTTCCGGTGATCGGTGTCGGCTTGCTCTATAGTGAAGGTTATTTTCGGCAAGTGATCGATCGGGACGGAGCGCAACAAGCGCTCTATCCCTTTAACGACCCCGGACAGTTGCCGATTACGCCGTTGCGAGACGACAGCGGCGAGTGGGTGCGATTGGAAATCGCCCTGCCGGGTTATTCGGTCTGGTTGCGCGCCTGGCAGGCTCAGGTCGGCCGCGTAAAACTCTACTTGCTCGACAGCAACGATGCAGCGAATTATCCGGCGCATCGAGGCATTACCAGCGAGCTGTATGGTGGTGGGCCGGAGCTGCGCTTGCAGCAGGAACTGCTGCTCGGGATCGGCGGCTGGCGACTGCTCCGAGCGCTCGGTATCCAGCCGGAAGTCTGTCATCTGAATGAGGGGCATGCGGCCTTTGCGATATTGGAACGTGCCCGAGATTTTATGCAGGAGAACGAGCAGCCTTTCAACATCGCCGTGAACGTGACGCGGGCCGGCAATCTCTTCACGACGCATACGGCCGTGGCGGCGGGCTTCGATCGCTTCGCTCCGGCCCTGATCGAGCAGTACCTCGGCGGTTACGCGCAGCAGAAGCTCGGCATACCGCTTCACGACTTGCTGGCGCTGGGGCGCTCAAACCCGAGCGACTCGTCCGAGCCCTTTAACATGGCATATCTCGCGGTCCGTGGCAGTGGGGCAGTCAATGGCGTGAGTCGCCTGCACGGAAAAGTGAGCCGGCAACTCTTCGAGCCGCTCTTTCCTCACTGGCCGCAGCCGGACATCCCGCTGGGATCGGTGACTAACGGCATCCACACGCCAACTTGGGACTCGGCCCTGGCCGATGATCTGTGGACACGGGCCTGCGGAAAGGACCGCTGGCTCGGGACAACAGAAGCGCTGGAGCGCAACATTCGGTCTGTCTCCGACGAGAAACTCTGGCAATTGCGCACCGCCTCCAGGAACGCAATGGTTCAATACGCCCGCGAACGCTTGTCCAGACAGCTGACCGCCTCAGGCGCCTCGAGCGAGGCGATTGAGACTGTGAAGCAGCTATTTGATCCGAATGCATTGACCCTGGGCTTCGCGCGCCGCTTTGCAACCTATAAAAGGCCGAACCTGTTGCTGCACGACCGGGAGCGACTGCTGCGCGTGCTTGCCAATGCGCAGCGCCCCGTGCAACTCATCATCGCCGGCAAGGCGCATCCGGCAGACCTGGCAGGACAGGGCCTAATTCAGGAATGGATCCGCTTCATTCGGCAGCCGCAGGTGCGCCCCCATGTGATCTTTCTCAGCGACTACGACATGTTGTTAACCGAGCACTTGGTGCAGGGCGTGGACGTCTGGATCAACACGCCGCGCCGGCCCTGGGATGCGTGCGGCACCAGCGGCATGAAGGTGCTCGTCAACGGCGGTATCAATCTCTCGGAGTTGGACGGCTGGTGGGCGGAGGCCTTTACGAGCCAAGTCGGCTGGGCATTGGGGGACGGCCAGGAACACGGCGATGATCCCGCGTGGGATGCCACGGAAGCTGACGCGCTGTACGAGCTGCTCGAGCGAGAGGTGGTACCGGAGTTTTATACCCGGGACCCACGTGGGATTCCTACGGCCTGGGTTAAGCGGATGCGCGAGAGCATGGCGCAATTGACGCCACGCTTCTCCACCAACCGCACGGTGCGCGAATACACCGAGCAACATTACCTTCCGGCCGCAAGCGCCTACCAACTGCGCAGTGCCGATCACGGTGCAATCGGAAAGCAAATCGCCGATTGGCTCCAGGCGGTGGATCGAGAGTGGGATTCGCTGCGCTTCGGCAGCGTTCGAGTTGATAGCGACACGGGGCAGCACCGGTTTGCAGTGGAACTGTCTTTGGATGGGCTCGACCCGAAGGCCGTGCGAGTTGAGCTCTACGCGGATGGAGTCGGCGGTTCCGATCCGGTACGGCAGGAAATGACCTGTGCGCCGGCGCCATCTGACCCCGAGCATCTGCGCCTCTATCGCGCAACGATCGCTGCGACGCGCCCGGCCAGCGACTACACCGCGCGAGTGATACCGCAGTACTCCGGGGTGGCCGTGCCGCTGGAGTGTGCTCGAATCCTATGGCAACGATAACAACAGCGCCGGCAGCTCAGTTACACGAGTATCTGTCAAAAGTCTGCGAGAGCGCAGACGTCCGCGCGGGCTCGCCGTTGCCG
>Ga0224558_1004739_pt1 | contig 10400 bp, 5 predicted proteins | sample 714S32024metaG_FD_180682 | JGI IMG/M metagenome (GOLD analysis project Ga0224558, IMG submission 180682) | Peat soil microbial communities from Stordalen Mire, Sweden - 717 S3 20-24 | ecosystem: Environmental > Terrestrial > Soil > Wetlands > Peat | place: Sweden: Norrbotten County, Stordalen... | reverse complement strand
AACCGGCCACAGAGAAGCACCAAGCCAAGCGCCACACCTAGCAGCAGCATGGGACTGAGCGTCACTTCCCTGTCAGCCAGAGTTTCGGCTGGGGAATCGACGGGGTGTTGGACCGGACGGATTCTTTCTCCGTCAAAGACTTCTGGCATGAAATATCCTCAACTTCCAGCAGAATTTCAAAAAAGCGTAGCCCTTGAAATCGAGTTGCATGACACGGACTCCGTGGGCAGCGTGCTCCCATGCTGCGCGGACAGGCGCGTCTGATCCAAGCGAAGGGCCTATAGACAATTCTAGAGCATTTCCGCTTTGCGGATTGCTTTACAGTGGCGGATCGAACCCTCGCGCCACGGATTGTGGAATCCAGTGACAGCGCCGTGCTTTCGATCCGCATCTCCGCTTCACGCCGCGGCAACTGAAAATGCTGCGGCCTGCCTACTTCTTTTCCGCGTCGGCCTTGTTGAACGCGTCCGCCTTGGTCAGAGCCGCCGTGCCCAGCTTGTTGAACAGCGTCATCAGCTCCATGGGCAGCGGGAAGACGATGGTGGTGTTCTTCTCGACGCCGATTTCGGTCAGGGTTTGCAAGTAGCGCAACTGAATCGTGATCGGCTCGGTGGCCAGCAGGGCCGCGGCGTCCACCAGCTTCTGGGCTGCGTTGAACTCGCCCTCGGCGTGAATCACCTTGGCGCGGCGCTCGCGCTCCGCCTCGGCCTGCTTGGCCATGGCGCGCTGCATCTGCTCGGGCAGGTCCACCTGCTTGACTTCGACCGAAATGACCTTGACTCCGAACGGTTCGGTGCGCTGGTCGATGATGGATTGAATTTTGAGATTCAGCTTGTCGCGGTGGCTGAGCAACTCGTCCAACTCGACCTCGCCCAGCACCGAGCGCAAACTGGTCTGCGCCAACTGCGAGGTCTGGTAGACGTAATCGACCACCTTAATGGCGGCGTCGAAGGGATTGACCACGTAGAGCGTCACTACGGCGTCCACCTTCAGCGTGACGTTGTCGGCGGTAATCACATCCTGCGGCGGGACCACGAAAACCTGCTGGCGCAACGAGATGCGCACCATCTGGTCAAAGGGCCGGAAGACCAGGATGATGCCTGGGCCCTTGGGCACAGGGAGGGCGCGGCCCAGCCGGAAAATGACTCCGCGCTCATACTCGCGAAGAATCTTGATGGAGTTGAGCAAATAGAGAACGATGATCGCGACGAAGATCAGAATCGGCATACTTGTATCAAACATTGGACTTCCCTCACTCAGGACGGATTCTACTCCAGTTGTGCGCTTGCGGCTGGTTTTTGCGCTTCGGCCGGCTCGACATGCAAGAGGTATTGCTCGCTTCCCATGACACGCAAGGCCGCGCCAGCCGGAACCGGTTCGGTCGAAACGGCGTTCCAGATTTCGCCTTCGACGAGCACGCGGCCACGCGGGGTCAGCGGCTCCATGGCCGAAGCGCTGCGGCCCACCAGCGCGGATGGGCCTACATGCGCCTTCAAGCGGTGGGCGCGTATTGCCAGGCGAACCAGAAAGACGGTGATGGTGCCGAAAGCGGCGCTGACGGCCAGCGCCACCCAGGGGCTGACGGCCATCTCTGGTACCGGCGCGGCCACCAGCGTCAGCGTTCCGAAGGTCAGGCAGACAATTCCGGCAATGGCCAGCGCTCCGTGGCCGCCAAACTTTGCTTCCAGCAGCAAGAAAGCCATGGCCGCCACCATCAGCAGCACGGCTGTGTAGCGGATGGGTAGCAGGTTCAATCCGAAAATGGCCAGCAGCACCATCAGCGTGCCCAGCGCGCCGGGAACGATGGTGCCCGGCGCATTGAATTCGAGGTAGATCAGCAGTGCGCCGCCGATCAGGAACAGCAGCGCGATGTTGGGATTGACCAGCCAGCCGAGCAGCGAATCGCGCAGCGTGGGCTTCAGAAGATCGATCCGCGCCCCGGCTAGGTGGAGCACGAGCTTGCTGCCGTCCATGCGCGTAATCTCGCGGCCATCGAGCGCCCGCAGCAGCTCCCAGTCGTTCGCGGCGGTCAGGTCGATCAGATGCTGATCCAGCGCCTCCTGGGCCGTGTAGGAGTGCGAGGAGTGAACGGCTTCCTCGGCTGCCACGGCGTTGCGGTTGCGGCGGGTGACGTAGGAGCGCAGAAAGGCTTCTGCGTCGTTCTCGATCTTCTGGCTCATGGTGGCGTCGGGCTGTGCGCCGAATTCGACCACCGGGTGCGCCGCTCCGGCGTTGGTGCCCGGAGCCATGGCGGCGATGTCGGCCGATTCCAGCAGGAAAAATCCAGCAGATCCGGCGCGTGCTCCTTCCGGTGCCACATAAATAATGACGGGAACCTTCGAGGAGAGAATCGCGCCAGCCATGGCGCGGGTCGAGTCCAGCAAGCCGCCCGGCGTGTCCAGCTCAATCAGAAGCGCATGTGCGCCGTCGGTGCTGGCGCGTGCAATGGCCCGCTGCAGCTCACCGGCCGTGACCGGCTGAATGGTGTCGGAGAGGACAAACTTGTCTACAAACGCTTGCTGGGCGTGGGCCGGGGTGGCCAAACCGCAGATCAACAACCCCGCTGCCCAAACCAATCCAATCCAAACGGTGAACCTGCCTGGCTGCTGAACCATGGCGTGCTCCTTCAGGGCCGATAGCATTTTGGGAAGATGAATATCAAGCTATCTCCGGCATCCATGCAAAAGTGTGAATACGCTGCTGTTTTGTGTCAGGGCACGACTTCAGTCGTGCCGTAAACGCCATAAAATAAAGGCGGGCTTTAGCCCCTGCGGCATTTTCTCCTTTCGTTAGCGCCCTTTTTGCGGCCACTGACGCTTCGCCTGTGCAAGCTTGATATTCATCTTTGGGAATTGGTGTAGACCGAAGCCATGCTGCCAAGTGGCTTTTTCCTCTCCGGGGTCCCCAGTAAGCGATCTTTGCTCATTGGGGTGGAAGTAAAAGCCACCTACGAACACGATTGAAAGGTTAATATGAATTCCCAAAATGCTCTGGCGGTTGGCCCAACCACCGGGTGCTTCACATTCTATGCGAAAAGCCCGCGCCGAAGATGGAAGATTGTCCTATTTTTGCTGCCCTGCCTTTGCGTCGAGCCGCTGCTTCAGCTCAAGAGCTGCCTTGCTCTTCGGGTCGATCTTCAAGGCGGCATCGTCCTCTTCTCGGGCTTCGTCCAGGTGGTTGGTCGTCAGGTTCAACCTGCCCAGCACCAAGTACGCCTCGGCGGAGGGCATCAGCTCCAGTGCGGTTGCCGCTTCCTTGCGTGCGGCTTTGGCGTCGCCGGTGCGCTCGCGGACCTCAGCCAGGCCTGCGTGGGCCTCGGCGACCTTGTCGTCGGCGGCCAGGGCGGCTTGATAGAGCCTTTCGGCATCCAGCAGCAGGCCGCGGTCCAGATAATCCTTTGCATGGGCGGAGAGCTTCTGCGCACGCTCCTTCGGTCCCAGAGCGGCCAGCTGCGAAGCTTCCATTTGCTCCATCATCTGCGCTGCCTGATGGAAGGCGGTGGCGTCAAAATTGCGCTCGATGCGTTCCAGAGGATCGAGCGTGGCCTCGGCTTCCTCTTTCAGCTCTTCGGCTTCTTCCACGCTGTTGGCCGCATGTGCAACCGGCGTTCTGGGCGCGGTGGTCCAGTATTTTTGCACCGCCAGGGCCTCGCTGTCGCTGGGGCGCAGACGCAGGCACTGGGCCAGTTCCGTCAAGGCTTCGGCGTTTTCGCCGTGGCGTCTGAGGCTGACAGCCAGATTGAAGTGGTAGTCGGCCCCGTTGGGGTCCGCGGTCACTGTCTGGCGGAAAAGCGAAATGCCGTCCTTACCGCGGCGGGCCAAGGCCACTCCCTGATTGTTCAGCACCTCGGCCAGCGGCAGAACCCGAGCCACACCGGCAAAGGACTCTTCGGCGTGAGGATAGTCGCCGGAGAACAGCAGCGAAAGGCCGCGATAGAAACCGGACTCGAGGGCGTCGGCATCGCTGCTGCGCACCTTGGCGAAAGCGGCGGCAGCCTGCTCGTACTGCTGGCTGGCGTACTCTTCGCGCTCCAGCGCCATCCAGGCCTGGCTAAACTCAGGACTGAGCCGGACGGCTGAATTCAGATGACGCAGGCGCTCGGCCTGATCGGACTCCGTGATGCCGCGGATGTACTGCTCGAAGGCGTCCAGACGCAGACCGGAGTTGGTGGCAGCAAAAGTCTCTCCGGCAACGTTGAATCCAGGGTCGATCTGCTTGGCTAGTTTCCAGGCCAGTGAGTTGAAGACCGGAATCATCTGGCGCATCTCGCCCTGGGCGGTGATCGTCTGGCTCATGCGCAGGTGGGGCACATCCACGATCTGCGCCTCCGCCATAATCTTGGTGCCATCGGTCACGTAGCTGCCCACGATGATCGAGTCGGCGTCCAGCGTCTCGGCCAGCTTCAGCGAACTGGCTCGCGAGGGATGAAAGCCCTGCGGCGGCAGCCCCAGATGATCCAGGGCATACATGCGGTCCTCCCGGCTCATGGGGGCAAAACCCGCCGAAGCCAGACGGCTGCTCAGAATCTCCGCCGAGGCCTCGCGAACCCACTCCAGGCTGGGCTGCCCAGTGCGGTTGTCAAAGGGCAATACCAGCAGGATGCGGCCGCGATCTCCCGCGGCGGAGTTGATCTCCGTGGCGGCTTGAGCGCGCCCGTGAACCGTGATGGAGAGGGCCAGCGCAAGCCCCAGTCCCATGCCAGCAGCCAGTTGCCCAGCCCGGCCGAAGCGAGTTGAAAGAAATGTATGCACAACAGGCTGATTATATGCGTTGCGACCTGTCGGCGGCGCTTTTGCGAGAGCTGCTGGCCGTTCAAATTTAGAACGCTCTAACCAATCAAACAAAAGTAACCTTTAGAACCCCAGACTCTTGACGATCTCTTAAGCTAGACGGCCCAGATCGACGCCGCCCTCCAAACGGCGTGATTAAAGGTAAGTTTACCCACACAAAACGGACCGCCGAGCAGGTTGTGGCAGGAGAACGACGCTCCACGCCTCGTCAGGGAGTCCAAAATGCAAAGCTCACATTCGTTCATGCGCGTGTTGACAGTGGCCCTTTCGGTGAGCGGGGCATTGGCGTCGGCAGCGGTGGCAGTTTTTCCGCGCGGAGCCCGTCAGCGACTGGCTCTGGCTGCGGGAGAAGCCGATGCGGAGGAATACGGGTGGCCCAACCCCCGTATAAGGCCAGCACAGTCAACGCGGACTTTACAAGCTGAGGAAGAACCTTTTTTTGTGTCAAGGCACGGCTTTAGTCGTGCCGCAAGCGCCGCAAAATCAATAGAGCCTTTAGGCCATGAGGGATGTTCTTCGGGTGTCTTGCTTGAGGATGGGGCTTGCTCCACAGCCAGCCCAGATGCCATTGGTGGGCTGCTTCCCAGCGCGTTGTGGCTTTCGTCCTTTTGCCTTGCCGTTCTGGGCTTTTTCCTCTTCCTGACAGGCTGCGGAGGTTCGTTCTCGATTGTTCAGACCGGCAGTTCGCTTTCGCCCACCATCACCGGCGTGAGTTTGGTTTCAGCCCCAGCGGGCAGCGCGAACTTGAAGTTGGACATCAGCGGAACGAACTTCACTCGGGAATCGAGCACGAGTTGGGGCACGACGACGCTGGCCACAAGCTACTTCGGCGCGACGCGGCTCAGAGTCGTGGTTCCTTCCCGCCTGGTTGCCACCCCGAGCACGGCCAGCCTCACGGTCAGCACACCCGCCGGCACGGCCGCCGCCATGGTCAGCACGACCGGCGGCGCTTCTCCTGAAGTGGCGCTTGCTGCGCCGGCCATCACGAGCCTGGGGCCAACTTCCGCCACCGTCGGAGGCGCGGCGTTTACGCTGACCATCAACGGGAGAAACTTTACCTCGGCCGCGACCTCAAGCTGGGGTGGCACGGCCCTGGCCACGTCCTATGTGAGCGCAACCAAATTGACGGCCGCAGTCCCGGCCAGCCTGATTGCTACGGTCGGCACGGCCAGCGTTATAGTCACCACCGCTGGCGGGACCTCCTCCGCGGCCACCTTCATCATCAATCCGCCCAAGCCTACGATCACCAGCCTGACTCCCGACTCGGTTGTGCAGGGCAGCGCGGCCCTCACGCTTACGGTCAACGGGGCCAATTTTCTTCCAGGAACCTTGGCCACGGTGGTGAAGTGGGGCAGCACCGCGCTGGCAACAACTTACGTGAGTTCCACCCAGGTCACGGCAGTCCTTCCCGCCAGCCAGATCGTCAGCACCGGCACAGTCAACATCTCGGTTGCCACAGCCGGCGGAACCTCATCCGGAGTTTCTTTCACCATCAATCCGGCGCCGCCAGTCATTACCACAATTTCTCCCGGTTCTGTCACTGCCGGCAGTGATGCCTTCATGCTGAGCATTGTCGGCACACACTTCGTCTCAACCATAACCATTAATTGGGGATCAACTCCGCTGGCAACGACATCCATGGGAGCAGCCATACTCGAGGCAACCGTTCCTGCCAGCCTGGTTGCAATCGCTGGTACGGTCAGCGTAACGGTGTCCTCTGCCGGCGGCACATCGGCTCCTGTGACCTTTAGCATTACGCAGCCGCAAGCCGTCCTCACCAGCCTGAGCCCTGCCGTGGCCCCGTCCGGCGGAGCAAAATTCACATTAACCATCAGCGGAACCAACTTCAAGTCGAATTCGCAAGCCCGTTGGGAGACGACGTGGCTGGCTACAACCCGCGTCAGCGACACGCAGTTGACAGCGTCGGTTCCGGCCAGCCTGATTGCCACCGCCGGTACGGCCAGCATTACGGTTTACAGCTCCGGCGGTGGCGGCTGGGCCGCAAATTCTGTCTTCTTTACCATCAAACCGTCGGCGCCCGCTCTCACCAGCCTGACGCCCTCTTCGGTCACTGCCGGAGGCGCCGGGTTCATGCTGACCGTCAAAGGCACGTCCTTCACTCCTGCCGCAACCTCCATGTGGAACGCGACCGTTCTGGACACGATCTATGTCAGTCCAACGCAACTGACGGTGGCTGTTCCGGCCAGCCTGATTGTCGATGCTGGCACGGCCGGCATTACGGTCACTACAGAGGAAGACACATCGGCTCCGGCCACTTTGACCATCAAGCCATCGCCACCGTCGATTGGCGGCCTGAACCCCAGCGTGGTCATGGCGGGCGGCGCAGCGTTCACGCTGACCATCAGTGGTGGGTTCTTTACCTCGGATTCGATGGTGAAGTGGGGCTCCACCGCTTTGGCGACGACCTATGTCAGCGCAACGGAGTTGACGGCCGCAGTTCCCGCCAAGCTGATCGCCACCGTCGGTACGGCCGCCGTCACGGTCGGCACGGCAGCCGGCACATCGGATTCCGCTGTTCTCGCCATCAACTCCGGAATCCAAATTACAACCACTGCGCTGCCGTCCGGCACAGCGGGCAACGCCTACTCCGGGCCGATCAACGTAACCGGCGGCGTGCCGGGATACAGTTGGACGGTAACGGGCCTGCCCGACAACTTCACTTATTTCAATACCAGCGGAAGCAAGCTGACGATCACCGGAACGCCTGCCTCGTCTGGCACGATTACCTTTCAGGTCTCGGCTGCGGACACCCTGGGCAACAGCACTGGCCCTGTGTCTTACACCGTCAAGGTTGGCGCTGGTCCGAACGGCGTCAATAACGGCAAACTCAACGGCAGTTATGTCTGCCTACTCCAAGGCTTTGCCGACGACAACGGATCGCGCTGGGCCTCTCTCTACAGCTTCCAGGCCGACGGAGCGGGCAACTTCACCGGCGGCATTCTGGACACCAACAGCCATGACGTCGGCTCGGCTTCCGGCATCATGAGCGGCAGTTACAGTATCGGGGCCGACAACAATGGCGTGGCCTCCATTTACACCTTCCTGACCGAGGGAGCCGCGGGAATCCAGACAACGCCGTGGCTGATTGCGCTTGCCGCAACCGCCGAACCGGCGCAGCAGTTCCGCATGGTCGAAGACGATGACCTGGGCACGCTGCCTTCCGGGCAACAAGGCACGGCCAACTGCCTTCTGGCCACGCCCAGTGCCTTTGCCGCCAGCGCCGTCAGCGGTAAGAGCTTTGCTCTCGGCCTTGAAGGCGAGGACAATAGCGGCAACCCGAAGGCCTCGGTTGGTCTGTTCAGCCTCTCAGGCGACAATCTTGTCACCGGCGTCATCGATACGGCCGAGGGCGGCAGCGCAACCGCACAGACCTTGCTGTTCACGGGAAGCTATACTGCGCCAAACGTAACCACAGGCCGCTTCACCGTTGCCCTCAACAATGCTGGCAGCACGACTGGGTTTACCGTCTACATGATCGACGCCAATCGCATGTTTATTTTGGATAACACCTCGGATGACGGCGAGCAGGCCGGCAATCTGCGCACTCAGCAGCAGACCTCCTACTCCGGTGCGAACCTCTCCGGGCCGTCGGTTCTCTATACCCGTGGGGCGGAATTTGCCACGAGCAGCACCACGCCATCGGGCTTCTATGCTCATGTCTTGGAGCAGACGGGCAACGGTGACGGGAATCTGACGGTCAATCAGAGTTATGCGAATGACAACGGCAGTTACACGGCCGGCAGTGCAAAAGGCGAGGCCCTTGCTCTAACTTTCGACTCCACTTATCCCGGCCGCGTCACCTTCCCTTCGGACAGCGGCACAACCTATCTATATCTGTTCGACGCCAACAGCGGCTTTGCGATGAACGTGAACGCCGCGGGCTCCCTGGATTCCGGTTGGTTGGAGCCGCAGGCGAAGGCTGCTGTCAGCCTCGCGGCCATTGCTGGCAACGACCTCTACGGAGAATTGCCGCAGTTGGATGTCAATTCGAACGGTACTGTGGGAGAATTCGATTTGACCGCGAGCGGCGCGATTACGGGCGCGATGAGCACGGCGGGCCAGGAAAGTTCCTCTTGGGATCGGTCGATCAGCCTGACTTACAGCGTGGACGCGACGGCTTCCGGCACCGGGACATCTTTGATCGCCAATGGAACACAGAGCCAGGCGAGTTGCGCCATCCTCAGCGCGGCGAAGCTAGTCTGCGTTTCCCAGACGGATTCCGCGCCGACAATCGAGGTCATCGAGCAAAACTGATCCTGTCATGACCTTGCAAAGATCTTCATGCTGACACTTAGAACTTATCAATAGGTGGCGCCGACCTCCCGGTCGGCTGTACTGTGGGCCTCCCGGCCCACAGAAAACATCTGACGGCGTGGACTCGACCAGTACAGTCGGTTTGAATACCAACGCCACAATTCATTCTCAATTTACGCAAGATGAATATCAAACTATCTCCGGCATCCATGCAAAAGTGTGAATACGCTGCCGTTTTGTGTCAGGGCACGACTTCAGTCGTGCCGTAAACGCCATAAAATAAAGGCGGGCTTTAGCCCCTGCAGCATTTCCTCCTTTCGTCAGCGCCTTTTTTGCGGCCACTAACGCTTCGCCTGAGCAAGCTTGATATTCATCTTCCGGATAAGTTCTTACTCGGGCAAATCGCATCAGAAAAGGCCGCGGCTGCGGCCCTTTCTGACGCTGGAGCACCATTTCCAGGATTGACGTGGCTATTTGATAGCGGTCACCGTGATGGAAGTTCCTTGGAAGTTTCCTTGAACTTGCACCTTCTTTCCTGCAAAGGGTGCGATGATCCCCTTCTTGGCGTTGAGCGTATAGACCTTGTCACCCGAAACCAGGACGTAGCTTGCCCCGGCCTTAACGCACTTTTCGGTGCATTGGGCATCGGTCTTTCCTGGCATCATGTGTTTCTGCTTGCACATTGAATCACTAATGACGCCGGTGAAGGCTTGCGATGCTGCGTAGGCAATGTGCAAAGCAGGCGTAAGCAAGGTGAACAAAACGGCGGCGGTGATGATCATTCTTTTCTTCATTGTTTTTCTCCTTGATCTTGTGGTTAACTTGCAGGTTTAAGTCGTATGCGAAGCAGGCAGAACTCCGCACGAATATTCAAGATGAAAGGTTGGACTCCGTCGATTGCATCAAGCGTTTCTGCGCCGGCTTGACCTCCCAATTCCACTTCCAGATGGCAAAGATGGGGGGATAAACCACCAACTCCATCAGGAACGAAGTAAGAATGCCTCCCAGCATCGGCGCGGCAATGCGCTTCATTACATCGGCTCCCGTGCCCGCCGACCACATGATAGGCAACAATCCAAAGACCATGCAGGCCACTGTCATCACCTTGGGACGCAACCGCTTTACAGCGCCGTGTACAATCGCCTCGCGCAGATCGTCCCATCCATGAATGCCGCCATTCCGTAGGGCTTCGTTATAAGCCAGATCCAGATAGAGCAGCATGAAGACGGCGGTTTCCGCATCGACGCCTAGAAGTGCGATCAGGCCCACCCACACCGCGATGCTCATGTTGTAGTGCAGCAGATAAAGCATCCACACGGCGCCGATGGCCGAGAA
>Ga0224558_1004738_pt1 | contig 10400 bp, 7 predicted proteins | sample 714S32024metaG_FD_180682 | JGI IMG/M metagenome (GOLD analysis project Ga0224558, IMG submission 180682) | Peat soil microbial communities from Stordalen Mire, Sweden - 717 S3 20-24 | ecosystem: Environmental > Terrestrial > Soil > Wetlands > Peat | place: Sweden: Norrbotten County, Stordalen... | reverse complement strand
GCAGTAATCGACCAGAGCGCCGCCATTGCCGATCACCCAATAGGCGAAGAACAGGCCGATCTCGAGCACGGCAAAGCCCATCCACACGACTGCCTCGGGCACTCCCAGCGCCAACCGCACCCGCGGCAACCGGCGGATGACGAAGAAGAGCATCGCGGCGATGATCAGTAGCGCGGGCAGAATGCCGAAGCCGTGCCACAAAGAATCGTTCGTGAACGCGCAGACGCTGGTCAGCGACGGGGTGCAGTTCGCCGTAGCGGCGGCGCTCGCTTGGAACCAGCCACCGACAAAGGAGAAGGAGAACAGCAGCAGCAGGCACAGAGCGATCAGCAGGTCGCCGGCGGGGACCCGCCGTAGAAAGCCTGCCAGAGCGGCATTGATGTCTATTGGTTGGGGTTGGGACTGTGGTGGACCATACATCTCATCAGTGACTCCGAAGCGGGGATCTGCCAGTCGGCCCGTCGGGCCGGTGGGTTGCTCTGTGCGGGCTACCTTTGTCGGTGTCGATGCGTGTCGGGTGAGCCTCGATCACGGGATCCCGCCTTGCAGCCCCGTGCCACACTGGGGGCAGAAGGGACTGGGAACAGAGATCACGGAGTGGCAGCGCGGGCACACGCGCGGAGCGGTGGGCACGGTCGGTGCAGCGGGTAGCGGGGGAGGTGGCGGGGGAGGCGGCGGCGGTGCAGACGTCACCTGTGGGTAGGACGCCGGAGCCGGGCGGCGCGGATCGCGGGGGAGCGGGCCCGCCGCCGAGGGGGTGCCGCTCCAAGCGGGAGGGCTGGCCGTGGGCCAAGCCGCCACAGGCGGTGCGGCTGGGAGTTGCGGGCCGGCCGCTCTCGGTGGTGCCGGCGGGGGAGGTGGCGGAGCCGGCACCATCGGGAGGTAGGCCGTCGGAGCCGGTCCGCGCGGACCGCCAACGGGTTGGCTCACTGCCGAGGGCGTACCGCTCCAAGCGGGAGGGCTGGCCGTGGGCCAAGCCGCCACAGGCGGCGCGGCTGGGAGTTGCGGGCCGGCCGCTCTCGGTGGTGCCGGCGGGGGAGGTGGCGGAGCCGGCACCATCGGGAGGTAGGCCGTCGGAGCCGGTCCGCGCGAAGCGCCAGCGGGTTGGCTCCCTGCCGAGGGCGTGCCGCTCCAAACGGGAGGGGCGGTCATGGTCGAACGGGCGAGAGGGGGCCTGGCAGGGAATCCTGGGGCGGCGGGTTGGGGGCTCGGGGAGGCCCCGGCGGCTGCCCACGCCACTTGCGGTCGCTGAGCATCAACCTGCGGCACGGCGTGCGGAATGTGCTGGAGGAACCTTCGCCCTCGCGCCGCTGCCTGCCCGCCACTTGCTGACAACTGGACCGTGGTCGTGCCATCGAGTTCGCGGAAGACGCTGACGGTCAGAACCTGACTCTTACCAGCGAACACCAGATATAGAACGCCAGGGATGAAGAAGAGCCACAGCAGCAGGCAGCCCAGCGCACAGCTCTTCGTTCCGGCTCGCGTGAATGTCGCGTAATCCTGCGTGTGGCCCGTGACCACCCACTTGCGCTCTGCTCCGATCTCCTGGACCGCCTGACGAAGGACCTGCGAGGGCTGCCACGGGGTGGTGATCGATTGCTTCGCACCTCTCACCACCGCGACGTAGTACGCGACACCCGCGACTACCGCCAGTATCAGTACGAGGGCGATGACTCCCGATCCGCCGCCGCTGGCGGTGTTCGGTGGGGTCATGGGAGTGGCCTCCGTGGTTTGGAGAACGCGGCGCTCTCGCTCCGACCCGGGGCGACGGCGGCGGAATGGCGGCGAGCGAGGGTGGCCGAGTGCCGACGAGTCTCCCCGCAGACTCCCGCGATGCTCGGCCCGGCGGGTGCGTGCTGAAGCTTGGACGTACGCGGGGGAGTCATCTGATCAATTCCCGCGAAGGCGCGCATCTTGTGCCCGTGTCTGGGGGTTGGTCCCGTACGTCTCTCAGCACTTCTCGATCCATCATCGTCACTCAGTGGAGCTGGTTTCCGCACCGGTGGCAGAACTGATTAGTCGAGGGCACGACACTTCGGCACTGCCAGCAGACCAGCGTGAGCGGAGGCGGCATCGGTGGGGCAGCAGGTGGGGCGGGTGGTAGCGCTGTGCTGACCTGGGCCTGGGGCGGCGAGGGAAGACTGTCCGCACCGCGGAGAGGAGCAGCGGGGGGGAATTGGACGGTCAGTGGAGTCCAAGGCTGGGGCTCCATCGCAACGTCGCCGGGGCGCAAAGCGTCGATGGACGGACCTGCGTACGCCTGATTCGGATCAGGGCGCGCGATGGCAGCGACCGGCGGCGCCGACGGCGCATCGACGTGAGGCAACGCGCTGGGTGGTACGAGATGCGCCAGGAGTGCGAACCACACCGGTGCGGTGGGCATTTGGTATCGGAAGGGGGTGGACTCCTTGCCGGCCATGCGAACGACTAGGGCGCTCGAGTTTGGACCGAAGGAGAGGCTGCGGATGTCCGAGAGTAGGTATGCATTCCAGTTTGGGCTCCCGTCGGTGCCGCCCACGCGTCGGGCAACGCGAAGGTTGGTCACACAGATTAAGGAATGTCCCACGGGGCGCCATTTCACAGCCGCATCGTGCGCCACCTTGGCGTCCGAAGCCGCGTTGGCAGCGGCAGAGACTGCGAGCAGGGCCAACCCGATGGGACTGGCACCTCCCACCAAGGAGTGTCTCACCTTCTGCGGAACAGCAGCCTCCCAGACCAAGGCATCGCACTCGCCCTGCGCCAAGAGTCGCTCCCCCTCTTTAGGGTAGAGGACGATCGGGGACTTGCTCAGGCCCGGCGGTTCCCATCCTGCTGCGAGGAGAGCTCGCAGGACGGACGCCGCGTCGGGCCCGGCAGTCGCCAGCTCCAGTTTGATGGCGACGGCCGATCGTACGAGAGTCGCGATGTCGTCTGAAGTGGCTGCCCCCAGCTGCTGAGCGAGATTCACCGGGGCGGGCATCATCTGCTGCACGGCCCGGTTCTCCGGGTACTGGCGTTCAGCCCAGGCAACCCACGCGCTCTGGACATCCCCCGTTGCGACCAGCTGATTGGTGCTCATTGCCATCTGCTCCTCAGCGATGCCAAGCCGCGAAGGGGCAGTCGGCGCGACCTCAGAGGAGGCCAAGAGCCGGGCCCCAACCGGCATTTACGCGAGTGCCCGTGGAAAGCGCACAAAGCGCAATCCGTTTGCGACGACCCTGGAATCTCGCCGTCACAAGAGAGACGCGCATCGCCCATTGCCAAGAGGTCAGTAGGGCCGATCGGCTGCTGGTGGCGGGAACCGGGACATGTCATCGCTCTGCCTCCTGCCGTAGTGGGGCGCTCAGTGTCGGTGGCGCGACAGCAGCAGCCCTGAGCTGATCGACACGTTCCCAGAACGCCACCGTGGTTCCGTCGGGGTCATCCGTACGACCCGATCCGCTCGCCGACATCGATGCTGTGTCCGTCATCGCGAGAACCGAACGCCACGCAAAACGCAAGACGCGATTCCGACCGTTGCTCGGGCTCGCCCATGCGTACGCCGGTCGGCCCCAACCGCACACCTTGGTCGCCGTCGGTGGATGGTCAGAACCATTGCAGGCTCACCATCCACGGAGCCGCCTGAGCACACGTGTAGCTGGAGGTGAAGGGCGGAGAGGTTGTGGTCAGGTCGAGCGACGCTCCGATGGGCGTCATGATCCAGCCTCCGTCGCTGGTGCAGTCGTTAGCGGACATGCCGTACATCAGGAAGTGGCAGCCCGTCCATGACGCGCTAAAGGAGAGTGAGACGGCGGTGAAAGAGTAGGTCCACTGCGTGCCCCCGAGAGTGCAGTTACCGGAGTCGGTATGCCCGTCCACGTCCACGCTCCATGTGCCGGTCACCGTCGATAGGGGAGGAATGGGAGGTGCGGTGGGGATCGGCGTGGGTGTGGGTGCGGCGGTGGGGATCGGCGTGGGTGTGGGTGCGGCGGTAGGGATCGGCGTGGGCGTGGGTGTGGGTGCGGGTGATGACGTGGCCTGGGGGGTTGGTGTTCCAGCCGGAGGCGGCGCAGTCGGGCCAGGATTTGAGGGCCGGGTCGCGGTGGTTGGTGAGGAGACCGGCTTGGCTGTCGACCCCTCCGCAGGATTCTGGGATGCGGGCGTCTGGCTTGCAGTCGGCGCTCCAGGTGCGGGAGTCGATACGGCTGGAATGGGTGTGATGGCACTTGCCGTATCGACCGGGACGCCCGTGGCCACCGGGCCGGTCAGAGCGGCCACTGGCTGCGGATGCTGGCCATCCTTTACCGCAGACCCTCGGGTGAGCAGGACAGCCCCTCCCGCGCCACCGACAAGGATGAGGCTCGCGATGCTGACAGCAACCGCCCGCCGGTATCGACTCAACATGTCCTCACTCCCGCCACGTCCCCCACGGCGTGCCCGGAGGCATGTGGTGCTCCTTGGAGCAGTAGCCGCGTGGGTTGCTGGTACTCGCTCATCTGTGGATAGGACGGACGGGCGGCCGCCGGATTACGGTCTGACCGGGTGACGGGGCCAGGGTTGGCGGAGAGCTGCCATACGTCTGGATACCCCGCTGGCCTGCGGGTCGCCGTTCCCGGTGCGGGTGTGGCTGCCATGGCGATCGTCGTAGCTGCGGTTGCCGTGCTCACCGATACCCTTTGCCCGTCGGGCTCAGATCGGTCAGCGGGCGGACGTGTTGGCCGGCCTTCTCTCCTGAGCCGTGCGTCACGAGCGGCGCCCCGCCGAGGCCATGCCGCCATTAGAGCGTCCTCCTGGTCGGCGAACGTTCCTCTTTGTCTTGGCGCAGTCGCCGCCGTGCGTGCGGCCAGCGCGATGCCACCAATGACCAGCAAGATTGCCGTGCCCAGGAGGATTCGCCGCGAGCGGTGGTTCAGGCTGAACCTCTTCATGAATTCGACCTCACCCTGTCAGGAGAGGTGCCCGACTGGCGAAACAATGGGTTCCTCACCTCTCACGTTCGTGTGACAAGGGACAGATGCCGTGTCGGGGAGGCCGGCGGGCTGTCCCGCGCTGGGTCCGGTGGGCGTCCGGCATCGGAGCGGTGCTCCGCACTGCGTGCAGAAGGTCCTGCCCGCTGGCGTTCCGGTGCCGCAGCTCCAACAGGCCGAGGGTCGACCCGTCCGTCTCGGGTCGGCGAGGGCCACCGGGGGAGCATCCGCGGCCGCTGGGAGCGGACCGGGGAGCCCCTCTGGGGACGTCACCGGGGCGAGCGGCGCTCGCGAGACGCCGGGAGCGTGGCGGCGACTTTCCAGATCCAGAAAGCCGCCTCCGTCGCTGCTGCTCCCGGCCCCCGCCGCCCCCGGTAACCCCCCGCGCTCGCCGGCGATTGCCTCACCGGAGGAGGGAGAGTCGTGCGCGTCCATGGTCCGGCTCCCGCTTCTCTCAGGATCCAACGGTTCCAAGCTGCGATCGGGTAATGCGGACTTGGGCGTCGACCTCCTTGAGGTGCACCAGCCGCAGGATCGCCAGACAGATCTCGACGGGGGCGGAGAAGAAACCGATGAGGCCCCAGAGGAACACGCCGAAGAGCGCACCGGCGAAGGCCCACAGCCCCGGTTCACTGGTCAGGGCGGCTCCGACGAGGAGAGCCACGCCGCCCCAGCGCTTGGTCAGGCGCTGCAGGGTGTGGCGTCCCCAGTAGAGGGCGAGGCCAACGTAGAAGAAGACGACGAAGCTTCCGATCCGCCCGCCCCCGTGGCCGTTGAGCACTGTCAGCATGGCCAGCACAAGACCCAGGACGCAGCCCTTGATCAGCCCGCCGATCGCCGTGCTCCGGAGCTCGCGGATGAGGGTCACGTGGCAGTCGGGGCAGCAGCCGTCAACCTTGTAGGCGGTGGCGCACCGTGCACACAGCCCCTTCTGGCACGTCTGGCAGAGTGCCTGAGCCGGAGAATCCGGGTGATACATGCACCTCATGGACGGGCCTCCTCCTGTCGAACGTCGGATGTGCACCCGACGGTACCGACGGTGCGGCGGGCCGTCATCGTGAGAACTGGCCATCTCTGGCGGCCGGCGAGCGGGGACCCGGCCCACGGGATGGGCAGATCTGGCTATGCGGGGTCGGCTTCCGCGCGAGAGCTGCGCCGGAATCGCGCCGGGTCCCCACCCCCATCGACGACGTGCTCTCCAACCCAGCGCCCGATCGCGGCGCGATTCCCCAGGTCCAGCTTGTCGAGAATATGGGAGACGTGGTGGGCAACCGTGTGGGGGCTCAGGCAGAGCAGGGTCGCGATCCTCTCGTTGGAGAGCCCGGCGGCCACCAGGCGCGCGACCTCCAGCTCGCGATCGGTCAGCCCCCCGTCTCTGCCCGTGATCCCCCGCCGAGCGGGTGGTTGGAGCGACGCCAGCATCGCAGCCGCCTCCTCGGCCAGGGGTGGGCTCCCGATGTCTCGCGCGATGGTCAGCGCCCGCTGGGCGTTGACGACGGCCTCGCCGTACTGGGCCCCGATGCCGTCGACCTCGGCCAGGGCCAGGCAGGCCTCCGCCTCGTGGACGGGAAACGGCATGGCCCGATACCGGTCGCGGGCGTCCGAGAGTGACCGGCGGGCAAGGTCCCGCTGGTCACGGACCGCGGCGAGCAGCCCCTCCGCGAAACGGAGGGCGGCCACATTGAGCAGGTGTCCGGGGTCGGTGAGGGGGCGGATCCGGGCGACCAGGGCGGCCAGCGCTTCCGCCTGCCGATGGCGGGCCAGGTGACGTGCCAGGTCGGCGGAGATCCACCAGTGGGCCGGGTCCACGAAAAGGCGGCGACGGCACCGGCGCTCGATGTCCCGGAGAGCCTCGCCTGCCAGCTGAACGCCGGCCGGGTCATCGTCCGCGAAGAGCAGGCGGGCCCTGAGGCAGAGGGCCTGGAGTCGGCGACCGGCAGCGTCGAAGCCGAGCTCGCGGCCCTCGATCCCCGCCATCAGGGCCTGAACGGCCTCGGTGTGCCCCCGGCGCAGTTCGGTCTCCGCGGTCACCGCCTGGGCGCCCGACCGTATCAGGGGATTGCCGTGGCTGCGCACGCGCGCCGCGCAGTCCAGGGCCTCGTCGTAGCGGCCGGCCATGCAGAGGAGTTCGCTGAGGTTCTCCAGCCAGACGAGGGACACCCGCGGTGCGACCAGCGCGCCGCTGGCGACCGCCCGCTCCGTGTAGTCGATGGCCTCGGTGATCCGGCCGACATCGGCCAGGAACAAACCCGCGGTGGCCAGGGCGTGGTGCTCGGCATCCGGCCCGAGGCCTCGGGCGAGGTCGCACGCCGTGGACGCGAAGTCCAGAGCCTCGGACGGTTTGGCCAGCTTCCCCCGAGCGATGTGGAGTCGGAACACGCCCTCTGCACTTCCGAGACGCAGCGCCAGCTCCAGCGCACCGGGATGCTCCGCGGCCGCGGTATCGAAGTCCTTGTCCGACTCGGCAATGCGGATCAGACACAGGCGCGCCTTCAACTCGAGATCGGACCCCGTACCCGCGCACATGGTTACCGCGCGGCGTCCCCGCTCCATCGCGGCGCGCGGATCATCCCTCCAGCGGAAGTCGATGGCCGCGACGATCTGGAGGCGGGCCTCCTCGAGCGGTTGACCCAGGGCCTGGGCCAGGCCGATGCCCTCCGCGATGTACCGTTCCACCTCTGGCTCGACGTCGCGGTGGTCGACCAGCGCCTCGGCCGCCTCGACCAATAGCGAGAGCCTCTCTCGCCCGTCGGTCGCCAGGCGCAGAGCGTCCCGGTACGCGCCCTGGGCGGAGCTCAGGGCGCGCATCTCCACAGCACGGCGCGCGGCCAGCCGCATCAGTACCCCAGCCCTCTCGGCCAGGCCGGCCCGTTCGAGGTGCTCGGCGGCCGCCCGGGCTCCGGCTCCGCCGTCGGTCGCCACGGTCTCGGCGCGTCGCGCCAGCGCCTCGCCGAGGCCCCGGTGCAGCGCGCACCGATCCCGGGCCGGAATGTCGCCGTATACCGCCTCGCGGACCAGGGCGTGACGGAAGCACTGGACCGTGCCCTCCGGCTCAGGGAGCTCCACGAGCAGCCGGGTGGCGAGCGCCTCCTCCAACCAGCCGGCCACGTCCTCCCACGCCCATCCTCCCGCGTCGGTGAGCAGCAGCGGATCCACGCGCTCCCCGGCCGCGGCAGCCAGGCGGACCAGACGGAGGGCATCGGGGGAGAGGCGCCGGGCCGGGCTGAGCAGCGCATCCCGCAGGATGGTGGGGAGCGGCACCTGCGGCAGGGGCGCGGCGGCGCCGGGACCTGGCGCCGTCCGATGGGCAGAGAGGGTGCCGCGGGCCAGCGCCTCCGCGTACAGGGGATTACCCGCGCAGCGGGCCACGACCTCGTCGACCTCGGATTCCGAGAGCTGGGCGCCAGCGGCATCCTGCAGGACCAGGGCGCGGGTGGCCTCTCTGCCCAGGGGCTCCAGCACGATCTCCTCGACCCTCGCGGAATGGCGCAGCTGGCCGAGAGCGCGAGAGCGACCGTCGCCCGCCACCAGCTCCTCCAGTCGCGAGGTCACCAGGAGCCAGACGGGCGCGGCGGCGGCTTCGGCACCGAGGACGGCCACTGCGCGGGCTGTGTCCGGGTCCGCCCAGTGGAGGTCCTCCACGACAACGAGCAGCCTGCGCTCCGTGCTGACGCCGCTCAGCAGGAGCTCGACCAGGCCGGTGTCGAGGTCCTCGCTGTGGACCTGCCCACGGGGCAGGGCGCCAGCCACGGCGAACTCCGGGAAGAGCCCGGCCGCGAGGCGGCCGGTCCCCCGAAAGCGCTGAGCCACGTCCCTGGGGCTCTGATTGCGCAGAAGCCGCCGGATCGCACGTACCAAGGGCCCGTACGGGGCGTCGAGATCCTCGACACAGGTGACCGGGACGATCGCGAAGCCCTGCGCCGAGGCCGCCGCCGCCGCCTCTTCCGTCAGGCGGGTCTTGCCCAACCCCGCTTCCCCGGTGATGAGGAGGACCTCGCCCTGCCGTTCCACGGCGGCACAGGCCGCATGGATGCGTGCTAACTCCGCATCCCGACCGACGACAGTCGCGGAATCTGACATGGGCGTCCGAGGACGGTGGGTGACAGCGCGCGCATTATCCGCTGTCTCCAGTGCCCTGTGGGGGACTGCCCACCGCTCTGCTGCACCATCGTTCCTCGTGTGAGACGCGCACGTCCCATTGCGCCATCACCACCCTGGGGCGAAAGACGCCCGCGTTTGTAGGCCTGGCTCCGCCGTCGCGGGTTGGGCCCGACCCCTCCTGAAACGGCGCAAACGGTTTCCGGAGTCCGCCCGCCATTCCGGGGACGTGCCGTCAGATTGCGGGCTGTCCTGCACCGCCCCCGGTCGACGAGCCGCTTGATGCCGGCGACCCTCGTTGGCTGACTAGGCGCTCGCAACCATGGCGTAGGGCCGCGATGTCGGCGTGAGCCGGGTCGTCAGCCGCCCTGGCGGCAGCGACGAGGACGTCGAGCTTACGTAGCACCGCCCGGGCCTCGCGCAGCAGCGCCGCCGTCCAGCACGGATAGCTGCGCTCCGTCCGAGGGCCCGGGCGGCGGCACCGTCCCGTCCGTCCCGTCCACCTTCAGCCAACCACCAGCCACGCCGTCCTCCGGCTCACCGAACCGACACCTGCCGAACCGTGCATGGCCGCCGGTGCCGACCGATGGTACGCCCGTCCGCCCGCGCGTTCCACTGACGTTGCCGCGAGCGCTAACAACAGCCGAAGCGGGTACGCAGGAGGTTGAGCCCAATCCTCCCCGCTACGAATCACCAGCAAGAGCGTGCCGCTCCTCGCTGACGACCGAACCCGGTGCCGGAGGACCCTCCGGCTCTCCGGACGCGGAGGTGGTGGGGTGGTCGAGCGCCCGCTCATCGCCGTCGACCATCCCGAGCAGCCGGCCGCGCAGCTCGTCCAGGGAGGTGACGCCGGTCACCTCCAGGAGCTTGGCGGTGGCCTGGTAGAGGTGAGCGCGGCTGTCCGTGAGGTCGCGGCCCGTTCGGCGGAGCAGCCCCCACTCCACCAGCTGGGAGACGGTCTCGGCGGAGTCGACGCCCCGGACCTCGTCGATTCGCCGCCGGGTCGCCTGGCGGGCAAAGACCACGATGGAGAGGACCTCGATGTGGCGGTGGGTGAGCCGGGGCACGGTCTCGGCCTCGACGGCGCGATCGGCGAGGAGCGCCAGGGTCCGGTGGGGCAGCAGCGCCAGGGTCTCGGAGTCCTCGACCACCCGCATCCCCAGGGGGGCCAGGCGATCGGAGAGCTCGGGGACGGCGGTCTGGATCCCGGCGATCGAGGCCTCCAGGATGAGGCTCGCCTCGCCGAGGGCGAGGGTGCGGCGGACCGCGAGCAGCGCCCCCAGCCGGGGCACCAGGCCGTCCTCGGGGGATGGCCGCGGCAGCGGAACGAGCTGCGGTCCGGAGTCCAGTCCCAGGGCCTCATGGAGCTGGGCCAAG
>Ga0224558_1004736_pt1 | contig 10403 bp, 10 predicted proteins | sample 714S32024metaG_FD_180682 | JGI IMG/M metagenome (GOLD analysis project Ga0224558, IMG submission 180682) | Peat soil microbial communities from Stordalen Mire, Sweden - 717 S3 20-24 | ecosystem: Environmental > Terrestrial > Soil > Wetlands > Peat | place: Sweden: Norrbotten County, Stordalen... | reverse complement strand
GGGCGCTCGAATGCGAGAAGCCGTGTGTGTTGCTGATCGACGAACTCGACAAGGTGGATGAGGGTTTCGAGGCTCTGCTGCTTGAGATTCTATCGGCGTGGCAGCTCTCGATCCCTGAGTTCGGGACGGTTGAGGCCAAGAGCATTCCGTTCGTAGTGCTCACCAGCAATGAGGAGCGGCGATTGGGCGACCCGATCCGTCGACGCAGTTTGTATGTGCGGGTCGAGCATCCAACGCCGGAGCGCGAGGCGGAGATCATTGCCAGCCGCACGCCAGGAGCTGGCGTGGAGTTTCATCGCGAGATCGCCGGCATTGCGCGCTCGTTCAGAAATTACTCGTTGGAGAAGCCACCATCGGTCTCAGAGATGATCGACTTCGCCAATGCGTTGCGATTGATGGGCAGCGATCATGTGACGGAAGAACAACGGGATGTGCTGCTTCCCTTCCTAGCGAAGACCGAAAAGGATCGTCGCCATCTGCTGCTGCGCGAGGGGTTTCAAAGTTTGCTTGTCGATGGGGCGAGGTATGCGCAGGATCTCGATCCTTCAGGAGGCGCGGCGTTATGAAATGGTTTCTTGCGCTCTTCCTGTTAGCTCCACTTTCTGGCTGGGGACAAGCGAACATTGCTCTTGCCGAGAGTTGTGTGCGGCACTACGCCAGCCATTACGGTGTGCCTGCGGAGCTGATCGCTGCATTCATTGATGTCGAGTCGCGCTGGAATCCGCGCGCCGTCTCCAGCAAGGGCGCTCTCGGCTTGATGCAACTGATGCCATCGACTGCGCGGCGCTTTGGCGCTTACCAGCCTTTCGATCCGGAGCAGAACATTGCAGCGGGAACGCGCTATTTGACCACGCTGATGTGGGAGTTTCACGGCGATTTGAGGCTTGTGGCTGCGGCCTATTACGCCGGTGATCGATGGGTCGGCAAGCGGCAACTCGACTACAACAACCCGGATGTCATTGCTTACGTCGAATCGGTTCGGCGTCATTATGTGGCGCGCAAGCTCGCTGCAAATTCATTGCACAGGAGGTAACTCGAAATGAGATTTCGCTGGTTTTTCCCTATCGCAGTGCTGCTTCCACTGCGTTTGTTCGCCGCTGACAACGCGATCAAACCGCGTGTTGCGATGATCACTATCAACCCGTCGGAGGTGACGACATTGCACCTGCGGCCGGAGTTCGAGTCGACGATCCATATGCCGGAGGAGATTACGTCGGTGATCCTCGGCAGCCCCGGTTCCTTCAAGGCGGAACACAACGAGGGCGAGCCGGAGTATGTGTACGTGAAGCCCATCACGAAAGATGCTGCTGAATCGAACCTTTTGATCGCGACGAAATCCGGCCTGCATGTGACGCTGGAGTTGATGAGCGATGGGATTGGCGCGAGCGGGTCTGCGCTGCCGGTTGACTTCTTGATTGAGTACCGCACAGCGAGGAGTTTTCTGATCGCTGGCAATGCAAGCGCGGAGCACGCGAAGGTAGAACAGCCCGGATCTACGCTATCTTCGGCTTCGCCACGAATCCCCGCCGCAGTGAAACCGCTTTCTGCTATCGACGAGGAGTATGAGTTGCAGATGCGTGTCAATGCGCCGGAGTGGACGAAATGGGAAGGCAAGCAGATTGAAACTTCGCTCGGCGACATACGCCAATGGAGCAATGAGACGGTCATTTCTTTCTCGATCCTCAATTCATCGGCTCAGCCAGTGGAGGTTGTGCCGCCGCAAATTCAGATCAGCGGGCGCGCGGTGAAGAAGAAAAAGAAGCAAGGCAAGAGTCTGACTGCCGACCAGCTATTGATACGCGAGTACAGGCTGAGCGCAACAAGGATTGAGGCTGGCGCGCGTGCGGATGGAGTCGTTGTCTTTGACCGCCCAAACTTCAAGCAATCGACGGAGAAGTTATTCCTTCAGATTGCACAGGCCGACCAGGTGGACCGGCCGATACTTATCCGTCTGCCCTTTACGCCGCCCATCGCCGGCGGAGCACGGTAGGACCCGACCCAGAACAAAGGAGATGCTATGAACAGCAACGATAACAATGGATCGAGAATTGCCCAGTTAAACAGCGAAGAATTCGTGGAAGAACCGCGTCCGCAGCCTCCGCTTCCGGCGGAGCCTGCGCTGGTTGAAGACCGTGCGAATGCGCAACAAGCCACGAGTCATGCGACGAGAGAAGGCAGCGACGGCAAGGCTGGCATTGAGAAGAGCAAGCTGATTATGCTTGGCGGCGGATTGCTGGCTGCCGTGCTCTTCCTTGCTCTCACGAGTCTGATCAACCGCTCTTCAACAACGAAGAAGGCCGCCGAAAAGCAGCCAAGCCATCCCACGCAGCAGCAAACGCCAAGCCAATCCAAGGGAAGCGTCACGCCTTTGATGGAAACTGTTCAGACCAACGCTCAAGAGAATACCTCCGGGCAGGTGCATCCGGGCGACATCAAACGCACCAGCACTCCGGCACCGAGCGCGGGTGATAACTCGGGCGCTGCATTGCTTGCGAGGCCACATGCTGGGAGCGCGGCGGGCGCAAACACATTGGGCGCCATCCCATCGTTCTCCGACACTCAGCAGAAGTGGGAGGAGCCGCAACCGTATGGCGACGCTGGACGCGCGTCGCCCGTTCAAATGCAGCAAACGCAGAATACTTTGAAGGAGGCATCGCTGGTCTTTGTGCGTGCGCCTGTGCAGTCGCAGCCTGCGGGTACTGTGACTCACTCATCGGCGGATACGGGGCCGGTGCTGGTGATGACGCCTGGTTCGAGGATCGAGGCGAAGTTGGAGACGCAGATTTCGAGCGCGGTGCTGGCTCCTGTTGTGGCCGTGGTCGAATACACCTATGCAATCGGCGACCGCGTCGTTGTGCCCGCTGGCGCGCGCGTCTATGGGCAGTTGCAGCAGGCGGACCGGTCGGGATTCGTCGGTGTGAAGTTCGATGAGATCGAGTTGCTGGATGGGCAACGAGAGAAGATCGAGGCTATCGGTGCGGGGCTTGATCTTGGGCCCATCAAGGGAACCGTGTACGGAAAGAACACCGGCAAGAACTTCCTGATCAAGGCCGCGTCGGGCGTCGGGTCACTGGCCGCGATGCTGGTTGGCAACAACTCCGGCGCGGCGTTCTCTGAGGGCGACCTTCTACGCCAAAGAGTGGCGGAGAACGTCGGCAACGCGGGCGACTCGGAACTGATGAGCCTGAATGCGACCAGCAGGATAATCGTCTCGGTCCCAGCCGACACGAAGATCTACATCGTCTTTACCAAGCACGAAGAGAGCCAGACTGGATTGCACCGGGTAGCTGGCCAATAGAATCACATCAGCAGCATTCAATGCCCCGGCGTCAGAACCGGGGCATTTTTGTGGCTGGTTGCGGGCCAGCCCAGTCTTATGCCGTGGCCGCTGCGAGTCTCCGCGCGTGGATACGATTCTGATTCCATTCGTGGCCCAGGCAGCATGGCTTTTCTGGAAGACGTTTGACCAATAATCGGTCCCGTTATGTCATTGTGCGTTTGACCAAAAACCGTTCCCGATATGTCACTGTGCGTTTGACATAAAACCGGTCCCAATGTGTCATTGTGCGTTTGACTCAAAATCGGTCCGGTTATGTCGTTGTGCGTTTGACCAATAATCGATCCCGATATGTCATTGTGCGTTTGACATATTTCCGCACGGCGCTCTCAGCGATTCTGTGACAGAGAAATCTTCACTCTGCGAGGCTATGTATGGGCGTCGCAAGGATTTAACAGCGTTTTCTATTGGCGCGTCGTCCGCTCTACGAGTGTCGGTTTGAAGTGCAAATGCTTTGTGACCGAAGATTGTCGCCAGGGTGCGCTCATGCTGCTCCCGCGATTTCCTTCGCTACCTCTATATAGATGGGCATCACGGCACCGATCAATATATATGCAGGCAATTTGACCGAATCCTGGTTTGGCTTCAACTTCTCTTCTGACACGGATGCCCCGAGCAGCCGCGTCCAGGAGAGTGAGTCATGAAAACCGCATTGGCCTTCTGGCGGGGCTCGACAGCACCTGCCGCATCACGATCAACCTTTCAGCATCCCGGCGCGATCAACTGGAGACGCATCTCTCTGCTTTTCACGCTTTGGATAATTCTCGCCGGCAATCTCGCAGTGCCATTTGTGGCCACCGCGCAGAACCTCGGCACTTCGCCGCAGTTCGGCAAGGCAGTACAGGGCCAGCAGGCGACCACCGTCGAAGGCACGGTCCTCAACATAGTGAACTGGGGCTGCAATGTAATTGCCCCGGTGATTGCGATTGCGTGCCTCGGCGTTGCCGGCTGGCATTTCAAGAGCGGTCGCGGCTACCTGGGTTGGGGTGTCACCGGCGTTGCACTGCTCGTTATCTCCGGACTCGGACGCATGGCCGAGGGCTTCATCACCCAAGCTCAGGGCATTCAATAACAAGGACAACACGCGATGCCTGTGCCACAATTCCTTTCCGACCTTCTTCAACTGCTGTTCGATCTGGCAGTGCCAGCGGCATTTTGCACGTTGGCTGCGGCAGGGGTGAGCCTGCGGCATGAAGGAGGCACCAACTTCCACATCAATGGCAAGACCGGAAAGTGGGTGCTTTGGACTGTGATTCTGCTGACACTTCCCCAGCTTCTTTCGTGGGTTGCGGCACAGGGCATCACCGTTCCTTCGGCGAGCGGATCGGTTGGAACCAGTTGGCTCGCCAGCATAGAGTCGGTCTTCAAGAACTTTGTCAATCAAATCATTGTCGCCAAGCTGGTGCCGGTCATTGCAGGGTACTTCGTGCTCAAGGCGACGCTCGATACGGCAGCGGGAGAGAACCCGTTGCCATCGATCATTGCCGCGCTGTTTCTGATGACGCTCTCGGCTACGATGCAACTCTTTCAGGGCTGGAACTCCGGCGGTCAGTATGCAACGACCGATATGCTCGGTTCGCTCTGGAACTACATAGTGGGGCAGATCATGCCCGCAGCGGCTGGACTGGCGTGTGTTGGCGCTGTTGTGAACTTCGTGCGGCACAGGCCGTGGACGCGGCTTGTCTTTTCAGCGATCGGGTTTCTGTGCGTGACCGGTCTGCTCAAACTCTTTCAGGCGATGGCGGCGTAAGGAGCATGCGATGAGTCTTGATGGCGCAGTTGTGAACCTTGCATCTTGGGCGGGGAACGTCATGATGCCGACGATGGCTGGCGCGTTCTTTGCAGGGGCAGTTTATCGCTACAGCAAGGGCGGACAGTTCGAGCAGCTTCTCTATGGAGGGTTTGCTTCGTTGATGTGCTCGGGGATGCTGCGCGCCCTTGAGGGGTTTGTGCAGAACGCAGGACCGACAAGCGCGGACGGCTATTGGACGGCGGTGATGAACCTTGTGAACTGGGTCGCCAACGTGATTCTGCCGGTATTCGCGTTGACGCAACTTGCCGCGATGGCGATGCACATGGGAGGCGTCGTTTCGGAGATTTATCCAGGCTCTACATGGATACGCAAGTTCATCGCGGCGATGGGTGCCCTGATGGTCTCAGGGATTGTCCGATTTGCCGAGTCGATGGTCACGCAAGCACATGGAATTTAAGGAGACTGCCAATGAGCCTCGATCTGACACCTGTTCATCGCAACCTACACACCAAGGTCACGTTTCTTGGACTGGAGTTCGAGGACTTGATCCTGGTGCTGGCGCTCGCGGCGCTGATGAACATCTTTGGTCACTTCGTCACCGGAAATCCAAAGGTCTTGGGGATGCCGCTGAGCCTGTTTATGGAGTTTGTTGTGCCGTTTCTTGCAGTGCCCTTCCTGATCTTGTTCAAGTACGGCAAGCCGCGCGGCTATCTGACGGACCTTATCAAGTCTTTGATTGCCCCACGCGCGTGGTGCGCACTTGAGCGAGATTCGGAGTTGGTGCAGCCTTACATCACGGAAGTCGAGGAATAGATCGATGCGGGTATCGTTCAAAACGCACAACGATGGAACGGTGGTTCTCAATTTGGATGGAGAAGCCGCACGGGCCGTTTTTGCGAGCGTCGTCTTTGCGGCAAAGTTCCACAAAGACTTTGCTCCGCTCGCCAAGGTCGCAGAGGAAGGATTGAGTCGAGAGAAGCGCAACGCCAGTGAAAGGGATGCCCTATGCCAATGACCTATGCGGAACACGACAAAAAGATGAAGTCTCCGGCAGTGTGCGAACTGTTGCCGCTGCGCGACCTGCCGCAAGGCGACAACGTGATGGTGCGCACGAATGGCGCCTTTGTTGCTGGCTATGAATTGAAGGGCGTGCTCTCCTACTTCGCCACGGATGAGGACAGGAATCAAGCAAAGTCGATGCTGGAGGCGTTGATCCGCGGAGTGCCCGACGTGAGCATGAGGATTCAGTTCCGCTACGAGATCTCCGAGCATCTAGGCTTTCTGTTCGATGACTATGTCAATCAACAGCGCACTCAGAAATCGGAGGTGATGGCGCTCGATACGCACCGTCTCAAGATGTGGCGGCGCAAGGAACAGAGCGGGTATTACTTCGAGAACCGGCTCCATGTGTACTTCATCTGGGACCCGCGCATTCATGCAAAGCTCTACCACTCAGCGCAGCAGAACCGGCGTCTTGGCGGCTTCACGCTCAGCCAGAAGAAAGCGATCGAGCGAAGTCGCAAGGAGCACGATACCTATCTCGCCGAACTCGAATCGATCCTGCGCGGCATTGAAAGCTCGATGGAGACGGCCAATCTTTCGCCGCGTCGGCTTTCGACACAGGAACTCTTCGAGGAGCTGAAACATGCGCAGCACCCGACGCGGCGCGATCGACGACCTTACTATCCAGGCGAGGAACTGATCCAGTATCGCTCCGCGCGTGAGCAGGCGACAGAGGCCAGCATTCTCAACGAGACTGAGACTTACCTCAACATCGATGGGTATCTCTATTCAGTAGTGAGCCTCAAGGAGCTGCCTGACGCGACGTTTCCGGGTGTGCTACAACGCTTCTCGACATTGGGTTTCCCGGTGGTCATCAGCGCGCAGGTGTTTGTTCCCGACCAGGTGAAAGTTCTCAAGGGGTACAAGAAGCGCCTGCAGAAGATGATTGCCGCACAGAAGGACGCAAACGGCAACTTCAAATCGAATCCAGAAGCCGAGGTCGCGCAGGCGCAGTTGATGCAGGTGCAGCGGGACATCATTTCGAGTTCGCTGAAGACTGCGAAGTTGAGCCTGTCGGTTGTGGTCCGCACCTCTCAGCCGGCGGTGACATTCGGGGATCTCGAACGGGCGGAGCGTGATCTCGCCAATCGTACCCAGGAAGTATTGAACGCGTTCACCCACATGAACGGCGCCAAGGCTGTCGTCGAAACGATTGCCAAGCGCCGCCTCTTTATCGGGACGCTGCCGGGGATGGGAGAAAGCGACAAGCGCGAGCAGGACATGCTCACACCGAACGCCGCTGACCTCGTCCCCGTCGAAATGCCCTGGACCGGCACACGCAAGAGTCCCCTGATTCTCTTCGAGACGCCCTACCGGCAACTGATCCCGTATTCGATGTTCGATCCCGATCTATCGGATGCAAATGGCCTGCTGATGGCGAAAAGCGGCGGAGGCAAGACGCTCGCCGCGCAACAGATGCTCTTGATGGCCGCCCGCGCGAATGCTTTGATCTCGATTCTGGAGCGCGGGGACTCCTATCAGCCGCTGGTCGAGTTGATGGGCGGCGAGATGATTCAGATGTCACTCGACAGCCATCAGACGATCAACCCCTGGGACCTGCCCAAGAATGAAGACAAGCCATCGAACGATCAGCTTTCCTTCTTGAAGAATCTGACCCGGCATATGCTGGGCGAGAATACGCCGCCCGATCTCGATATTGATCTGTTGGATAGTGTGCTGCTCGAAGCGATTGCGGCCACCTACAAGCGGTGCAGCGCCAAAAGCTCGAACCCGATTCCATTGTTTGGAGATCTTGCCGCGGAGTTGGCGCACTGGCAGGACCGGGACCGCAACCAGAAGATCAATGCGATGGCGCAGATGGCCTCCACCAAACTGCGCGCGTGGGTGGACGAAGGGCCGTATGCCAAACTCTTCGACCGGCCGACGACGATTCAGCTCGACAATCCGTGGCTCTACTTCAATGTCGAGAAGCTGAAGGACGATCCGCGGCTGGAACGTGCGATGAGCTTATTGATTGCGCATACTGCCACGCACCGGGCCTCGGGTTGGACAGGTCAGCCAAGCATCGTGCTACTCGACGAGTGCTGGGCGCTACTGGAGTCGCCGATTCTGGCTTCTGTTGTCGTGCAACTCTTCCGCACGGCCCGCAAACGCAATGCCAGTGTCTGGGGAATCAGCCAGACACCGGAAGACTTTGTTGGCACTCCTGACAAGCCCAACGAGCATGGCGCGGGCATCGTCAAGAACGCCACAACCAAGATTATCGGAAAGCAACCAGGCGACATGCGGGCGCTCCGCGAGCACGTCCACCTGAATGAGACGGCGCTCAACCAGATCAAGACGTTTGCGCATCCGAAGAAGGGCCACAGTGCAGAGTTTCTGATCGCCATTGGCGAGAAGGCTGAGTCCACGCACGCAATTCGGGTTGTGCCAAGTCCCGTCGATTACTGGATCACCACAACCTATGCCCGCGAGCGGACCTATCGCAGGTGGTGGCTTGCCAGACGCGCAGGCATTCCGCTGATTGCAGCCTATGAGGCGCTTGCCGAACGCTATCCGCGCGGATTGGCGGAGTTGGCTCCGCTGGCAGAGGAGTTATCGGGCGAAGTTCAGGAGGTAGCGACGCAATGAATAACACAGAGAAGCAAATTCAAGACGACTCTTTGCTGAATGGTGTTCCGTATCAGTCGGGGCGTGAATCGACGCGTAAGAGCAGACGCTGGCAGTGGCTGGCCCCAACAACCTTGGCACTGGTAATGGCGGTGATGCTTCCATCGCGTGCTCATGCCGGCATCTTCGACATCTTCGGTGAACTCTTCGGCACCATTCAAAACGATATGGGGGCTGCGCTCAGCCAGATCAACGCATTGACGCAGGAGATGCAGCAGTTGCACCAGCAAATCGTGTGGCCGCTGGCGCTGGTAAACCAGGCACGGGGCTTCGTCTCGAACTCGATCAACAACTATCGCGGTTTCATGACGCAGGTCTTCACGCTGAAATCGCCCAGTGCGAGGTTGGCAAGCCCGCAGCAACTGGAGACGATTCTGCACAGCCGGCAGTCTGCACAGATTCCCGCTCTTCAGGCGAGTTTCGCAGCGAACTATGGGACAGTGCCGGCGGTGAACGCGGCCTCTCCACAGGACCGAGTGATGATGGACATCGACGACGCGCTGGGCCAGCAGAGTTTGAAGACGACACTCATTGCTGACCAGGGCCAGGACGTCATCCTTGCGACCGCGAACCAGATGGAGAATCAGGTTGCTTTGAGCACCCCAGGCTCCGCTCCATTCATCACCGCTCAGGCACAGGTCGCCAACCTTCGCTGCCAGGCATTCATGCAGAAGATGCTAGCGGCGGAACTCCGTCAGGAGGCAGGCCGCATCGCTCATGACAATGTGCTGGTGAAGCGAAAATCCACGGCGGCTGGCGCAATCAACAGTCTTATCACCGGCACACTGAGCCGGTAAGGAGGAAACCCTATGGCAGACATGCAGAACAAGACGAACAAGTTGCGGAAGCCTTTCTTCTGGCGCCGCAGAGAGCCAATCGCCGCTGAAGCAGTGCGGCTGGCGCCAGCTATTGAGGCCGATCAATCCAAGGATCATCCATGGTGGCGGCCAACGGTGTGGAAGGCTGCTGGTCTGGCAGTGGTTGCCTTGATGCTTCTCCCTGGGCGCGCCAATGGGCAGTTTGGGATCGACATTGCAGCCATCATGGCGGCGTTGTCGAAGGTGGAGTCGTTGATGAGCACCTATGTGGCTGCACCGCTCAAGACGATCAACCAGACACAGCAGACTGTGGCCAAGTATGAGCAAGAAGTCATTTACCCAATCGCGGCAATCAATCAGGCCCGGAACTCGGTCACGCAGTTTGAAAACCAGTTCAGCCAAGTGACCAATCTGTTCAAGGGCAACGTATCGAGCGCGACGCTGCCACAGTCGCAGAATCTTGAATCAATTCTTCTTTCTCGCAACGCTGGGAGCATTTCGACGGTTTCACCTCAGTTTCAGAACGTGTATGGCGTGGTGATGGCTCAGAATTCCGCGTCTCCACAGATTCGCAATATGACCGACATGACAGACGCGCAGGCGCAGGATGCGATGAAGCGCGCCATTCAGATCGACGCACTGGCCGATGCGGAGTTGGCCGAGGCGGACAAGATGGGCCAGCAGATCTCCGCGGCTGCTCCGGGAAGCGCGCCAATTCTGGAAGCGGAGGCGGATGTCTGGGTGGTCCGGGCAAATGCATACACTCAGTCGGCGCTCGCCGAACTGATGCGCACGCGCGGCA
>Ga0224558_1004735_pt1 | contig 10406 bp, 9 predicted proteins | sample 714S32024metaG_FD_180682 | JGI IMG/M metagenome (GOLD analysis project Ga0224558, IMG submission 180682) | Peat soil microbial communities from Stordalen Mire, Sweden - 717 S3 20-24 | ecosystem: Environmental > Terrestrial > Soil > Wetlands > Peat | place: Sweden: Norrbotten County, Stordalen... | reverse complement strand
GCCTTTCTGACTGCTTACACGCGCGCCTTCAAAGACGCCGGGGCCGACGGCTTGATCATGGCCGAGCCGGCGGCTGGGCTCCTGTCGCCGCGCAGCATGGTGGCTCATTCCTCGGGCTATATCAAAAGCATCGCCGCAGCGGTGGCAGACGGACACTTCGCGCTGATTCTGCATAATTGTGCCGCCCGGCTGTTGCACCTGCCCGCGATCCTGGAGACGGGATTGACCACCTTCCACTTTGGCGCTCCCATGGACCTGCCGGCCGCGCTCGCCAAAGTGGCCCCGGACGTGGTGCTGTGCGGCAACCTCGACCCCGCCGGCGTGTTCTGCCAACCTGAGCCGGCCGAAGTAACGGCGCGCGCCACGGATCTGCTGGCCCGCACCGCCGCCCATCGCAATTACGTGCTTTCCTCCGGGTGTGACGTGCCAGCGGGCGCGCCGCTCGCCAATCTGGACGCGTTCTATGCGGCGGCAAAGGGGCGGTAGGTGTCCCAATTCCTGCCTCCGCGGCAGGCCACGCGCGCAGTTTGAGACAGTGTCATTCCGTCCCCGGACACTTACTGGGCCAGGAGCAGCCGCATCACGGCCACCGTCCCAAAGGCCAGCAGCATGACCAATAGGGTCTGTCGAATCCCAAACTTCGGCACGTGCCGGCGATTCACGGGGCACAATATGGTGGTGAGGAAGCCCCGACTGGGTCCATCAGCTTTGTAGATAACTTTCGGCACAACACAAATACGTTAGCACACCCCGCGCCAGCGTGCGGAAGGGATTCTGTGAATCGCGGACGAACCAGTGCAGTCAAACCCAGGCATCCGCTCGGTGGGAACGCCGTAGGGCCGCTACAGCCGGCACGAAAATACAAGGGAACTCCTCCGGAACACCTCCCAACCTACTGGGGTGGGGTGGAAGGGCTGGACTGCAAAGGGGCGGTGGCGGTTCATCCCCCGGCGACGATCTTCACAATCTCCAGCCGGTCGCCTGCGCGAAGCTGGCGCTGGGGGAATTCTGATGGCGCCACGGCTTCACCGTTGTGCTCGACCACCACGCTACGCGGCAGGAGCTTCTGCGCGAGCAGGAAGGCCTCGATCGAGCAGGGGAGGCTGGCGCGCACTTCCTGGGCGTTGGCGATGATGGTGCGGTTGTCCATTTGGCTTTGCGCTGGCCTTGCTCAGCCGGTGAGCGCCGCATCCCAATCCTTCCACACCGGCTCATAGCCGAGTTGGCAAATCAAGTCAGCCATTTCCCGAGGGGTGCGCTCATCGGCGATTTGGAACTGGCTGGTGGCGTGAATGGGGCGGTGGTCCGGGGTGGCCCACTCGCTGGCACCCAGCTCGACAATCCTCCCGTGCTCCGTGTGGTGAATGGTTTCTTTGCCCGCGCCGGTATAACCTCCCGGCTCAGTGTGGCTGCCGGCGCTGATGAGCGTAATGCCAAGGGGGATCAAGCCATTCCGCAGCTTGGGCGACTCCCGCGTGGAGAGGACGAGGCCGACATCAGGGAACATGAGGCGGAAGGCGCAGACCAGTTGCACGAGTTCGCGGTCGCTCAGGTGGGTGAGCGGCTGAAACTCGCCGGCGCACGGGCGTATCCGGGGCAGGGAGATGGTCAGTTGCGCCTTCCAGCAGTTGCGGATCAGCCAGGCGGCATGGGCCGCGACGCTGATGGCTTCGAGCCGCCAATCGCCCAAACCATACAGCGCGCCGATGCCCAGGCGCCGAAAGCCCGCAGCGTACGCCCGCTCGGGAGTTTCCATGCGCCACTCGAAATTCCGCTTCGGGCCGACCGTGTGCATGTCAGAATAGACAGCCCGGTCATACGTTTCCTGATAGACCACCAACCCTTCCGCGCCGGCCCGCACCAGTGGCTGATATTCCTCGCTCTCCAGGGGTCCGATTTCGAGCGAGAGGCTCGGCACCTCTTCGTGCAGGACGCTGATGCATTGGGCCATGTAACCCGTGGAGACGAACTTGGGATGTTCTCCGGAGACGAGCAGGATGTTACGGAAGCCCTGCCCCAGGAGCGCCCGCGCCTCGCGCCGCACCTCCTCGGGCGTGAGTGTCACGCGCAGGATGGGGTTGTCGCGCGAAAAGCCGCAATACTTGCAGGCATTGATGCACTCGTTCGAGAGGTAGAGCGGCGCAAAGAGACGAATGACTTTGCCGAAGCGCTGCCGCGTCATTTGCTGCGAGCGGCGCGAAAGCGGCTCCAGCAGTTCTGCGGCAGCGGGGGAAATCAGGTGCGCAAAGTCGCTCAGCGACAGCTCCGCCTTGCCCAGGCTGGCCCGGGCGGCGGACGTGGACGCCGTCAGCGAGCGCTGGACTAATGCCTCCAGCGGCAGCGCGTTAAACTCATTAACGAAACTCACAAGATGAACTTAGCAAAGGCCGGCGAGATGTCGAAGAAGGAATGAAGCGTGCAGAATCGGTGATCCGCAAAGCCGTCAGACGGGAAGCAGAGCTGGCAGAAAGTGGGGAAAAACCTGAAATCCTTCGAAGTACCATCGAAGTACCATCGAAACTCCATCGAAGCTCCGTCGTAACATCACGCCAGCACCTAACTAGCACCCCGCTAGCAACAGGCTAGCAACACGCAAACAACCGGCTTGAGGGGCGCTGACCTATCCGGGCGGTGGAGGAGGCGCGACCGGGGGAAGCCGGTCCTTGAACTGGCGGCAAGCCGCGGCGAGGTCATCCGCGTTCAAGATGGCCGACACCACGCAAATGCGCCGGGCGCCCGCGCGCACCACCTCGTCCACATTGTCCAGATTGATGCCGCCGATGGCAAACCAGGGGATGCGGATATTCGCCGCCGCCCAGCGCACATATTCGAGCGTGACGGGCTTGGCGGTGGGCTTGGTGCCGGTCGGGAATACCGGGCCGACTCCCAGATAATCCGCCCCCGCAGCAACCGCCCGCACAGCCTGTTGCGGCGCCGCCGTGCTCAGCCCGATCCCGAATGAGGCCTCGGACTTCATCGCCGTCGCAACCTGTTCTACATGCGTGCGTCCCGCGCCAAAGAAGTCCTCCTGCCCCAGGTGACAGAACTCCGCGCCGAGTTCCCGCGCCAGAGCCGGATGATCGTTAATCACCAGCCCAATATCGGCCTGGCGCGTCACCGGCAGAATCGCCTCGGCCAGGCGGCGCACCTCTTCGAGCGGCGACTGCTTGGCGCGCAGTTGGATCAGGTCCGCCCCGCCGTCGCAAAGCTGCTGTGCGACGCTTGCCGGGGCGCGCCCGCGCAGGAAAGCGGTATCAACAAAGGCGTAAAGCCGGCATTCCTGTAATGGTTTCATGGGCGCGCGAGGTCTAACTACGGCCAGGGCTCGGTCCGGGCAGGGCGGCGGACGCTGGCTTCGGTTTCGACATCAACGCGCCCAGCACAACCCCCGTCACCAGCCCGGCGAGGTGGCCTTCCCATGAGATGCCGGCCAGGGTGGGGAGGATTCCCTTAATCATTCCCCCGTAGCCCAGGATGCAGACGACCGATAAGCAAAGGGTTCCGAATGTCCGGTTGAACCAGGCCAGGGAAGCGACGTAACCAAAATAGCAGAAGATCAGCCCGCTGGCTCCGATGTGACAGGCGTTCCTCGCAAACAGCCATGTCAAGATCCCTCCCAGCAGGATGCCGCCGGCGGTAACCAGCGCGAACTCGCCTTTGCCGCGGGCGCAGACGATCCCGCCCAGAATGAGCAAGGGCAGGGTATTGGCCGCGAGATGCTGATAAGAGGCGTGCAGGAATGGGGACCAGATGATCCCGGTGAGGCTGTCCAAGCGGCGCGGTATTATGCCATGCTGGGTCAGGTTGCCGTGCCAGATGAGGTTATTGAGCACGAAGACCACCCAGCATAGGGCCGTCAGCGTGATTATGGGCATGAATCGCTTGAGCATGTGCATCGTTCCTCCGGAACCGCTGTGGAACCCTGTCGCGGTCGCTGGGTTCACTGGAATTGTCTGGGCCATCGCCGCATAATGTGAACCGCCAACGTCCGTTTGGGAATTACAAATCAGGAGCGCTTTTCCACCTAACCAACCCCGGGGTTCCGTTCCGCGCGGAGACAAAAAGCCGCTAACGCGGGTGAATTATTTCTCTTTTCCTCCCCGTGGCGATTGGGATAGAGTCCGCTCATGCCTGAAATTGTGGCTTTTGTTAATCGCGGCGCGGCCTCCATTACACCGGGGATTGTGGAAAAGGTGCTCCGGCATCTGCCCCAGTGGAAGCTGGAATTTACGCAGATTTACGAGCCGCTGTTTCCGCACCTCGTCGATCAGCTTGAATTCCTGGCCGATTCCGTCGAAGACACTGCGGAAGGCGCCTACAAAGACTTGCCCTATACGGCTTTTGCGCAGGCGGTGTTCGCGCTCATTTACGCCCACAAGAAAGTGGGCATCATCCCCGACTCCGTCCTGAACCTCGGTCGCGCTGACGACTCGAGCGTGGTGCGGGCCGTGCTGATTCAAAATGAAAAGGCCTTTGCGCTTTATGCCGCGGCGCAAAGCACCGAGTGGTCCCGTATCACCAGTCAACCGTAGGCGGAGAGGACCGGGAGGGCCGGTACTCCATCACTCCACCTTTCCGAGGCAACTCGTCTTGAGGAATTCACGAAACTCCTGACGCTTGTGGACCACGTCGTCATGCGGCAGGTCGGAGTAAAGGAAGACTAGTTTGTTCGTCTGGAGGTCAGCCGGTTTTGCATCACTCTCCTTGCCGGCGAAGCAGGCTGTGCCGCGTTGTTTGAACTGGGCCATCAATTTCTCCGTTTCGGTCTTGGTGCCGCCGTGCTCGGTGTAAAGGTCGATGAACCGACCCAGGTGCCGGTCGATCCAAGCCAGGAATTTATCCGTCCGTCCGTAGAGGGCGTCAAAGAGCCACACCTCGCGCACATGGTCGGTCAACCCGCCGCGATCCAGAATCGCCGCCATGGCCTCGAAACCGCCGCTATGGCCTGAGAGGATGATTTGGCCGATGGCAAAGTCTTTCTTCTTCAGGGCCGATTGCTGCCGCAGCGTGTCCACGACATCGGCCATGAACCGCTTGAAGCCGTCCGGGTCCTCCAGCTTTCCGCCAAACGAATCCGCCGCGTCGCGCGGTCCCTGAGGCACGACCAGAAGCGCATTGCGTCCGCTTTCGACCAACTGCTCGATAAGCTTGTAATGCCCCAGGACCCCGGCAACGTTGTTCCTCCAGCCGTGGAAGTGGACGACGAAGTCAACTTGGCCCGTCTCGCGGAACCCTTTGGGAATGAAGATCGCCACGGTACTGTCCGAGTAATGCTCCGCGGCCGGAAACACCTGGGCTTGGTTGGTGTAGCCGTTGGCACGCTTGGGGTGAGGAAACGGAGCGGCGGTTAACTGCGTGACGATCAACTCGCCCGAGCCGGCGTAGCGTTCAGAAAGGGTTTCGCCATACGCAGGCAAGGTCGCGCAGCCGAGCCAGAGCAAAAGAAGCGGTTTCATAAGTTTGCGACAGGGTGCCACGTGTCAGAATGGGACACAAGTGTCCGATGATGAGAGCAAACCGGCTGCCCGGCAGAGGAAATTTGCCATACTGACCGCTTCGGCCTAAACTGGCCGCAAGCTTGCTGCAAGCCGGGTATCCGGCTGCCGAAATGGTTCGGCAACCGGAATACCTTGACCGGAAAAACAGAGTTCGCATGGCCAGCACATTAAGTCCTAGTGAAGAAGCCCAGTTGGCGCAGACGATTGAGATGTTTGAAGTCATCACTCAATCGCAGCCGCACGACTATCAATCATTGGAGATCCTCAAGGAGGCCTACTCGAAGCTGAACCGGGAACAGGACGTCGTCAGCACGTCCAAGCGCATCGCCCAGGCCTACGTGCAGATGGGCCAGCTTTCCTCAGCCATTCTTGAATACGAAACCATCCTGCAGCGCTACCCGGACGATCCCGACGTGCAGGCCGCGTTGCAGCAAATCGAGAGCAAGGCCAACAACTTCCCGCTCGAAACCGCCCCCTCGGCGGACACCATCCTGTTGGCCAAGGCGCCCAGCGCGGCGGGCAAAGGCCAGAAAACTGGCGGCCGAACGGCCCCGGCGGATATTGAGGATGGGCGGCACTCGATGCACAAGCTTTTCGTCGAAAGCAAGATCATCACCGCCGGAGACTTTGATCTCTGCTGGACCACCCCCGATCCGGTCGCGCCGCCGGGCGGCGTTGTGGAGCCGTTCATCCAGATCCTGGCGGATAAGGGAGTCCTGCCGGTGGACAAATCGCTGAAGATGCTAAGCGACAAGTCCCGGTTCGCTTTCCTCCCGCTCAACAGTTACGATATCGACATGGACTTAACGCGGAAGTTCCCGGTGGACACTTGCCAGCGGTGGTGCGTCCTGCCGTTTGATCGCATGAGCAAGTCAATCCTGGTGGCCACCGTGAATCCGTTCAACCAGCAGGCCGCCAAGGAATTGGCCGAGGCCACCCCCAACCGGCTCCTGTGGTACCTGGTCCCGCCGGTTGACCTGATCGCCAACCTCCGCAAAGCCTTCCGTTAAACCCATGCCTCCGATCAAGACATTTGGTGAGCGCATTGCCGACGCGCTGGTCGAGGACGGCTTGCTGACGGTCAAACAGGTCGAGGACCTTCTCGAGCAGCAGAAGAAAGAAGGCACCCGCCTCCTTAAGTTGATCCTCGAAAAGGCCTACGTTACCGAATCGGACATGGCCGTTTCGATGGGCCGCGTCCTGAACACGCCGCCCATCAACCTCCCCCGCCTCAACATCCCGCTCGAGGTGGCGGAGCTGGTGCCGCGGGAAATGGCTTACAACCATAAAGTTGTCCCGGTGTCGCGGCTGGAGAACAAGCTGTTCCTGGCGATGGCCGACCCGCTCAACGTGCTGGCGATCGACGATGTGCGCCGCATCACGCGGCTGGAGGTGGCCACCCTGATCGCTTCGGAAAAAGCCATCCTCGACAAGCTCAACCATATCGATGCCTCCAAGAGTGGCAGCATGGAGGACATCATCCAGGACGCGCAGAAAAAGGGCGATGCCGATTCCGAGGCCGACAGCGTCGAGGTTTCCAAGGAAGCGGTTGAGGAAGTCAATCTCGACCAATTGGCGGCTTCCAGCGAGGAAGCGCCCGTCGTCAAACTGGCCAATCTCATCCTGGTCCAGGCGGTCAAGGACCGCGCCAGTGACGTGCATATCGAACCTTTCGAGAAGTTGCTGCGGCTGCGCTATCGCGTTGATGGCGTTTTGATGGACGCGACCCCGCCGCCCAAACAGATGCAATTGGCCCTGGTCTCACGGTTCAAGATCATGAGCAGTCTGGACATTGCGGAACGCCGCTTGCCCCAGGACGGGCGCATGCGCGTCCGCGTGGGCGGGAAAGACTACGACCTGCGCGTCTCGATTATGCCCACCATCCATGGCGAAAAGGTGGTGCTGCGCCTCCTGGACAAATCGAACCTCTCCGCCAGCATCGACAAGCTCGGCCTCGACCCGGATACCTACCAGGCATTCAAGGCCGCCGTGGATGCGCCGCACGGCTTGATTCTCGTCACTGGTCCGACCGGTTCCGGCAAGACAACGACATTGTATTCCGCCCTCAACGAGCTCAATAACCCGGTTTACAACATCGTGACGGTCGAAGACCCGGTCGAGTTTCAGGTGCCCGGCATCAACCAGGTGCCGACGAAGAAAGAAATCGGGCTCACGTTCGCCAATGCGCTCCGCTCGATTCTGCGCCAGGACCCCGACATCATCATGATCGGGGAAATCCGCGACACCGAAACGGCTGAAATCGCCATCGAAGCGGCGCTGACCGGCCACCAGGTCCTGAGCACCATGCACTGTAATGACGCCCCGGGCGCTATCGCCCGCCTCGACGACATGGGCATTGCGCCGTTCCTCATTTCTTCGTCGGTCATTCTCGCCTGCGCGCAGCGCCTGATGCGCCGCATCTGCTCACACTGCAAGGAGCCGGTCGCCTATCCCGCCAGGATGTTTCAGGATTTGGGCATCGACCCGAGCATCTTCGACGGCACTACGCTGGTTCGCGGGCGGGGCTGCGACCGGTGCAAGAACTCCGGATATGCCGGCCGCATGGCTATTATCGAAGCAATGACCATCACCGACGAAATCCGCAAGCTCATCATCGCCCGGGCCAACACTCGCGAGATGGGCAAGGTCGCCATCGGCCAGGGCATGCGGACGCTGCGCATGGTGGCGCTGGATCGTGTCCGCGAGGGCATCTCCACTTTGGAACAAGTGCTCGTGCTGACTTCCGCTCATTAACGGGACGGCCCCCGTCAGCTCTCTATGCTCGAATTTGAAGAAGCCCTGGCTCGGGTGCTGGCGGCAGTCCCGGCGCCCACGAGTGAAAACGTCTTGTTGAACGCAGCCGCGGGACGGGTGCTGGCCGAGCGAATCCGGTCGCCGCTCGACCTGCCGAGCTTCGACAATTCCGCGATGGACGGCTACGCTTTGCGTGCCGCCGACGCGGCCTCGGCCAAACCAGGCGCGCCGGTGCGCCTGCGTCTGGCGGGGAAGGTCCCCGCCGGCGAAATGTTCGCTGGCAAAGTTACCGCCGGCACCTGCGTGCGTCTGTTCACGGGCTCCCCCTTGCCGCTTGGCGCCGACGCGGTGGTGATGCAGGAAGAAACCCGAGTAGAGCCCAACGCGACGGGCGAAGTTCTGATCCAGGCCCCGGTCGAACCGGGAGAAAATATCCGCTGGCGCGCGGAGGACGTAAAGCAGGGTTCGACGCTCGCCGAAGCGGGCGAGCTGCTGACTGCCGGCCGAATCGGTCTGCTGGCCGCGGTCGGTTTGACCTGCGTGCCGGTGGGGCGGCAGCCAGTGGTGGGTTTGCTGGCCACCGGGTCGGAATTGCAAGAGCCGGGGCTGCCGCTGGCCCCCGGACGCATTTACGAGAGCAACCGCCTCACCTTGGCGGCGGTCCTTAAGCGCGCCGGAGCGGTCCCCGTGACTTTTCCTCTCGTCGCGGATGTGCTTGCGGCGACCAGGAACGCCCTGGTGGAGGCATTTGACCAATGTGATGCCGTTGTAACTTCCGGCGGCATCTCCGTTGGTGAAATGGATTTCATCAAACACGCGTTCGAGCAAATGGGCGGCGAGCTGTATTTCTGGAAGGTGGCGATCAAACCCGGCCGTCCGTTTGCGTTTGGCCGCTACCGGAGCAAGCTCTTATTCGGCTTGCCCGGCAACCCGGTTTCGGCGCTGGTCACATTTCTATTGCTCGTGCGCCCCGCACTGCTGCGCTGGCAAGGTGCGACCGACGTTTCCCTCTCCGTTCACCCCGGCGTGCTGGCGGAGTCGCTGGTTAATCAGGGCGGGCGCCGGCATTTCATGAGGGTCAGGCTGGATCTCGCCGGCAAGGTTCGTTCTGCCGGCAGTCAAGCCTCGCATATTTTGAGTTCAGTGGCGGCGGCCAACGGCTTGGTGGAGGTGCCAGCCAACACGACATTAGCCACGGGGACGGCCGTGCCCGTGTTGCACTGGGATTGAATCAGGCTAACTGCCTAAAACGCCCGCTTCGGGGCCTCAAACGTGGGCGCAACCATTTTAGGTGACTCCACCGTCGGCAAAGCTGGCGCCCGGCTTGGTTGCCCGAGCGCCTGCGCATTGACATCCGGCAGGACTGGGGAACCGAGCATGGGATGGGTGACGTCCATCTGCGCTTCCAGTCCCTTGTGTGTTGCCGGGCTGGGTAAGCCGCCCAAGCCCGCGGCCGGTGTTCCCGTGGGTCGAGCGGCATCGGCGAAGCTGAGCAACGGATTGGCCGGGTTGGCCGCAGCCGGCCGTTGCCAACTCGGGTCCAGCAACGATTGGTATTCGTCCATGTACTTCCGGTGCGCCAGCGCCTGCTCTTTCGACGGCGCGTTGCCCTCAAGACCGAAAGTGTCGGAATAGGTGCTGCGCGGGCCACTTTGACCGAACCCGTCAGCGCCAGTATCCGACTCCGACAATTGTCTGAGGCTTTCCCTGAGTCCGGCGGGCAGGTTCGAGTCGTCCTGTGAACCCTGTTGATCGCGCGGTTTTGAGGACTTCGGCGAGCCGAACAAGTCATCGCTTCCGGACTGGCTGAGGTTATCCCTGCTGGCGCGCTTGGCAGCCAGGCGTCGGTAATACGCGAGCATGGGCGGCAACTCTTTCTTCTCCTCGCCATTCGCATCGTATTGCGGCGTCTTGAGAACATCTTCCACGGTCGGCCCGGCCAGCAGGTCTTCCGGAGTCATGAAAACCCAGTTCTTGCGGCGTTCCAGCAACTCCCTCACGCGCTTGCTCTGGATGACCGATTCGGCGGGAGGACGGGGAGGGGGGGCCACAACGCCTTCCAGCGAACTCTTGGGCGAGAACATTTGCAGCGGCTTGTAGAGGTCCTCCTCTAACTGTTTCAGGCCATCCTTCCGGCTCGTCAATTGGTGCAAG
>Ga0224558_1004731_pt1 | contig 10417 bp, 6 predicted proteins | sample 714S32024metaG_FD_180682 | JGI IMG/M metagenome (GOLD analysis project Ga0224558, IMG submission 180682) | Peat soil microbial communities from Stordalen Mire, Sweden - 717 S3 20-24 | ecosystem: Environmental > Terrestrial > Soil > Wetlands > Peat | place: Sweden: Norrbotten County, Stordalen... | reverse complement strand
TTCTTCGTTAAAACGACTCTTGCGCACGACCTCCTCCTCTCTGGCCCTGAGCGGGCCATCCTACATGGAGAAGTCACATTTCCGCTGGACTAATTTCTGGGGGGCAGGTCATGCCCCGTCCAAGCTCCGCTTGGGCGGGCTCGTTGATGTTGCAATCTCTCTCGAAGTACCCCGAAAATACCTCATCTCTTTTTCATCACAAACGCGCAGTGAGCACCATCAGTCCAAGCTCCGCTTGGGCGGCCCCGTTGAGTGTCGCGACCCTTCGACGCTACCCCCAAAATCTGACCTCCGCCCTTTTCATCACAAACGCCCAGTGAGCACCATCACAGACCTCCAACCGCCCGTCGGCGACAATGGAGATCGACCTGTAGCAGGGCCGAGGTGTGCCCGTCCCCAAGACGTCCCTCGAAGCTGCCCCAGCCCCACTAGTCGGCGCTCTTTGACAACACGAAGTTGAGGCAGTCAGCTGTCAAGCCCCCCTGTCAAATCCAGCGAGGAAGCCAGACAAGCTAACTCCTTATTCGGGAAGATTTTACGAATAACTCCTTTAAACTCAAAGATTTGAAAGAAATTTCCCGCCAACTCCATGATTCTAAAGGAATGGATATCAAATTTTTTCTGACGCCGGGTAAACAAGCCGCACCCAAAGTGGGGAGCAGTCGAGCTAAGTCATTATTCTGGAATACTTTACATATAAGTCCTTATTCCTGAATACTTTGCGGAGGCTTCCACGACAAAACATTGATTCTAATAGACATAAGTGGTGGGTGGGGGGGGGTAGGGGGGTACCACCCCGCAACGCGCTAGTGCTTCCCGTGTGGCTTATCCCCTGAACTGTCGCCAGCTCCATGCTCGTCCAGGTAATCGGAAGGCTCACTTGGCAGCTCGACCAGGCCGGCCCGTTCCAGGGTGCGGAAATATTCCGGGCGGGAATGGCGGTAATGGTCGGCTGGGATTTTGCCGTTGATCCAGGCGGTATCCATGGGATAGACCATGGGATCGAAGATCACCATGTAGAAGTGCCAGATGATGATGGCGAAGGTGGCCAGGATCGCTTCATACCAATGCACTGCCGTGGCCGCGTCCGTCACCCATTTCGGATAATGGCGCAGGGCAAAATTGTTGAACCAGAGCAGGAAACCGGAGACGGCCATGACGACGCTCCCCCACATGAAGGCCAGGTATTCCATCTTCTCCGCATAGTTGAATTTCTCGAACTTCGGCTCCTGTTTGGTGAGGCCGAGGTTGTAGCGGAGGACCTGCACCATGTCGGTGGCGTCCCTGATGGTCGGGATCATGGCCCACAGGAAAGCGCGATCGCGCTTGTTCCGCGCCAGATGCACGAAGTGGTAGGCGATGGCCAGGAGCATGACGATGGCCGCGGTGCGATGCAGGCCGCCGCGCCAACCGGCAGCGGACTCCCAGAGCAGCAGCGGCTTGGACCACCAAAACTCGGGATACTTCAAGGCAAAGCCCGTGAACGCGAGCGTCGGGAAACTCACCATGATGCCCCAGTGCGCGATGCGGAACCACAGGTTCATGCGCAGCACCGTCTCGCCGGATTCGCGGCGCGGGCGGCGGCGAATGAGCTTGGCCAGAAAGTCGAGCAGGTTGTGCAGCAGCATGAAGCCGAGCGTCACAGGGATCAGCACCCAGTACGTCCAGCGAATGTACTCGACCACCGGGTTGTTCGGGCCGGCGCCGGTCTGCACATGGATGGGACCGACGGTGAACTTGGCTTCGGCCACGCCTTGGTGGCATTGCCCGCAGGTTTTGCGGAGGTTGGCGGCATTGACGGTCGAGCGCGGATCGCTGGAACGGAGAATGGAGTGCACGCCATGGCATGAAGCGCAATTCGCCGCGGTCACTTTCCCTTCCTGGAGGGCGAGCCCGTGATAGCTGGCAGCGTAAGATGACAGGCGATCCACCGGCAATTCATAGCGCAGCGCCAGGCGGGGATCGCCATGGCAACGGCCGCAGGTCTGCGAGGAGACATTCTCGGCGTTCAAGGGCGAGTTCGGATTTTTCGGGTCCGTGATCAGGTGCTCGCCGTGGCAGTCTATGCAAACGGGCGCATCGCGCACGCCGTTCTTGACCGCTTCGCCGTGGACACTCTCGTTGAACTCGCGGGCGATTTCCTTGTGGCATTGGCCGCAGGTATCCGGCACTTTCCAGTGATTGACCTTGGAGCGGGCATCGGTGGCGGGATAGATGTCATGACTGCCATGGCAACTGGAACACGTTGCCGCATTCTTGCCGAGCGCGACTGCGCGGCCGTGAACGCTTTGCTTGTAGGAATCCGCCGGATGCGCCACCGGAATTTTATGCCGCGACAGGAACCCGGCGTCGCTGTGGCACTTTGCGCAAGTATCCGCCAGATTCTTGCGGGCCACGGTCGAGTCCGCTTCGCTGGAGGCTTTCACTGCGTGGATGGGACCGTGACAGGAGACGCATTTGGGCGCGTCCTGGTCGCCGTGTTTCGCGGCCTGGCCGTGAATGCTTGAGGAGAGGGCCTTCACTTCGTCCGCGTGACACTCCGTGCACTTTCCGGGAATCAGTTTCTCCGCGGTGGTGAGCTCGTGCACGCTGCCGTGACACGTTGCGCACGCTGATTCGCCGAGCGTGGAGTGGGCGCTGGCTGGGAACGCTTTGGCCTCGTCGGCATGGCAGGTGGCGCATTGCACTTTGGCGATTTTTGCGGGATGCGGAAACTCTTTGATGGCAGTGTGGCAGTCCTTGCAGCTGAGAACCGCGTGGGCACTGGCGGCATGCTTGGCCGGGTCGATCGAAATGCTTTTGCCGGCGGCGGACTTCATTCCCGCTTCGCCATGGCACGCCAGACATTCCTGGTCTCCGGCGGCCGCAGCCGCAGCCACGGCGGAAGTCAGAAGCAAAGCCAGGTAAATCAAAGCAACCCGAGTGGCGCGCATTTCCAGACCCTTCTCCTTAATTCAAGTGCAAAAACTCAAGCGCAAAAAAGTCGACCGCAAATCGGTTCTAGCGGTACGCGAACAACATCGCATAGATGATCCACAACACAATGAAGAATCCGACCGTCAGCGCTGCCCAGGCGAAGGCTCGAATCGTGCGGGTGACGATTGGTTGATACGCCTCCTCCATGTGTTCTTCCAGTCGCCCGCTGGCGACCAGGGCTTCATACTCTCTGGGCTTGTCCCTTTCCAATTCTTCAAGCGGCATGCGGCCGGTGAATACCGTGATGTCCATGGGAAACTTTTCGGGGCGCAGGTGGGTATTGAAGAAATGGACGGTAAAGATGAAGCCCGTGGCCAGCAGCGCCTCGTCGCTGTGAATGATGGTGGCGACGTTCAGGAACGCCCCCGGTATAAACCGCGTGAAGAACACCGGGAACCAGAGCGTGAGGCCGGTAGAACCGATCACCGCGATTCCCCAAAACACCGCGAAATAGTCGAATTTTTCCCAGTACGTCCAGCGGCCATAGGCCGGCCGCTTGCCCAGGCCCACAAACCACTTCAGCGTTCCCACCAGCTCCGTCAGGTCCCTGCGGTTCGGCATCATGCTGCCCGGTCCGAACAGCAGCGCGAGCCACGAACCGTGCTCGCTTTTCTTCTGCCGGTACAGGTCCACCAGATGGGCAACGAAAACTCCGAACATCACGAGGGCGGCACTGCGGTGAATGTTGCCCGCGCTTTCGAATCCTCCGAGCAGATGAGAAAGCACCGCTGCCCAACTTGTGTAGGAGAACTTCAGGGTCAACCCCGTCAGCGCCAGGCACATGAAGCTCACGATCATGCAGATGTGCAGGATGCGCTGCAACCGGCTGAAGCGGACGAACTGGCGCTCCGGAACTTCGCCCTTAGGCATCGGGGTGCTCCTTGGTGCTTTCCTTGGCGGCCCGAGTTTCAGGCGTGGCCGCGAGTTTCGCTTCGGCGGCGCGCAACTCCTGGCGCATCTGGAAAGCTCGGGGCAGCCAGAGCAAGGTATGAGCGCCACCGACCACGAAGGTCACCAGGAGCAGCGTGGTCATGCCCCAGAAGGTGTAGAAGAGGAACGGGTACTTTTTCGGGTCGTGGTGGGTGGCGTGCGTCAGGTATCCGGCGAAGCGCCGGGTCGCGCCCGCATGGCACTTGCCGCAGGTAGCCGCCACGTTCGCCCGGCTGAGGTGCGAGCGTGGATCCGTCACCTTAAGCACGTCGTGAGCTCCATGGCAGTCATAGCACTTGGCCGCCTTCGTGTACCCCAGCTTCGAGACCTTCCCGTGATAGGTATCAAAATAGGTCTTGGCGATCTCCTCGTGGCAGCGTCCGCAGGTGCCCATCACGTTCAGGCGGAAGCTGTTCTCATCCGTACGATGAATGGCATGAGCGGTGTGGCAATCGTTGCAAACCGGGAGTGGCTTGCTGTATCCGCTTACTCGCTTGGCATGGATGCTGTTCTCAAACTGCTCCTCGATGCCGTGATGGCACTGGCCACACGTGTCCGGCACGTTGTTTGCGTTCACGCTCGATGCCGGATCGCTTCGGGGAAGGATGTGGTGAGCGGTGTGGCAACTGGTGCAGGTTGCCGTCACCGTCAGGCCGTTCTTTAGCAGAGTTCCGTGAATGCTCTCCGTGTAGTTGGTGATGATTTCGTGCTGGGTCCCGGTGTAGCGCACGGCAGCCCTCTGACCCTCGCGGTGACAGCGCGCGCAAAGCGCGGGAACGTTGGTGGCGAAGGTCGCCGACTGCGGGTCTTGTTTGCCAAGGATGGCATGGGTGCCATGGCATTCCTTGCAGATCGGGGCATTCGGATCGTTCTTGGCAACCTGCTGTCCGTGGATGCTGGCAGCGTACAGCTTGCCAATCTCATCGTGGCAAGCGGTGCAGTCCACCGCGTGGGTGATGGTCTCACAAGCGCGCACGCGGGAGGCGTTTACTTCCGAGTGGCACTGGCTGCAAGCAACTTTGTTGTGGCGCGAATGGCTCACCTCGCCAACGCTGACGTACATGGATTTCCCGTCGCGCGCGCGACGCAGTTTCTCGTCGGCGTGGCAACGCATGCAGTCCGCGTTGGCCATACCCAGTTCATAGAAGACGTTCCGGATCCTATGGGGCTGATGGCAGTCCGGGCAGGAGGGCAGGACGTTGGCCTGTTTTTCCCAAAGCTCTCCACGAATGGTCTTGCGGTGGACCGCTTCGATCTGGGTGTGGCATTTCGTGCAGGTGGCGGCAATGTTCCGGCGATTGATGGAGGAGGCGGGGTCGGTGTGCGGCAAGATCAAGTGCGGGGTGTGGCACGTGGCGCAGGTCGGGGCCACCGCCAGTCCCTTTTTCAGCAACGCCTCGCCGTGGATGCTCTCGGAGTAGTTCTCGAGAATATTGTTTTGGCCAATGTCGCGATTGCGCGAAACAGCAGTTCCTTCGCGATGGCACTGGCCGCAAATGAAGGGCACTTTCATTGGCGCCACCGCCGACCGCGGGTCCTTCACCGGATAGATGTCGTGGTTCCCGTGACAATTCACACAGCGGGGCGCCAGTGGATCGCCGCGCGCAACCGCCTTCCCGTGGAGCGAGCGGGCATGTTGCTCCTGCTCGGTGGCGTGGCACGTGCCACACTTTACCGGCGCCGGTTTTTCGTGCGGTAATTCTTTTCCTTCCAGGTCGGCGTGGCAGCCCGTGCACCCGAGGCTGCCATGTACAGAGGTCGCAAATTTCTTTCCGTCCACGTAGAGCGAAAGCGTTTTGCCGGCTCGCGTGGTGCTCATGCTCTTCTCGCCGTGGCAGGCGAGGCATTCCGCTCCGGGCTGGTCGGCGGCGCGTGCGGGGCGTTGCGCAAACAGCAGGGAGAAAACCGTGGCGACGAGGGTCGCAACGACAATTCTCAGAGCAGCACGGCACTTCTTTCGGACATTTTTTGTTTCAGCCATATTTGTTTCAGCCATGTCAAACTTTCGGGCTGTTTTATAAATGCCTTGCAACTCGGGAGGCACGTCCCTCGGGGGGCGCGTGCGCGAGAACTGGGTCGTCCCTCCGGGACTTAGGTCTTCTTCCCACTTTTCCCAGCGCTGAAGCGCGGGGCTAAGTTAGTTCGCCCCTGCGGGGCTGTATTCTCCAACCTCTGAAGCCGTGCCCTACCCGGAACCGATTCATGAAACCAACTTCCGGCAATGCTTACTTCATTCCCAGGTCGGTCAGAACCTTGGGATTTTCTTCCCCCGATGCCAGAACGTCATGGCACGCGGAACAATCGTTGGTGATGGTCTGGCCATCGGCACTGGTATGACTGCCGTCGTGGCAGCGGAAGCAGCCCGGCGAATCATTGTGCCCAATATTATTGGGGTGAGTGCCCCAGGTCAGGCGCATGTCTGGGAAGACGTTGCGCAGGTAGATATTCGCCACCTCCTGGCCCGATTGCTCCACCAGTGTGCGCCGCGTCGCGTAAATCTGCGGGTAATTGGTCCGATAGAAATTGTTGAGTGCGGCAATGATGCTCTGCTGTGCCACAGCGCGGGTGGGGTAATCCACCTTGAGAACTTCGACCGCCTTTTTCCTGATGTAGGGGAGATCCGGGCTGATGCGCCCGTTCGACATCTGCTTGTCGACTGCGTTTTCGGGCAAGTCGAAGGCATGCGTGGGCCGGTTGTGGCAATCCACGCAATCCATGACGCGATGTTCTCCCTTGTCTAATTGTTCTTTGGTGGGCTTGGCATCGCTGGAAATGAATTCGGTGGTCTTCCCCGTATCGTCGGTGTAATACACGGCCGGGATAACTTGCCGCTCGATGTCGGTCGAAATGTAGCGGATGCGCGCGTTGTCGGCGAGGTGGCGCCCATGGATGCCGACCGAACCCTGCCAAGTGCCCCCGCCCACCTTGAGCAGCAAGACGTCCTTCTGGGGTGTGTTTTTTTCGTCGTCCTTGTAGCTGGTATTCACCAGGAACTTGCCGCCGGTAAAGCGTTGCGGCCAGTGACATTGCTCACAGGTCTCGCGCGCCGGACGGAGGTGCTCTACCGGCGAAGGAATGGGGCGCGAATAAGTGTGGAACGTGACCGCGAAGACCTGGCGCAGACCGGAAAGCTTGGAGCGCACAAACCACGACGCGCCCGGCCCGATGTGGCAGGCGACACAGTCCACCCGCGAGTGGGGAGAATTCTGATAGGCCGTAAACTCGGGATCCATCACGGTGTGACAAGTCTGCCCGCAGAACTCGGTCGAATCCATGTACTGCACGCCGCGGTACGATGCAGTCCCAACAATGAGCAGATTGAGCACGGTCGCCGCTGCCACGTACTCCATGGTGCGCCGCACCACGGGCAGCCCCAGGTCGATGGCGGGGAAAATCTCTGGCAGTTTCCCGCTCGCGAGCAGACTTCGCCGCCGGAGCCAGATGCCAAGTGGAATCAGCAGTAAGCTGAGTACAAAAATGCCCGGGAGGATGAGGAAGACCAGAAGGCCAATATAAGGATGCGGGGGCCCCGGCAAGAAGACGTCATAGAACCAGAAGGCGATGGTGGTGAGCGCCGTGCTCGTCGTAACCACGGCGCCCGTCAGCGTTATGGGATTCTGCCCCAGATAATAGATTGGCTGCGCCCAGTCCCGGATGCGTTCTCGCAGAGTCATTTGAAACCGCTAGTTTCCTTTCTTATATGCGCCGCCGTGCAGGCGCACTCCAAGCTTCGCCGCGGGATAATCCGCCGCGCTGGACAATCAGCCAGACCTTGATGGCAGGGGCCGGCGTTATTTTTTCAACGTACGGATGTAAGCCACCAACCCAGTAACCTCTTCCGGCTTCAGAGACTTATACGGGGGCATCTTGGGGGGCTTACCGTTCGTGATGACCGCCGCGAGATCCGCGTCCGATAGTTTTTGCACGGCGGCACCGGAGAGATCGTGGCCGGCCGCTTTCGCTCCGTCAGGGCCATGACACATGGCGCATTTTGATTTGTAAAGTGCCGCGCCGTCTTGCGCATGCGCCGATAGGGGGAGGGCGAGGACAACAACCAATGCTACTGCGACGGTAAACACTGCGACGTCAATTCTCTTCATATTTAAGCTCCGTTCGAATTTAGTTAGCTCAACACCGAAAGAGAATACAACTACAGCCCCACATCTACAAACTCTCAATATTGAACTTTTTGAGGGCGGGGGTTCTGTGATCCAGATCACACGTGCTTGTAATCCTGTTGCTGTTGCTTGATTCGCCCTCAGGGGTAGCGAAATTAACCCCGTTTAAAGCGTCTCAGTGGCCGCTCCCTCAAAATGCGCTTCGATTTCTTCCAGCGTCTTCCCCTTCGTTTCCGGCAGGAAGACCACGGCGGTGACGAAGTAGACGACCGTGCAGGCGGCAAAGCCAAAAAACATGGCCGCGTAGCCATGCTTGCCGACGGTCGGGAGGAAAATGGCGGCAATGGTGGTTGAAACTGCCTGGTTGATCAACAGGGCAATGCTCATGCCGTTGGAGCGGATCCGGGTCGGCATCAGTTCGGAAAGCGCCAACCACACGCACACTCCCGGACCGATCGCGAAAAACGCCATGAAAACAAAGAGGCTGATCGCCACCAGCCAGCCATTGTGAGTGCTCGCCACAGGGGTAATCAGTGCATTGTCAATTCTTAGCGGCGCCCGGCGCGACGCATCGAGATTGCTGAACGGATTCGAGAAGAACGCGACTACTGGATTGGCGGGCACGCAGCTTGCGCGTGTGATCTCAATGGGCTTGGCTGACTTGTCACTGGAACGTGCAACCTTGGTCGCGGCGCGGAAATCTCCATACGAATAGATGACGACCAGGGATGTGGGTCGGTTGCGGATCGCCTTGCCAGCGTCTCCGCTCGCCGCGAGGAGCGCATCCGCAACCTTCTCGTCGTAAAGCAACGTGACCTTCTGGCCGGCGTCAACCATGGACTGAACCGCATCGCGGGAATCCACGCGCAGCTTTTCCGTCCGTCTGAACAGCAGGCCGGTGCAGAGGAGCGACACGATGATGCCCGCGCTGCCCACCGACAACAGGAACTTCCGACCCTTGCGGTCCACCAGCAGCACGCCGCCGATGGTCATCAGGAAATTCACCATCGTGAAAAGAACGTAGCCCCAGTGCGCCTGGAGATCGGAGAGACCGCTCTGAATCAAGATCGTCGTGTTGAAGCCAATGATGGAGTTGATGCCGGTGGCTTGGTTGCAGGCGAGAATGACACAGGCCAAGACAAACGGAATTATGTACTTGCGGCGCAAAAGCGACTCCTTGACCTGAGCCCCGGTGGAGGTTTTCGCTTTTTCAGCAGCGGCGAGCTGCTCCATTTCGGCGAGCTCCGCATCCGCTTGCGGGTTGGTGCGCGAGCGCAGAAGGGCAGTGTAAGCGGCATCCCGTTTTCGCCGCAGAAACAGCCAGCGCGGGGACTCCGACACCATGAGGCTGCCGATGACGAACAAAATGCCGGGTGGCAACGAAACCCAGAAGATGCTCCGCCAGGCTGTATCTTTAAACGCGAAGAGCCGAGTGGGATCGCCCAGCTTGGCCACCTCTTCGACGCGAACACTCAAGAGCATTCCGACAAGAGCCGCCGCAAAGATACCCAGAGTCAGTAACCATTGGAAGATGGCGGTCCCCTTGCCACGATTCGTCGCCGACAGGCACTCCGCCAGATACAGCGGAACCACGACACCGATCAAACCGCCGCTCATGCCCTGCAACAGGCGGCCAAGCACCAGCGACCCATAGCCGTGCGAGAGCGCGATGATGGGAATGCTGAAGACAAAAAGCAGTCCGCTAAGGATCATCAGCGGCTTGCGTCCGATCCAATCGGCCAGCGCGCCCGCAAACAGAGTTGAGATCACGCTGCCGAGGAGCACGGCGGCGACGACGATGGAAAGCTGCCCCGCATTCAACCCGGAGGTGGCCTCCAAATAAGGCAACGCCCCCCCAATGATGCCGACATCCACGCCGTACAGCAATCCGCCCAGTCCGGCTACCAGCAGGAGGAAACGGTTGTAGCCATCTTTTTCGTCGCGCGGCACAGTGGCAGCCCTTTCGCCTTTGGTAGCAGAGGTCAGGAATTCATTTTCTTCGAGATAGTATTACAACTCGCGGAACTCTCTATGGGTATGGCTCCTGCGATTCGAGTTCCGGGTGCCGGACCGGAGCCTTGCTATGGGTTGCCCAGTTCACGGGGCGCCATCTTCATCGCGGGTATCCGTCAGGATGCTTGCGATGCCACTGCCAGGCGCTTTCAACGATGGACTTCAAATCCGGAAACCTCGGCTGCCAGCCCAGGTCGCGCCGAATTTTCTTCGAGCTCGCAATTAACACCGCTGGATCACCGGCGCGGCGCGGCGATTCGATGACGGGAACCGGATGTCCGGTGACGCTCCGCGCCACTTCGACCACCTCGCGCACGCTGAACCCCTGTCCGTTGCCCAGGTTGTAGATCAACGGACTGGAATTCTCGAGCGCTTGCAGC
>Ga0224558_1004728_pt1 | contig 10423 bp, 8 predicted proteins | sample 714S32024metaG_FD_180682 | JGI IMG/M metagenome (GOLD analysis project Ga0224558, IMG submission 180682) | Peat soil microbial communities from Stordalen Mire, Sweden - 717 S3 20-24 | ecosystem: Environmental > Terrestrial > Soil > Wetlands > Peat | place: Sweden: Norrbotten County, Stordalen... | reverse complement strand
GCGCTCGTAATGATTGTTTTCGGGGCTGGTTACTCCTTTTTTGCGCTCGCCCAGGAGCTGACCTCCAACGGCAAAATTTTCTGGGTCCATAGTCCCCAGTTCCAAAGCTCGATCTACGGAAGCTACGTCAACCACGACCACTATGCCGGCCTGATGGAGATGCTGGTACCGATTCCCTTTGTGCTCAGCATGGGTCACCTGCTGAAGGGCGGAAAGCGAGTCCTGGTCGGCTTTTGCGCCGTATTGATGGCCGGCACGATTTTCCTTTCCGGCTCGCGTGGAGGAATGCTTGCTTTCTTTCTCGAAATGGTGCTGTTCGCAGCACTGACTTTCCGGAAGAGGCAAAGCCCCCGCATAGCGCTGGGATCAATGGCACTGTGCGTCTTTATCCTGGCTCTGCTGATTTTCGTAGGTAAGGGGGAGGTGCTGGGACGTCTCGGAGATCTGAGCCCAGGCATCCGTCTGGATATGACCAAAGACAGCCTAAGAATGTTCTCCAGACGTCCGGTGTTCGGGTGGGGCTTGGGAACCTTCCCAACGGTCTATCCGAGTTACCGCAGCTTCTATACGAACCTGTTCATAAATGAAGCGCATAACGACTATGCGCAGCTGCTGGTGGAGACCGGCTTGCTCGGCTTCGGGCTGATGCTGTGGTTTCTCGTGCGCCTGTACCGATACGGATTACCGACCTCTCGCCGCTGGGAATTCCACTGGGATGGGGCGGTCTCCCTCGCCGCTTTGCTGGGGTGTACGGGAATTCTGCTCCATAGCTTCGTGGATTTCAATTTGCAGGTCCCGGCGAATGCTGCGCTGTTTTACGTGCTTTGCGGGTTGGCTGCTTCCAGGCCTTTGGCTGAGTCATCCAAGCCGGGGCGGTCTCGAGCCATCGGGAATGAAGGTACTGGAAGCGGTCGCACTCGGTCTGACAATGGCGAATCGTTGGCGCGCCGACATAATTGAATCCGGCATCAACGTATTTGGAAGGACTGGAGTGAAGCTGGGCCGGATTCGATAGTTCAACGGACGCGTGGTTGGAAAGTGCGCGACGGAAAAAACAGGGCCGTGCTAAACTAGGCGCAAACTTGCGTCGCAACGAACAAACGACTTCAGGAGGAGAAAATGTCTCTGAAACACCTCATCATCGGGGCTGTGGTAGCAGTTTGTACCTTCGTGGCACAGGGCGCGGCGCAAGAGAACGAATTGTCGGGGATCATTGGGCGTACCTTCACCAGCGATCAGAGCATCCTAGGTGCCCCCGCTTATGATCCGGACCTGCGCTTCAGCAACGGATTGAGCTTCGAAATAAATTATGCCCGGCGCCTCATGGGTTTGGGTAGAGGCTTCTTCTCCCTCACCGTGGAAGTCCCGTTCGTAGTGAACCCCGACCAGGATTTGCACGCCGCGCTACCGAACAGAATACCGGAAAAGTACGCATCCTTTTTCGTGACTCCCGCGTTACGGTTGAACGCCTTTCCCGATCATGCAATTTCTCCTTGGGTCAGTTTTGGTAGCGGGTTCGGCCATTTCGCAGCGAGCTCTACTTTGCTCTTCGGAGGCAATAACCCGGGCACAACAGGGACGAACACCGGCGTAATCCAAGCAGGCCTCGGACTCGATGTGAAGATCTTTCATAGATTCAGCCTGCGCGGTGAAGGTCGAGACTTCTGGTCGGGTGTGCCGCAACTCAATGTGAACACGGGCAAGAGCCGCCAACACAATATTTTCGCCGGCCTCGGCATTGTCTTCCACTTCTGAGCGGAAGCGTATGCCGGGATTTCCGGCTGACCGCATGGTTTCCGCCAAAACAGGATCCTTCCGACAAGCGTAACCTTCCGGCCTCTATCCAAAACGGGGAGACCGCTGGCATGATTGCTGCCAGCCTGGTTCCCTGGAGGGCGTGGCATGAATCTGCAACGGCTAACGTATACACTGTGTGTTCTCACAGTTAGCTTGATTCTTCCGGGTTGCGGGTCGAAGCCCGGAACCGAAGGCGGTAGCGCATCCGCGCCCACCATTGCCACCCAGCCCGCGAACCAGACGGTGACGGCCGGCCAGACGGCAACTTTCTCTGTGGCGGCCGCAGGAACCGCACCTTTGACCTACCAGTGGCAGAAGGGCACGACCGCAATCACCGGGGCGACGTCGCCAAGCTATACGACACCCGCAACAACAACGTCTGACAACGGAACCCAATTCAGCGTGGTGGTGAGCAACTCGCTGGGAAAAACAACCAGCAATGCGGCTACGCTGACCGTCAACCCTGCGGCAACCGCCACCACCGATGTCCTGACCTACCACAACGACATTGCGCGCACTGGCCAAAACCTGACGGAAACCACGCTCACGACCAGCAACGTGAATTCGGCGAAGTTCGGCAAGCTTGGCTTCTATTCGGTGGACGGCCTGGTTGACGCCGAGCCGCTCTATGCCTCGAGCGTTTCAGTTCCAAGTAACGGCACACACAATCTGCTGATCGTTCCCACCGAGCACGGCTCGGTCTATGCTTTCGACGCCGATTCCGGAACGACGATCTGGCAGATCACGACGTTGAAGACTGGCGAAACTGCGTCCGACAATCGAAGCTGCGGGCAAGTCACTCCTGAAATCGGCGTGACCTCGACGCCGGTGATCGATCGCACTCAGGGTCCGAACGGCGCGATTTATGTGGTGGCCATGTCGAAAGACGGGTCGGGCAACTACCACCAGCGCCTGCACGCGCTGGATCTCGCGTTGGGAACGGAATTGTTCAGTGGCCCGGTCGATATTCAGGCGACCTATCCCGGTACCGGCGACAACAGCAACGGCACCAGCGTGGTCTTCGATCCCAAACAGTACAAGGAACGCGCTGCGCTGCTGTTGCTGAATGGCGTCATCTATACGAGCTGGGCTTCGCACTGTGACGATCGGCCCTATACGGGCTGGATCATGGGTTACAGCGAAACCACGCTGGCACAGACGAGCGTGCTGAACATCACGCCCAACGGCAGCGACGGCGCCATCTGGATGGCAGGAGCCGGGCTCGCTGCCGACAGTTCGGGCAACATTTATTTTCTCGATGCCAATGGAGACTTTGACACCACTGTGAACGCGCAGGGTTTTCCCAGCGACGGCGACTACGGCAACGCCTTCATGAAGCTTTCCACCGCCGGCAATCAATTGGCCGTGGCCGACTATTTCGAGATGGACAACGAGGCATCGGAGAACAGCAGCGACACCGACCTCGGCTCCGGTGGCACGATTGTGCTGCCCGACCTCAGTGATGGCGCGGGGCATACCCTGCATCTGGCCGTCGGCGCCGGCAAAGACAGCAACCTGTACGTGGTGAATCGCGACTCCATGGGCAAGTTCAGCTCCAACAACAGCAGCATTTATCAGGAGCTGGCGGGAGCGTTGTCCGGAGGGGTTTATGCGATGCCCGCGTATTTCAACAACACGGTTTACTACGGATCGGTGGGCAGCCCCATCCAGGCGTTCACCATCATCAACGCGAAACTGTCGACCAGCGCAACCGCGCAAACCAGGAACAGCTTTGGCTACCCCGGGACGACGCCCAGCGTCTCGGCAAATGGCAGCAGCAATGGAATCGTCTGGGCTGTGGAGAATACGAACCCCGCAGTGCTGCACGCTTATAACGCCAGCACGCTCAACGAGCTCTACAACAGCAACCAGGCCAGCAGCGGCCGCGATCAGTTCGGCCCCGGCAACAAGTTCATCACCCCAATGATCGTGAACGGCAAGGTCTTCGTGGGAACGCCGAATGGCGTGGCAGTGTTCGGGCTGTTGCCTTGATGGACATGCAGGACGGCCCATGTCTCCTCACTCCTACACGTCTTGATCTCTTGATCATGACTCCTGCGATCTTCACGAGGCTTCGCGAATGGGCGATCAAAGGCGAGCGTTTCTAACTCTACCTGGCTGGAGGGCTTCGGGTGGATCGACCCAAATGGAGGCTATCTACAAACGGGCTTCGAGGAGTTGGCCGGATTAGTACCGTGAAGCCGGCTTCAGAGAAGTAAACGGATTACTCCCGATCAACTGACAGGCATCCTTGGCAGCGTTTCCTACTGCCCTCGTGGCATTGGTGCTGAGTATGTAGCTTTTACTTCGCTGGACTCACCGGTGGCGAGTTCTGGACTAACACATATGCTGCCCCACCGACGATAGCGCCCCCGGCAATGGCAATCGCCACGGGAGAGCTAAGGGCCCCGCCCCCCCCGCCAGGAACGGCTCCAGCTCCTCTTTTCTTTTTCTTTTTCTTATTTTCGTCCTGCGGCTGCGACTCGTCTCGAGTGGTCTGCTGACCTTGTGCCAGCGTGCTGGTCCCGGTGTCATCGCTGATGGTCAGGTCGCCCGTTCGCGCCGCGATCAGGACCCTACCATCCACGTCTCTGACATCGAATTCGGTCCAAACACCAGTGGCCGGCGACACGGTAACGTCGCCAGCGCGAGTCGCCAGCAATTTCGAGGTCGATATGGTTACGCCTCCGTGCTCCAACTCGACAGCGTTGCCTTGATACTTAACCAGCGAATCGTTCAGAACCAAGACGATGGAGCCTGCAGCGTTGATGTTGGCAGCCGAGTCTGCGGTGGTCTGTACCAAGTCGCCCGAAAAAATAGCCGACGACCTTGCGATGCTGTCGCCATTGAGCAATGCGGTTCCATGGCTGTAGAGCATGGCAGCAGGCTGGTCCGCTGCAAACATGGCAGCCGGAAAAATCACGACCATCATGCAGCTCAGGATCTTCAAGTATAGAGCCCTGATCATGGCGACACTTCCATCCTTCGGAGATTACCCTGAGTGATGGTAATCCGAAAGGGCCTTTTCCGTCAATCGCTAGTCTTTTCGAGTGGTGTCTCAGTTTCGATCTAGCCGCTAGTCTGCCAACCATTCCTGAAATCGTAACAAGATTAATTCTCTTGATTGCTATCGGGGCAAACCACAAGAGAATTTGAAAATGGACCACGAGTTTACCGCCAGGGACGTTGTTCGATTGAAAACCGGCGGCCCTGACATGATTATCGAAAGCATTGGCCCGCAAAGGCATGGTTTCACGAATGGTGCGTGGTGCATATGGGAGGTCGGAGACCAGAAGAAAAGGGATTTCTTCGAGTTCGTGGCGCTCTGTCATGCCGAAACTAAACCGATGGATAAATAAGCGGCAATTCTATCCTGCCAGAAGCTCGATTTCCTCAAGACTCCGTTTTGCCGGGGATTCAGCCGGAACTGCTGAACCACACCCACGCCTGATTTCGACAGTTATCGGCAAACAGCAAGCGACGAGGCCGGAATCCCCCCCGCTATTGCAGCTTCGCGTACTCCGCTTTGGCTTCCTTCTCGATGGGAACATCCGGGTCAGCGTCTTTCCAGAGATTAAGGAACTCTTGATAGGCTGCTCTTGCCTTCGCGTTATCGCCGGCAATGACATACGCACGGCCGAGTTGCAACCTGGCGAGTGAACCCAGAATAAAATTCTGCACCACACCGGGATGATCAAGAAATTTCTGAAACTCATTGACCGCTGCCGGGCCGTTCTTTTGCGCCAAGTAAGCGAGCCCTCGAACGTATGCCGGATACATGGGGCTATTGCTGTTAAAGGGCGGGGTGTTACCCAACTCGTAAGGAACCGCCGGCTCGAGTGCCACGACCGCCTCGTCCAGCGCCTGCCGCGCGATGTCCATGGAGGCCTCAACGACCGGGAACCAGTACACCTTCAGATAGGTATTGCCGGGTTCCGATTTCTCTAGAGCTTCAAGAATCTTCTTGGACTGCTCCACTTCCCCGATGCGGGCCAGCGCCACCGCACTGAGGACTTTCACATCGCGGCCAGGGGCAAGAGCCATTGCACGGTTCACGTCTTCCCGAGCTGCAGCGGCATTACCCAACTCAACCTCGCGCAGTGCCTGCATCGTGATCCATAAGGCGCCAGTTTCCTTTGCGTCTGACCGGATGGCGGAATCGGCGGCTCGCCTTGCTAGGTCCCGTGCTTTTTTCACCCGTCCGTAACAGGCGTCAGTGTCAGCGTGGATATCCAGCATCTGGTCTTCCTCGCCGGGACGACCTGCCGCCCAGGCCAGCTGCTGTTCCATTTCGACATCATTTCTTGCCAAGAACGCCAACGAGTATTGGGCGGTTCGAACACCAAGCCCGTCGAAGCCCTTTTGTTGTGCTTCCTGGCACCACACACTATCCCCCCATCGTTTTGACAGTATTTTCTTGCGCCTGCAAGATCGCGCGCTCCGTTGCACAGTGGCCCAGACTAAAGTAGCAACGATGGAGAGTAGAAGAACAGAGATCAAGTGGGGCTTTCACTTTTCTTTCGAAAGGGGGGGAAATGGTAAGAGAACACATTATGGAAGAGATCATCGGTCGTCTTGAGATGCCGCGCCACCATGATTCCGAACCAGCGGCGCTGGCGGGACTCGTGGAAAAACGAGCATACGGGCGCTCACTGCCGAAGCCGAGCCCTACCACATCGGGAAAAAACCCATCCTAACGTCGCAAAAGGCGCGAGGTTAGGATGGGCACCCGCTGACGAAATTGCCACTTGTCCAAACACCTACGGGGCGACGGCGTTGAGGAATGTCAAGCCGTAGGGCGTGCCGAAACCGGTTGCGTTGTCCCAACCTTTTCTAACCGTGAGGGAGCTGTCAATCCCGAATCCGAAATCTATGAAGTCCCCGGGATCTTCCTCCCAAATGGCGCTGGTGAAACCCTTGTTGCCGAACAGCGTAGCGCCGAAGAGTTCCGAAGCCGTGTACGCAGTGGTTCCTGAGGAGTCCGTAATGCTTCCCTTCGTGTTGTTCGGGGAGGCGTCGCTAGTGGGCAGCACATCCTGAACAGAGCCATAGGGCAGCCCGGCAATCAAAGGTGCAGCCTGACCGAGCGGAGCACCTGCCTTCTCGTTCGCCAGGGCCCAGAAGGCGGAGAAGATCGGGCAGGCGAGGCTCGTACCTCCCCAGCCATACTGGATTTCCTGTGTTGTACCTACGGTGACGACGATGGGAACGCCGGTATACGGATCAGAGAGAGCGGAGACGTCGGGGGTTTGACGGCCTTTGCCGGGAAGCGCACTTTGCCAGGATGGTTTTGGCCAAAAGACACTCTCGCCCCCGCCACCCCCGCCGATCAATCCAAGTGGCGCCGCTGGATCGGAAACCGAGCCGCCGCCCTCAAGGAAGCTTAACGTATCTCCCCAGGAGGTCGTGATCGTCGATCCCGGGTGTTTGGGATCGTTCAGCACGGTGGTTCCTCCGACGGCGGTGGCGTGTGGAGCGACGGAAGGCACTCCCGGGGCACCTAGCGGTGAACCGACTCCGTTATCGCCACTGTCACCCGTGGAGAAATTCACCGAGATGCCTTTGGCACTTGCGACCTCCAGTGTATCGTCCCACGAAATCTGCTCCTCGGCTCCGGCGAGCAGATCGAGATCCTCTTCATAGCTGTTGGAAATGGAGTTGGCGAGATTGTTTTCCGCTACATAGGAAATCGAGAACTGAAAGTCTTCGTTGTCCTGCCCAGTGGTGATGACTTCAACGATGTTAGCCCCAGGGGCAACGGTATGGGCCCAATCGATGTCGAGGGCAATTTCAATATACCAGCCGGTAAGGAACCCGAGTTTAGGATTGGGCTTACCCTCCGGATAAACTATCTGGAAATTGCTTGGAGTGAACTTCGGCAGGCCCGCAAGTATGGAAAAGGTATTCGCGTCCTTTTCAATCGTGGGATAGCCGTAACCTTCCACGAGAGCGACAGACTGACCTGTGCCGGTGTATCCGGCGTCGTAAACATCGATCAGTCCCAAGGCTGCCTGCAATTGGTTCGGGAGATAATCGCAGAGCGTGCTGCTTGTGACGAATGGGTTGTAGTAGACCGAGCCAGTATAGACGGCGGTTGGCAGAGTGGTCGAACCCAGTGGCAGATTGAAAGTCGTTGGCGCTAAGAGACATTGGTCGGTGGTGGTCACAGCCGAGGGGAAGACGCCCGGTTTGATCGCACCGTTGAGCGGGACCGAAGGAAATGGCTTCTGGGTGCGAGGATTCACAGCCCGCATGGCTTGTGGCACAACTTTATGGCGTTCGATGCCAGCCACGCTGGAGACGTAATTGCCCGCGCTGCCATTAAGCCGGGCATTGCGAACGTTGGCGCGGAAAGTTTTCCCCTGGTATTCGAAGTCGTGAATTTCGGTATTGAACGCGCGCTGTACATTGGCGATGGTGCCGTGAGCGCGTATGGTGAAGCCAATTTTGTCAGTAGAAATAATCGTCAGTCCGTTTCTCTCGAGTTCGTCACGAACGGCCTGCCGCTGGGCTGGGGGAGCAGCGTACTTGCTGAGATCGGCATTGGTCATCCATTTGTGGAAGGTCGGCGAAGCTGGGTCATAGAGTGCATCGACAGCTTTGTCGAATGCGGCTTTGTTCGGGAGTTGGAAATGGACGGTGATGTTAATTTCCTCAGATGGATCGGCGGGGCCAAGGTCTCTGGAAAGCTGGATGCCTGCAGGCACGTTGGATGCGAACTGCTGGGCGTGAAGGGGAGCACTTACTAAGAAGAGAAGCACAATCAATGACGCGAACATTGCGCACCTGAGCGGGGTTGGGGACGTCATGCATTTCTCCTTTGATTTGCTCGTGGCACATTGATGGTAGCTGGAGATGAATTGAGCCACTCGCGAGATGGAAACGCCAAAGCCTTCATGGCTGGGGGAGTATGTCTCCGAACAAAGGTTTTGTCAATGTGCAGGAACTTGCACATTGTAAGCTGCGCATCCGGCAGTGCGAGGAACGCTCGTCGACGCGATCGCGCAGCTGAATCCTTCCCGCATGTGCCCGTATTGCTAATAACAACGGCTACAGTTCGCCCGGCACACGATGCAACTACTGTCGACAGAGATGAGAGCGCCGTCTATATACACCAAACCGTCAAGGTGTAGCGTTTTGCCCAACGATGGAGAGTAAAAGGACACAAGTCAAAGTGGGGCTTTCACTTTTCTTTCGAGGGGGCGCTCTGAGCTCTCTCCTTTCCCTTCTCCCGTCAATGAAAGCCGTGGAGTTGGCGGCATCTCAAAAGGATAGTTGGCGCAAAATCCCGGTTACACTCATCGACCCCAGCCGGGGGTTTTGAGCGTTATCGCCTGATTGCGTCAACTATCGGGATTAGTCAAATGACGGCGGCAAGCCAAGAAGACTCAGGTGCGGGCGGCTGTCTCCTGTATGTGCCTGGCACGAGAACTAACCCATAAGTAGTAGCTCCACGCTCTACTGTTCTTGACTAAGCCACGTGGGTAATTGTAAATAACCCTAGAAAGGTCAAGAGTACCTTAAGCGCCGATGGCTTGACCCTCCTCCCCCAGCGCCGTGCGCCACAAAAACTAGGAGGCTCCAAAAAATGAAAAAACTCGGATTGTTGCTGTTTCCGATTCTGGCGATCACCCTGATGCTGGGGGGAAATGCCTTCGCTCAAGGTGACAACAGCGTCTATTTCGTCACCTATTATTCCAATGCAAATACCACCGGGGCTCCGGATGGAACTTTGCGTATCGTCAACGATGGCGACCAGTCAACCACCGATTACGAGGGAGTCGAAAACAACCCCCTGTGGGCGCACATCTACGTGTTCGATGACAGCCAGGAGTTGCGGTCGTGCTGCTCCTGCATAATCACTTCCGACGGTCTGCTTTCGGAATCCGTGAATAAAGAGCTCACGGCCAACGAATTCACCGGCAGGGGAGAAATGACCCGTGGCGTGATCAAGGTCGTTTCGTCTCCGAGCCCTGACCCGACCTGCAACATCGACCCGCTTCCCGGACTGCGGGGATGGATGACGCACATTCAGGCAACGACGACCACGTTTCCTGCTCCCGGTCCGGGCAACGCTGTAAACGCCGTGGAGAAGGGGCCGTGGTTCGTTACCGAAGCCGCGTTGGCCGACTCCAACCTCACAGCGCTTGAAGCGTCTAACCTGGGAACCCTGTGTTCTTATGGTCTGACGATTGGCAGCGGCTATGGTACTTGCCCCTGCACGTTGGAAGACTACGACTTCTAGTCTTCCGGCTTGAAGGGCTGTAAAGGCACGGCTGAAATAGCTTTGTTGGTGAGAGAGCTGTTGCAGCACGGTCCTCCTGTTGGAAACGGCTGGGAGTTTTTCCCGGTCGTTTTCTTTTTCACTTCCAATGGCAAGAGAAAAGCCGCAGCAAGCATGGAAGGGTCACCCGACGCGCAAACACCTGCCAGCAATTCCCAGTTGATGTGCAACAGAATTCTACGTCCGTGAAGCTGGCAAGCCAATGAAAGCCGTGGAGTTGGCGGTATCTCAAAAGGATGGTTGGCGAAAAATCCCGATAACGCTTATTGACCCGGACGGGGCTGTCAATGACCACTTTTGGTGCAGTGCTGCGAGCTTGATTCTCAGGCGCTCTTCTTGGGA
>Ga0224558_1004725_pt1 | contig 10425 bp, 5 predicted proteins | sample 714S32024metaG_FD_180682 | JGI IMG/M metagenome (GOLD analysis project Ga0224558, IMG submission 180682) | Peat soil microbial communities from Stordalen Mire, Sweden - 717 S3 20-24 | ecosystem: Environmental > Terrestrial > Soil > Wetlands > Peat | place: Sweden: Norrbotten County, Stordalen... | reverse complement strand
CTTCGCCCAGCGCCACTGCTTTGCTTGGCGCATCCGCGGAACGGACCGCTATACCCCAAGGGGCGCGGCCACTCCAGCGTAGCGGGCGGGTAGCCGGAACATCGTTCGTGTAGCCGCCAGGTGCCCGGAGCAAGGGCACCGGTTGGAGAGGCACGAGCCGTATGAAGGGAAACTTTCAAGTACGGTTCTTAGGGGGGTGCGGGCGGGTAACCGCCCGCACCCACCCGGCGCACCCCGAAGCCACCCCGAGGCTACCCCGAGGCTCTCGAGCCTGCTGATAGCCAAGAGATTGTGCCCCAAAGCCGCCCGGGGAGCTTACCCAAGGCTCCCTTAAAGCCATCCCACAGGGGGCTTGGGAACCCGCGCTGCGCCGGTTCAGAATACGTCACAGGATTTGTGACCGGGACCACTAAGTCACCCAATCCTCTCATCTCAGGACTGAGGCAGCGGGGCTGCAACAGTATTGGCCGGCGGGCGGCAAGGCGGTGCGCAGGTCTGTAATCCCTGTTTGCCTGAGGCGTCCGAACTGGCATCGCGGCCGAAATGCTTGAGCATGCGGTAGTGTGACCGGATCGCCCCCACCAGCGTCGGCTGTTCATGGTAAGGCACACCATGAGCGGCGGCGGCCTGGCGAACCACGCGGCTGACCGCGGGATAATGCACGCTGCACACCTTGGGGAAGAGGTGATGCTCGATCTGATATGTTACTAGCGGTAGCGGCGGCGGAGCGGCGTGCCGGGGGAGAGCCGCAGGAAGGGGCTCATGTCAATGTCTTCGTCCACCCCGTCGATGTTGGTGTAGGTGTGGTGGATGACGTTGTGGGTGATCTTCCAAATATAGCTGTTGGCCCCGAGGAGGTCGAAGCTGAGGCCGAGCAGGTAGTTGACGGCGGGACGGTCGGAGTAGGCGCCGTGCAGGGCGTCGTGCGCCACGCTGAATCCGACGCCGGCAATGCCGATGCCGAGCACGACCGCCAGGCCGAGCATCGCGAGCGGGGCAAAGCGATTCGACATGATGGCGGCGTAGGAACCGACGACCACGCCGAAGAGGAGGAGGGTCTTCAGCCACATGGACCAGTTTCCTTTCGACGAGCGCCGGCTGGTCTCGAAATATGCCGCGACACCCGCCTTGACGTCGCGGACGAACGCCGCCGCCGCTCGGTTGGGAAAGCCGACCTTGGTTGCATCCACGTCGAGCAGTTCTGTGTTGTAATGCGTCATTCTGCGCTCAACGTCCTCTCCGTGTAAGCGCCAACGCCAATACTTAGATTGCATTCTGGTAATAGCCTTAAGGTATTTGCCGAAATGAAAACCCCGGCCTGCCTCGCGGAATAGGACACTTGGTGGAGGGCTGGGGCAAGGTCTGCGGCCAGTTCTGCAACTAATTGAGCGGCCAGCTCAGGCAGCCCCTGTCGGAGGAGAGGGTGAGGGGGAATTGTGGAGGGTTGAGAGCTGACGAAGGCTAAAGGCTGGAGGCTAAACAGGGACCTTCCCGCGAGCGCTCATACGCAGGCCGTGATGGCTACTCGCTTAGAGGTTGCGGAGATGCCGTTGGGCAAACGAACATCCCACCGTCGCTCGCTCTGGTCCACACGCAGAAGGATGCTGGCTGGACCGGGAGGATGATCGGCGGGTGCGTCGAGCAGCAGAAAATCTGGCCCCAGTTGGGCCACCGGGATAGAGTGGCCGCTGAACATGAGACTGATCCTGACATCAGCGGAATGACCGCCGTGACTGCAGAACATGGAACCTATGGTTGACATCGCTATTAAGAATGCCGGTCCTTACGCCGCGCGTTATGATCTCCGGCTCGGCGAAAGGCTCGGCTTCGGCGTCCACGGTAGTGGACACGTAGTCGAACACACCCGGCAAGGAGCGATCAAGCTGCTGCAGTCACTGGTAGGTGCGGGTCTGCTGCCGCGTCCGTTCCGGAGGGGCAGGATCGAGGCCTGGAGCCCCTGGCCCACATCGGGGGTGGGGCGGGGGACAGCGGCGGGACGCTGCTGCCACTTTGGGCTGGTGAGCATTACGGCGGTTGCAGGACGAAAAAGTTCTGGACATCTTGATCGACGGCTCCGTATTCTTAACCAACTTACCTCGGGCGGTCGTCCTTGGCCGCACGACGGCGGGGCATAGCGTGGCCCAAACGCGTGGACGGCTGGGTGACTGGCCGGCGGTTGGACTCGAAACAACAACTCAGTCAAATACCATGAAACTAATTGATTCAGCCATGTTCGCGCGGACCGCTGTGGCGGCGGCCGTGTTATGGGGCGCCGGCCTGACGGCTCGTGCCGACTATCCCTCCGAAGTGCTGGCGCTCCAGCCGCTCACATATTGGCGTTTCAGTGAAACGGGCACTTTTTCCTTCGCCGCGACCAACCTGGGGACACTGGGCACGGTGGACAACGGGGTTTACAACGACCCGACCTATAGCGAAGGTCAGCCGGGCGCGCTGGTCGGGAGCAGTGATACTGCGGCCAGGTTTGATGGGGCAACCTCGAAGATAGACGTCCCATTCGACGCGGCGTTGAACCCCGCGAGCTTCACGGTCGAGTGCTGGGCGAAGGTGCAAGGCGGGGCTGGAAGTTACCGTTCGCCGGTCACGTCGCGGCAAACCAGCGCGACCGTCCTCGCAGGCTACATTTTCTACGCGGGCGCCGGTGACACCTGGGAGTTCTGGACCGGCAACGGCACCAGGTGGAACGCCCTGACGACCGCGGCAACGAACGGGGGCGTGGTGATTGGGGCCTGGACGCACCTGGTCGGGACCTACGACGCTACGAGCCTGACGATGTCATTTTACATCAACGGCGCGCTGGTGATGCAAGCGACGAATGTCACGGTCATGCCGGTGGGCACGGACGGCACGCCGCTGCCGTTGCGCGTCGGCGCGGGAGCGACTGAGGGTTACGGGGACTTCTGGTTCAACGGCAGCGTGGATGAGGTGGCGGTCTATCCGAGCGTGTTAACGGCGGCGCAGGTGGCGGCGAATTACGGTGTCGGCACGACCAACGGCGTTGCCTACGCCGCGCAGGTGCTCGCCCTGCAACCGGGACTTTACCTGCGGTTAGATGACACTCCGCCCAATCCAGCGGCGCTAAACCTCGGCTCCCTGGGGGCTGCGGCCAACGGCAGGTATCTTGCGGGCGCGCAGCCCTCCGCAACCGATCTGATTTCACCAACCTTCCCCGGCCTGGGAACCGCCAACCCGGGGCTGGTTTTCGATGGAACCGGCAAGGCGATGGCCATTGGCTACGCGAATATCCCGGTGCCCTGGACGATGAGTTGCTGGGTCAACCGCCAGGACGCACCGGGAGCCTCGGCGGTCCTCATGTATAGCCCGAGCAGCGGGATCAAACTGGAACAGTGGGGGTCCGCCAACCGCAATGTGGGTTTCACGGCCTATGGTGTCGCCGATTACACCTTCGACAACTACGCCGCGCCCGCCGGGACCTGGGCTCACCTGTCGTTCGTGTGCTCTTCCAGCGGGACTTTGCTCTACGCCAACGGCGAGTTGGTGGATTCCAACGCTGCCACCATTACTCTCCCAATGACGAGCTTGGCCAGCCCGACCGGTGACCTGCTCAGCGGAACCGTGGACGAGGTCGCTACGTTCAACCAGGCCTTGCTGCAAGGCCAGGTCAAGACGCTTTACCTGACGGCCATCGGGGACCCGAACCCACCCGGTCTCGTCAGCGACGTGCCGATCGCCTCGCCCGCCGGCACCCTCTATGCCACGTTGCCCTTCTCGCTGAACATCGACGTCTATGGCGCAGGTCCGCTCGGTTACCAGTGGCGTAAAGATGGTACGGTTGTGGGCGCTGGCGCCACCTATACCGTGACGGCTGCCAGTACGGCCAATAACGGCAATTATGATGTAATCGTCACCAACGCGCATGGCGCGGTGACCAGTGCGGTGCTCAATGTCTCCATTAATCCAGCCGTGCCCGTCGGAATTGCCCAGCAACCGGTGCCACGCCAGGTCTATCCCACCGGCACGGCCGCCTTTACTGTCACCGCCAGCGGCACCATACCCTTCACTTACCAGTGGAAGAAGGGCGGCGCCAATATCACCGGCGCCACCAGCCCGACCCTGATCATCACGAATGCGGGCACAGGTGATGCCGCCACCTACAGTGTGGGGGTGACCAACGTCGCCGGGGGCACCGTCAGCGCGGGCGCAGCCTTGACGCTCCTCACGCCCACGCCCGGCACTTACGAAGCCGCCGTCGTCGCCTCCGGCCCCGCCGCCTACTGGCGCCTGGGCGAGGGTTCCGGCACGACCGCTTTCGACTATATGGGTGATCACGACGCGGTTTATACCAACGTCACCCTGGGCGTGCCCGGTTACTCTGCCAGCGATCCCAATACCGCCGTCGGCTTCGACCCGACCAACCCCAACGGACCGGGCTCGGCTACGATCCCGGATGGGTCCGTTTTCCCGCTCATCGGCGCGACACCCTCCTTCACGCTCGAGGCCTGGGTGAACTGGAATGACCTCACCGGCGTCCAACGCGTCTTCTCCTATGCCGGGCCGGGCTTCCACGGCATCGGCTTCGGTCTGAATACCGCCAACGGCTTGCGCTTCACGACCTTCGGTGTGCAAGACTTCAACTTGAGCCTGCCGACACCGGTGGTGACCGGCACTTGGTACCATTTGGCAGGCGTCGCTACGGGAGGCACGTTCTACTTCTACCTCAACGGTGTCTCGGTCGGCTCCATCGCGTTTTCTGGGGCGGCAATAGCCCCGACGATCCCCTCTCCCTTTGCCATCGGCCGCAATCCAGAGAGCACAGCAATGGAACCAGTCAACGGCACGATCGACGAGGCGGCTGTGTATAACCGAGCGCTCTCGGCCGACGAGCTCCTCACGCACTACAGCGTGGGCGCCTATGGCACCACCACCGCGCCGTTTGTGACGCTCAACCCGTCAAGTCAGACTGTCGTCGCCGGCAGCACAGTCTCCCTCTCGGCCACCATCATGGGCAGTGTGCCGATCAGCTACCAGTGGAAGAAAGATGGGGTGAACGTTCCGGGGGCGACGGGCTCGACCCTCACGCTGACCAATGTTTATTATACCTCCGCGGGCAACTACGTGTTGTGGGCCACCAACGGGGTGGGGTACACCAACACTGCCGCGGGGATCCTCACCGTGATGCCGCCGCCCACGTTTGCCAACCTGACGAACGACCTGGTTCTACACCTGCGGTTTGACGGGAACTACAGCGATACCTCCGGCCGCGCCAACGATGCTTCTGCGGTTGGTTCGCCCACCTTCCTGGCTGGTGAGGTTGGCCAGGCGGTCCACATCGATACCACGCCGGGCAACAATTACCTGGTGGTCTCCGACAACGCAGGGGATCTGTCGTTCGACGAGACGGCCAGTTTCACGGTCTCCTTCTGGGTGAGATACACCGACAGGTTCAATGACAATCCGATCATCGGCAATTCCATCAACTCAACCTGGCAGTTGGGCTGGGTGTTCACGGACGAGGGTGGCAAGCTCGAATGGTCGCTCGCGAGCACGGCCGGCACCTCCACTTACCTCCGCGATCCGGTGGGCCCCGCTGTCATCGGCGACGGCGCCTGGCACAATGTGGTCGGGGTGGTTGACCGCGGTCAGCAAATGGCGTTGGCCTATGTGGACGGCGTTCTGGACGGTAGTTGGCCAATTGCTGGCCTGGGCACTCTGTCTTATGGCAATCTCATCACCATCGGTCAGGATCCGACCGGCAACTACGGATCTGAGGTCTTTGACCTGGACGACCTTGGCATCTGGCGGCGGCCCTTGACCCCTTATGAGGCCGCGAGCGTGTACGGTGCAGCCCAAAACTCCAGCGAGAGCTTCGACGTCTATGGGCCGGTGAAAGTCTCCGCGAACCGGGTTGGCGCCAACATCGACGTGAGCTGGCAGGCAGGAACACTGCTCCAGTCCACCAACGTGACCGGCACCTATACCCCGGTGCCGGGCGCAACGGTGCCGTTCTATCGCGCCTCGCCTACGAATTCGGCAACGTTCTTCCGCGTGCGACAGTAACGAGTGGAACTATGCGGCCGGTCTGAGTTGGTTTAGAAAGGGCGGCGGGGAGACGGTTACTCCCCGCCGCTGCTTCTGTGGGTGTCGCCACGGCTGCGATTACCAAATCAACTGCTACGCGACCGCAGGAGCATGACGCCCAGGGAGATTTGGGACCGGTTGGGTGTCACCCGGCAGGGAGCGATCAAACTACTACACGTCGGAAGTCATCGTCTTAAACCGGACGCCTCAGTCTGCTCGGCCTATCGGGGGAATCCCCCCATAGTCAAGATCCAGCCATCGCATATCTTGCCTCCAATGAAACACAAAATTAGGAATTGCATGGCTGTAATGTGCGTGGGGACGTCCGCCTTGGCATTGTCATTTCTGCTGGTCGGATGCGACCGTCAGGTTTCCAGCACCAAGAGCAGCAGCGAAAACAGCGACGGCACTGTTAAAACGAAGGAGAAGACCGTTACCCAGTCACCGGATGGCACGGTGACCAAGACAGAAGAGTCCAAATCGACCACCTCTACCAATAAGCCCTGAGCACATCGGGCGTTGAATTTGACGCAATTTCTAGTTGATTAGCGGGCCCGATTGGCGGTATGACTTGGCCTGCATGGGTCGTTTGAAATACCCGGGCAACCCCGGGACCGAGCGCGCAACGGATCAGACTGAGTTTCCGCTGCGTGTCGCAGTCTGTGCCTGGTGCAAACCGAGGGAGCGCGGAGCGACCTTGGGCGCCCTATCGCATGGGATCTGCCCCCGTCATCTTCGTGAGATGAAGATCAAGCTGCAAGACAGCCTCCCTGGCAGAGAAGGCGAACCTGTCCGCTCCCAGGCACGTTGTTCGTGTAGACTCAGCAGATCGATCGGAGACATCGCACAGCTCAGTTTTCCATTCCCGGCTCCCTTTGCGGCTGCCGCGCCCGTCAGCGCCTAAGCGGCTCGTTGGCCGTCCACAACCCTGCGGGTTGCCGCGGCTGAGCAGGACTCCAGCGGTGAGGTCAAAATGCGCGCGAGCCCTGGAGCGGCCCTTTACGAGGCTTGCATGTCATCCCTGATTGGCCTCAAATGAGTCTCATGCTTAAACAGAAGTATCTCCCCGTCGCCGTGCTCTTCCTCGGTCTAACTTATGGTTTGAACCTTGGTGTCTCTTGGGCGGAAGGCGTCCCGACCGCCGTCGGGAACATTCAATCCTTGAGCCTGGCGGTTTCACCACTCGTCCCCAGAGCCGCCCAGGGCGAACACGACATCCTGGTCGCTTCCATCGAGTCCCCCGGCCTGACTAATGCCACCTTGACCCTTGCCTCACCGAACTGGCCGCAGCCCATAGACCAAACGATCCCTTCGCTGCCCAAAGGCAAACACCCCGTGGAAATCGAGGTCGCCGCTTTGACTGGCTCCACTCCAGTCACCGTGCGCGTCGAGTCTGCCGGGGTGAGCCGCGACTTCGGCCCCTTTACACTGGTCCCGCCTCGCAAGTGGACGGTGTATCTGACCCAACACACCCACACCGACATCGGCTACACCCGGCCCCAAACGGAGATACTCCCCGAGCACCTGCGCTACATTGATTACGCCCTCGATTACTGCGACCTGACCGACAGCCTGCCGGATGACGCCCGCTTCCGCTGGACCTGCGAGACTTCCTGGGCCGTGCGCCAATACCTCAGCGTCCGCCCCGCCGTCCAAGTCGCCCGGCTCAAGCAACGCGTCCGCGAAGGGCGCATCGAAATCACCGGCCTGCTCTTGAACATGTCAGAGATAGCCACGGAGAACTCCCTCGCCGCCCTGGTCCGCCCCGTGCGCGCGATCACCGAGGAATTCGGCATCCCCGTGCGCACTGCCATGCAGGACGATGTCAACGGCGCCGGCTGGTGCCTGGCGGATTACCTCAACGGCATCGGCATCCGTTACCTCAACATGGGCATCAACAAGACCCGGTCTCTCCTCCCCTTCGATCAGCCCACCTGCTTCTGGTGGGAATCACCTTCCGGCAAACGCGTGCTGGCCTACCGCAGCGACCACTATATGACCGCCAACTTCTGGGGCGTCGAGAAGGGTGACGCCGGGATCATCAGACCACGCGTGGCCGATTACCTGACTTCGCTCGAAGACCGCCACTATCCGTTCGACCGCGTCGGCGTTCAGTTCTCCGGCTACTTCACGGACAACTCGCCGCCCTCCACCGCCGCCTGCAATCTCGTCAAAGTGTGGAACGAGAAATACGCTTGGCCGCGGTTGCGCCTCTCGACCGTGCAGGAGTTCCTTGCCTGGGTGGAAAAGGAACAGGGCAGCAAGCTGGCCGTGCATCGCCAGGCCTGGCCCGACTGGTGGACGGACGGTTTCGGCTCCGCCGCCCGCGAAACCGCCGCCGTCCGAGAGACCGAGACCGCCATGGACGTCAACCACCGCCTGCTCGCCATGGCCCGACTGCTGGGCTCCCCGATCCACGCGCCGACCAGCCAGCGCGCCGCCGCCATCATGGACAATCTCCTCTTCTATGAGGAACACACCTTCGGCGCCGCCGAGAGCATCAACGATCCCCTGGCCGAGAACGCCCAGGTTCAATGGGGCGAAAAGGCCTCTTATGCCTGGAGCGCCGTTAAGGACTCCGCCCTGTTGCGCGAGGAGGCCTTTGGCCTGGTGCAGAGCTTCCTGCCGCGCGCTGATGTCCCCACGCTGGCCGTTTTCAATACGCTGAATTGGCCGCGATCCGGAATGGTCCGCGTCTTCATTGACCACCAGATTCTCCCGCCCGACCGCGAGTTCCGCATCCTGGATGGCGCCGACTCAGTCCTCACCCAGGAGATGGAACGCCGCACCGAGGGCACCTACTGGGCGTTGTGGGTAAAGGACATTCCGCCGCTCGCGTGCAAGATCCTCCGTCTCGAAGCCGGTGATCAGCAACGCGCCAAGGAGGCTTCCGCCAAGGACAGCGCGAGCCTCGAAAACGCTTTCTACAAGCTGACCCTCGATCCCGCCAAAGGCTCAATCCAAAGCCTCCTCGACAAAGAGACGGGCGCCGATCTCGTTGACCCAGGCGCCACGTGGGGCTTCGGCCAGTGCGTCTATGAAACCATGCCTGTGAACCGCGAGATGAAGCCTGAAGTCTTCAAGCGCACCGCCTGGCGCAACGTCAAGGTCAGCCCGGGCGCCGGTGGCCCTATCTGGCACAGCCTCCGTCTGAGCGCCGACCTGGACGGCTGCGCCGCCACCAACGGCGCCCATGCTGAGATTCGTCTGTATGACACCGAGAAGCGTGTCGAACTGCACTTCGACATCCGCAAACTCCCCGTGCCCACACCCGAAGCGGTCTATGTCACCCTGCCGTTCCAGTCCCCCGACGGCAAATTGCTTTACGAAGGGCAGGGGGGCCTGGTCACGCCCGGCGAAGGCCAGATTCCCGGCTCTTCCTCAGACTGGCAGACCATCCAGAGCTTCCTCTCCGTCCGCAACGCCGCCGGCCAGATCATTGTCGGCAGCGAACAGGCGCCGTTGGTGCAACTGGGCGATTTCAACCTCGGCAAATGGATGCCCATTACCCAGGTCGCCAAGCCCTACGTCTATTCGTGGGTCGTGAACAACTACTGGTTCACCAACTTCCGCACCGAGCAGGAGGGCGAGTTCAAGTGGCACTACTACCTGACCTCCACCAAAGACCCCTCCACCGCCACCGCCACGCGCTTTGGCTGGGGTTCGCGCGTCCCGCTCGTCACCCGCGTCCTCCCGCCCGCCAAAGGCAAAGCCGCCGCCCGGGCCGCTTCCAGCGCCACCGGGTCCACGGTGATTCCCGTGATGGCCTTCCCCGCGCCGAACCTGCTGGTCGTCGAATACCGCCCCGCCGCCGACCTCAAGGGCATCGTCCTGCACCTGCGCGAAGTCGCCGGCCAACCCGCCGCCCTCGCCAGAAAGGACATCGTCTCTGCCGCCCAGATCAGCCGCCTCGACGAAGTCAACGTCCTCGAACAGCCGCTCAGGACAAGACTGGACACCGTCACATTCCAGCCGTGGGAAGCCAAGTTCCTCAAGCTCAGCTTGAAGTGAGTCCGCCTCACATTATCTGAGTCAGCATGCCGCAAATGCGGCCCCATAGGGCCAACTAACTGCTCAGTTTGCTGTGGCTCGCGCGGGACCTTGCAGTTTCTCACTGGGAATGCCGCGATGTTTTGCCAGCGGGTCAAGATACCAGCGGTAGCCGCCCTGCTCTGAAAAAAACAGGTAGGGCCGGTTTGTCTGCCACCATTTGACCCATTCCTCATCGGAACCGTCAGCGGGGCCCTCGGGCGCATACCGCTTCAGCAACTGGCGAGCCTTGTTTGCGTTGGCGGATACACCCAGCTTCTCAATGGTTTTTGGGAAGAAGTCGAGCTGGTCGAAGGGAATGCCAAGCTCTTTGGCCGT
>Ga0224558_1004723_pt1 | contig 10430 bp, 5 predicted proteins | sample 714S32024metaG_FD_180682 | JGI IMG/M metagenome (GOLD analysis project Ga0224558, IMG submission 180682) | Peat soil microbial communities from Stordalen Mire, Sweden - 717 S3 20-24 | ecosystem: Environmental > Terrestrial > Soil > Wetlands > Peat | place: Sweden: Norrbotten County, Stordalen... | reverse complement strand
TTCCTTATTCTAGCGCCTATGCCCCCGTTGCCCTTCACATCGAGTACGAACCGTTGCTCGGGGACGTCCTGCCAGCGAGTACGGGTCTTCCCCCCAAGTTGGCCTTCGCAAGGCAGGCCTCGGCCTGCGAAGTCACGGAGCATAGCCAATACATCTAGCACCGTGGTCTTGCCGGCGCCGTTCCGGCCGATGATCAACTGCTTGGTGGTCGGCTTGAACTCGAAGTTTACGAGGCAACGATAATTGGTCGCGTATAGTCGGGCGAGCATGTTTACATTCTAACACTTTAGGGGCTACCAGGTCGCTTGCCCGTGAGCCAAGATGATGCTGTAAACCAAATACTACCTTCTTGCCTAATAGGTGGTAGATTTTGCGAGGTCTGCTTTCGACCTCAGACCTTTGATCCTTGACATGTCAGGCAGCACAGAGAATTCCGACTGGAATTCCGAAGTTGGGCACGGACTTGTGAATTTCCAATCCTCTACGTCCGCCTTCCACTGCCCACTGCCTCCCGGCGACTGAATTCCTACGATTTGTCATCCGCCGGCCAGATCTTCGCCGCCTGTGGGAGGGGAAAAACGCGCAGCGCCGCGAGCGCCGCCAGATAAGCGACACTTCCTGCGCCGCAGAGTTCGCAGAGGTAAATGAAGTTCTGGAAACCGGAGTGAGGGGGCGCAAGACAGAGGCGCAAGGCCCACACCGCCATTGCCGTCAGGATGGCTCCCAATAGATTCTTGGAAGCAAGATAAACCTCTGCCCGGCCGAGGGCTTGACGGAGGTCGCCAAGATTCCTTCGGATGGACAGGGCGCAGACAAGGGTCGAAGCAACCAATAAGCCTAGTGGTATTCCCTTCGCGCCCCACCTGAGAACACCGACGTAAAACAGATCGAATCCCAAGTTGAGACTGTAAAGCAGGAGGGAGAGGCGCAGAAATGCCCCGCTTTCATTGCGCGCAAAAAGGTAGAAAGTGAGCAACCGAATGAAAGAAAGAGGAAGGAGGCTGAGGCAGTAGTAGAAGAAGACCCTCGACATCAGGCCGGTGGCTGCCGGCGTGAAGTTGCCTCGCTCAAAAACCAGCCGGATAATGTCGTGGGAGAGCATCAGGCAAAAGACCACCGCGGGGGAGGTCAGGAAAAGACCGATTTCCGAAATATCCTTGAACGTTTTCCGTTCTTCTTCATGCGTTTTGCCCATCGCAGCCCGCGCGAGCTGCGGCAGAGCGGCAGTGCCCACGCTGCCACCCAGTAATTCCACCAGGGTGTACAGAATTTTCGAACCATAATTCACGGCGGTGAGCGTTCCGGCGGGCAGAAACGAGGCGATCATCCTCTCGGCGAGGACCACAACCTGCCATGCTAAAGCGCCACCAACCTGGGCGGTTCCGGCGCCGCGGAGTCTCCGAAAGGCCTCACCGCTTCCCGAGAGTGTCAGGGAGTAAGGGACGGGAAAGGAAATCACAATTTGCACGCCCAGCACGAGCATCTGGAGAAGATAACCCGCCAGGTAGCCCAGCACGATGCTGAAGGGCCCATAGCGGTTGAAGCGCCAAAGGATGAACAAGATGACCACAACATTGCGGATAAACCCCGCCGCCGAGGAGAGGACAAAGCTGCGACGGCTCAGGAGGAAAGAGCGGAAGGTCTCTGCAATGCCCGCGGGAACAATGATCACGAAGAGCCATCGGCTAAGCTGGGTGGCGAGCTCAATTTGCGGCCGTGTGAAGCCAGGGGCGATGGCGCGCATTATCCAGGGCGCCCCGAGAGCCCCCACGGCCGCGAGCAATCCCAGCCCAAGGAACACTAAGTTGAGCACATAGCTGATGCCCTTTCCGAGACCTTCACTGGAATCACGGGAATCTAGCGTCGAAAAGAAAGGCACCAAGGAGAACTGGCTGGTTGCTGAAAGCAAATTGGTGATGATGTAGGGAATTGTGAAAGCGACATAGAAGCTGTCGGAGTTCCTGGAGAGCCCCAACTGGGCGGCGATGCTGGTCTCAACCAGGATACCCGAGAAGGCGCTTAGGAGGCTGAAAAAGCCCACCACCGCGGACCCCCAGAGTAGCTGGCGCTTGAAAGCCATGTTAAATACTGTGACGAGTCAAGAGTGACAAGAGTGACAGGATTCGAGTTTCAAAGTTAGCGCTCCTCGCTGCCGCTCCCCGTCACGGTTGATTTCTTTGCGCGGCTCTCGAGACGGTCCGCTACAAATGGCGTGGACATCAAGAGCAGAAAAACCATCAGGACGGGTGAAGTCCCAAAATTGTACTCAAAAAAGCCCTCGGCGAGGAATGCCAACCAGGCCGCAAAGGCTGCATCAGCCACCCACCGCCAGCGGGAGAGCCTGTCACGAATCCTCAGGATGTTCCAGCCAAGCGCCAGCATGAACCCCAGCCAGGCCGCCAGGCAAAGCAGACCCCTCTCGGCGGCCAATTGCAGGAAGTTATCGTGAAGATGGTTGTGGTATCCGGCTATGGGCGTCGTGCCGGGCAGCAGGTACTGAGTGTAAACTCGCGGGATATTCTCAGGACCAACTCCCACCCAGGGATGTTCCCGGACCATCCTTAGACCCACACCCCACATCTCCAGTCGAATAGCCAGCGCCGGATCGTCATTTGGGTGGAGGGCGAGTGACACCCTCTGGCGAATCATGGAAGGCGCGGCCAGATCAGCAACGAGCAGAAGAACAGGGATGGCCCAAAGCGCCCGTGGCTTCCACCTTGCCACAATGTAGAGGGTTGCCACAACACCACCCAGCCAGACACCCCGAGTGAAATTCAGGACTAAAGAAGTTGCGACGACCGCCATGACCAGCCAATAGAGCCCCTTGCCCCTGCTGTGTTGAAGCGTGTCATTCCGAGCGCAGCGAGGAATCTTGCTCTGATCTTCTCTTCGCGATCCGCCCCGAAGCAGGGCGAGATTCCTCGTTGCGCTCGGAATGACACCGTGGGACAACAGCAGGAAGGCCAGCAAAGCGGAGAAAACCAGCATTTGCTGGCCCCCAAAATTCATCCAGTGTCCCATGAATCCGTGGATCCGGGTCAATGTCATATAGTAGTAGACAAGGTCAGGGTGAAGGTGACGAACACTGTGATACTGAATAACAAACTGGCCTATTCCCACCAAACCGGCTAAAGCCGAAACCAAAAAAAGCCCACGAAATAGCGCTCCGAAATGCCTGGCGCCGGCTACCAGGTTAACACTCAGCAGCAAGATCAGAAAAAGGACCAGCTTGCGGACGGCGGGCCACCCCACGGCCGGATGTTCCGCCCACAAGAGAGAATTGAATGTGGCCAGGCAGAATAGGAGCAAAGGAAGCTTGACTGGCGGAAAACTGATGGGGGGGCGGCTGCGAAGCAGGTAGGTCAAGTAGGCGACGGTGGCGGCGGCAAGAAAAGCCTGCGTTACAGCTATGGAAAGAAGAAGCGTCAGGATATGCAAACTGAAGAACAACGACGCCCATCGCGCTGCCGTCGCCTGGGGGAGTTCTGTCCACCAAGATTTGATAAAGTCGCGTGAACTCTTCACTTGGGTTTCCCAACCGTTTTCTGTCTCGTGCGAGGATTGAAGATGGAAGCGGGTTGCGATGTGTGATCGCGCTCAAACCGCTTCCAGTTACGTTCAGGAAACACTGGTTGTTGGGATAACGGCACAACTACTTGACGACCTCAAAGGTGAATTCCATTTGCTTCCCGCGGACCAGGAAGCACAGATACATCTCCCAGAAACGACGGAACCAGACGAATCGGTTTACCAGGAATTCTATCCCCAACCATTTCCAAAGCCGCGCCAGTTCGACATGCAAGGAGACTTGGCGCAACTCCAGGCGCGTGTACCAATTCCGTTCGCCATGGTGGCGACCGAAAAAGTAGAACGAAAACGTATTCAAATGCCAGCGGTGAGTGGGGTCGCACCATGAGCTGTAATCGGAGTAGTGGGGTGTTACGAGATAGATGGACCCGCCGGGGCGCGTGACGCGATGCATTTCTGCAACCGAATTCATTACGCTATCCAAGTGTTCGATGACTTGCACAGCTCGGACGCGCCCAAATGTGTTGTCTGCGAACGGAAGCATGCGGTTCAGGTCGCAGATCACGTCCGCCGCAGTCGCATCAAAATTGATGTCAACCCCGATGGCCCCGGGCGACTTCACGCGTCCGCAACCCAACTCGAGTATCCGCTTGCCATTAGCTGAATCCATGCCGCGATTCTAGCACAGAGGTGCGAGAAACAAGAAGGAGAGCGGCCTGGCGGTAGTGTCTCAGTTTGGCGTAGCGCCCCGACTCGTCGGGGCATTTTGGGGCTGTGCCGGTCCCGCCACGCGGGACCGGCGCCACAAAACCAAAATGAGTCACTACCGGCCTGGCCAGCAGGCGGGAGGTAGTAAGAAGTAATGCTTCACGTACGGATCTGTGCGGGCGGCGTGGGGTAACGGGCGTCCCTACCGCGACAGTCCGGAGCCAGACGGAGGACACCGCCGGGCAGGCCGTGCTGGTATCTCCAAAAGCGAAGTGCCGCCCCGAAATTTTCTCTCGACAAAGCCGATGACCTTGAAGCAGAGCACTACTTATCGTGGCGGTTTGGGCTTGCGTCCCCCATTCCAAGTGTCGGGCTTCGGCGTATCAGACGGCCAGTAGCGGCCCTCGGGATCTTCCTTCCATCGCTTCCCGCACAGCCCGGAAATAACTTCCCACTCCGGCGCCCCCAGATCAAAATCCGGATGGTAAAGAAAACGCTTCAGTCCGGCGCCTTGCGCCGCCACAAGAATTCGATATAGGTCGTTGCTCGACATCGGATCGCCGGCATGAGGATGGCGTCCGGAAGATACCCACCCGATCACCTTACTATCATCCCCAATGCCCTCCAGCGCGCGCCGGGTTTCCGAATAGACCACTTCCGAGAAGAACTCCTCCGGAAACCCCACCAGGTCCATGTCTGCTACCGAGTGAATGCCTGGCAGTTCGAGCCCAAACCAGGCCTTGACCACCGCGAAACTGTCCCTTTCACTCAATTGCGGGTTCCATTCCGAAATCTTCTCCACCCAACGCGCTATCGTCCCGTACATCCCGTCGAAGCCTCGGTTCCAAAAGTACAGTTTGGGGAAAATATAATCGAAGTAGGGGCTCATCCTGGCATAGTCCTGCGTGGTAAGAAGGGAGAAAGTCGAAATGCGCGTGATACCGCCCAATTTAACTTTGTGAGCCAGCCGATCGATCTGCTGGCGTGTCGCCGCCATGTTCCGCAGCGTTATCTCCTGCCGCGTCCGAAACCAGTAAAGTGCATCCTCGTTGAAGTCGAAAAGCGCCAAAGCACCTAGCAAGCCGCCCGGCGAGTAGTATTTAACCCGGGACGGAGTGAGATGATGGAATTGGTCGAGAAGGTGCGCCGCGCCTCGCTCCATGCGGCCGCTATCCACGCCCAAAGAACTGAGCCGGGACTTCTCGCTATCCGTGATCTCGAACGCTTCCCCGCCATGGTGGAACGCAAGTTCGTAGGAGCGTTCACCGAGGGCGCCGTCCATGACAATCCCATGGGCTTGGGGAAAAGCGTTCATCGTATCTTGCACGCCTGCGGCAAAGCCCACGGCGTTAAAAGGGTCCTCCGCCACGGGGCGCGACCCTCCCGACTGGCCTGACCCGAAGAAGAGAATCTCCCAGCCCCGCGCCGCGGCATTGTCCAACATGGCCTGGAACATTTTCTCTTTCTTGGGGTCCCGCGGCTCCTGTGGGGGTGGAGCGACACCGAAAGCGGCATAGACTTTGGGGTCGGGGGCGAACGTAGGGAACTTCGCATCGGCATATTGATACCGATAGGACATCTCATACTGGGGGATTCCCGGAAAAAATCGCAGCGGGCCAACGACGATCCCGCGCACTCCACCGTCCTCCCAGGCAGCGAAGGTGCGTTGATAGTCGGCCATCCAATGTTCAATTGGGTTATGGATATACATCCAGGGCACAAGTTTGCTGGCAGGGGCTTCCGCAGCGCGCGTTCCCGCTTCTTGATCCCCAACTCGCGCCTCTGTTAGGGTCGGGGAAATAACCCCAGCCAATGATCTCCCCAAAGTGCCGAGCATGATTCCCGTGACAAAATCCCTGCGCTGAATTCTTCCTTGACGTGTGACCGAGTTCCGCATAATGTCCCTCTCTCCAAGCGTTTCACTAACCTGTTGAAGGAAACCTAAGATCGCGCTAGCTTGTACATGAGGTGTCCCCCTTGTCAAGGCCATTTTGAGGTCCTGTACTTGACAAGAAAGCCTGCCTGTCAGCCACCGGTCTCCGGCGATGCCACGAATCAAGAGGAGGTTCCCATGAAGCGGCGACAATTTCTCGAGAAAGGATTTATCTCCCTCGCCTCGCTGAAGGCACTCGAGCCCAGAGACTTTCTTCAAGCCCGAGAGGCTGAGGGTGCTCCAATTGAAATCCAGAACGATTTCGTCAGGTATGTGATTGGGAACGACGGGCAGAATCTCCATTTCATCGACAAACGAACAGGCGACGATTACTGCGCCCGGAGTCCTATCTCCTACTTTGCCCGGATCAAGAAAGCCGGTCAGGAGTTTAACGCGTCGGCGGTCTCGTATGCTGATGGGCAGCTTGCTGTGCACTTCGGCAAGTCGGAGGTCAGCGCGCTGTTGAAAGTGATAATCGAGAGGCGTTACTTCATCCTGGAAGTCCTCTCCGTCAGTGACGCACAGGTGGAAGAGTTGGCGTTCTTCGATCTACAGTTGACGCTCCGGGGTTCAGTTCAAGATCCATTTGCAGGCTCGGCTTTGGCGCTCAATCTTAAAACAAATGTGACTGAATTACCTCGTGCGAACAGCCGCCTCCGCGCCCTGTGCTATCCACGTTTCGGCTTTGCTGGGGCAAAAGCAGCGATAATCGGGTGTCCACAAGCCCAGCTTCGACAGGTGATGAAGGAGGTGGTGCAAGCGGCTGAGGACTTACCTCACTCTTCGGTCGGGGGTCCATGGGCGATGGATCCCAAAATCAATCGAGGTTCCTATCTTTTCAATTTCGGTAACTTATCAGAGGAAACAGTGGACGGCTGGATCCAGCTTGTCCAGGGGCTGGGGCTAAACCAGATAGATTTTCACGGGGGGAAATCTTTCCGCTTTGGCGATTGCCGGCCTAACCCGGAGACGTACCCACGTGGCCGAGCTAGCCTGAGGGCTGTGATTGATAAGCTCCATAAAGCGGGAATCGCTGCCGGTTTGCACACCTACTCATTTTTCATGGACAAGAGCTGCCCCTGGGTGACACCTATGCCAGATTCCCGCCTGGCGAACGATGCCACTTTTACCTTGGCGACGCCATTGCCGGCGGAATCTGCGACGGTGCCAGTGATCGAGCCCACCAAGGATATGTCCACGATCACAGGTTTTTTTGTGCGCAATAGCGTCACGCTTCAAATCGAGGACGAACTCATAACTTACAGCGGCGTTTCCAAGGAATCTCCCTACGGTTTCACCGGCTGCAAGCGTGCAGCTTACGGTACGCGTGCTGCGGCCCACCGCGCCGGAGCAAAGGTACACCACCTCAAGGAATGCTTCGGACTGTTCGTTCCCGATGGTGATTCAACGTTGCTCGCGGAGGTGGCAGGCAAGACCGCAGAAATGTTCAACGAGTGCGGCTTCGACATGATCTACCTGGATGCCCTTGACGGCGAAGACATTCTGGGGGGCAGTGAGAATGGCTGGCACTACGGCTCCAAATTTGTCTTCGAGATATGGAAGCGGTTAAAGAAGCCGGCAGTCATGGAAATGAGCACGTTCCACCATCACCTTTGGTACGTCCGCTCCCGCTATGAGGCTTGGGACGTACCATCCAGAAGCTACAAGAAATTTATCGACCTCCACTGCGCCGCCAATGAGGATTCATCGCGCATGTTTCTTCCCGGGGAAATGGGGTGGTGGAACTTCCGAGGTTGGACAGGAGTGCAGCAAGAGCCGATGTTCGGGGATGATATCGAATACCTGTGCGGCAAGTGCCTGGGCGCCGGCTCGGGTTTAGCTTTGATGGGGGTCGACCCGGAAAGCACTTCCAAGAAGCCCGTGTCCCAAAGGCTCGGGGCTATTTTAAAGCGCTACGAAAATTTGCGTCAGTCCAACTACTTTCCGGACTCGATCAAAGCGAAGCTGCGAGTGCCTGGCGATGAGTTCACCCTAATTCAGAACTCCACCGGAGCATGGCAGTTTCGGCCCGTCCAATATGCCAAACACAAGGTACAGGGCATCGACAACTGGAGTAACGTCTGGCGAACCAAGAACAAATTCGGGCAGCAGCCACTCCAATTGCGCATCGAAACGTTGATGTCGGCGGGGCCCTATGATGCGCCCGGGAATGTTGCAGTGGCTGATTTCAGTGATTCAAAAGATTTCCATGAACGCGCCTCTGAATCCGGGATCACCGCAGATCTTCACCTTTCGTCGGCCCAAGTGAAAGTTCAGCCGGTCAGCGGATGCTACAGCGCCTTGAACACCCAAGCGAAGCGCGAGGGGACCTGGACGAAGATGGGGAAGGTCTTTTCGCCCCCTTTGGACCTTAGCCGGAATCAAGCGCTTGGGGTCTGGGTGTATGGGGACGGTCAGGGAGAAGTTCTGAATTTTCAATTGAGGAACCCCGAACACATCAGTTTCGGTATTGGTGAGCACTATGTCATGGTCGATTTTACTGGCTGGCGATACTTTGAACTTATTGAGCCGGAGGGAGAACGTTACGCCAATTACTCGTGGCCGTATGGATCCACCTATTCCGTCTATTTCTTTTCCGTGGACTATGGCCACCTCGAATCTCTTAGCGTCTGGTATAACAACTTGCCACCCGGTAAGCAGGTAACCTGCTATCTGAGTCCCATCAAGGCGCTGCCCTTGGTGAAGACCAAACTCAGCAATCCTGCCCTCACGATCAATAACAGGACACTCATTTTCCCAAGCGAAATCGAAAGCGGGTGTTACCTCGAGTTTCATTCGCTCTCCGACTGCAAACTCTACGGCCCTGAGATGGAACTCCTCTCGGAGGTGAAACCCCAGGGAGAAGTGCCCGTCCTCGACGAAGGCGATAATGAGGTGTCGCTCACCTGTGACGCTCCAGCAGGCGTCAGTCCACGTGCCAACGTTACTGTCATCAGCCAAGGCGCGCCCTTACGGGAATGACCATGACGACAAGCGTGAGAAAGTCCGTTGGCGATGTCACGAACGTAAATGCGAGCCAAAAACCTGGCGTGCGGTATAATCGGCCAGCGTCTGCACGGCTAGTCAGGTCAGACGTCAGGAGAAGAAACCGTGAGTGAATCAACCAGACGTAAGTTTCTACGAAATGTCAGCTTGGGGTTGGGGACGGCCAGCATGGCAGGTCCCGCCTCGTTGTTGAGCAAAGCTCGGAGCCTCGCCCCGATCGAGTTGGAGGCTGGGGATTCCCTCCCCGGTATTGAGAACCTTTCTGCCGCCATCGACTTTCGCTACTCGCCGCTCTCGCGGCAGACGGCCTACTGCTTTCCGGACGATCACTACAAGAGTCTGATCGGCGAGCATGGCGATCTGCGCTACGGTCATCCCGGCCAAGGCGCAGGCACCAAATACTTCCCTGAAGTCGTGGAATTCTCCCTCCTCGGCATGGAAGCAAACGAGGTGCGCGGGCAGCGGCTTGAAGCCCCAGGCGTTCCGATCATCCACACCCGGATTGACCGTCCCGAAGCCTTACTGCAACTCACCACTTTTGCCACCCAGCGCGCCGGTGAAGGTCGCGTCGATAACGTGATTCTGGAAGTCGAACCGCGCACCTTACACACATTGCACGCGGTTCCGGTGATGGTTTTGAGCACAAAGCGAGAGATCAAGCTGCAAAAATCCGCTGGAATCACCCTGTTGCGGCTCGATAACGAATCGGGGCCGCCGTTCCTCCTGGCGGATGTGCCACTCTCGCGCCACGAAGATGGAGTCGTCTATCAGTCGTATGTGCTCGAAACGGGCATTGTTGCCGAGGGTAGGCCCTCCCGTTGTTTCTTGCGCTTTCCCCAAGAGGGCCAGGAGATCGACAAATTGAAAGTGGGGCTCGAGACTCCAGACCGCCTGCTGGCGGAGGCTCGACAGTTCTGGCAGAACTGGAAGCCCTTTGAAGGGAAGGTATCCTGGCAACTCCCGGGACGGCACGGCGAGTTCCTTGTCGCCTGCGCACGCAATCTCCAGCAGGCACGCGAGGAGAAAGGAGGAAGGATTACGTTTCAGGTGGGGCCTACGTGTTACCGCGGCCTCTGGGTGGTGGATGGAAATTTCATCCTGGAGGCCGCCCGTTACCTTGGTTACGACAAGGAGGCCCAGGAGGGACTGGAAGCAACCTGGAGGTTTCAGGATGCGGATGGGGGAGTGTTCGCGGGTGGAGGGCGCGAGCATTGGAAGGATACAGGCATCGCCATGTTCACGCTGGCGCGCCAAG
>Ga0224558_1004716_pt1 | contig 10436 bp, 6 predicted proteins | sample 714S32024metaG_FD_180682 | JGI IMG/M metagenome (GOLD analysis project Ga0224558, IMG submission 180682) | Peat soil microbial communities from Stordalen Mire, Sweden - 717 S3 20-24 | ecosystem: Environmental > Terrestrial > Soil > Wetlands > Peat | place: Sweden: Norrbotten County, Stordalen... | reverse complement strand
CGTCGAACGGTTGCGCACGCCGTTGAGCGACTCGACGGTCAGGCCCAGGAGGAAGTCCGCCGCGTAACCGGACTGGAGCATGAAGAAGATGTTCTTGGGATCAATCGGCGTGATGAGTCCGCGCAGGAACTTTTCCCCGGTCATCGGCACATAGGTGACGGTGGGCCGATCGGTGTAGATGGCTTGCCCGCCGATGGACGCGTAGTTGCCCTGGATTGCCTTTTCCGAGGAGAGGGTGCCGTTGATACTGACACCCGTTTGCATGGAATAGCCGCTGACGATGGACGCCACATCCACAAACACCGGCAGGTCCATATAGCGGAGCTTGACGATGTTTAGCAGCGTCTGCTGTTTCCACGAGTCAGCGATGGCCGTGCTGTAGTCGAAACGGTCCACGGCAACGGTCTTGGGGCCGAGGTGGGTGCAACCGGCGAAGAGCGTGAGGAGGAGAAGAAGGAGTGGCAGATGGCGAGGGGCGAGGGGCACGTCGCGAGTAATCAGTGAACAGTAATCAGTGGACAGTGGTGAGTGTGGGAAGCCGAGCGCGGCGGCGAGGAGTTGGGAATATTTCATTTTCACAATCGTGTTCTTTCAGTCGTTGATTGCTTTCGTTACTCATGGCTTACCGGCTCCGGTCAGAAAATCAACGCGAGCTTGACCCACACAAAATCGCCCTTTGTGGTGTTGTCGGAATGTAATTGCGGCAGCCACTTGGCTTCGAACACCAGGTCATGCGTGCCGAGTTTATGCGCGTAAGACAGCACCGGGCCGACGCCGTAGGTTTCCACCTCGAAGCTACCGAGCCGCGCGCCGGAGCCGCTGTCGCCGGTGATCTGCTTGTTGTAAAAGCCGTTGGCCCCCACGCCCGCGAAGCCGCCGAACAACGGCAGGTGCTGCGCCACGGTGGCGTCAATGTGAAAGAGGTCGCCGGACTGATAATCGGCGTCCGTGTTCTTCGTGTTGAAATCCACGCCGGCGAAGACGCTGACTTCCGTGCCGATCTTGCTACTCAACCAACTGAAGGTGATTTCCGGATTGAACGTCCAGTAGCCCAGGCCCGCGTTGGCGAGCTGGCTTTTGTCGTATTCACCGGTCGGCGCATAGACGGCGCAGAGGGCACCGTATTTGAAATCACCATTGGTCCAGCCCAGCATGAGGGGAATGATTTCAATGTCGCCAATGCCGTTGGCCTTGTCCTCGCGGGTGGCCGCGTGGCTCACCCCGCCGGCGTCAATCGTGCCACCAGCTTTAATATCCATCCACACATACGGCACCGCCACGGCAAAAGAAGGGAGGGCACCCAGAATCTGGAAATCCGGGCTGAACATGATCAGCGGGGTTTCCGCCGTGGCGTTGGCGGTGAGGTTCAGGGCAATGTTGCCACCGAACGGCACCCCGCGCGATCCGTTGAAGGTGGCGTCGTTGTAATTCATGAAGATATTCTCGACCACCCAACCCGGCTTGCCGGGTGAAGCGTCAATAAACGAGGCCATTGCGCCCGCCATATAATGGCCGGAGCCGGCCTGTTCGGCATGGAGAGGGGTGAAGTCGGTGAGAGCCAGCGTGCCCACGAGGGAGGCAGTGATGAGTTGAGGAGTTTTCATTCTCAGGGTTCTTTCAGTGGAGACTGGTTCATTTATTTCGCTGGCGGCGTGTAAGGATCGGGCGTGCCCATCGGGATGAGTGGGTTGTCTTTCGTGGTCGCATTGAACGCGCCCACGATCTTCAACATCGGCGTCACCACCCAGGTGTCAGCGGTGGGTTTTTCTTCACGCGGGTCGGTGTAGAGGTTGATGATGAAAGGAATCCCGAGCTTGACGGGCGGGTCGAACATGGTATCCTGCCGGAAGAAGTGCAGCTTCCAGTTGCGCCACTTCACGGCGGTCAGGCGATCCGCGCACCAGATGGGGAAGCCCTCGCGGGCCGACTTCTCGGTCTTGCCGAGGAAGAAATCGGACTGATCAAGGCTGTCCATGGGCCGGTCGGTTGGCACCTTGGCACCGGCTAACTTAGCCAGCGTTGCGAACATGTCCACACCATGCACGATCTCATTGCTCACGCGTCCAGCGGGAACCTTGCCGGGCCAACGGACCAGGAACGGCACGCGGATGCCGCCTTCCAGCGCGGTGAAATAGGCGCCGCGCCACGGACCCGCCCAACCGTCCCAAGGCTGGAAGAATTCAGCGCCGTTGTCGCTGGTGAAGATCACGATGGTGTTGTCGGCGATGCCGAGTTTCTCCACTGCATCCAGCATCTGCCCGACGTTGTAGTCCATCTCGGCCAGCATGTCCGCCCAGTCGCCGTTGCCGGTCTTGCCGGCGAAAGCAGGATTCGCCAGCGCGGGCAGGTGACATTGCGTGAGGCATACATATTCGAAGAAGGGCTTGCCCTCCTTGACCTCTTTTTCCATGAACGCAACCGAGCGCTTGGTGATTTCGGCATCTATGAGCCGGCGTTGCACGAGGTCGTAGTCCTTCAAGGCAACGCTTTTCTCGCCTTTTTTGCCCTCCATGATTTTTTCCGGCGGTGCAATATCCGGTGACCAGCCCGTCGAGGATGGCCACGTCGCCTCATCCGTGGTGCGCGGGATGCCATACCATTCGTCGAAGCCCTTGTCGTTCGGCAACCGGCCATCATGGCTGCCCAGATGCCATTTGCCGTGCAGCGCCGTTGCATAACCCGCCTCCGACAGCGATTGCGCGATGGTGACTTCCCATTGCGTCAACCCTTCAGGCACGCCACCGAACGGCACGGCGTAGGTGCCCGAGCGAATGGAGAAGCGGCCAGTCATGAGACTGGAGCGGCTCGGCGTGCACTGCGTCTCCATGTTCGCGTTCAGGAAACGCGTGCCCTCCTTGGCCAGCGAGTCAATGCGTGGCGTCGGTGCGCCGCGTGTGACGCCTCCGCCGTAGCAGCCGATTTCGCCATAGCCGAGATTGTCGGTGAGGATGAAGAGGATGTTGGGTTTCTTGTCTGCCGCGTGGGCAGCAGTCGCGGCGATGAGCGCCAGCGCGCCAACGAGCGCGGTGGTGAGGTTGGTTTTCATTTTCATAATTGTGTTTGCTTGTTTCGCTGGCGAAGTCGCGGGCCGCCCACTCGGACAGCCCGCGTGTTTCACAAGCGCATTAAGGGTTATTCCCACAGGGCCGCGAGCTTCCTGGCTTCCTGGAGCTGCTGCTCATCGCTCGCCGTCAGTGGCTGGGGTTTCAAGTTGACCGTGACCTGCTTGAGCTCGCCGGTGAACTTGAACGGGACGTGGTAATCCTCGCTGACGGGCGTGCCCGTGTCCTCGCCACAGTCCAGCGTTTCGTCGAGCGAGAGGCGGAAGGCCAGCGTGCGTTCGATGCGGCCCGTGGCCACAGTCTTGCCGTCCACTTGGATCGTACCGACGCCGCCTTTGCCGAGGCCACCGCCATCATACTTGAAGTCATAGACGATGGTGTGCGCGCCCGGTGCGAGCTTGTCCTTGGCGGCAATGTTGTAGTGGGCGACGCCGGCGAGGTTGTAGTTGAAGACCGGTTTACCTTTGAGCAGGTAAAAACCCCACCCGGAGAAACGTCCACCATGTGTGAGCAACATGCCTTCTGCGCCGCCCTTGGGAATCACGACCTCGGCCTTGATTTGCCAGGACTTGTTCTTCGTGTCCGGCGCTGCGCCCTCGGGGATGCGCACGAGGCCGGGGTAATAGGTGAACTCGTCCCGCCCGCGCGTCAGGCTGGGCCGGATATTCACATCGAAGCGGGTAACCCGGCTGTTCTCGATCGGAAGCACATTGTATTTCTCGGCTTCCTTCCAGAAGAGGTCCTGCAGTTCCTTGAGCTTGGCAGGCTCTTTGGCCGCGAGGCTGTTCGCTTCGGAGAAATCCTCGCTGACCTTGTAGAGTTCCCACTTGTAGTCGAGGATGGAAGGCAATCGCCCTTCTGCCTCGGCAGCCGAGTCCCACGGAGCAACCCCCGGCGTCGTGCAGGCGACCCAGCCGTCGTGGTAGATGCCCTGGTTGCCAAACATCTCGAAATACTGCGTCGTGTGTTTCGACGGCACTTTCGTGTCATCGAACGTATAAACCAGGCTCGTGCCTTCAATGGGTTTCTGCTCCACGCCGTTGATGCTCGTCGGCGCGGGCACACCGGCCACTTCGAGCAGCGTGGGCATGATGTCAATGACCGAGCAGAACTGCGAACGGATGCCGCCCACGTCCTTGATGCGCGCCGGCCAAGAGATGACCATGCCGTTGCGCGTGCCGCCGAAGTGCGAGGCGATCTGCTTGCACCATTGGAACGGCGTGTCCATCGCGTGCGCCCAACCGACCGGGTAGTGGTTGAAGGTGGTCGGCCCGCCGAGTTCGTTCATGTGGCGCAGGACTTCCTTCATGTCTTCGGGGATGGCGTTGAACACCGTCATCTCGTTGAGCAATCCCTGCATGCCGCCTTCGCCGCTCGCGCCGTTGTCGCCCTGGATGTAAATGACGAGCGTGTTGTCCAGTTCACCCTGCGCTTTGATAGTGTCGAGGATGCGGCCCATCTGGTCGTCGGCGTGCGAGAGCGCCGCGCAATACACTTCCATCATGTGGGCGAACACCTTCTTCTGGTCGGCGCTCAAGCTGTCCCACGCGGGAATGCCCTCCGAACGCACCGTCAGCTTCGCGTCCGCCGGGACGATGCCAAGCGCCTTCTGCCGCGCGAAAGTTTCCTCCCGCACCTTGTCCCAGCCTTGATCGAACTGGCCCTTGAACTTCGCGATCCACTCCGGCGGTGCGTGATGCGGCGCGTGGGCCGTGCCGGTCGCATAGTAGGCGAGGAACGGCTTGTTGGGCGCGGTCGCGTGCTGCATCCGAATCCAGTCAATGCAATGGTCGGCCATGGCGTTGTCGAAAAAGAAATTCTTCGCGTCATGCGGCGGCTCGATGGGTTTCGTCCCCTCGAAGAGCGCCGGATTCCACTGGCTGGTGTCGCCCCCGATGAAGCCGTAGAAGTATTCAAAGCCCAGCCCGGTCGGCCACAAGTCGAACGGCCCGGCCTGGCTCGTCATCCAGTCCGGCACGTTGTGGTTCTTGCCATACCAGGACGTGTTGTAACCATTCTGTTTCAGGATTTCCGCGAACGTCCCGCAGCTCTTCGACATCAGGGAATTGTAGCCGGGGAAACCCGTAGCCAATTCCATGATGACGCCGGTGCTGGCCGAGTGATGATTGCGCCCGGACAGCAACGCCGCGCGTGTCGGAGAGCACAGCGCCGTGGTGTGAAACGTATTGTAGCGCAGACCGTTCTTGGCCAGCCGATCCATCGTCGGCGTGGGAATCGGCCCGCCGAAGGTGGAGGACGCCCCGAAGCCGACATCATCGGTGAGGATGACGAGAATATTCGGCGCACCTTTCGGGGCTTCGACGCCCTTGGGGAAATCCGGCGTGGACTCCTTGGGCGTGCGGCCCATCTTGCCTTTAAAGGGTTGTTCAGGACGGGGCAGGACTTCTTGCGCCCCTGCCGGTAGCGCGATGGCCGCGCCCAGCACGAGGCTGAGAACGGCGAATATGGATTTGGTTTTCATTTTGGTTTGGTTGTTTTTGTTGTCATATAGTCCGCGTTCTTTGTTTGTGTTCTTGGTTGGCCGGTGTTGAATCCGGTGGTCTATTTCGGGAACAGGAACGTGATCGCGAAACGCAGGCCCCAGTCGGGACCTCCGGCGGGCCGCTCGGCGTAGTAGCGATAGCCCACCTGGAAGGCGACAGGCTGCTTGCCAATCTTGACCAACTGCTGAACCATGAAGTTCATGGGCACCGTCCACTGTTTGCCCTGCCAGTCGTAAGTGGACTCGGTGTTCACGGTGAACGTGGTGAATGTCTTGGTGGTAAACCCGACAAAGGGTTGCAGAAAGGTGGCGTTGACGTTCTGGGGTGCCCAACCATCGTAGGACCAAATATGGTTGGCGAGGACGCCGTAGGTGAACCCATGGGTTTGCTGCAACGCCACGACGGTCGGACCGGCACCCCACATACCGGAGCCGAGCGCGCTGTCGGTTTCTGCGGGCCACAACGCGACCGGTCCGGCCCCCAGAATCCAGCCGCCCACGGGTTTTTTGGGCGACAGGAAAAAGCTCTGCGTGATGTCCCCCAACCCGAACTTGTCGCCGAAACCCTTCGCTGGTTCCTCGGCATAGATGACCGGCATGATCGTCCGGGTGATGAGGTTCCAATCATCGCTGAAGGAAAACGGAATCACCGGCTGGATGTTGGCAGTGTATTTCATCGCGTTGGCCGGGCCGATGCCGAAGTCCCAGTTGTTCTGGATGGGCACGCTGACGAGACTGGCGATGGGGTTCTGAAGTTTCTTGGCCAGTTCGGCCTCGGCGGCTTTTTCGTCGTTCGCCGCGTCCTGGGCGAACAGCGCGGTGGCGGGGAAGGCCAGCGCGCCAACGAGCCCGGCGGCGAGGAGGACTTGTGTGCGTGTTGTTTTCATATCAATAATCAGTGATCGGTAATCAGTAGTCGGTGCTTTACTGGCGGCTCACGGTTTCAGGTCGAATTGCTTGAGTTTCTTCGCCGCGGTGCCGAACGGGCCGAGCTGGAAGACGGCCGCGCCGGCAGGCGAGAAGGTGAACGGCGCAAACGGTTCGGCCAGCATCTGGTCGAGGTATTCCTTGGGCGCGACGCCAGTGCTAACGTGCGGATTGAAGTTCTCGCCGGAATACTTCGGCACAAACGTGGACACGTATTGGATGAGGACCGCATCGAGGGCGGGATCGTCATGCGGAGCGGTAAACGCGCCGATGGGGCCGGTCTCCAACATGAAGGGCTTCACGGCGGCAATGATGTCCGCTTGCAGCTTGAGGATTTCCGGCGACGGCTTCGCGCAAATGCCCGCGACGCCAACCGCGCCGCCCGGGGCATAGTAGTATTTGAAGGCCTCCAGCTTCATGGCCTTCACGCTGGCGCGGGCGAGAACCTTGCCCGCGGCGGCATAGACTTTCTTGAGATCCGCCGTGCGGACGAAACACTGGAGCATCGTGATGTGCGGAGTGTGCGCCGCATCCAGGGCAAAGCCTTTCGGGAAGACTTTGAGCAAGCGGGCGTTGTTGTCAGCGGAGTGCTGAAGCATCGTCGCGTCCGGCTCCAGCAGGATGTCAATGGCCGTGACCGCACTTGGCTTGGCCGGGCTGTCCGCAGCCTGGGCACGGGCGCTCATGGCCGCCACCGCCAGGATGCACGCGAATGTTCGTTTCATCAGGTTCTTCATTGTTGTGTCCTCTCTATTTTGTGATTTGTGTTTCTGTTTACGGCGAGATATTCAGGCGCTCAGGGATAAATCTGGTTCTTGGCATGATCATCTTGCGGAGTTCAGGACTTCCGGCAGTGGCCCGCTGCGCGAGCCGGAGGGCGGTTTGGCACCAACGATGGCCGCCAAGGTGGGGGCTATGTCCACGGTCTGGATCGGGCGGTAAACGCGTTGCCCCGTCAGCTTGCCGCCGGCGAAGACAACCGGCACGAAGGTGTCGTAGCGCCAGGGTGAGCCGTGATTGCAGGCCACGATCAATCCGTCAAAGTCATTGATAAAGCAGTGGGGTTGAAAGACGACAAAGATGTCCCCGGAGCGCCGGGGATTGAAGTTGCGCAGCACCGACTGCATGACGAGAGTGTTGGGAACTGTGCCTTCCTGGAGAGCCTTGCTGGAGACGGCGAGATCCACGCCGTCCAGTTTCTGCAACTCGTCCACGACTGCCTTCTCGACCACCGCCTGGTCGAGATGCTTTTTCCGGATGAGTTCACGGTTGAGATAAACGTAAGGGTGGCGGTAGGCTTCGATAAGCTCCTTGCCGAGGCCGAACTTTTTCTTAAGCGCGGCGATGCCGGGCGACTTGTCCCATTCGTCGGGGTTTACATATTTTGCCGGGATGCCAAGCGAATTCAGATAACCGGGAGCTTCGGGCCCACCGTGGTCGGCGGACAGCACGATCAACACATTCTTCAGCCCGACGCGTTTGTCCACAAAGGCGAAAAGGTCGGCCAGGGTGCGGTCGAGGCGCAACAGGTTGTCTTCGGCTTCCAGGCTGGATGGGCTGAAGAGATGCCCGATGTAGTCGGTCGAGGAGAAGCTGATGGACAGGTAATCCGGGACCTCGTGCTGGCCGAGCTGCTCGGCATCAACCAGCGCCTTCGCGAAGGCCAGCGTGAGGTCATCACCGGCGGGACTCAGGGTCAGCCGCGTGTTGAAGTATTTTCCCGAGGCCGGACCGTAAGGGTGCGGAAAGACCCGCCCATAACCGCCCAAATCGGTCTCCCAAGGTCTATCATCGGCGTCGCCAAACATATACGAGGACTTTTCGTGCATCAGTTCCCATGACTTGTCGGCATAGGCGCTGGGCAGCTTCTGCTGGTTGAACGCGTCCACCCAAGTCGGATAGTGGTCGTAGTAATACGAGCTGGTGACGAACCCACCAGAGGCCTTGGAAAACCAGAACGCCTTGCCGGCGTGCCCGGCCATGGACACCGCGCCCCGATCCTTGACGGAGACTCCGAAGATTTTCGCCCGGCCAGCGGTGGAAATGGCCAGTTCGTCGCTGAACGTGGAGCCGAGAATGGCGGCGGGCGAACGCCCATCCGTGGAAGCCACTTTCTGGGTGGGATCAATCTCCGTGGCTTTGTTCACATCCGCTCCGGGGGTGAGGATGCGATACTTGGGATCTTCGATGTTGTAGGTGAGCGTCCCGGTTTGGCGATCCAGCCACACATTCCCGATCATGCCGTGGACCGCTGGGTCCGCGCCGGTGGCAAGCGTGGTATGGCCCACGATGGTTTCCGTGTTGGCATGGGCGTGACGGGCGTCCGCATACCAGATGCCGTGCTCCATGAGATAGCGAAACCCGCCGTCGCCCATGTGCTTCAAATACCGCCCCGGCAGGTCGCCCCGCAATTGATCCACGGTAATCTGCAAAACGAGCCGAGGTGCGGGCTCAACGGCGTCGCCTTTCGGCGGCAACGATTCGGCAGCGCGAGCGATGGTTGTGGTGAAAGCAAGCGCGCAAACGAGCGCGGCGGCGTGCATGTTTTCTTTATAGTTAGTTTTCATAGTTATTGTCTGTTCGCTGGTGAAGTCGCGGGCCGACCACTCGGCCAGCCCGCGTGTTTCACAAGCGAGGCGTTAGTCGTTGCCCGTCGTGCCTTGTTTCAGTTTGTCCATGACATTGTCCAGGCTGAAGCTGCCGGCCTTCTGGCTCGCTGGAAATTCCTGGAACGTCTGCAGGAACTGGCCGACGATGGCCTGCGCCGGCACGTAGAGATACACGTGGTTGAGCATCCAGTCGTAATAGGTGTTCGAGGTGATGTCGGCGCGCTCGTAGGGGTCGGTGCGCAGATTGAAGAGCTTCGGCACGCGCAGGGTGACGAAGGGCTCGGCCCAGATTGCCATCGTGCCGGGGGTCCGCTGTTCCATGAAGACGATCTTCCAGTTGTCGTAACGCATGGCGACCAGGTCGGCGTCGTCGTTGAAGTAGAGGAATTCCTTGCGCGGATCCACCTTGGTTTGACCGGTCAGCAGCGGCAGTTGGTTGTAGCCGTCCAAATGCACCTTGAAGGTCGTGTCGCCGACTTTCATGCCCTTCAGGAGCTGCTCTTTCACGTCGGGCACACCCGCGGCCGCGAGGATCGTGGGCATCCAGTCGAGGGCCGAGACAATGTCGTTGTTAACCGTGCCGGCGGGGATGTGACCCGGCCATTTCAGCATGCAGGGCACGCGGTAAGCACCTTCCCAGTTCGAGTTCTTCTCGTTGCGGAAGGGCGTCATGGCCGCATCCGGCCAGGAATTCATGTGCGGACCGTTGTCGGTGGAATACATGACCAGCGTGTTGTCGGCAATGCCCAGGTCATCCAAGGCCTTGAGCACCGTGCCCACGTTCTTGTCGTGGTCAATCATCGCGTCGTGGTATTCGTCCTGCCAGTGACCTGACTGCCCCACGCTCTCGGGTTTCACGTGCGTGCGGAAGTGCATGTGGGTGAAGTTCACCCAGACGAAGAACGGCTTGCCGGCCGCCTGCTGGCGCTTCATGAAGTCCACCGACCGGGCGGCGAAGTCGTCATCGCAGGTCTCCATGCGCTTCTTGGTCAGCGCGCCGGTGTCCACGATGGTTTGTTTGCCGACCTTGCCGAAGCGCGGATCTACCGTCGGATCATCCACGCCGGTGGCCTTGCAGTCAATCACGCCGCGCGGGCCGAAGTTGGCGAGGAAGTTCGGGTATTGCGGTGCCTTCGGAAAGTCCGGCAGTTCCGGTTCTTCCGAGGCGTTCAAGTGGTAGAGCGCGCCGTAGAACTCATCGAACCCGTGGACGGTCGGCAGGAATTCATTCCGGTCGCCCAGATGGTTTTTGCCGAACTGGCCGGTGGCGTAGCCCTGCGCCTTGAGCAACTGGGCAATCGTCACGTCGCGGGCTTGCAGACCTTGGGCCGCGCC
>Ga0224558_1004715_pt1 | contig 10439 bp, 11 predicted proteins | sample 714S32024metaG_FD_180682 | JGI IMG/M metagenome (GOLD analysis project Ga0224558, IMG submission 180682) | Peat soil microbial communities from Stordalen Mire, Sweden - 717 S3 20-24 | ecosystem: Environmental > Terrestrial > Soil > Wetlands > Peat | place: Sweden: Norrbotten County, Stordalen... | reverse complement strand
CAAAAAGACAAGCAGAAACCCGCCTCTTTCGACAGAAAACCGATTCAAAATCAAGAAATTATCTGAAGTCCCATCGTCGTTGCAAAATCAAGCACCTGCGCAGAGGTTCCCTAAGTCAACGCCTTTGGGTGTCAAGCGGTAAGCGTAGCCGCTGCCGTCTCGCTCCAGCAGTGCGTGGCCCTTCAGCTTGCGGAGGTCGTAGCGGAGCTGGTTGAGTTCGTAGCTCTTCGGGGAGAGCCGGAAGGTGGTGAGGACTTGGTCTTCACTACACGCGACTTCTCGATGATCTGCAATCAGACTTGCAAAGCCAGATCCGGAAGCAAAGGCTTTGCTCCCGGTCATCCCCAGCTTCGCGTCCAAAATCTACTCAAAATAATTTGGATACGCCCCAAGCTGCGGAAGTTGGGCCAGCTTGGAGTTACGCCTGGTTGACCGGCAACTCATCTCCAACCTGGTTTTTGGGGTTCCCAGAGCCTCTGGCAGGCACCGGCTAGGGTCAGGGAAGAGTCGGCGACAATCCAAGTAGAACTGCGCTCCTACGCACCTCATCTGTAGGGGCAGTCCCGATAGGGATCTATCGTTTCTCGATACGAATCCAAGATTCCGGCGACCACTTGATGGCATGGCCCGCTGTCTCTTCCCACCCCATCAGCGCACCAGGTTGGTCTTGGCGAGGTCGATGATTTCGTTGCCGCGCCCATCGAGAACTGCTTTGATCATGAAGAGGCTGAAGCCTTTGATCTGGTCGACGGTAATGGTCGGAGGCATGGAGAGTTCCTGCCGGCTCACGATCGCTTCAACCAGAGCCGGCCCGTCATGTTGGAGTGCTTGCTCGATCATCGGCCTCACTTGATCCGACGTTTCGGCCCTGAGCCCAAGAATGCCCGCGGCCTCGGACATCTTTGCGAAATTGGGGTTGTGCAGGTTGGTTCCAAAATCGAGGATACCGGCGGCCTTCATTTCCAACTCAACAAAAGCCAACGAACTGTTGTTGAAGACGATCAACTTCACCGGCAACTGCAACTGACGAAGCGAGAGCAGATCGCCCATGAGCATGGCGAGGCCACCGTCTCCGGACAGCGAGATTACCTGGCGGCCAGGATGACTGACCTGCGCTCCAATGGCCTGCGGGAGCGCATTCGCCATGGAGCCATGCGTGAAGGAGCCGAGCAACCGGCGCTTGCCATTCATATGGAGATAACGGGCGGCCCAGATGGTAGGCGTGCCCACGTCGCAGGTGAACACTGCATCTTCTGCCGCAAGCTCATCCAGAATCTTCGCAATGTATTGGGGATGGATCGGCTTCCCTCAAGTTCCGCCCGTGGCCAAATCGTCAAGGCCCTTGCGGGCCTCGCTATAGTGGCTCAGCGAAGCACTCAAATGACCCTCATCCGGGTTGGCTCGCAGTTGCGGGCTGAGCGCGGCGATGGTGGCTTTCACGTCGCCCACCAGGCCTAAATCGACTTTGGTGCGGCGGCCTATCTGCTCGCCCCGAATGTCGATCTGGATGACGGTCGCATGTTGAGGGTAAAACTGCTGATACGGGAAGTCCGTTCCGAGCATCAGGAGGGTGTCGCAATTCATCATTGCGTGATAACCCGAGGAAAAGCCGAGAAGGCCTGTCATGCCGACACTGAAGGGGTTGTCGTATTCGACAAATTCCTTGCCGCGCAAGGCATGCACGATGGGGGCTTTCAGCTTGCCCGCGAGGGCAATCAACTCGTCGTGAGCGTCGGCGCAGCCCGCTCCCGCAAGAATTGTCGTCGTCTTCGATTTATTCAGCAGTGCTGCCAGGGCCGTGACCTCGTCCCCGGATGGGCACACGGTGGGTTTCGGTTCATGAAAATGAACACGGGGCCCGGGTTCGACGGCATCTCGCAAAGCTACGTCGCCTGGCAGGGTAACTACGGCAACGCCACGCCGTGAGATCGCGGTTTGCATGGCAATCTCAAGCACGCGGGGCATCTGTTCGGCTTGCGAAATCAGTTCGCAATAGTGGCTGCACTGCGCGAAAAGATGTTCCGGATGGGTCTCCTGGAAGTATCCGCTGCCTATTTCATCGCTCGGGATCTGCGCCGCGATGGCGAGGACGGGAACCCGGCTGCGATGGCAGTCGTAGAGACCGTTGATCAAGTGCAGATTTCCGGGCCCGCAGCTTCCGGCACAAACCGCCAACTTTCCGGTGAGATGGGCTTCCGCGCCCGCGGCAAACGCTGCTGTTTCTTCATGGCGCAGATGTATCCAGTCCAGTTGTCTGGTTGCTCGAATCGTGTCGGTAATGCCGTTGAGCGAGTCACCCGAAACTCCAAAAATCCGCCGAACTCCTGCTTCTGCCAAAACATCCACCAACAGGTCAGCTACTTTTCTCTTCGCCATGACGGCCTCCTCTCCCGGGAAATGCCGAGGAATTTCATGTTCGGCCCTTTCGATCAACTATAGCGGGGCCAGAAATGCGGGGTAAACATGGACGGCGCGATCGGCGTTTATCGTTACGGATCCCGTCGAACCTGGGTGCCCCAGCCGCCTCCGCCGGGGGTCTCGATGCGCAGGATGTCTCCCTTTGATAGTTGAATGCTGCACTTTGCGGGAAGTTCAACTTCCATCTCTTCCGCGGCTCCGTTCTTGATCAACGACGCACGGCCGGGGGCTCCATCCTCTCCGCCCTGCAATCCATAGGGCCGGAATCTTCGGCGCTCGGCCAGCAGCGTCACCTGCGCATCGGTCAGCATCTCAACCTCGCGGATAAGTCCATCGCCGCCTCGAAACTGCCCGTCTCCGCCCGATCCATAGCGGTATCCGTAACGCCGCACGCGGAATGGGTAGGCGTACTCCAGGGCCTCGATGGGGGTATTCAGCGAATTGGTCATGTGCGTCTGCACGCCTGGGATGCCGTCCATCCCCGGACGCGCCCCCATGCCGCCGGCCACGGTCTCGTAGTAAGTGAAAGGCTCTCCCGTGCGCGGATCGACGCCGCCAATGGTGAGATTGTTCATGGTGCCGGCGCTGGCTGCCGGAACGCGCGCGGGAATCGCGAGGGCCAGCGCCCGCAGGAGCACGTCCACGATGCGCTGCGAGGTTTCCACGTTTCCCCCGGCTACGGGTGCAGGCGCCAGGGCATTGACGATGGTTCCCGCCGGCGCCTCCAGGGTCAGTGGCCGCAATATTCCCTCTGTCGCGGGCGCATCTTCATGGAGCAGGCAACGAAGTACGTAAAAGCACGCGGAGAGAGTGATGGCGCGGACGGCATTCATACTGCCTGCAACCTGAGAAGAGGAGCCGGAAAAGTCGACGCGAACTTCGGCTGCTGCTGGGTCCATGCTGATGCGCACACAAATCTTTCGAGGTATCTCTGTCACGCCATCGCCGTCCAGCCAGTCCTCGGCGCTGAATTCGCCCGCCGGCATGGTGCGCAGTTCCGCGCGTACCAGCCGCTCGGAATAATCGAGCAGTTCCTCGACCAACTCCCGCGACCTGCGCATTCCGAATTTCGTGGCCACTTGCAGAATGCGCTGTTCGCCTACGCGGCAAGCGCCAATCTGCGCGTCCAGATCGCCTTCGCGCTCTTTTGGAGTGCGGACATTGAGCAGAATCAGGTCGAGCATCTCGCGGTCCACTTTTCCGCCGCGGACGATGCGCACGGGAGGGATGCGAATGCCCTCCTGAAAAATCTCGGTCGCCGGACCCATCGATCCCGCAAATCTGCCGCCCACATCGGCGTGGTGCGCGCGATTGCAAACATAGAATGCCGGCTTATTGTGATCGGGAACAAAGACCGGAAGCACCATGGTGATGTCCGGCAAATGGGTTCCTCCAGCGTAGGGGTCGTTGAGGATCGCGATATCGCCGGGCGCGAAGTCGATGGCCGCAATCGCTGCCTGCACAGACATGGGCATGGATCCGAGGTGCACCGGCATGTGGTCGCCCATGGCGATGACTCTTCCCTGGCCATCGAAGACTGCGCAGGAATAGTCGCGGCGCTCCTTGATGTTGGGCGAGAGTGCGGTACGTCTGAGAGCCGCGCCCATCTCCTCGGCAATGGAGTGTACGGCGCTCTGGAAGATCGCCAGTTCCACCGGATCGGCCGCGCCATTGGTCATTTGCGCTCCCTCTCTGTAAGTGCCAGGATGAGATTTTCAAAGCCATCGACCTCTGCGGTGCAACCTGGCGGCAGCACCGTGGCCGCGGTGTATTCGGTGATCATTGCCGGCCCGGGAATCACATCTCCGGGAACCAGCAGATGCCGCCGGTAAAGGCGGGTGGGCAGGAAATTGCCGTCGAAAAACACCTCCCGCTCGGCGTAGCGGGCGGCGCTGCCATCTCCCGGCACTGGGTCCTTGCGCGGAGGCGCATAGGGCTCCGCGGGAGCAATCATGCGCAGGCGGAGATTCACAATCTCCACTGGCCGGCCGGCATCGCAGAATCCGTAGCGCTGCAGGTGAACACGGTGAAACGCCTCAATGGCGCGGGTTGGAGCTTCCATGTCGTAGGAGACGTTCAATTCGTATCCCTGGCGGCGATACCGCATGTCTACCGTGCGCTGCGCTCTGCCTTCGAGACCCTCCGCGGCAAACTCAGCCGCGCCAAGCTGCTCCAGCTCCATGAAGCCGTCTTCAAGGCTCCCGATCGCATCGCCCGGCAGCATGACCGTGCGGGAGTAGTCCCGCACCGCATCGGCGAGCAGAATACCCACCGCCGAAAGCGCGCCCGGCATGGCGGGAACCAGCACCCTGGGGATGCGCAGAGCCCGCGCCAACGAGCAGGCATGGAGCGGGCCGCCCCCGCCGAAAGCAACCAGCGTGCACTGCCGCGGGTCGTGCCCGCGCTCGATGGAAATCACCCGGATGGCCTTCTCCATCTGTGTTTCGACAACGCGGAGAATGCCCGCGGCAAACTCCTCGACTGTGGCCAGCGAGCCTTTCTGTTCGCGCATGATCTCTTCCGTTTGCTGACGGTCCAGCCGCACCCCCCCACCCAGAAAGGTCTCCGGGTCCAGGCGTCCGAGCAGGAAGTTGGCATCCGTGACGGTCGGTCTGGTCCCCCGGCCGAAGCAGATCGGCCCCGGCTCGGCGCCTGCCGACTCCGGCCCCACGCGCAACATGCCTCCGGCATCGAAGCAGGTGATCGACCCGCCCCCCGCCCCGGCGGTATGAATGTCAAGCATGGGCACACCGATGGGCACCCCTGCCACCACCGATTCGCGCGTCAACTGCGCGCCCCCCGCGGCCGTATCGGCCAGAAAGACATCCGTCGAGGTGCCCCCCATGTCGAAACCGATGATGCGCTCGAAACCGGCCCAGCGCGCCACCTTGCAAGCCCCGACCACCCCGCCTGCCGGTCCCGACAACACCGTCCGCACCGGCTGTCCGGCCGCAATCCGCGGTGAGATGATGCCGCCCGACGACTGCATCACATCGACCTGCCGGGCGGCATGTTGCGCGGTCACGCGCTCAACCAGATGATTCAGGTAGCGCTCCATGCGCGGCGCCAGGTAGGCATTGACTACGGTTGTGGAGGCCCGCTCATACTCCCGAAACTCGGGCAGAACGCGGTGCGAGGTGGAAACAGGAACGCCCAGGACGCGCAAGGCCGCTTCCACGCGGAGCTCGGTCTCAGGGTTGGCAAACGAAAACAGAAGAGAGATGGCAACGGCCTCCGCGCCGCTGGCACGCACCTGATCGACCAGCGCCGCCAGCTCTTCACCCGTGGGAGAGCGAAGAATCTCGCCCTCGCTGGTCACCCGCTCCGGCACGCCGAAGCGCAGTTCCCTTGGCGCCAGGCATACCGGCAAAGGCGCGAACCAATCGTAAAGGCGGCTCCTCGTCTGGCGTCCGATTGCGATGGTATCCTCAAATCCCGCCGTGGTTACAAAGGCCACGCGCGCGCCCGTCCGCTCCAGCATGGTGTTGGCGCCCACAGTGGTGCCGTGGCGCACATCCAGGTCTTTCGCCGCGCCGATGCGTGCCAGGGCGTCGAGTACCGCCAGGGAAGGATCCGCGGGAGTGGAAAAGACCTTCACTACCTGGAGCCGTCCCTCCGCAAGGTAGACGCAGTCGGTAAATGTGCCGCCGGTATCGATCGCTACGCGCAAATCGGCCCACTCTCGTATCGCAAGTCTCGCGGCGCAACCGGGAAGTCGGTGCACCGTATCCTAAACACCGTATTCCGTGACGCCAAGCAGCCGGGCGAGCAGCACGAAGGTGGCTGCTTGCACAATAGAATTGCCCCCTAGCCCGACGATCGTCCAACCGGTGTTCCTGGCCAGTGAACTCTTGCGCATCCTGGTCAGTTTGCCCCACAAATCAAACACTCAATCTCGCCTTTCAAAGTATCAATAGTATATTGCTGTTGCGTGGCGGCACTTCTCGCGATCGAGCGAGACAACCAAGATGGTCGTGGGATCCATGCTCACCTTGCGCTTCCACCAGCTATGATAGTCTCTGAGGAAAATGGCCGGTTAATGGAAACTTCAGCTTCAGCGGTGCCGCAGCTTTCAAACCTTCGCGTAGCCATTGTGCACTACTGGTTTGTGGGCCGTGCTGGTGGCGAGAAGGTTGTCGAAGCCCTGGCGGAGTTGTTTCCGCAAGCTGACCTGTTTTCCTTGGTCGCCAACAGGGAGACCCTGGCACCGATTCTAAAAGGAAGAAAGCTTCAGACCTCGTTTCTGCAGCGGATCCCGGGAGCGAGGAAGTTTCATCGTCACTTTCTCTTCTTACAGGCAATCGCCCTCGAGCAATTCGACCTCAGTGATTACGACCTTGTCATCAGTTCTGAATCGGGGCCGGCCAAAGGAGTGATCACTTCCTCAAAGACATGCCATATTTGTTATTGCCATTCACCCATGCGCTACATCTGGGACATGTATCCCCAATATCGGCGCACCATGAACCCCCTGGTTGGCGCAGTCTTTTCACTGGCAGCGCATTACATGCGCCTTTGGGACTTTGCCTCCGTTGGGCGCGTTGATTACTTCGTGGCAAACTCAAAGTTCGTTGCCTCCAGGATTCGCAAGTACTACGGGAGGAGAAGCAAGGTGATTTATCCCCCAGTGGAAACAACCGCGGGAAACACCAGTACAGCTCCGGGCGATTATTACCTCGCGGTTGGGCGTTTCGTTGACTACAAGCGTTTCGACCTCGCGGTCCGGGCATGCACCGAACTGAATCGGCGGTTGAGAGTGATTGGCGGTGGTCCCCAAAACAAGGCTCTCCAACGAATGGCCGGACCCACGGTTGAGTTTCTCGGAAGCGTGAGCGACCTTGAATTACGCGAGAACCTCGCAGGTTGCCGAGCACTGCTCTTTCCCGGTGAAGAAGACTTCGGAATTGTCCCCGTCGAAGCGCAAAGTTTTGGCCGCCCGGTGATTGCCTATGCCTCGGGTGGTGTGTTGGAAACGGTGCGCGGCAGGCTGCCGGGCAAAGCCCCCGTGGATCATCCGACGGGAGTGTTCTTCGCCGAGCAGTCCCTCTCAAGCCTCAAGGAGGCCATTCTCGATTTCGAATCGAGGGAACATGACTTCTGCCCACAAACGATTCGCGAACACTCCTTGCAATTTGACTCTGCCATCTTCAAGGATCGAATGATCGACTTCGTTTGTTTTGCTCTCAAAGATTTCAAAGACAGCGATCTGACTGAGACTATGCGTCAGCCAATGGCCGTATCGACTTGAGGTAGATGGTTCAGGACAGCCTCATTGGGAGAGCCTGCCTGAGTGGGCTCGATCCGGCCGCCCATCTGAGAAGCGTCGGGCAGGTCCAGGTAGGCGGTGGTGGCCCCGTGATCTTGGCCGAGCAGTATCTGGATGGTGCGCAGGTCGCCGCCAGCTTCGAGAGGATATGTGGCGAAGCGTGTGCGGGCGGATATTCGTTTGATCTCGCTCGCTTGAACATCGTCGTGAGAAGCATTGTCAAGCTGCATCTGGATCGGATCGATGCCCTGGATGTGTCCGTCGCCTGCATCGACAAGGAGGTCGACGGCAACGTCGAACCCTTTCGCGCCGCCATCGAAATGCTGAGCACGATTCCTGGCATCGGCACCCTTTCCGCAGAGGTGATCGTGGCCGAGATCGGCATCGACGATACTCTAATGCAAGGGTAGCGGACTCTAAAGGAGCGCGCTTGAGCGGAATCGCCAGTTGGCTGACCGAGGCCCCGGGAGAGCAGAAGCGGACGCTGGTTGCCGCCTCGATGGGCTGGATGCTGGACAGCATGGACGTGATGCTCTATGCGCTGGTGCTGGGCGCCGTACAGCGCGAGATGCATCTCTCCGCGGCACTCAGCGGGGCCATGATGTCGGCCACGCTTGTCTCGGCAGCCGTCGGCGGTCTGGGCTTCGGCTGGTTCGCCGACCGGTTTGGCCGCGCCCGCGCGCTTACCTGGAGCATCCTGGTTTATTCAGTCGCCACGGGCATGTGCGGGTTGACTCATTCGGCATGGCAGCTCATGGCATGCCGTATTCTGCTGGGTCTTGGCATGGGCGGGGAGTGGGCTTCCGGCGCGGCCCTGGTTGCCGAATCCTGGCCTGCCCGGCACCGCGGCAAGGCGCTTGCCCTGGTACAAAGCTCGTGGGCGGTGGGCTTTGCCCTCGGTGCTGCCGTGGTGGCGCTGATTATGCCGCGCTTCGGATGGCGCGCCGTGTTCTTCGCCGGGATCGCTCCGGCGTTGCTGACTCTATGGTTGCAGCGCGGCGTGCAGGAATCGGAAGCGTGGAAACTGGAGCGATCCTCGCCTCTGCCCGTGGGCCGTCTCTTTCGCGGCGCGCTCGGCCGCGGCATGCTCATCTGCGCCACCATGAACGCAGCCTCGTTGTTTGCCTGGTGGGGACTCTTTACCTGGGTACCTCGTTTTCTGTCCATGTCCATCGCCGAAGGCGGCCGCGGACTCAGCATCCTCCAGACCTCCGCTTGGACCATCGTCATGCAGGCCGGGACTTTTCTCGGCTATGTCACATTTGGTTACATTGCGGACCGGTTCAGCCGCAAATACACCTATATCGGCTTTCTTCTGGTGGCCGCGTTGCTTGTGCCGGTGTTCGCATTCGTGCGCAATCCGGACGCGCTACTGGTGATTGGCCCGCTCGTCGGCTTCTTCGGAACCGGCTACTTCAGCGGTTTCAGCGTCATTGCCAGCGAACTGTTCCCGACCTCCCTGCGCGGCACCGCCATGGGCTTTGTGTATAACATCGGCCGCATCGCAAGCGCGGCTGCTCCCTACCTCATCGGCAGGCTCTCGCAAACTGCCGGGCTCAGTTACGCGCTTTCGATCACCTCGGGAGCCTTTCTGCTTGCGGCCCTGATCGCCACCGCACTTCGCTCGCCCACAGCCCAACGCGAGCCGGCAGCGTGCTCTCCATAGCCAGGCCTCATAAGACGTTGAAGCTGAGCCCTCGCTCTAAACTGTGCCCCTCGATGAATTCTCTGATCCCATGATCATAGGTTCGCTGTGAACTTGGAGAGGTCAGGATGTTCAAAACGGCGGACTTGGATTGCTCAAGATCCGGGAGCTTCAGAATAGACTTGGGTGTCCGTTGGCGCTTGATCTTGCTCTTTGCCATCGATACGGCCTCCAATCGCCGTGGCAAACAGCATCGTCCAGATCGCCACCTCGGTCTATCGCACCCTGGGACGTTTCTCGGCCCCGATCCTGACCGCTTGGCTGAAACTTCATTGATTTTGGCGTGTCGGGGACGCTGGCACTCTCCAGTACCGGCAGTTACTGTTCGAGTATCGACGAACCTATAACTGACGGTTTGGCGGCCAACCAGCCGGAACCCGAAGTTCGAATGGAAGCTCCCGCTCATCCTGGGCCCTCCTGCAGCAGCCAAGTCTGGCACGGCACGGAATCGCCCGGTCTTTCCACCACAAAGGCCGGATTCGTCTTGCAATTCCCCTTGGCGGACGTACAATCTGAGGAAATCGGAGGTCAAAAAGGAGATTCCGGATGAAATATGTTCCGACTATGGTCTTTTGCGCGCTCCTTCTGTGCTGCCCCGTTCTGCGTAGCCAGCCTGTCCTCACCCTCAGCACCGACGATGTGCAGTTCCTCAATAAATGTGGCGTCCAACAGAGCGACATCGACGCGATTCCCAACTTTCCCAGCACTGGCCAAGCCAAAATCCTGGCCGTATTGCGTAAACACGGCAGGACATGCAAGGATCTTAAATTCTTCAAAGATTGTAGGGACGCCCTGAGAAAGTTCACTCCACCGCCGAGTGATCTCCCCGACACGCCGAAAGGATGGGAGGACTATGACCTTCTTACCTCAGCCGAAAAGCAGTATGTACTGAATGTGGAGGCGGATGTCTTTGCCAAGGCTATGTTACTGGACAGTGCCAAGTTCTCGGTTGGGATCAGGAGCGCTTGTTGGCCAGGCGGAGGTTGGATAGTTCGGTGGCCAGATCGATCCAACGGTCCATCAGCATCTTCATGACCTCGTAGTTCTTCA
>Ga0224558_1004714_pt1 | contig 10442 bp, 8 predicted proteins | sample 714S32024metaG_FD_180682 | JGI IMG/M metagenome (GOLD analysis project Ga0224558, IMG submission 180682) | Peat soil microbial communities from Stordalen Mire, Sweden - 717 S3 20-24 | ecosystem: Environmental > Terrestrial > Soil > Wetlands > Peat | place: Sweden: Norrbotten County, Stordalen... | reverse complement strand
GTTATCTCGCTGGAGAAGAGAGAGGGCGGGACGGGGCTTTTCGCGGTCGGCACGGTGGTGAACGCCTCCGGCCGTCGGCGGTCGCAAGTCACACTGGAATTTGAGTTACTCGACGCCGGGGGCCAGAAGGTAGAGGTCGCCAGGGCTTATCGGCCGGTGCTCGAGCCCAGGGCGACGTGGCAGGTTAAGGTGCCCGTCGCGGGCGATTCAAAAGCCGTTTCGGCGAAACTGGCTTCGGTCAGGGAAGGGCAGTAGAGCGGCCCGATTAGAGCTCGCGCAGGGCGGCGGCGATGGGGAGGCGGGCGCCGCGGAGGGCGGGGAATAGGCCACCGATAAGGCCGATGAGTACGGCCCACACGATCCCTTGCACCAGCAGGTCCGGCGTCACGGCGAAAGCGAAGGTGACCTGGCTGAAGCTGTTCCAGTTCATCGTGGAGGTGCGGAGCCCGTTAAAAGTGAAATAGGCCATCACAGCGCCGACCGTGCCACCGATGAGCGCCAGCGCGAGGGACTCGATCATGACCGAGACCACGACGGCGCCGCTGCCGAAACCCAGCGCCCGAAGGGTGGCGATTTCGCGGGTGCGCGCCGAGACGGAGCTGTACATGGTGTTGAGCGCGCCGAAGACGGCGCCGATGGCCATCAAGGCTGCAATCAGGTAGCCCAGGGTATTGATGAGCCGGTTTACCGCGGTTGATTGCTCGGCGTAATACTCGAGTTGGCGGAGGACTTTCACGGTCAGGCGCGGGTCGGTGGTGAGGGAGTCCTTGAACTTCGGGAACGCCCCGGGCGAGACAAGTTTGACATAAACCGACTGAAAGGTATCGCCGCGGTTGTAGGCGCCTTGCAGCTCGGTGGCGCCGGTCCAGATCTCCGATTCCGCCGTGCCACCGTTGGCGGAAAAGATCCCGACGATCGGCCATTCGCGCCGACCGACACGCAACGTGCCGCCGAGCTCCAGCCCAGCGAACTCGTTGGCGGCGCCCACACCGACGATGACTTCGTTCTGGCCCCACTCGAACATACGTCCTTGCTCGAGCTTGAGCTTGTCGCGCACTTTGAGCGCCGGGCGCTCGACGCCACGCATCGGGACGTTGGCATCGGTGCCGGTCGAGCGCTTGGGCAGGTTGATGATGACAAACAGCTCGGCCGAGGCGAGCGGGCCGTCGGCGCTACGGGCCACGCCGGGGGCGTCAGCGATGACACGCGTGCTCTCGCGCAGGAAGCCGCTGACCATTTCGCTATCGGCCCCGCTGCGCAGGACGATGGCGGCGTCGGGCGAGCCAGAGGCGATCAGGGCCTTGCGGAATCCGGCGCCCATCGAGAGGACCCCGACCAGGACACCGACGACGCCGGCAATGCCGAAGACAGCCGCCGCAACGGAGCCGCGCCGCTGGGGGATGCTCAGCAAGCCGAACTTGCTGACGGCGGAAACTTGCGAGAGCCAGTTAATGGGGCGCAACATAAGGGAAGTCAGAAGTCCGAAGGCCGAAGTCCGAAGGGGGCGGCAGTAGAGGCGAAGGGAGGATCGGGGTTGGATGTGGGATGTGGGATGTTCATGGGGTTCGGGGCTACATGCGCCGGAGGGCGTCGGCTACGCGGAGACGCATGGCTTGGAGGGCGGGGAAGATGCCGGCCACCACGCCAAGGGCGAGGCTGAATCCTACGCCCGCCAGCACGTCCAATGTCGGGAAATAGAACAGCGGCAGCATGCCGCCGGTGGGATCGCCGCGCGAAATCAACATCAAGGCAACGCCCAACCCAATGCCGCCGCCGAGCACGGCCAGCAGGCAGGATTCTGCCAGTACCAGCGAAAGAGTCTGCCCGCTGGTGAAGCCCAGGGCTTTGAGGACCCCCAGCTCGCCGGTGCGCTCGCGCACCGACTGGCTCATGGTGTTGCCGGTGACCAGCAGGATGGTGAAGAACACGGCGCTCAGGATCGAGGCGGTAATCGTGGTGATATCGCCGATTTGCTTGGCCCAGGCTTGCAGGAAAGCGCCTTCGGGCTCCGTCTTGGTCTCCCAGGCTGAGTTCTCGAATTCCTTGTCAATTAGTTTCGCGACTTCCCCCGCTTGCTCGGGGTCTTTGATGCGCACGACGTACCAGCCCACTTGTCCCTTGCTCCACACTCGCGCCTCATCGAAGTGATCATACCGGAAGAAGAGGGGGGTGGTGTCGGTGTTCTTGTTGCTCCCGTCGAAGATGCCGACGATGTCGAATTCCCACAGGCGGCTGCCGTCGGTCTTAGTCCAAATGGAGGACTGAATGGGGACTCTGTCGCCGACCTTCCAATGGAAGCGTTCGGCGGTTTTGCGGCCGACGATGGCGCCGGTGCGGGTTTGCAGCCAGGCTTGTTTCTGGTCCGGCGGGAGGATGTTTTCGGGCCACATATCGAGGAACTCTTCGGGTATGACGGGCATTTGCGCGAAGAAGTTTTTGGGGTCCTGATAGACGCCACCGAACCAGGTTTCGTGGGTGGCCAGGGCCACGCCGGGAATGCGCTCCATCCGCGCTTTGTAGGACTGGGGCAGGGACTGGATTATCGAGACCTTGTGGCGCACCACGAGGCGGTTCTGCCCGGCCATGGCCACGCCGCCGGCAAGGGCTTGTTTAATGGCGGACAGGAAACCGAACAGGATGAAGGCGACGACAATCGAGAGCAGCGTCAGGATGGTGCGGAGTTTCTTCCGCTTCAGGTTGCTCCAGATCAGATACAGGAACTTCATCAACCGGATTACCCGGCCAGTGCGGCCTGCTGGAGAGCCAGCAGTCCTTGCAGGCCGGATTTGCCCAAGGCAAGCATCTCGGCCAATTGGGCTTCGCTGAAGGTGGCTTCCTCGCCGGTGCCCTGTAATTCGATGAATTCGCCGGCGGAATCCATGACTAGGTTCAGGTCCACTTCGGCCGCCGCGTCTTCGGTGTAGCACAGATCGAGGAGGGCCTGCTTCTCGACGATGCCGACACTAACCGCGGCAACGGCGCGGCGCAGCGGGTTTTGCAGTAGTTTGCCTTCAGCCACCAACTTGCGTATCGCCAGGGAGAGGGCGACGTAACCGCCGGTAATGGCCGCGGTGCGGGTGCCACCGTCGGCCTGCAGGACGTCGCAGTCCACCCAGATTGTGCGGGAACCTAGCTTCTCCAGGTCGAGGGCCGTGCGCATGGCCCGGCCGATCAGGCGCTGGATTTCCTGGGAGCGCCCGTCAATCTTGCCCTTAGTAATGTCGCGCGGTTTGCGTTGGAGGGTGGAGTAGGGGAGCATCGAGTATTCGGCGGTAATCCAGCCCCCGGTGACGCCTTGCTCCTTCATCCAGCGGGGCACGGTTTCCTCGACCGTGACGCCGCAAATGACCCGGGTGTTGCCCCATTCGATCAGCGTGGAGCCGGTGGCGTACGGGGCGATGTTGTTCTGGAACCGCACGGGACGTAGTTGAGCCGCGAGACGGCCATCGCTACGCGGGGCGGAAGTGACAGGAGCTGATTCAAACTGCGCCATAAACGCATAGGAGGGTAGGGAAGCTCCCGCAGCCGGGCAACGACGAAAATCACGCGCCAATCTCAGGCTTGACTCTGCCGTCTTGCAGGCTACGGTGCTAGACGTGTGCAGGACCAACAACCGGCTTTGCGGTAACCGCGCGGGCACGACACAACAGTTGCGCGCGCCACGGGGCCCGGTGGCCGCCGATCATCGAGAGGAAGGTATGAAGAACAAGCTTCTAATAACTGTCATCTGTGTGCTGGCGATGTTGCTGAGCACGTCCGCGCCGGCTTTCGCCGCCGGCGACAATGGCGCGACGTCGGTCGCGGTTGATGTGGTTGTGGCGCGTCCGGTCTCATTCGCGCTGACTATAGTCGGGTCGGTACTTTTTGTGGCGAGCCTGCCGGTGGCCCTAACCGCCGGCTGCGTGGACAAGACGGCGCACACGCTGGTAGTGGTGCCGGGCAAAGACACGTTTACACGGCCTTTGGGTGATTTCCAGGACTTCCTGGAGTTTTGAGCGCTGCGCAGCGCGTCGTCATTCATTGCGCCGCGTGAGGGCACGCGGCCTACAGAGAGGTGAAGCCCGCGTGTCCGCACGCGGCGGTTTTTGCCGTCAGTTGTCGTTCACTTCTGTGACAGGTCAATAGAGGCGAAGATATCTTCCAGGCTGTTCAAGGCTTCTTCCTTCTTGGGGTTGAGGACCTGGCGCAGATAGTTGACAGCGTCGGGGATGGTCTTGATGGAACGGGGCAGGGTAGCGCCGCTAGCGTTGGCGTGGCCGCCACCCTGGAGTTTCTCGGCAATCTTCAGCGCCTCGCCATTTCGACTGCGGAGGCTGGCGATGATGGCTCCGTTCGCGCGGCGGAACAGGGTCAGGAGGACAGGGTACTTCGTCGCTTCCTTTTCCAAGAGTTGGTGGACGATGAGGTTGTTGTTCCCGATGATGGTGTCCACGAAGCCCACGAGGGGGGTAATTTCGCTCACGTTCTCCCGGCTCCAGGCAAAGCCGAGGGGGTCCTCGATGTTACGTTTGACTTCCATTACGCGGAGCAGCGGATTGTTGAGAAGCTGCTCGATCTCGCCGTTGATCAGGGCGTGGAGGTTCCAGAACTGGTAGATTTTGACCAGGTTGGCGTAATCACTGGCGAGGATGAAATCGGGGTCGTCTTCGAGGAACAAATCGCCGACGTTGCTCAGATGCACGAGCCGGTCCAGCGCAGGCGAGCCCAGCCCCTGTTGCTTGCATAGTTCGTAACAGATCAGGCCGGCGGACTTGGTCAGGTCGTGGATGAACAGCGCGTTCTTGGGCGGAGTCTCGGTGGCGTGGTGGTCAATGATGGCCCAGTTCGGCCGGTCCATGCGCTGCTCAAAGGTCAGGTCGGCGATCCAGGCGGATTTCTCGCGCAGGTCGCGCTGGCGCCAATTGTTGTAGTGATAGGCCTCCAGGCGAACCTCGGCATCGAACATCTTTCGCGCCAGCCGCTGTAGCAGGACCCCGGAAACCAGCCCGTCGAGGTCGCTCTCGTGGGTGATGATCACTTCCGGCCTGGGCAAGGAATTCGTCATTGAGGACAAATTAGCCGAAACCAGGCCGACTGGCCAGCGAGGAATTAACCGGCGACGCGACCGGGAACCAGGCTGCCCCACAGGCTCCGGTGCGGTCGGGCCTGGAAATCCGAAAACCGAAAACCGAAGCCCGAAAGAAGTCCGAAGCCCGAAGGCCGAATCCACCCGCCTGCACATGGCGTTTTGCGCAGAATGAGTCAGCGCGCTACGGTCTGCAGAGCTCTGCGTCCAGAAGCACTCCTGTCCAGGACCAGCCAGTGACCTCTTCGGACCCCAGGTTTCGGGCTTGGTTCGGGTTTGGGCTTTCGGGTTTCGGGTTTCACCCACCACGCGTTTGCTCACTCAGTCCGTCAAGGAACCGGAAGTGTTTGGCGCGTGCTTTCTTTTCCGCTATTGTTCGGTCAGCGTTGCCGGGGCCATTTGCGCGGTGCGAATCCACGGCAAGCGCACATGTTATAGCAATAGAACCTATGACCATACCATTTCGCGTCGATCTCAAGAACCAAGTGGCCGTCATTACCGGTGGGGGCGGCATTCTGTGCAGCGTGATGGCGGATGCGCTGGCCCAATGCGGCGCTAAGGTCGCCATCCTGGACCTCAAGCCGGAGATGGCGCAGAAGGCCGCGGACGCGATTGTCAAGGCGGGGGGCGTCGCGAAGGCATTTGCCTGTAATGTGCTGGAGAAGCCCAGTATCGAGCAGGCACACCAACAGGTCAAAGCGGCGTTCGGGACGGTGGACATTCTGATCAACGGGGCCGGTGGCAACCACCCGAAGGGCACGACGTCGAAGGAGTTTCTATCCCGCGAAGACCTCACGGTGAAGAAGGATGGCGTCGTGACGTTTTACGACCTGACGGTCGAAGGTGTCCAGTTCGTGTTCAACCTGAACTTCCTGGGCACGTTTCTGCCCACGCAAGTGTTCAGCCAGGACATGGTGCAGAAGGGACACGGCAATATCATCAATATCTCCTCGATGAACGCCTTCAAGCCGCTGACGAAGATCCCGGCCTACAGCGCGGCCAAGGCGGGCGTGAGCAACTTCACGCAGTGGCTGGCGGTGCATTTCTCGAAGACCGGGGTGCGCGTCAACGCGATTGCCCCGGGCTTCTTCCTGACTGACCAGAACCGGGGCCTGCTGACCCAGCCTGACGGCTCATTAACGCCGCGCGGCAATACGATCACCTCCCACACGCCGCAGGGGCATTTCGGGAAACCGGAGGACTTGATTGGCACGCTGCTGTGGCTGTTGAGCGATGAGGGTTCGGGGTTTGTTACGGGGCAGGTTATTGCGGTGGATGGAGGGTTTAGTGCGTTTAGCGGGGTGTGAGGGTGGGGGTGGTAAGTCCGATGTCCGAAGTCCGAAGTCCGAAAGAAACCCGAAGGCCGAAACCCGAAACTCGAAGAGCGAATAGGGCTGGGTGCATTTCCTGCGTGGAATCGGAGCGGTCCTGGGGCATAGTGTTGGGAGGGCCACGGATGCGATTCGGCGGCCGGTACGAGAAAGACCATTATGGCGACATACTTTGCACGCGGGGGAGCAGGGGACGATATCAGCATGCCAGAGAAGCGAGAGGCGCTGGCGCAGGCCCTGAAAGTTATAAACCGTCCGCTGCGCAGGGTGCTGGTGCTGCCGCCCGACCATACCCGGCTCAACTCGGATGCCGGGGAGTTGACCCACCTGCTGTACGAGATGCTCAGCCCTATGATTGAGGTGGACATCATGCCGGCCCTGGGGACGCACTCGCCGATGACTGAGGCCCAGTTGCGGATGATGTTCGGGGAGAGCATCCCGCTGGCTCGATTTGGAGTGCACGATTGGCGGAATGGCGTCCGCCATGTCGGCGACGTGCCGGGTAAGCTGTTGCAGGAATGGTCGGGGGGGCTGGTGGACTATGATGTGCGTGTCGAGGTAAACCAGCAGTTGTTCGCCGGCTACGACCTGATTCTTTCGGTGGGGCAGATCGTGCCGCACGAGGTGGTGGGTATCGCCAACTACACCAAGAATGTTGTTGTGGGCGCCGGCGGTTCGGACATGATTAACAAGTCACACTTCCTTGGCGCAGCCTATGGCATGGAACGTATCATGGGCCGCATCGAGAACCCTGTTCGCCATCTGTTCAATTACGCCGCCGGGTCTTTCCTTGGCGAGCTGCCCATTGTCTTTGTGCTCACGGTGATGGAGAAGCGCAAGGCCACCGGCGGGATGATTATGCGCGGGCTATACCTGGGCGACGATATGGAGACCTTCACGCTGGGGGCGCGGCTTTCGCAGAAGGTGAACTTCGACCTGCTCGATAGCCCCTTGAGGAAGGTGTTGGTCTATCTCGACCCGCACGAGTTCAAGAGCACGTGGCTGGGCAACAAGGCTGTCTATCGCACCCGGATGGCGATGGCCGACGGCGGCGAACTGATTGTTCTCGCCCCCGGCTTGAAGGAATTCGGCGAAGACGCCGAGATTGACCGGCTTATCAAGAAATACGGCTATCGCGGCACGCCGACGACGTTGGCTGCGGTTAAGGCAAACGCTGAGTTGCGCAATAACCTCAGCGCCGCCGCCCATCTCATCCACGGGTCGAGTGAAGGCCGCTTCCGCATTACCTATTGTCCTAGCCCGCACATGAGCCAGGAGGCGATCCGGTCGGTTGGTTTCGAGCCTGGCAACCTTGAAGCCACGCTCAAACGCTACAACCCCGATAAGCTACAAGACGGTCCCAATCGCCTGCCGGACGGCGAGGAGGTTTTCTATATCAGTAATCCCGCTCTCGGGCTGTGGGCGCTCAAGAGCCAGTTTGGTGCTTAAGCCAGCTCGGCGGCTTCGATCGCAGCAAGCTGCCGGCGGGATTCGTGAAGTAGTCCAGCAACCGTTGGCCGCTGGCTGACCCGAACTGCGCGAATACAAATGCTTGTATGTTGAGAGCGATGAAGGTATTGGCTTGTTCAGTGATGCGGTGGCGGTAGAGTGCGCTCCGTAACAACCATCAGGTGTATGAAAACTTATTCTACTTACTACGTTTACGTTTACTTCGACCCTCGTGCTAACAACGAGATGCTGTACGTTGGGAAAGGAAAGGGCAGGCGCAAGTATGCTCACCTGCCTGATAAAGCGGGCACGGCGACCGAACGCCGGATTCACGAAATTGAGCGAGCTGGCCTGGAGCCGCTCATTAGGGTTGTCGCGGCCAACCTCACAGAGGAGCAGGCCCTCCTTGTGGAGAAAGCCTTAATATGGCGTACCGGTGAGTCGCTCACCAACGTGAGCGGGGGCCAATTCGCTGACAACTTCAGGCCGCCGTACACCCTCAACCTATCCCTTCCGGGCTTCGACACAGTTCACGGAATCTTCTTCGTGAACGTGGGAGCACACTATGGCCCCGATGAGAGGCAATGGGAAGACTGTTACAAATACGGCTTCTTGGCTGCTGGATACGGGCGGGAGTTTAGTTCGCAGCTCGATCTCCTCTCGGTCGGGGATATTGTCGCAGCCTATTTCAGCAAAAAGGGATATGTCGGCGTCGGGCGAGTTGTGGCACCTTCGGTTCCCGCAGCGGACTTTCGATTCAACGGGCGTCCGTTGAGCCGGCGTATGCTAAAGGGACGAGCCCTGCTGCATGATGCTGGGGACGCGGACGAGTGCGACTACCTTGTAGGGGTTAAGTGGATCAAAAAGGTGCCCCAGGAGAAGGCCCAATGGCGCAAGGGGGCAGGATTGTGGGCAGCACGGCGGATAGTTGCGTCTCTTGCCCAGCAGCCCAAAACGCAACAGTTCCTGGAGCGGCAGTTTGGAGTAGACTTCAAGAAGCTTCTGGATTCCGACTAGCTTACGTCGCAGGGCAAAACCGTTTCCTGAGCATCGGCTGGCCCATCTGGCCTCTTGCGCGGTTTCGTGACCGCGCCCTTGCGTCGCCCACAGGGCAGCGGTCAGATTTGACTTTGAAATCCCCCCGTTTCCCGGCAACATTCACCTTCGCTTTTGAACTCGGGTTGCCGGATACTGGATTCTGTCTCCTGCCTCCCGTGTCTGCTGAAACATGAAACGAACGCATCATTGCAACGAACTGCGCCCGGCGCACATTGGCCAAACAGTGACCCTGGAAGGCTGGGTGCACTCGCGGCGCGACCTGGGCGGCATCATCTTTATTGACATCCGGGACCGCGAAGGCCGCACACAGGTGGTGATTGAGCCGTATGAACTCGCGCGCTCTCTGGCCCGCGGAAAGTCATTCGAGCAGGTTGCGGACGACCATCCTGAATTCCTCAGAAGGATGCGCGAAATTCTCTCCCTGCGCAGTGAGTGTGTCGTCCGGATCACAGGCAAGGTCAGGGCGCGGCCGGCGGGCACCAACAATCCGAAGATCGCGACGGGCGAGGTGGAAGTCACGGTAAGCGGGTTGGAGCTGTTGAATTACGCCGAGGTGCTGCCCTTCCCGGTGGACGACCCGGAGGTGGCGAATAAAGTGAACGAGGAATTGCGGCTCAAGTATCGCTACCTGGATTTGCGCCGGCCCGAGATGGCCCGCAATCTACGCGTGCGCAGCAAGGTGGCTACCGCCACTCGCGTCTTCATGGACGAGGAGGGCTTCCTGGAGGTCGAGACGCCTATCCTCTTCAAGAGCACACCAGAGGGGGCGCGCGAGTTTCTCGTGCCGAATCGCCGCGAGCCGGGGACATTCTATGCGCTGCCCCAATCGCCGCAACAGTTCAAGCAGATCCTCATGGTCGCTGGCGTCGAGCGCTATTATCAGATCGCGCGTTGCTTCCGCGATGAGGACCAGCGCGCCGACCGGCAGCTTGAGTTCAGCCAGATTGACATCGAGATGTCATTCGTCGAGCGCGAGGACATTTACAACCTGGTCGAAGGCTTGCTGAAGAGAATCTGGAAGACCGCGCTGAACATTGACGTGCCGACGCCCTTCAAGCGGCTTTCTTATCGGGAGGCTATTGACCGCTACGGCATTGACAAACCGGACACGCGCTTCGGCATGGAGTTGGCGGATTTCACCGAAGAGTTCCGCGGCAGCAAATTCAAGATCTTCAGTGGCGCGGTCGCCAACCAGGGCGTGGTGAAAGCCATCAATGCGAAGGGCCTGGCGTGCGTCACGCAGGGGCAGATGGACATCATGACCGAGACGGCCAAGAACTTCGGAGCCAAAGGTCTGGCTTTCATCAAAGTCGAAGGTGGCGAGTGGAAGTCTCCTATCGTGCGGTTCTTCAGCGACGCGGAAAAGGCGGCGCTGACAAGCAAGCTGGCCATCGAAGAGGGCGACTTGATCCTGTTCGCCGCTGAGCAATGGCTGACAGCGTGCGAAATCCTTGGCAAGATTCGCCTTTATTGCGCTGAGGTGCTGAAAGGGCAGGGGAAGCTGGTTGTCCCCGCCGACCGGTTCGACTTCCTCTGGG
>Ga0224558_1004712_pt1 | contig 10450 bp, 4 predicted proteins | sample 714S32024metaG_FD_180682 | JGI IMG/M metagenome (GOLD analysis project Ga0224558, IMG submission 180682) | Peat soil microbial communities from Stordalen Mire, Sweden - 717 S3 20-24 | ecosystem: Environmental > Terrestrial > Soil > Wetlands > Peat | place: Sweden: Norrbotten County, Stordalen... | reverse complement strand
CTGCCTTGAAGGGGGTGTTTCGCCTTTAACGGGGAGACCCAGACGATCAAGACGCGGGACGGTTGTCTGGAAAAACATCGCGTTCCTGCCCCACCCCTAAATCCCAATGCCTTTGCGAAACCGCTGCTCTCTGGACGCCAAGCGAGCAACGGATAGAGGATAGTACGTACGATGACTAACCAGGGGGATTCTTGAATTCACGGTATACAATGATGTTACAACGGTAATTACTCTAGCACCTCGAAGGAGAATTGCTGACTATGCACTGTGCAGCATGCCAGCAATAAACCTGTCATGTCCAGAAGTATCTTGCAAGGGCACGGCGCGCAATGAACTTGCCTTGCGGGTTCTGCGGCATGCCGCCAGTCCTGTCATCACCGGGTGCGGGCAGCTCGCGCGTCCCTCACACCACCGCGGCCTCAATTGCGCGAGACCTTTAACCGGTAGAACTGACTGACGGGAGCCTGCGGGTCGCTCACGATCACCGGGCCGTCGGTGTCTGGAACGAGGTTCGTAAGGGGGGTCCAGGCATTCTCTGGTCCTAAAGCATTTAGTCGTTCGACGGTATAAGTGTGGCCTGTGTGGGTATTGAATTGCAGCAGGCAAACCAGGTTGCTGAACGAGATGCTGTCAAACCGCAGGGCATCCTGGCTGTTGTGTGGATCGGTGCCAGCGATATACTCCTGCCAGTTCGTCATGCCGTCGTGGTCGGGATCACCGTTGGCGCCATTGTCCCCCGTCGGGTCGAGCGGATCGAGGCCGTTAGCCAGTTCCCATTCGTCGGGCAAGCCGTCGCGGTCGGTATCCACGGTGAGGGCGCCTTGGTTCAACTGGCCCGCCGTGGGAGCCGCAGCCTGCCAGTTGGCCGGGTCGTCAGCAAAGGCGGCGCTGGCTAGGCGTTGCAGGGAATTGCCGGTGCTGTCCGCGCCGGCCGGCCAGGGCGGCAGCGGCAAGTAATTGACTTCTTCGACGAGCACCTGCGGCACATACCCGGCGTCCAGTGACGGCGGCGCCTGCGGTTTGTCGGGCATATACAGGGCAACGCGCTCGCCGGCGTTATCCAGATGCCCCGCCCAGGGGCCGAAGATAAGGGTGTTGGTATCCACGCCGTACCGGCCGCGGAACCAGTTCAGCATGACCGGGTCATGGGCGGGATCGAAGCCGACAACGAGCAGGTAGGACCACGGGGCCATGGTGACGCCGAGCGGGAAGGTGAATTGGATCGCGCCTTGAAGCTGCCAGGCGTTGGTAATATGGAGCAGGTCGAAGAGCGGCGCGGGCTGGCTGGTGATGTTCCGCAGCTCGATGTATTCATCCATGCTATCGGCGTCCAAGCCGAAGGGCGGCGGGGCGTACATGATCTCGTTGATGACAACGGGTCCGACCTTCGGGCCGGCGTTGGCGGCGCCGAGGGTGTTGGCTTTCTGGGTCACGAAATGCTCGCGGCCATCGCTGGTAACGTAGCGGCCAAAGGAGACGCCGTTGACCTGCGCCCCGAATTCAAAGCCGTGGCGGTAGCCGGTGATATTGGTGCCGTCACCCGAGAACAGGTAAACCTCCTCGCCCAGGGAGCTGAGGTCAAAACTGTTGGAGCCATTGTTGTTGAACTGGCTTCCGTCGAAGACGACATAGCCACCGGATGGGATGACGGTGTTGGCCGGGAGACAGTACTTCATGGGCTTGTCGTGGGCGTCGGTCAGGAACCAGCCGCCGATGGCAGCCGGGCTGGCAGTGGGATTGTAAAGCTCGATGCTGTCGCTCTGTGGCGGGTCGGTATGGGTAAGGGCTTCGTTGATGACCACGGCCGGGATGACCGGCGGCGTGGTATCGGCGCGGCCAGGCGAACCATTCAGCGCGGTGCTGGGCCGCCAACTGGCGGGGTTGGTCCAGGTGTCGAAGGGAGCATACTCATTACGAATGACGAGCGAGAAGCCCTCGCCATCCGTTGTCGGATACCACGAATCGTTGTAGGCGAAGTCCTGGATCGGTTCCTGAAGAGCGCCTTGAAGGTAGAGGCGTTCGCCGGCGTTGTCGAGTCTGCCGGTGTACTGGCCGGCAATGTTCGTGACCGTAGGATAGCGGGAGAGAAAGGCGGCGGTATTGGCGACAAGCACCAGGTACTGGCCGGGGCCGAGGTTAGTAATGGCGTTGGTGGCAGTGAAGGTGAAACTGATGCCGTTGGTGAAGCTGACCCCGATCAGGTTGAGCGGCTGCGCGCCGACGTTCTTCAGCTCGATGAACTCGAAGTCCTCAGGGTGGTTCGTCCCGGAAGCGACTGGATGGTACATGATTTCCGTGATAGCCAGCGGCGGAGTAGCGGCCACGAACGTGCCGATGGTCGAGCCGGACCAATGGCTTGAGATGGGGGGATTGCCGCCGACGGTGCCGCCGGTGACGTTGTTGTGGGCCAAATTGTAATTGCGAGCAAAGACGTGGGCATTGTTGGTCAGCGTCAAAGTGATCGTGCCTCGGTTGGAAAAGGCAGCCGGGTTGACCGCGCCGCCAGGCAGCCGCGGATCGGTCCCGTCCAGCGTGTAATAGGTCGTGGTATTGGCTTCGATGGTTGGCGCGGTAATCACGAGCATGAACCCCGAGGTGATGGCGCCACCGTTACCGCTGAAGACCGGCGCGCGGAGGAAATTGGTGTCAATGAAGTCCGTGCGGTCCGCCAGCCATTTCTCGAGGAAGGCCAGCTCGCCTGCGTAGGTGCCGGGGAACGTGTACGAGTAGCCATTCGCGCTGATCGTGCCGGACCTGGGGCCGACGCCATCCTGGGAACCCCAGCGGCTGGCCTCGCGGGGCTGGGCCTTGGTCAACTGGCTGCTGAGGTTGGTGATGACGGAGAAGATGTGGTTGGTGGAAAGGGTGGTGCGGCGCAGGTCGGTCCAGCGATCAATCCAGGCTTGCCAGAAGTCGGGATCGGTGAAGAGGCGCTGCCACCAGCGGACACCCTCCAGGGCCGGATCGCCGAAGTAGTCAGTGCCCTGGTCGCCGCTGGCTTGATAATACCAGAGGCGGGGATTGAAGCAGCGGTTGTCACCGGACATGCCCATGCTACGGTCGAAGTCCCAAAGCGGCCCCATTGAGATCTTCTGGTTGAAGTCCTTGTAGAAATAGCCGCTGAGCCGGAAGGCATCTACGTTCCAGACGAGGGCGTTCAAGATATGATGGTCAAGCCAGGAACCGACATCAATGTAAGCGGCGTAGCCGGTCAGCGGGTTGGTGTAGTTGGCCCCCCAGAGGGTGGCGCCGAACTGGGAAAAATAGCCCGCAATGTAGCTGGCTTGCGCCGCCCGCGACGCGTCCACCATCTCCAACCCAGGCGGGTCCACATACACGATGCTGCCCTCCAGGTATGGGTCATAAAACGTGCTTTCGTTGGGATCGGCGCGATCAATCTTGAGCATGTAACCGCCGGTGATGGCCGGGGCGGTCGTGGCCTGCGGCTCCAGCTTCACGATGTCCACGCGGTTCGGGCCGCGCTTGATCTTCTCCTCCACAGTGTAGAGGCCGAAATAGTTGCCACCCACCGGCGCGCTGTATGTGACCATGCCTCCGCTGGTATTCAGGAACATCTCAGCAAAACGGGTGCGGGAAGAGTAGGGTCCCGCATCCCGGCTGAGCTGATGGATGAGCGGGTTGTGCAAGTAAGACTGGTCGAAGCCGTCCTGCGCATAAAGCACCCAGTCCGACTCGGCAGGCATGCCTAGGAACTCAACTTTGTTATCCTGATTGTATTCATCCCAGATTTCCAGGGCCAGATTGTATTGCGGCTGCCCGGCCGTGCTGCTGCCTCGGATGTTGAACCCCGCGCGCGCGACGAGGGTGGGCGGATTGGTCAGCGAGGTGCGGCCATTGACCGGCTCAAACAGCATCAATATCACGCTCTGGTTCTCCGAAGGAGCCGAAGCCGAGAGCGGGCCGCCCGCCAGGTTGTGGAGGAGCATGACGGGCAAGTCCGAAGTGAACGTGGCCGCGGCGGAGCTGATGAGGACATAACTTTCGGTGTGCGGCTCGCCCGGCCAGAACCCGGCTTGCCTGGGGAACGCCCGGGCGCGCACCTGGGTGGTGTTGGCAATCGCGATCGGGGAGGTATAAAGCGGCGAGGTGTCGGTAGGAATGTTTGTGATCGCAGCGGTTCCGTAGGTGAGGTTGGTGGTCACCAACACATAGTGGATGTCACTGTTGGTGTCCGTCGTGGTTAAACTGAGCGAGAAGCTACCAAGAAAGGTGCCGCCAGCCCGCGAAAATTGGACATCCGGCCCAAAGCCGATGCCGCGGGTCGCATTGGCCGCGCCCGGCGTGGAGTTAGTGAAATAGCCGAGAAGCGTCGGGTCCAGGCGGTCGCGGCCGTAGGAGACGTCAGTGTATTGCTGCGGATAGGTCGGACTGAAGGCCGAGATGACGTTGCCGGCGGGATCGAACAGGCCGAGGTAGCCGGGCGAAGAGGAGAGCTTGAAGTTGGTGTGAAGCTGGCCGTTGACGTTGGTGTCGCGGCCCGAGGCGAACACCACCAGGTAGCCGTTGGCTGACAGCATGGTGGCCGGGAACACCCACTTGGCCGGTTTGGTCGCATCGTCGGTCAGCGACCACCCGGTCAGGCTGACTGGCGCGTCTCCACCGTTGTAGAGTTCGATCCAGTCGGGGCTGTCCCCGAGTTCATCGTGCAGTGAATTGCTCTGCTTGCCGCTGTTATCGGCCATGAATTCAGAGATGATGACCCCCGGCGGCGGCGCACTCGGATTGAGTGTGTAGGACCAACTGCCTCCGGCAAATGCATTGGAGGCGCTGCTCAAGTCATGAATACCATTCCCCGACACCCAGGCCACCTGCACCGCGCCGGTCGCAGGCTGTGGAAAACTGAAGACATACTGCGACGGCGTGACTACGGCCAGGCCCGTTGCCGGCTGCCCGTCAATCAGCAGATCCGATGCGTCCACGCCGGCGACCGCTTTGCTGAAAGCCACTTCGATCGAGGTCAAATCACGGACAAGGGCGCCAGCGGCGGGGTAGATCAGCGTGAGGGTCGGGCTGGTAAGATCGGGGATGTAGTACAGGGCGGGATTGATCATGAAGTCGGAGCTGCCGCTCAGCGAGCAGTTAAAGGCATTAACCGCAAGCACATTTGTGCCCGGCACCAGGAAGGACTGGAAGTCGGACACTGTATTGGTCCACCAGGGGATCGGCTCGGGCAAAGCCGGGCTGGCGGTGCCATTGTAGGGTACATCGCCGGCGGGCATGTTGAAGCGCCCGACCTCCTGCCCGTTAATCCATGCAATATAACCATCGTCGCTAAGCGCGGCGACCTCCAGCGCCGCCAGGTCATAAACGTTGGTCACCACGAACGTCTGTCGCATGAAAATGCAGGTGTAGCCGCCGAACATGTCCGTCAGGTCCGTATTGCCGGAATAGGCGGTCGGGTTGCCCGGATCATTCTCGTAATAAAACGCCGCCTGGCTGGTGACCCACAACGAATCGTCAAAGCCCAATTGACGCCATGCGGTGGTATCGGGAGTCGAAGCCTCAGAGTAGCCCTTGAAAAACCGCCAGTAGCTGTCCTGAGGAACGAGCACGCCGGCGACCCCGGTCAGGCACTTGAGGAGAGCCGCCAGCAAAACAATGCGTCCCAACATAATCTCTTAAGACTAGCAGACTCCGCCGGTCCTGCCAGTTACAATCCTCCCAGCGAACGGCTTCGCATTTGGCCCTTTCCCCTGCCCGGCCGCGGCATTATATTCGGGCATTCGGAGTTCCGCCCACAGGCAACCGGATGCACCGGCTGACCGCTTAACGACGATAGTCAAACTGAACTCCAGACCACTTATCTATGCAATCGTTACCAACGGTATTACTCAGACCGGGCGAAGCCGACCGAATCCTCGCCGGCCATCCATGGATCTACCACGGTTCCGTCCTCCGGCTCACGCAGCCCGCAGCCGACGGCGACCTGGTCCAAGTCAAGGACCATCGCCAACGCTTCCTGGGCACCGGTTTCTATAATTCAAAGTCAAAGATCAACGTCCGCGTCCTCTCGCCCGACCGGATTGAGCCGAACCAGGCGTTCTTTGAAGAACGCATTCGCGCGGCCCTCGCGGTCCGGCAGAAGCACCTGCCGGGCGCCACCTCATTCCGGGTCGTCAATGCCGAAAGCGACTTCCTCAGTGGCCTCATCGTAGACAAGTACGAAGATGTGCTGGTCGTACAGACCTCGTCCCTGGGCATGGACCAGCGGAAACCAATAATCCTCGCCGCGCTGCACGCGATCTTCGGCCCGCGCGCCATCGTCGAGCGCAATGAGGTAGCCTCGCGCAAGTTCGAAGGGTTGGCGGACGCCAACGGCCTCCTGGCCGGAGTCCTCGATGGCCCGGTGCCGATCATGCTCAACGGCCTGCGCTTTGAGGTAGATGTGCTCGGCGGCCACAAGACCGGCTTGTATCTCGACCAGCAGGTAAATTACCGCCGTGTCGCTGAACTGGCCAAGGGCGCGCAGGTGCTGGATTGCTTCAGCTTCATCGGCGGGTTTGGCCTGCATGCTGCCCGCGCGGGAGCCGCGCACGTCCACCTGCTTGACCAGAGCGCGGAGGCCGTCGCCGCCGCCATGCGCAACGCGGCTGCCAATAACCTGGCGGAGCAGTGCTCGTCGGAGGCGGCTAACGTCTTCGACTGGCTCAAGTCACACACTGTGACTACGCCCCATGAGAAGGTGGTTCCCCGCTGGGACCTGATCGTGCTCGACCCACCTTCCTTCACGCGCAACCGCGCTTCTGTTCCTGACGCCCTGCGCGGCTACAAGGAGATTCACCTGCGCGCCCTGAAGCTGCTCAAAACCGGCGGGACCCTGGCTACGTTTTGCTGCTCACACCACGTGGACGCCGGGTTGTTCCGGGACACCCTGCTTTCCGCTGCCTTCGACGCCAGGCGCATCTTGCGCCAGGTGGCGACTTACTCGCACTCGCCCGACCACCCGATTATCCCGATGATCCCGGAGACGGAGTATTTGAAGGGGTTTGCGTTCGAGGTAGTGCGGTAGCAGCATGTGCCGCCTATGAAATACCGCAGTTTTGGCCGCACCGGCCTGCCGATGCCCGTCCTGTCCTGTGGCGGAATGCGTTACCAGTTCAAATGGGAGGACGTCGCGCCTAAAGAAATTCCCCCCGAGAACCAGCAGAACCTGGAGGCCGCTATCCACCGTGCCCTGGAGCTGGGCATCAACCACATCGAAACCGCGCGCGGCTACGGCACGTCGGAAATGCAGTTAGGTCGCCTCCTCCCCGCTCTGCCCCGCGAGAAAATCATCGTCCAAACCAAGGTCGCTCCCAAGCCCACCGCCAAGGAATTCCTGCGCACGTTCGACACGTCGCTCAAGTATCTGAGGCTGGATTACGTGGACCTGTTGGCGCTGCACGGCATCAATAACCGCCAACTCCTCCAATTCGCGCTCGGCAAAGGCGGCTGCCTGGCCGCCGCGCGCAAGCTCCAGAAGGAAGGCCGCGCCCGCTTCGTCGGCTTCTCCACTCATGCCACCACCGACATTATCCTCGACGCCGTCCACAGCGGGGAGTTCGACTACGTGAACCTGCATTGGTATTTCGTGAACGACCTGAACTGGCCGGCGGTCGAAGCCGCCCAAGCGCGGGACATGGGCGTATTCATCATCAGCCCCAACGACAAAGGTGGCAAGCTCTACCAGCCGCCGCAAAAATTGGTGGAACTGTGCGCGCCGCTGACACCGATGCAATTTAACGACCTGTATTGCCTGGCGCGACCGCAGGTCCACACCCTCAGTTGCGGCGTGGCCCGGCCCGGGGATTTCGACGAGCATGTGCGCGCGCTCGAAAACTACGACCGGATCGGCGAGGTGATCGAACCCATCGAGCGGCGGCTGCGCCTGGAGATGGAGCGGGTGCTCGGCGCGGAATGGTGCCAGCGCTGGTCCGAAGGGCTGCCGCAGTACGTGGATGTGCCCAGCCAGGTCAACATTCTCGAAATCCTGCGCTTGTGGACTTACGCCAAGTCGCTCGATCTGGTCGCCTGGGGAAAAATGCGGTATAACCTGCTCGGCCATGCGGACCATTGGTTCCCCGGCCAGAACGCCGCAGATATTGCGACGCTGAAGCTTCATGAATCTCTAGCTCGCAGCCCGTTCGCAGACCGCATTCCCCCCATTCTGCAGGAAGCGCATGAGCTGCTGTTCGAGAAACCCGCGCAGCGACTGAGTCAAAGCTGAGCGGCCGGCACGAGCCGGGCGGCTACTTCTTGGCCTTCTTCGAGTCCGCCTTCTTCTCGTCCGTCTTGGGCGTCTCGGCGGGGGCGCCGGCATTGAGCTGGGACAGCACCGTCTCAGTCATGTCGTTTTCGTTGCTGCAGTATAGGAAGACGGGCGTACCGGGGGTTCCAGGACTGCCATTGCCGCTTTCCGCGCTGGTGTCCACGACCAAGCCATACCCCGCGGCCTTCGCCTTGCCATTAATAGTGGTGCGTATTTCTTCAAGGATACTGTCGCGCATGCGCTTCTTTTGCTCCTCCAGGGTGGTGCGGGCCTGGCGTTCGTACTGCGTGATGGCATCTTCGGATTCCTTGATTTGCTTGAATTTATCTTCCGCGGACTTCTTGCGCTTGTCCCGTTCGTCGAGCGAGAGGTTTTGGTTGTTGGCTTCCGTAAGCAGCGCTTGGTACTCGTCCTTGGCCTTCTTCCAGTCATCGAGCATGCTCTTATGCTCCTTTTCAATGTCGGCTGCTCGATCCTTGAGGGCCGCGTCAGCCTGCTTCGTCTTCCAGTAGCCGTCGAACACCTTCCGCAGATCAACAGTGGCAAGACGGCCTTCCCCCCAGGCTGGGGCGCTCATCAAGGAAACCAACAGCAGTGCCGGGACAATTTTGCGTAACGGACTTTTCATTATGGATAGAGCTAATCAGAATTTGTGATGGCCGCCAACCCAAAACCACGCAAGGCAGCCTGTGCCTTTACCTTGTAACAGACAGCGCAGCTCACCGAACGTTCATCGGTTGGCTTTCGGGGTTAGAAGGGACGCTCCCAACCCACCGTGAACTGGAACTTGCCCGCGGAACTGCTCCATTGATCATGGTGGAGGGGAATGCCGTAGTCGAGCCGGAGGGGGCCGATGGGGAGGTTGAGGCGCAGGCCAATACCAACGTCGTCACTGTACCCACCGATGTTCGCGTTATATGGAGCAGCGCCCACGCTGCCAATATCATAAAATAAGGCGACGCGCACCCCAACGCCGTGCTCCTGCTCAAAGATCGGAATGCTGTATTCCGCAGAGCCGAACCAATAGGTGTCGCCGCCGATGGGTTCGTTAATGGGGGGGTATTGGTTCTCCGCCTGCCGCGGGCTGACATAGCGGTATTTGTACCCCCGCAAGGAATTGGGTCCGCCTAGATAATAGCGCTCAAAGAACGGCACATCCGGCGAATTGCCGTACGCGTCAACCACACCCGCGACGCCGCCCACCTCCAAAATGTGCCCGGGGAGCAGCCCTTTGAAATAATGCGCGGTGTGGGCTTCCAGTCGGTAATAGCTGAAGTCTCCGCCGAGCGGCCCGCCGGTGAGCTGAGCGATCAGCTCGCTACGCTGCCCTTTGTTGGGCAACTGCACGCTGTTGCGCGTGTCGTAAGCCAGTGAGGTTCCCACGGTGGACAGAAAGTGGTGGCCAACCTGGTTGAGGATGTCCGTCGGCACGTTGCTGTCATCGCTGTTAGCGCCGCTAGCCAAACGGATGCCCACGTCCTCCGGTGTGTAGTTGACAGCTCCCCGGACGAAATCACTCCACAAAGCACGCTCGAGGCTAATCTTGGCCCCAAGGTCAGTCTCGATATAGATGTTGTTGGGGCTCAGATAGGCATAATCACGATAGTACATTTCGTAGCCGAACTGTAGTTTGCGGCCCAGGAACCACGGCTCGATGAACGTCAAATCGTAATCCTGGTACACGGCGCCGACCGTCACCCTTAATCGGAACTTCTGGCCGCCGCCGCGGAACCAGGGCGCCTGGAAGTTGCCTTCGTTGTACTCCGCGATGCCAACGAGCGAATCCACGGAGCTGAACCCCGCACCCAGCGATACATGGCCCGTGGTCTTTTCATCCACGTCCACTATGAGGTTCTTGCGATCAGTGCTGATAGTGGTGGCTTCCGGCCGGGTGTCCACGCGCCCGAAATAACCCAGACCTTCCAGCCGCTGCTTGCTGAGCTTGACGCGGACCATGTCGAATACTTCGCCCGGTGACACCGCCAGTTCGCGCCGGATGACTTTGTCCTTGGTCCTCACATTGCCCTTTATCTCGATCTGTTCAATGTAAGACTTCTGCCCTTCGTCAATCTGGAACTCCAGGTCCATGGTGCCGGTGTCCGTATTGGGAATTCTAACCAGGTTCAAATGGCGGGAGGACGTGCCAACATCAATATAACCTTTGGCGCCGTAAAAGTCCTC
>Ga0224558_1004709_pt1 | contig 10457 bp, 5 predicted proteins | sample 714S32024metaG_FD_180682 | JGI IMG/M metagenome (GOLD analysis project Ga0224558, IMG submission 180682) | Peat soil microbial communities from Stordalen Mire, Sweden - 717 S3 20-24 | ecosystem: Environmental > Terrestrial > Soil > Wetlands > Peat | place: Sweden: Norrbotten County, Stordalen... | reverse complement strand
TGCCGTCATAATCTACACCGCCGTAGGTGGTGCCGTAAAGTGTTCCGTCGCTCCCTTGGATCAGTCCGCTGTAAGGGGTGCGCCCTTCAAGGTTGTTGGTGCTGAACTCGTGCAGGACCGCGTAGCCAAGGCCGTTCGTGCCCACCGTATAGACAATCCCAAAGCCACCCCAGCCCCGGCTCATATAGCCGCCGTCCGAAGTGGTGCCATAGAGATTTCCATCGTGCCCCTGCAACGGCGCCGAGGTGGGGGTCTGCCCAGCCGCGGCATAGAACCCGAAACTGAGCACTTCCGTGTAATCGCTGCCGTCCGGGTTCACTTTGAAAATAATGCCGTCGCCGGTCCCTCCTGCGTAGCCGCCCTGGAACGTCGTGCCGTATAACATGCCGTCGGCGCCCTGCATCAGCCCGGCTTTCGGGTTATACCCGTCAATCGGGTCCAGGCCGAACCCGTAGAGGATGTGGTAGCCCGCGCCGTCGGCGTTGATTCTGAAGACCGATCCTTGGCCGGCCGGGCCGCCGGCTTGCGTGACGCCGTAAAAGGATCCGTCGCGCCCCAGGATGAGTCCCCCAACCGGGCTTTGGCCGTCACCTCCGGTAGTGCTGAAATTGTAGATCACCGCGTAATCCATGGCGTTGGTCGCGAGAGCGAACAGGGTGCCGACGCCGGTGTTCATATAAGCACCCTGGCCGGTCGTGCCGCCGTAAGCCGTGGTGCCGTAGAGCAGCCCGTTGGCCCCCTGAGCCAGCGGGCCGGGTTGCTGGCCGTCGGTGCTGAAGGTGTCATAAAAGATGGAATTGATGAAAGTGAAGCGGCGGATGACCTGGTACCCCGAGCCGTCGGCGTTCATCCGGAATACGGTGCCATCGTCACAATCGGTGCCGCCGTGCAGGGTTGTGCCATACCAGGAACCATCCGCGCCGCGCATCAGCCCGGCACCTGGAGTTGCTCCGTCACCCGACGTGTCGTTCAGCGTGCCGGTGAACTCGTGCGCCAACCCATAACCCGAGCCGTCCGTATTGAGCATAAAGACGACGCCGTTGGTATAGCTGCCGCCGGACTGGGTGACGCCAAAGAGGACGCCGTCGCTGCCTTGCGCCAACCCCACCGGCGTCGCACCGTCGTTGGCAAAGTCCCCGAACGTGTAGAGCACCGCGAAATCCGAGCCGTTGGTACCAAGCATGAACACGACGCCGGCGTTGTTGGTGCCGCCGGCCTGGGTCACTCCGTAGAGGCCACCGTCGGCGCCCTGCGTGACCGCTACCGGGAACTGCCCGTCTTCAGGCAACCAGTCTGGAGGCCCTTCCCATCCAAAGTGGTGCAAGACTCCATACGCCGAGCCGTCCGTTCCAAGCCGGAATACAACGCCGCCGAAATTGGTGCCGCCGCTTTGAGCTACGCCGTAAAGCGCGCCGTCCGCACCCTGGATTAGCGCCGTCGGCGAAGCTGCGTCACCGCTATATGCGCTGCCACACGTGTGAAGGCTCGTGTAGGCTGAGCCGTCGGTGGCCAGCTTGAACACGATGCCGGTTCCGTTCGTGCCGCCAAAGGAGGTTGTGCCGTACAGCATGCCGTCCCGCCCCTGCACCAGACCGGCCAGTGGAGTCACGCCGTCATTGGTATTGGCGCCGAAAGCGTGGAGGACGCTGTAATCTGAGCCGTCCACGTTTACGCGGAAAACCGTACCGCTATTGCAAATACCCCCGCCGCTGGTCGTCCCATACAACACGCCATCAGCGCCCACCAGGACCCCGACCGGCTGGCTGCCCGATTGAGACGCATTGCCGAACGATTTCAGGATTTGCTCGGGCACCTGGGCAGAAGCGGACGCGACGAGGCCCAGCACTGCGGCCGCGGCCAGGTCGAACATCGCGCGACGACGGGCACTTATACCCAAGGGCGATGGGTGAGGCGGGACGACCCAGCGGTGGGAACGAACTGCCGGCCGACCAGGTCCGGCATTGAGGCTCTCAGCACGGCATGAGTGTTCGAGCACGGCGGAGACGCGGCAGTGGGTCCCTATCGAATGTCCGGACAGGCAATTGTGGGTGGAGGGTTTCATGCTCACGGCGGAAAGTTCAATCGAAAGAAGCAACGGCTTCCCAAACCATTCGTGGAGACGAATATGGTCTGGGCTGTATTCGTGACGAAGATGGAGGCGCAGGGCGTCCAGGACGTTTGCGGGACAAGATTGCTGGTGCTTTCCACCGTGCCGGTATGGCCGACGGGCAGATTCGCCAGGTCCAGGCGGTAACTGGCGTCCTGCAACGAAAGCCGGCTGATCATCAGCGATGACATGGCTTGCTGGGCAACGGTAGCCATATACTGGTGCACCTTGGTGGTCGGGTGCAGGTAATCCCAGAACACGTAATCGGCGCCGGGGCCAGTAAAAGACTTGTCTGTCAGCGCCTGATCCTCCAGGGCGTCAATGCTTGTCGTGATCATGCCATAGATGCCGGCGTGGCTGAGGAAGAAATCGAATTGGGTGAAAAAATCCGGCGCGTAAATCCTCAAGTCGGGATACTGGGCGCGCAATTGGCCGATGGCCGTCGCCAGGGCGGCATTGTACTGGATGACACCCGTGCGCATGGCCGCCAGGGACGGAATCCCGTTGGGCGCGACCGCGCCGATGCCGAGCGCGTCCAGCGTGTGGGTGAAAAACGGCACGAGCGAGATATCCACGGAATTGGGGATTAACACCGCCCGCATCCCCTGGCTATAGAGCAGACCGACTGAGGCGGTTAGGTTGGTGACCATCTCGGGGAAGTAGGGCGACCAGGAGTTCGTGCCGGCAAACAGGGCTAGGGCAAAGCAGTCGCTGCACGCCGGCCAGAAGATACAGAGCGAAGTGGCAAGGTCCGGGGGCGGATAGAAATTGCCCATGACCAGGGTCCGGTAAATCGAGGGGGAGCCGTCGCCGAAGCAGGCAAAGTCATTGTTGGTATTGAGGCTGATCCCCTGAAGGTCGGCCAGATATTCCACCCACACCCGGCCGTTGGAAAAGCGGCCATTCCAATAGTTGTCCACCGAAGTGCCGGGGGGCGGCGGGTATTGCGTGCCGCCGCCGCTCACCGCGGAGAGGCTGTCGCCGAAGACATACATGGACGAGAATGCCGCCCCGGCCTGGAGCGTCAGCAGCCGCACAGCAGTGAGCGCCAACACGAACGACAGCGATGAGCGGATCGAGCGTGCACAGGCTGAGGGCTTGGGTCGCTCACGGACAGCGTCTTGTTCCTGCACTTGAGAATTCATAGTTGCTTGTCGTCGTTACGGTCGCCACCGACGCTGACATGAAAGCTCGAGCGATTAGCCCAGCTTCCCCAAAAGTACGGTCCAATTCAGACTGCCTGCGACCTTAGGCTCGGCTCGGTTTTGTGTCAACAATACTCGCTCCTCTTCAAACCAGCATTGCCGTCCACCGCTCCCCGGTGTAGAACACGGCCATGCAAAGGTTGGAACTGAAGGCCACGCACAAGCCGGTCCAGAATTACTACGCCGCCTTGCGCCAGTTCGACGACCTCGGCGTCACCCATGAAACCGCCGTCCGCTCTGCTTTCCAGGGCCTGCTCGACCACTGCGCCCGCCAGCACGACTGGACCCTCGTCCCCGAATGGGAAATCCGCCGCCCGCGCCAGCACCCGCTCCGTGTGGACGGCGCGTTGCTGGACAACTTCCGCCTTACCCACGGCTATTGGGAAGCCAAGGACATCCGCGACGACCTCCCGAAAGAGGCCCGCAAGAAATTCAACCTCGGCTACCCCAGCGACAACATCCTCTTCCAGTCCCCGCGCCGCGCTCTCTTGTTCCAGAACGACACCCTCGCCTTCGACGCGGACCTCACCCAACCGCAGGCCCTCATTGACGCTCTCCACGCCTTCTTCAGCTACACGCCGCCCGCGTACACCGAATGGGAGCGCGCCGTCAGCGAGTTTCAGGACCGCGTGCCCGAACTCGCCCGCAGCCTCATCGAAATCATCGAAAAGGAGCGCAAAGCCAACCGGCGTTTCATCCAAGCGTTTGCCGACTTTGCACAACTCGCCCGGCGCTGCATCAATCCCAATCTCGCCGATGCCGCCGTCGAGGAAATGCTCATCCAACACCTGCTCACCGAGCGCCTCTTCCGCACCATCTTCAACAATCCCGACTTCACCCGGCGCAACATCATCGCCGCCGAGATCGAGAAGGTCATTGACGCCCTCGCCTCGCAGAGCTTCAGCCGGGCCGACTTCCTGAAAAAGCTCGACCGCTTCTACCTCGCAATGGAGCAGGCGGCCGCCACCATCTCCGACTTCTCGCAGAAGCAGCAGTTCCTCAACACCGTCTATGAGAAATTCTTCCAGGGCTTCTGCGTGAAGGTGGCCGACACTCACGGCATCGTCTATACGCCGCCCTCCATCGTGCGGTTCATGATCCGAAGCATCGCCTGGATTCTGGAAAGCGTGTTCGGCAAGACGCTTGGCTCCAAAGGCGTCCACTTCCTCGATCCCTTTGTCGGCACCGGCAACTTCGTCGTGCATCTGATGGACGAAATCCCGCGCACCGCCCTGCCGCACAAGTTCGCCCACGAATTGCACGCCAACGAAATCATGCTGCTGCCTTACTACATCGCCAGCATGAACATCGAGCACGCCTACTTCGAGGCCACGGGGCAATATGAACCCTTTGCCGGCATCTGCCTGGTGGACACGTTTGAAACCGCCGAAGTCAAGACCGGCTCCGACCAGGGCGTCCGCCAGCAAGCCGGCCTGGAGTTCTTCAACCACGAAAACACCATTCGCGTAAATCGGCAGAAGCAAACCCCCATCTTCGTGGTCCAGGGCAATCCGCCCTACAACACCAACCAGGCCGACGAGAATGACAACAACAAGAACCGCAAATACCCAGCCATTGACGGGCGGATTGCCGCCACCTATGCCGCCGACTCGAAGGCCACGCTCCGCAACAAGCTCTCCGATCCCTACATCAAAGCCATCCGTTGGGCTTCGGACCGGATCGGCCAGGAAGGCATCGTCGCCTTGGTCACCAACAGCGGCTTTCTCGACGCCATCGCGTGCGATGGGATGCGCAAGAATCTGGCGGAAGACTTCGACGCCATCTACGTGCTCGACCTGGGCGGCAACGTGCGCAAGAACCCGAAGCTTTCGGGCACGACCCACAACGTCTTCGGCATTCAGGTCGGTGTGAGCATCAACCTCTTGGTACGGAACCGGACCGGCCAGAGCAGGAAGCCGGATAAACCGGCCATCTATTACGCAGCGGTGCCGACTGACTGGCGGCGCGAGGAGAAATACCGCTTCCTCGAAGACAAAGCATCCGCTCGCAACATCGAGTGGAAGCAAATCGAGCCGGACGCCAAGCACACCTGGCTGCGCGAGGGCCTCGACGATGATTTCGACACATTCATGCCGCTTGGCACGAAGCTCGGCAAGCACATGGACGTGGGAGGCGAAGGAGTGATTTTCAAGAACTACTCGCTCGGGGTGGCAACCAATCGCGACGCTTGGGCTTATTCATTCAACCTACCGGTGCTGATGAGTCGCATGTCGGCTTCCGTTGAGGCTTACCAGGCAACCCTCGACCGCGTCAAAAGGCAGCAGCCGAAGACTGCGGAGGATGCCATCGACACCACAGACTCGCGCCTCAAGTGGACCCGCCAAGTGAAGGCTTCGTTGCTTCGCCATCAAGAGACCACCGTTGACCCTGACCATTTCCGCGTGGCGCTTTACCGACCATTCACCAAGCTACATTTGTATTTCGACGGCTTCTGGAATGAAGAGCGTTACCAGCAGCACAAGTTCTTTCCCACCTCAGACGCCCGGAACGTGGCGTTGAGCATGACGTCTATTGGTTCTGAGAAGCCATTCATGACTCTGGTAACAGAACATCTTTCCGACCTGCACTTTACTGGACCGGGCACCGGGGCGCAATGTTTCCCCTTCTACACCTACGCCGAAGACGGGGGCGAGCGGCGGGAGAACATCACGGATTGGGCGTTGCAGGAATTCCAGACGCGCTACGGCGACCCGAAAATCAGCAAGTGGGACATCTTCCACTACGTCTATGCCGTACTGCATCACCCGCAGTATCGCGAGCGCTACGCCGCCAACCTCCGCCGCGAACTACCTAGAATCCCCTTTGTAGGCGCCGAGGTAACGAGGCTCACTTTAAAACCGGGGGCGAAAGCGACAAAGGATGACAGAGCCTCCTCACGTCGGCTCCTACAGGACGCGGCGGTTTTCCACGCCTTCGCCGCCGCCGGAAAGAAGCTCGCCGAGCTGCACGTCGGCTATGAACACCAGCCGGAATTCCCGTTGCACCGCCGCGAGAACCCCCAGTCACCGCTCAACTGGCGCGTGGAAAAGATGCGTCTCTCCAAAGATAAAACCTCGCTCACCTACAACGACTTCCTCACGCTGGACGGCATCCCGCCCGAGACCTTTGAATACCGCCTCGGCAACCGTTCCGCCCTCGAATGGGTGATTGACCAATACCAGGTCAGCATCGACAAACGCAGCGGCATCACTAACGACCCCAACCGCCCTGACGACCCCGAATACATCGTCCGCCTCCTCGGCCAGGTCATCACGGTGAGCCTGGAGACGGTGAAGGTGGTGAAAGGTTTGCCGGCATTGGGGAGGTGAGGCCCAAGGTTTTGACCCGCTGGCAGAAAGGGTGTTTTAGTAAGTCAGCCGACGAATCCCGGACACCCGGTCGAACGCGGCGTCGAGACTGATGATCGGCTCGCGGTAGTAGCGGCAGAAGCCGGCAATCCAGTTGTCATTTTCCCCCAGACGCGTGCCGGCTAGCGCCAGTTCCCGGTCGAGGTCAGCCGCAGACTGTGCGATTCCATCATGGAGGCGATAGATTGTCCAGCGGCCAAAGTAAGCCCAGGCCTGGTGAGCCCGTGGGAAGGAAACCGCGACCTCGGCCAAGCTGATGATGCAGGTTCGTATTCTTTCGCGGCGGTTTGCGGCCAGGAAGCTCCGCGCGGGTCCTGCCCTGCCGGTCCGATGCTCCCTCACCAGGTGGATAAGGAAAGTCGTGTCCGCTATCATTTCCGCCCGCCCGAGCGCCGCCCGCGCTCTTTTTCGATGCGCTTGAGCACTTCCAAGTCAACATTTGGCGAGGGGGCGTGCTCGTAGGCGTCGAGCAGTTCGCCGGCTGTATCGCAGGGCTTGTGAATATATCGCCGGATGACCCGCGTGAAAGAGTCACGGGAGTCCTCTTTTAATGAGGCCAGCAGCTTGTAAACGTCGTCCTCTATGGTGATCGTCTTACTCATACACACGAACCATACATGAATGGCGCTTGTCGGTCAACGGTTGTCCGGACACCGCGGCGTCCTGTGTATGCCGGGCGATGTAGGAAACGATGTCCGAGAGTTCAACGCGGACTACCAGAGCGGCAAGAAAGCGGCGATCACCAGCCGCGTCGCCGCCAACTTCGTCGGCTGGGACAAAGACCGCGCGCTGTTTGACCGCGAACTGGCAAGGGTAATCCGCGCGTTGCGAACGGGTGAAGACAGTCGCGAGAACCCCCAGTCACCGCTCAACTGTCGCGTGGAAAAGATGCGCCCCTCCAAAGACAAGTCCTCGCTTGCCTACAACGACTTCCTCACGCTGGACGGCATCCCGCCCGAGACCTTTGAATACCGGCTCGGCAACCGTTCCGCCCTCGAATGGGTGATTGACCAATACCAGGTGAGCACCGACAAACGCAGCGGCATCACCAACGACCCGAACCGCCCCGACGACCTCGAATACATCGTCCGCCTCCTCGGCTAGGTTGTCATGGCGAGCTTGGAGACCGTGAAGATCGTGCAGTGGATGCCACTACTCGGCACACCGGGAACGAAGTCAAGCTGACGGCAGTTCCAAGATATGCGTCTGAGCCGCCGCGTCTGGTTTCAGTTGTCAGATCTGTTCCTCCGGGCGTTTTAGGGCGAACTGACGCGGTAGTAGAGCTGGGGAGCGTTCGTGCTCATGGGCGCGGTGAACTGGAAGAGGCCGGAACCACTATTGGTGGGTGTGCCGACCACAGTCCAGTTGCTCATCGGCGACGCCAGGTTCGTGGTGGTCAATACGGTAAAGGACGCGCCCTGATTATTAGTGAAGGAGAACCGGAACGCGCCGTTGGCCAGTATTGTCCCGCCAGTGAGGACTAGCGGCGTGACGGTAGCAGTTTGGGTGATGGCAATAATTTGACCGAGGAGGGTGATATGGGCCGTGCGGTTCGTGGTAGTGGCGGTGAAGGCAAAACTCACCACGCCGTTGTTTATGCCGCCAATGGCCAGCCAAGACGAGTCGCTGGCGGGGGCGAACGGGCCAGTCAGATTTGCCGTGGGGGGCAATACCACCGGCAAAGCATCGTTCCCGGCGGCCAGACTTTCCAACTTGGGGGTGGGGTCCACGAAGGCACGCGGCAGTTCTTTGATCGCCCCGTTATCGCCGTCGGCGATATAGACATTGCCCGTCGCGTCAACCGCTACGTCGGCGGGAAAAGACAGTCCCGAGGACACCAATGTGGTCAGGGTCTGGTTGGCGGCCGTCCACTTTTTGATCGTGTTGTCGCCCGCGTCAGCTATGTAAAGATCGCCAGCGATGTCTACCGCCACGCCCCAGGAACTCGACAGCCCCGAAATGGGATGTGTGACAGTGCCGTTTGTCGCGTTCCACTTGGTGATCGTAGCTCCGCCGCTGGCGCTATAAACATTGCCCATCCCGTCCACCGCCATGCCATAGCTGCTCCCCCATGAGGACGCCAATGTCGTCACGATGCCGTCCGTCGCCGTCCACTTAAAAAGGCTTCCACCGTCGAAGTTGTTGAAGTAAACATTGCCTGCGCCGTCCAATGCCACGCCAGTAGGATACCAAGAACCAACTTCCCCGGAATACAATGTGGTCAGATTGTGGTTCGCTGCCGACCATTCGTAGATGGCCGCGCCTTGGCCGGCGGAAATATAAACATTACCCGCGTGATCCAGGGCGATGCCATTGGGCCAGTTGAATGATGAGGACAATGTGGTCAGGGTAGAGCTGGTCACAGTCCACTTCTTCAGCGAACCGTCCTGCGCACTTACGAAGTAAACATTGCCTGCGCCATCCACGGTCACCGCGTCGGGCAGAGACAAACCCGACGCCAGGCTGGTGAGCTGACCAGCGGCGACATAAGTTGAACCGGCCTGGGTAACAGTGAGCGTCTGGTCGCCGATGATGAGGGTGCCGGAGCGCGTCGCGCCCGGATTGGCATCGTAACTAAAAACGACATACGTGCTGCCGGTGCCGCTTTGATTAGCCGGGCTAACATGCAACCAGGAGGCGCCGGCATTTGTCGTGGCCGTCCAAGCGCCTGCTCCGGGTATGACTGTGAGCAGCACGCCGTCGGTCCCTGCAGTCGGGCCTTCCCAGAGCGCGTCCGTTCCTAGGAAATAGGGACTACCTTGCGTGACGGGAATGGCTTGGCCGAGCAAGGTGATGTTGGCCGTGCGGTGCGAACCGGCGGCGGTAAAGGCGAAGTTGACCACGCCATTTGTGATACCGATGATGGTCAGCCACGACTGGTCACTGGCGGGAGCGAACGGGGGGAGCAGATTGGCCGTGGCGGGCAATACCACCGGCAAAGCATCGTTCCCGGCGGCCAAACTTTCCAACTTGGTGGTCGGATCGACGAAAGCATACGGCAGTTCTTTGACCGCGTTGTTGCGCACGTCGGCGAAGTAAACATTGCCCACGCCGTCCACCGCCACGCCAGAGGCATAGGCCGCTCCCGAGGGCACCACGGTGGTCACCAATGTGGTCACGGTGTTGTTGGCCGCTGTCCACTTCTTGATCGCGTTCGTGCTGGAGTTGTAGTGGTTGTCGCCGATATAGACATTTCCCGAGCCGTCCACCGCCACGCCATAGGTTAACAACAATCCCGAGGACACCAAAGCGGTTAGGTTGCTGTTGGCCGCCGTCCACTTCTTGATCGCGGTGTCGGCGAAGTAAACATTGCCCGCACTGTCCAGCGTTACGCCACTGGGTTTGTTCAGCCCAGAGGACACCAATGTGGTCACGTTGCTGTTGGCCGCCGTCCACTCCTTGATCGCCTTGTTGAAGCTGTCGGCGAAGTAAACATTGCCCACGCCGTCCACCGCCACGCCTTCGGGACCATTCAGCCCCGAGGACAGCAGTGTGGCTACCGTGTTGTTGGTCGCCGTCCACACCTGGAGAAGCGAGCTGCCGCTGGTGAAATAAACATTGCCCGCGCCGTCCACTGCCACGCCGTATGGAGAGATCAGATTCGAGGACACCAAAGTGGTCACTGTGTTGTTGGCCGCCGTCCACTTCTTTACCGCTCTGTTGACGGTGTCGGCGATGTAAACGTTGCCCGTGCTGTCCACCGCCACGCTGAGGGGTTGGTTCAATCCCGAGGAAACCAAGGTGGTCGCCGCTCCAGCCGCGATATAAGTTGAACCG
>Ga0224558_1004708_pt1 | contig 10459 bp, 13 predicted proteins | sample 714S32024metaG_FD_180682 | JGI IMG/M metagenome (GOLD analysis project Ga0224558, IMG submission 180682) | Peat soil microbial communities from Stordalen Mire, Sweden - 717 S3 20-24 | ecosystem: Environmental > Terrestrial > Soil > Wetlands > Peat | place: Sweden: Norrbotten County, Stordalen... | reverse complement strand
CGGGCGAGCACGTTCCCGGCCGTGCTGTCCACCCATCAGTCAGTGGGTTACCAGGTTCCCGTGGGCATGCTGGTCGAGTTCGCCGATCGATTCGACCACCTGATCGGCATCAACTCCAGCCACCAGGACCTGGGCTATCTCACCGCGATCATCGATGCCCTCGGGGACCGGCTGGAGATCCATGTCGGAGGCCCCCAATGGGCGCTGACCGCACTCGCCCTCGGCGCCACCGGGTATCTCAGCTCGGAGGGCAACCTCGCCCCCAAGCTGTGCGTCGGCGTGATCAGGGCCTATTGCGACAACGACGCCCGGCGGACGGGGCAACTGTTCGGTGCGCTGCTCCGGCTGTCGGGCACGTTCTATGCGGCGGGTGGGATCCGTGCCACCAAGAGCGCCCTCAATGCACTCGGCCTCCCCGGCGGTTTCCCGCGGCCCCCGCAGTTGCCCGTTCCCGAGTCGACCGTTCCCGCCCTTCTCCGCGCGATCGAGCGACTGGACATCGCGGCGATCGAGGGCTGGGAGACGGCGCAGCCCTAGGCGGGTTGCGGCCATACGGGAGGGGCGGTGACAGGGGTCTTGGACCAGTTCGGGCTCGAGGGCCGCGTGGTGATCGTCACCGGCGCGTCCTCGGGGTTGGGTGTCGCGGTCGCGGTCGCGGTCGCCCAGGCGGGCGCCGACGTGGTCATCGGCGCCCGGCGCCAAGAGATGCTCGAGGCGACGGCGGTCGCCGTCGAGGGGATCGGCCGCCGGGCGCTCGTGGTGCCGACCGACGTCACCCTCGTGGAGGACTGCCAGCGGCTGGTGCGGCGCGCCACCGAGACCTTCGGCCGCCTGGACGGCCTCGTGAACAACGCCGGTGTCGCCACGGCCGTCCCGGCGTTGCAGGAATCGCCCGAGCAGTTCCGCGCCGTGCTGGATCTGAACCTGATGGGGGCGTACTGGACGGCACAGGCCGCCGCCGCCGCCATGACCACAGGCGGTTCGATCGTCAACGTGTCGAGCATCATCGGGCTCACGAGCGCCGAGCTCCCGCAGGCGGCCTACGCGACGTCCAAAGCGGGATTGCTCGGCCTGACCCGGGACCTGGCGGCGCAGTGGTCGGGTCGTCGTTCGATTCGCGTCAACGCGTTGGCACCAGGTTTCTTCGAATCCGAGATGACCGACCTGTGCCGACCGGGGTACCTCGAGTCGCTCGCCGGCCGGACCCCTCTCGGTCGTATCGGCCGACCCGAGGAGATCGCCTCGGTGGTCGTCTTCCTGCTTTCCGACGCAGCCAGCTTCATGACCGGATCGACAGTGGTGGTCGACGGGGGCCTGTCCATCGCCTGAGTCGACGCGGCTCGGCGCACGCCGCTGCGCCGCTCGTTCAGGGTGAGGCCGGCCGGGCCAGGTCGGGCCTGACCTCCATCAGGCGCTCGGGGTGCCGGGGGGAGTCGAACCCGAACTTGCGGTAGAGCTCGTGCGCGTCCTTGGTCCCGAGGAGGAAACGGAGGCCCTGCACCTCGGGGTGCCCCGTTGCGATCCGGATCAGGAACGTCCCCAGGCCGTGGCCCCGATGGTCGGGATCGACGAAGACGTCGCAGAGCCAGGCGAATGTGGCACCGTCGGTCACCCACCGGCAGAACCCCGCCTGGGACCCACCGGCGCAGTACAGGCCCAGGTTGAGGGAGTGGGCAATCGCCTTCGCGGTCGTATGCCGCGGCCGCGCCCGGGCCCAGTAGCTCAGGGTCGAGAGCCATTCATGCACCAGGGCCACGTCGAGCAGGTCGGCATCGTCGCTGACCCAGTACCCGTCCGGTCCGTTCCACACCGTCATCGTTCCCTGCCGCCGTACAGCTCGACCCGCACGGCCACTTCCGGGTACACCTTCAGCATCAGCATGCTCGGCGGCTTCATCCCGAACTCTCGGATGTCGAAGACCCTGTCACCCCTCAGTTCGATGGTCGACTCCTTGTCCACCGCGATCGTCATCTCATGTTCGAAGACCCGGGTCTCCCCGTGGAACAACAGATCGCCGGAGACCCGGTACCGGCCCTCGACCTCCGTGGCGCGCACCCCGGTGATCTGACCGATGATCAGCGGGTGCCGGCGGGCATCAATGCGCCGCCTCAACTCACGGTCGTAGAGCTGGTTCCCCGAGGACAGCCGGTCGACGGAGATCTCGAGTCGGCCCTGGACCGGGACGTCGAGGTCCACCGTGCCGTCCGGGCGCAGCGCCACGTCGACCCACCCCCGCAGACCGCGTGTCTGGGTCTTGATGGGCAGCAAGCTGGAACGCGCGTCGACCCAGACGCACGAACGGATCGGATCGAAGGAGAAGCGCAGGGCCGTCATTTGGGTGCATACCACCCTAAGCGCCCCGGCCGAGCAGGTTCGCCGGGATCCCGGTCCCCTCGTCGCCCGTTCTCTCGGCGGGGCAAGGCACCGCGCGCGGGCGCATGCGCCACAATGGGGCGGCATGACCACGTGCGCGCGGTGCGGCTTCACCTACGGGGCCCTGGCGCGCCCTGCGCTGCCGGCGAGCATGCGCGCCCACGGGCGTGCCGTGGCCCAGCGCGTGGAGGCCGGGTGGGACGACCTCGGCGCGCGCCGCCTCCCCGAAGAGTGGTCGCCCCTCGAGGACGCCTGCCATGTCCGCGACGTGCTGCTGATGCAGCGCGACAGGCCCTATCTCGCCCTGGTGGAGGACGAGCTGTCCTTCAAGCCCATGTACCGGGAGGAACGGGTCGCGTTCGACCGCTACAGCGCCCAGTCGCCCACCGCGGTGGCCGGCCAGATCGTCATGGGCGCCGACTTGCTGGCCCACGCGTTCGACGGCCTCGGCGAGGATCAGTGGGCCCGGCCGCTCATCTACAATTTTCCGGGCCCGGCGCGACGGGACGTGACGTGGGTGGCGCACCACACTTTGCACGAGATGACCCATCATCTGGCCGACATCGATCGAATCCTGGGGTCGCAATGAACGCGGCCGACGCGACCGGCAACGTGGCCGTCCGCGAGGCCGTCGACGAGGACATCGCCCGCATTGTGGAGCTCTTCACCCACGGATCGCTGGTCGAGGGGAAGGAGGACCCGGGCGACCTCGCCCCGTACCGGTCCGCGCTGGCCGAGATCGACCGGGGGCCGGGCGGCGTCCTGGTGGCCGAAGTGGAGGGTCAGCCCGTCGGGGTCTGCCAGCTCATCGTGTTCCGCCACCTCCAGAACAGAGGTGGGCTCTGTGCCGAGGTGGAGTCGGTGCACGTGCACCCCGATCACCGGGGGCACGGCATCGGCGGGGTACTGATGCGCGCCGCCGTGCAGCGGGCCCGGGATCTGGGGTGTTACCGGGTCCAGCTCACCTCCAACAACGCACGACCCGAGGCGCACCGGTTCTACCAGCGGCTCGGCTTCGAACCGTCCCATCGCGGGTTCAAGCTGAACCTGTAGCGGGTTCGGGGAGGGGGGCGACGTCGCGGAGTTGTCGCCACCCTTGCGCCGTGAGGGCGTAGCCGGCCACGGCGCCCTCGGTGAAGGTGCGCCACATCGAAGGTCGGATCAGGGTGGCCAGGGCAGCAGCCACGGGGAGGATCACCGTTCGCCGGTCGCCCTTCCAGGGCAGCAGCTCCTCGGTGGAATGGGCGTAGACACCGCGCCGTCGGAGGCGCGCGACGATCTCGGCCAGTACGCTCCGGCGCCGTCCGGTGTGCTGGGCGGCGCCCAGGAGCGCCATGAGGAACTGGTGGGTGCGGACGCCGGCCCGCGGCGGGGGAGACGCAACGGCCGGCGTCCCCATCGCCACGGCGAGGAGTGCGGAGACCATGTCGGTACCCGCGGCCAGGGCGTTGCCCGGCTCGACCAGGCGGGGGTTCACGTCGATGACGTAGGCCCGGGCATCGACGACGATGGCGTCGACCGACAGGGCACCGTGCCAGTCGAGCGCCTGACCGAGCCGGCCCAGGTCGGCGCGCAGGCCGGGAGCGTCAACGCTGGTCTTGGCCGCGGCGCTCCCGTTGGCCCCTTCCTGCACCCGCTCGTTGGCGTGGAACGCGACGAGGGATCCGGTGTCGAAGATGCACTGGGCCATGACGAAGGTACCGGTGAGCGCCTCCTGCACCAGTACGCCCCCATCCGTGCGCGCTCCGGCGGCGATGAAATGACGCACCGCCTCGGCCAGGCCCGCCGTACCGGTGACGCGCCGCACCCCGGCCGAGCCGGTTCCCACCGGGACCTTGACGTAGGCCGGGAAGCTGTTCCAGCCGGCCGCTTCCGATGGATCCTGCACGACGACCGTACGCGGTTGGGGCACGTCCAGCCGGGCGAGGGTGCGCAGGGCGGAAAGCTTGTCCTGCACCCGTTCGAGGGAGGCGAAGGGCGGCACCGCGGTGACCAGGCCCGCCTGGAGAAGGCGGGGAAGCTGATGCGAGAGCACCGTCACCTGTTCCTGCGTGGGGAAGATCACGTCGATGTGCGACCTGGCGGCGACGTCGAGCACGCGATCGAACCAGACCAGAGGCGCCGGCCCGAAGTCGGGGACGCGGTGCAAGGTGCGGACGTGGCGGGTGAAGCGGGCCAGGCACACCGGATCGGAGACCGCCGCCGAGACATCGTGCCCCAGGTGGTCCAGCCGGGTGGCCACTTGCCGGGACGTGAGGCCGGCGCCCTCGGTCAGCAGGATGCGCATGCCGTAAGTATAGGATATATGCATACGATAGATACAAATAAGCACGGTGGCCGCCTCGCCGGAGCCCTTGCGGACAGTCCGTAATCATGTAATCATGTAATTATGACACAGGAACACTCAGGATCATCGGAAGCCCAGTGGTCAGGCCGGCGTGGGGGCCGGCGCCGTGCCGGCGGTGCGCCGCCGTTCGGTCCGGAACAAGAACGGCTCATTGGCGCCTGGTTCGCCGGGCGCATCCCCGACGGTTGGTTCGAGGGCCCGGTCAGCATCGAAGTCGACCCGGACGAGTTGCAGGTCGTCGGTAGGTTGGCGCCCCCCCAACTCCCCGAAGGGGCAAGTGACGAAGAGGTGCGCGTGGCCGAGCAGGCCCGGATCAGCGGCTTTCGCGAGGACAGCCGCGGGGCCCGCATGCGCATCGCCGAGGAGGCCCAGCCTGCCTTCCGCCGCACCGTCTCGTGGGGTGCCGAGTGCGGCGGCTCACGGGTGCTCTTCACGACGGCCGGGGTCCCGGTCATGACCAGGCTGCGCCTAGCCGACCGCCGGGTGCTGGACACCCTCATCGACGCCGGGGTGGCGCGGAGCCGCAGCGAGGCGCTGGCGTGGACCGTCCGCCTGGTGGCACAGCACGAAGCGGACTGGATTCAGGAGCTGCGCGACGCCATGACGTCCGTCGAGGAGGTCCGGGCGCGAGGGCCGCGGGGCGCGGGCTCGGACTGATCGGTGGGCTCGGACTGATCGTCCCGGCCCGATCGGTCCGCTGGGCGATACTGGCGCCCGTGGGACGACCAGCCCAGATCGACCGTGCCGCCATTCTGGCGGCGAGCCTGGAGTTGGCCGACGAGCAGGGGTTGGCGGCGGTCACCATGCAGGCGGTGGCCGACCGCCTCGGGGTGACCGCCATGGCCCTGTACCGGCACGTGGCCAACAAGGCCGACCTGCTCGACGGCGTGGTCGAGAGCATCCTGCTGGAGGTCCCGCTGCCGGACCCGGCCGACGCGTGGCCTGACCGTCTGAGTGCGCTGGCCCGTGGCACGCGCGCCGCCGCGCGGCGTCATCCGCAGATCTTCCCGCTCCTCCTGCAGCGGGCGACCGTCACCCCCGGGGCCCGTCGGACGCGCGAGGTCGTCTATGCCGCCCTCCGTGAGGCCGGGTTGGCCGAGGACGACGTGGTGCAGATGGAGCGCCTGCTGGTCACCGCCGTGCTCGGCTTCGCGGCGAGCGAAGCGGGGGGGAGGTTCGCCGCCCACTCGCCCGTCCAGCTCGACGCCGACTTCGCCCGGCTGCAGGACATTCTGGCCGCGGCGGTGCTCGCCGCCCTGGCCCGGGCGCCCCACGCCGTCTGACGTGCCAGCATGACCCGTGGAACATTTTCATCAGGTCACCGAGGATCTCCGGGCGCCCTACCGCGAACTGAGCGAGGCCATACCGGGCGTCATCTCCGGTTACGGGGCGATCCATACGGCCGCGATGGCCGATGGGGTGCTGTCCATGCGCATGAAGGAGCTGATGGCGCTGGCCATCGCCATCACGCGCGAGTGTGACGGATGTATCAGCGCCCACGCGCGGGGCGCCGCCCAACGGGGGGCCACGGTCAGCGAAGTGACGGAGATGATCGGCGTCGCCATCATGATGAACGGCGGGCCGGGCCTCGTATGGGGCCCGCGCGCCCTCGCCGCCTTCCATGAGTTCGCCGACGCCGGGACCTGACTCCCTCCGGCCACGGTGCCAGCGCCACCAGGCCCTCGGCGGCCCACGCCAAGGGGCCGCTCAGCCCGCCGGCGCCACCGGGGTGAACACGCAGTCCATGTGCTTGATGCCGTTGATGAACGAGGAGCGGAGCCGGTCCGGCTCGCCCACGCTCTCAATGTCGGGCAGGCGCTCGAAGAGTTGCCGGAACATCACGTCGATCTCCTGGCGCGCCAGGTGGGCGCCCAGGCAGAAGTGGGGCCCGGCCGCGCCGAACCCGACGTGGGGGTTGGGGCTCCGGCGTACGTCGAAGCGGTAGGGGTCCAAAAAGACGTCCTCGTCGCGGTTGGCCGAGTTGTAGAACAGGATCACCTTGTCGCCGGGGTGCAACTCCTCCCCGCCGAGCACGGTGTCCTCGGCCACGGTGCGGCGCATCCAGATGACCGGGGAGCCCCAGCGCACGATCTCGTCGACGCCGGTGGCCGCGATCGCGGCCGGATGGGCCCGCCATAGCGCACGCTCGTCAGGGTGCTCGGTCAGGGCCAGCAGGCCGTGGCTGATGGCGTTGCGGGTCGTCTCGTTCCCCGCCACGACCAGGAGGACGAAGAAGGAGGCCACCTCGGCGGCGGTGAGTGATTCGCCGTCGATGTTGGTGTTGACCAGGGCGGAGGTGACGTCGTCGGTCGGGTTGCCCCGCCGGGCCTCCGCCAGCTCGGCCATGAGGGCGGTGAGGTCCTGCGCCGCCGTCATGAAGGCCAGCAGGGGATCGGCACCTTCTTGGACGTACTCGGGGTCACCCTGGCTCAAAATGATGTTGGAGGCGTTGAACACGGTGCCGTAGTCAGCCGGGCCGATGCCCATCATTTCGCAGATGATCTCGAGCGGGAGCCGGGCCGCCACGTCGACGACGAAGTCGCACCCGCCGAGGCCGGCCACCCGGTCGATCACGGAGCCGGCCACCAGCTCAATGTGCTCTTCGATCCGCTTGATCATGCGCGGGTTGAAGGCGGCCGAGACGATGCGGCGCAAGCGGGCGTGGCGGGGGTTGTCGGTGCTGATCATGGAGCCGAAGTACTCCAGCATCTCCTCGGGCATGTCCGGGATGCTGGTGGCGCCCTGCCCGGACCGGTAGATCTCGGGGTGCCGGCTGACCTCGGTGACGTCCGCGTGGCGTGTGACGGCGCGGTACCCGGGACCCTTCGGCATGACGAGCGCGAGCTCGCTGGGGATCTCGGGCTCTTCGAAGAAGGCCAGCGGTCGCTCCCGGCGCAACAGCGCGAAGGCGCCCTCGCGCTCGGCCCACGGGCGGGCCCAGAACTCGATGTCGGACAGGTCGATCTCGTCGAGCGTCAGGACCTGACGGGCTTCCACGGAGGTCACCCTAGTCACGCTCCGTATGCTGCATCCATGTGCGACACGCTGTGTGGACCGGGCGTGGGGGGCATGGTCTTCGCCAAGAACTCGGACCGGCCGGTGGGCGAGGTCCAGCTCGCCGTTCCGTTCGGGCGCCGTCCGACGGCGGGGTGCATCCTGCGCACGCAGTACCTCTCCATCGGTGACACGGGGGCCCACGCCGCCCTGCTGTCCTGCCCGACGTGGCTGTGGGGGGCCGAGCACGGTGTCAACGAGTTCGGGGTGGCCATCGGCAACGAACGCGTGGCCACGGTGCACGACTCGGCGCAGGCCCGCCCCCGGCTGATCGGCATGGACATGGTGCGCCTCGGGCTGGAGCGGGCCCGCAGCGCCGAGGAGGCGCTGGACATCCTCGTCGACCTCCTCACGACGCACGGCCAGGGCGGGATCGCGGACGCCGCCCGTCAGGAGGCGTACGACTCGTCGTTCCTGATCGCCGATCCGCGGCAGGCCTTCGTGCTCGATACGTCCGGCACCGACTTCGCGGCCGCTCCGTTCCCACACGGCACGGCCATCAGCAACCGGCTCAGCGTGGGGTCGGGCTGGACGCGCGGCTCACCGGGCCTCGAACCGGGCGACGACTTCGGCCGGTTCCGCGACCCCGACGCGCCGGTCGCCTCGGCGGAGCTCCGGCTGGCGGCGAGCCGCACCTTCCTGGACGGGCAGCGGGCCACGGCGGGCGGTCTCACCCCGGCCGCCACCGCGGCCCACCTGCGCGACCACGGCAACGGGCCGTGGGGGGCGCCCGGCGCCGCAGGCCCGGCCCAACCACCCCCGCCGGCGGGCGGGGCGGAGCCCGGGAGCGGGGTCAGCGTCTGCATGCATCTTTCCGGGGGCAGCGTCACCGCGGCCTCCCTGATCGCCGTATTGCCCACCGACCTGGCCGCCGGCGCGCCGTTGCAGGCCTATGTGGCACTGGGCAGCCCGTGCGTGGGCATTTACGTGCCCGCCTTCGTGCGCACGGCCGCCGGCCCGCCGCCCTTCGTGCCCAAAGAGCTCTCCAGCGAGGCGATGTGGCGGGCGGCCGATGCGCTGCGCCAACGGGTCGAGTCCGATCCGGCCGCCATCGGGCCGATCCGCGAGGTGCTCGACCCCGTCGAAGAGGAGCTGTGGTTCGAGGCCGCGGAGATCGTCGGGACGCCCGACCGCTGGCCGGACGTGGCGGCCTCATGGGGCGGCCGCGCCCTGGCAGCATTGGAGTCCTGCGGCCCCTGACCGACGCTCCCTGAGAGGAATTCATGCGACTCATCAGCTTCACCTCCGACCCCGGACCCGGTACGACGGCCGAACCATCCGGCTGGCCTCGACCCGGCCTCGTCGTGGGCGACGAGGTCGTGGACCTGAGTGATCCCGCGGTCGGGCTTCCGGTCGACATGGCGGAGTTGCTCGCCCTCGGCCCGGCCGCGCTCGACCGGGCCCGAGAGGCGCCGTCGGGGAGGGCCGCCCGCCTCCCGCTCGCCTCGGTGCGGCTGCATGCGCCGGTTCCCCAGCCCCCCGCCATCCTGGCCATCGGCATGAACTACCGCGCCCACGTGGCCGAAATGGGCCGCGAGCCTCCCGAGTACCAGTACTGGTTCAACAAGCAGCGGACGTCGATCTCCGGGCCGCGTGACCCCATCGTCCTGCCGCAGGTGTCGACCATGGTCGACTACGAGGGCGAGCTGGCCATGGTGATCGGGCGGCGCTGCCAGCACATCCCGGCGGCCCGGGCGATGGAGGTGGTGGCCGGGTTCACCATCATCAACGACGTCAGCGCACGGGACTGGCAGTGGCGCACACCGACCTTCACCCTCGGGAAATCCTTTGACTCGCACGCGCCGTGCGGCCCCTGGCTGGTCACCACCGACGAGCTGGCCGACCCTGGCCGTCTGGCCCTGCGCACCTGGGTCAATGACGAGCTGCGGCAGGATTCCACGACGGCCGACCTCATTTTCGACTGCGCCGCCATGATCGAGTACCTCACGACGGCGTTCCCGCTCGAGCCCGGCACCGTCATCGCCACCGGCACGCCCGCCGGGGTCGGGGCGGGTTTCGATCCCCCTCGCTTCCTGGACGACGGCGACGTGGTCCGCATAGAGATCGAGGGGATCGGCGAGCTGTCCAACCCGGTGGTCCAGGGAGGGGTGCCGGTCCCCGTCGGGCTCGACTGACGCACCGGGCGGCGGCCCAGGGGTCACGGGAGGCGGCGGACACGGCAGAATGGGGGGGTGCCCGATGCCGAGACCGAGTTGAGCGATGCCGAACGCGCCGAGCGCCTGAGCAAATTGGCGGGCATCATCGACCTGATGCGGCCGGCGGTACAGGCCGACGGGGGCGACCTGATGCTGGTCCGGGCCGATGTGGACTCCGGTGTCGTCGAGGTGCAGTTGCAGGGTGCCTGCAGCTCGTGCGCCGTCAGCTCGGCCACCCTGTCGGGTGGGGTGGAGCGAATCCTGCGGGACCGGCTGGAATGGGTGACCGAGGTCATCGGCGGCCTGGACGATTCCCTGAGCATGGACGAGAGCTCCTCGCTGGGCAGCGGAGGGTACGTCCCGAAGTTCTGACCCGGTTGGCGCACCGGCGGCCCCGTGGTGCGGGTCGACGGCTCATTAGTTAGCAAGGGGCTATTCAGCTGACCGGACCATCCCAGGTCAGGGGCTTCTCCATGGCCGGTCGGCCGGCGGGCGCTCCATGCTTGGCGGATGGCCCCGCTTGATCGGC
>Ga0224558_1004706_pt1 | contig 10460 bp, 4 predicted proteins | sample 714S32024metaG_FD_180682 | JGI IMG/M metagenome (GOLD analysis project Ga0224558, IMG submission 180682) | Peat soil microbial communities from Stordalen Mire, Sweden - 717 S3 20-24 | ecosystem: Environmental > Terrestrial > Soil > Wetlands > Peat | place: Sweden: Norrbotten County, Stordalen... | reverse complement strand
TAAGAACACCTTCGCCTACCTTGCTCGCCAGTGGTTTGCCTGGTGGAGAACCGACAAGGCGTCGCGCTATGCCGATGCCGTCGAGCGGCGCATGGAAACCGACATGATCGCGGCCTTGGGTACCAAGCAGCCCGAAGAGATCACGCGTATGGACATCATCGAGGCAACTCAGGCCGTGGACCACCGCGGTGCCCATGAGATCGCCCAGCGAAATCTACAGTTCCTTGGCCTGATCTTCGAGTGGGGAATCAATAACGGCTACCTGGACGGGAACTTCCGCAGCCCTACGGCTGGCATTCGTCCTCACTTGATCCTGAAAAAAGTGCAGAGCAACAGCATCGCTTACCTGGAGATTGAAGAAGTGCCAGACCTGCTTGTGAAGATGCGCGCCTATGGCGGTCATCAAGTGACCAAACTGGCGATGGAACTGCTCGCCCTTACCTTTGTACGCACCAGCGACCTGATCGACGGACGCTGGGAAGAGATCGACTGGAAGGGAAAGCAATGGCAGATCCCGCTGGCGCGCATGAAAATGAGACGACGCTTTCGCAATATAAAGGACTATCACATTGTGCCTCTTTCCCGGCAGGCGCTAAAAGTGCTCAAAGAACTCCAGCAGATAAGCGGCAAACGGGAACATCTCTTCCCAGACTTCAGTGAGGGAATGGGCACAATCAGCAACAACACCATCCGCCAAGCTCTCGGTCGCATGGGCTACGAGTGCCGCATGACCGGGCATGGATGGCGTTCAGTAGCTTCGACCTACCTGAACAACCACGGCTTTCCAGAATTGTGGGTTGAAACGCAATTGGCGCACGTCAAGGAAGACAAGGTGGCTGGTGCCTACAATCACGCCCTCTACCTGAAACAGCGCACTGAGATGATGCAGTATTGGGCAGACTGTTTGGACGCTCTGCGCGCCGGCGGCAAACTGCCGGTGTCTCCTATGATGCAATGGACTGCGGAGCAGAGAAACGTCGCATAGCTTGCTGGAAACCCATTGGATGCCAGCCTTTTGAGCTGGCATCGTTCATGATCTGGCCACGGGCATTTTGGGAGTGGTAACATGCCTTTTGCGCCGCTTGAAACCCAGCTCGGCCCATTCGGCGAGCTGCACTTTCGTGATCCGCGCCTCGTGTTCCGCTTGGGGAATGCCGGACTCGGCGTAGTGCACTCTGCAAGCCGGCTCAATGTAGATCCAGCCGTCGACGGGCCAGCCGCCATTCGAGCAGATGCATCCTGTGCGCACGTTCGGGATCGATTGTTCTTCTTCCAGCGTTTCGGATTCCATGTGCCTGCTTCTTCCTGCCCATAACAAACCATCTTTGATTTTTTCGCAATGGCTATTTTGGCGGTGGGTGCGCACGCGAAGAGGGGTGGAAAAAACTGGGATGGGTTCTGTCCGGGGGGGGAAGATATCCAGAACAGAGCAGAGCGGCGCAGACAGATCGACGGCTTGAAAGCGTTTTCGCGAGTGTTCTGTAAAGTGAAAAAACGTTTAATTTGTAAAATGTTATTCCATGCGCGTAACTAAGCTGTCCTGAAATAATTTGCGCACATGTGCTGGATTGTGGCGTCACGCAAGACGGGATCGGTCGCTCAAAAAATAGGAAAGACGAAGGAAAAGCCTAAATGTGGAGGCTCAAGAGGTTGCGGGGCTCCAATTGAAATCTGATTACCAATAATGAACAGCCACGATATCAACCGTTCCAGGCGTGTCATCCACCACTTTGATGTGTAGGACAATCTGGACATTCTTCTGGTTCCAGTCGCGCGGCGCGCGGTCGGCAAACTCTTTGATACGCTGCGGACTGCTCAGAAATTCGCTGGCGGCTTGTGTGCCGTACTGCCCGATGCCGGCTGCGGTGAAGAGAACCTGCCCAGTTTTATGATTCAGCAATCGCGTGACAATCGCATAGTCGTCCGTCGTTGAACCATCCTGACTGAGGTGGACAGACCAGAATCGGTTCTTGTCAAACTTGTCTTCGATCGTATCGCCTCGGGTAAAGGTGAAGCGCAGTGGATCGGTCACATTGATGGTCCAAGGATTATTGAATGCGCCAATCAAGACCGAGGGTGCGGTGCGAAAATCGCCAGCCGAGATGTCGCTGGCATAACGTAATTCGTATGGCTTGTTCTGACGCGCCAGCATGGCGACAATTGCAGCGCAGGCGGAAACGTCGCCGACCGTGACGTAGGCGTTGCTCGAGCTGCGGAGATCTCGCAGGTCAAATTCCTGTTTGGAGCCAAGATCGACAACGAACTCAGGTCCCTTGTTAGGCAAGTGGTGCGCTTCGCGGTATTTTTTCAGAAATTCTGGCGAAAACCTGTAGACCACATTGGTCCCGGTATAAATCAGCACGGGCATGGAGCCCTGCATTGCAGGAGCCCAGAACTTCCGGAACGCACGCTCCTGTGCAGAGTAGAAGGGATGTACCCCTAAAAAGACGGCCGCAATAAGCAGAAGCGACGCGGGAGCAAGCCACCACCACAGGCGAGATCGCCTCCGAGGGGCGGCAGACGGCGGCGCGGCAGCGAAAAAAGTCATGGCGGACTCTACGGTAGGTTGATTCGACCGGTCAAAGTCAGAGGGTGCTTGCAAGGCATTAGTGGGCGTCTCGACCAGTTCAAACTGCGCCCGATACGTGCCTGAAGGAATCTCGATACGGATCGGCGTTGGGTTGGCAGAAACGTAGTATAGAGCCAGCCGTTTTCTCACTTCGGCCACTCTAGCCCGGACGATGGGGTCGTTTGCCGCGTCGTAGTCCGGTGCACGGCCGAAGACATCTGTGCCGATCACGCGCTCCCGCAGAAGATTGTCCTGTCCTGTCAAGCTGTGCTGGACAATGTAGCGCAGAAGTTTCTGGCACTGCTTGCTGGCTCGGAAGGGAGCACTCCGCAGAATATCGTTAAGCGCCTGTTGAACCTGATGCTTATCGAAGGGGGAAATTGCAGATTCAAGGGTCCCGTTTACAACGTTTGTACTGCTAGAATCTTTGATTTCCACCCTTTACGACCTTTCCGTAGGTACTGTACCTGAGAGCTTACTTATTGTAAATACAAGACTTGTCTCTTTCAAGCGTTGCCAGCACTGTACAGGCCCTTATCAAAGGATAAGCTGAACGCGTGTAGTGTTGCTCGACATGGAATTTACCATTCAACGGCTTCTTGCAACACAGTTCGGCAGCATCCTGACCGGGGCAAAGCAATCCGGCAGAGTGTCCCTGACGAACTGCAAAGACAGATTCCGCGGATGTCGTTCTCTGTCAAAACTGATAGGCGGTATCCGGCTTTTGGGCCGGGTGCCCGAAAGAGTATGCATTCGAGCCTTACCAATCAAATGTGTGTCCTGGACGGACTTCTGTTACGAAAACGCACGAAGTCTGATATTGACTGCCCAAGCTCGCAATTGATGCTTGAGCTGTGCAGGATCATGGTGGCAACTCCCGGATGCAATCAATCCATTTTGAACCAGAGCATCGATGTGATTTAAGGAGGCAGCTTAAATGTTGCAAAGTCAACGTTCCAGGCAGACAGGCCGACGACTGATCTTCGGGTTCATAGTCGTGGCACTGTTCTGTTTGTTTCAATCGTCATCCCAGCTATATGGACAATCCACAGGCACAGTATCGGGAGTCGTTTACGACCCGAATGCCGCAGCGGTGCCTGGAGCGCACATTGAACTGAAGAACGCCGCTTCAGGCGATGTGCGCACCACAATTTCAAATGAGCGCGGAAATTTTACGATTACGGCAATTCCTCCAGGTGTTTACATTGCGACAATTACCGCACCTGGATTCAAGACCTGGACGGAGAGCGGAATCGTATTGACTCAAGGAGAAACCAGGCCCATCACGAACATCAACCTGCAACTTGGATCGGTGGCTGAGCAGGTAAACGTCACCGCTGAAGCCGAAGCAACGGTGCCTGTCGATACCGGCGAAGTAAGCACAACGCTAAACAACTACATGGTTTCAGAACTCGCTATCACGGGCCGCGACGCTGGCGAATTGATCAAATTCATGCCAGGTATGGCCTTCAACAACGGCATTGCACAGGGCTCGTCGTTTACTGACAAGGTAGTGGGCACCAACTCGGGTCCGGTGGGTGATTATTCGGCCAACGGCACACAACCAAATGGTGGCATGTCATTTCTGCTTGATGGCGCAAATATCCTGGACAGCAGCATGGGAACGCAGGTTGCGAACGTAAATCAGGATATGACATCTGAAGTTAAGATCATGATGATGGGGTACAACGCAGAATATGCGAAGGGCCCGGTCATCTTTGAGGCCTACAGCAAATCGGGCGGGCAGACGTGTCACGGCGGTGCGTATCTGTATGCTCGGAATGCCTCAATGAATTCACAGGATTGGTACAACAAGAATCAGGGGGTCACGAAACCGCAGGACTCATATTATTATGCGGGTGGTAACGTCGGTGGTCCAGTCTACATTCCACATCTTCCATTCAACACTGCAAAGAACAAGCTGTTCTATTGGGCCGGCTATGAATACATGCGTCAAAAGCCGGCGGGCACGCTCTATGAGTACTTTGTGCCAACTGACGAGATGCGTAAAGGAAACTTCAGCGCGAAATCCCTGGCGGCACTGCCAAGCAGCGTGCCTAGCGGAGACAATGTTGTTCCCTGCGGCAATTCATGCAATGCTGGCCTCTCCGTCAGCGATGGCCAAATTCAATCGCTGATTGATTCAAACGCGACAGCACTGCTCAGTTTGTATCCTGAGCCAACCGTGGATCCAGCGAAGCACGGTGGCAATAACTACACCTATCTGGATAATTATCCGCAGAACAGATGGGAACTAAAAACAAGGATTGATTACGCTCTCGACGAGAATACGAAGATTTCAGGATCGTATGGCTACCAGAGTGAAAAGGATCAACACTCCTTCACCGTATGGTGGGCGCCCAGTTCATCGCTTCCTTATCCCTCGCCTATCGTCGCTCCGACAACGTCCAATGTTGCTACGTTGAACATTACGAAAGCGATCAGTCCAACTTTTACGAATGAGGCTGTTGCATCGTATGTGCGCTACGCCAATGCCAACAAACCTGCGGATGCGAACAAGGCAACGCGTTCGTCCATCGGCTATACTGCTGGCACATTATTTGATGCAACGCCGACTCAGATCCCAAACATTGTGAGTTGGAGTGGAGCGCTGCCTGGATTCTATGCGCCATCGTTCGATGGACCCCTGTCAAACGGTGCCTTCGGGAAAATCCTTCGCAATGCGTCGGTTGCGGATAACCTAACGAAGGTGTTAGTCGATCACACCATTAAGGGTGGTTTCTATTGGGACGTAAACGGAAATGAGCAGTCGACAGGCGGCGGAAACGTCTTTTACCAGGGCTTGTATGACTTTGAGACCTATAGCAGCACTGGTACAGGTAACCCGATAGCTGACTTCTTGCTTGGCAGAGCGTACACCTACAAACAGGCGAATGCCAATGCCGTGGACAACGGATACTATCATGATTACTCCATCTACGCGCAAGACGCATGGAAAATTACCAAACGCCTTACGATAAACTATGGCATACGGTTTGACCATCTTGGCCAGTGGTTCTTTCCTGATCCTGGGATGCAGGTGTTTGTATCAGCGGCTTACAACAATGACACGTCTACAGCTCCAGCCAATACTGGAATGTTGTGGCACGGCATTAGCAACGCCATTCCGCGTTCAGGCTTCAAATCGAAATTCTACTATGCCCCTCGTGGCTCCGCTGCTTACGATGTGTTTGGCAACGGCAAAACCGTGCTACGGGGTGGGTATGCCGTTTTCTACTACCCATTGGGAGACTCCAGCGCAGGCGCGGCAGAAAATGCCATGGGGGTTTACACGTATGCAACTCCAAGGGGGCTAACTTCGTATAACGATGTTACAAGCTTCTCGCCATCTGGATTCAATGAAAATGGAACCTCCGTAACGGCCATGCAAGCAGGCGACGGAAGAACGCCCCGCACGGAAAACTATAATGTCACAATTTCGCAGGCTGCTCCGTGGAAATCGGTATTCGAGATCTCGTATATAGGGAACCGCAGCAAAAACCTATTGATTGATGGGTCTCTGGCAAATATCAACCGCAATGCAGTTGGAGCATTCTACAGTGCTGACCCAATTACCGGGGCAACAGGTTACAACAAAAACGCATCTACAGGTGTTGTTTCAAATCCGACGCAAACCATTGTCTCGAATGACTATCACCCATATTTGAACTACCAGACGCTAACCGTCGTGAGCCATGGTAGTTACTCGAACTACAATGCCGTCCAGATGTCGTGGCATAAGCAACAAGGCCCGATTACCTATATGGCAAACTACTCGTTTGGCAAGGTACTTGGAATTCGGGATGGGGAAACGGATAACGGCAATGGCAATGGAGCTTTGGTAAATCCATTCAGCCTCCGCGACAACTACGGCGTATTGGCATATGACCATACTCATATTGTCAACCTGGCTTATGTGATTAATCTTCCCAAGCCAATTCACAACAACGTAATTACTGGCGGAGTTGTAAATGGCTGGGAGCTTTCCGGAGCCACGTCATTTCAGAGCGGCGCGCCTCTGCAACCAAATACTGGTGGAAGCCTGCACTCAAATTTTCCTAGCACGGTAACTAACTCGATCTACCTTGGAACGGATGCAATTCTGCTGGAGCCAAAAATCACCTGTGACCCAAAGAAGAATTTGGCCAGTGGGCAGTATTTCAATCCAAGCTGCTTTGCTCCGCCTGATCCTGGAACACAGGGCACTGTAATTTGGCCTTATATCAAGGCTCCAGCGTACTGGAACAGCGATTTGTCGCTGAACAAGAACTTTAAGTTCCAAGACACGCGTAACATTCAGTTCCGGATGTCAGCGTTCAATTTTCTCAACCATCCGCTGCGGGAGTTTAATGCTGACGGCACACAAAACGACATCCGGTTGAACTTTAACAGCAATAACACCCTGAGTGAAACCAACGTCAATAGTGCAACCACCGGCAAGCCTCTTTATAAGGTTGGAAACCGCTTGGTAGAAATGGCATTAAAATTCAACTTCTAACATAGGCAAAATGCCAACAACCGTGAATGGGTGACCGTTGTGGCTACCCATTCACGGCCAACATCTTTGTATCTTTACCAAAAATTAAGGCAAATCTCAATGTTTGTTTCATTACGTCGTGCGGCATGTACCGTATTGCTGCTGCTTGTCGCTAGTACCCCTCATTTGTATGCCAAAACTATTGTCTGGCTTGAAAATGGTGTATCCGCAGTCGATACCCCTCAGCCGGTGAGTGTGGCTTTTGCGCATCTTGATCAAGACATAGAAACTGTCAATGCAGCAGAATTGCCTTCAGTCCTGCAAGACGATAAGGCGAATCTTCTAGTACTTCCATACGGTTCAGCGTTCCCTGTAGAATATTGGAGCGCAATCTATCAGTATCTGGAGCGCGGCGGAAATCTTGTCACGATCGGTGGAAAGCCATTTACGCGCCCGATTTTGCGGGACAAGGATTCTTGGAAGGTGCTGCCGGAAACCTATGCATTCGCTCGGCAGCTATTCCTCAACGACTACCAGGCAACGCCTGGTTCAGCCGAAGTCAAGACTATATCCAATACGGACGTAGTGGGCGCGGGCTTTCCAGAATTGCTCTGGAAGCGCGCCTACAGCGTAGTGATCCGGTTGAGCGACGAAGAGACGGTTCGGCGTGATGGATCAAGCGGTACACCTGATTCTGAATTGACCACTCTGGTGCAAGGAAGCAAGGATCATCACGTGCTTGCCGCGCCAATCATCCAGATTGACCACTTCCGCAATCACTTCTCCGGTGGTCGATGGATAATGGTGAACTGCGAACTGGAAAGTGATTTCTATGTTAGCCGCTCAACTGAAGAATTGCTTAATCATCTTGATAAACAAGCGATAAATGGCGCCGAAAGCCTTCGTGTCATGCCCATCTATCCACTGTTTCTCCCGGGCGAGCCATGGGAGTTCCAAGTAGAGTGGCAAAAGTTTGTCCGTCTACCCGCGTCTGGCGAGCAGTTGGAACTGATCGTTGAGCGAAATGGCAAAGTGGAACGGGAAAAGAAAATTACGCTGGGTCTAACTTCGAATCTCCTGACGACGACAGTCGTTCTTGATCCTGTGGCCGGGACAGGACTTCGGACTGTGACTGCGCGTCTGACGCGAAATGGCGTCCTATGCGGAGTGTATCGTACTGGTTTCTGGATACGCGATCGCGATTATCTCCTTTCCGGTCCCAGGGGCAGCGTAGATCAAAATTTCTTCCAGGTTGATAAAAAGCAGCTACTGGTTGTTGGTACAACTTATATGGCCAGCGATATGCAGCGGCTCTACTTTCGCTATCCCAATCCGTACGTGTGGGATAAAGATATGAACCAGATAGCGAGCGCTGGCTTGAACATGCTGCGTACCGGATGGTGGACCGACTGGGACGCATTGACTAACAATACGGGTATTGCAAGCGAACGTACCGTGCGCACCATGGAAGCTTTTCTGATGACCGCACGCAAGCATGAGCTGCCAGTGCAATGGAATCTCTTTGCTTTTATGCCGGACGTGTTTGGCGGTGGCAATTCCTATCTCAGTCCAGAAGCTCTTCGTCGCGAAAAGATGTTTGTGGCTTCTGCTGTATTGCCGTTCAAAGACGTTCCTTTCTTAATGTGGGACTTGATCAACGAACCAAGCTTTGATAACCCAAAGCGATTCTTCACTACCAGACCCAATGGCGATGCGGACGAACTAAGCCAATGGAATGTTTGGCTTGCAAAGCGCTATGGAAGCCGGGAGCAGATCGAATCGGCATGGAAGAGCGTTTTGCCTGCGGGCGACATTCCCGTTCCGGCCGAAAGCGATTTTTCCGTGCAGAGCGCAAATGACGGCGGAAGACCGCTGGCAATTTACGATTTCGATCAGTTCATGCAGGATAAGTTTGCCGAATGGACGCGGGGTTTGCGTGCAACAGTTCATGCCGTAGGAAGTTCGCAATTGATTACGGTAGGTCAGGATGAGGGTGGCGAATTAACTTCCCCCTCTCCGGCATATTTCAAAAGCGATGTGGATTTCACCACCGTGCATACATGGTGGTTATACGATGGCATCCTTTGGGCCTCGCTGGCGGCAAGGCAAGCCGGTTTGCCGATGCTGGTACAAGAGACCGGAGTGCAAAATGAGTATGATGCCGATGGGCGCCCTCGGCGAACTCCTGAAAACGAAGCCACGCTTGTGGAGCGAAAAGTTGGCATTGCTCTCGGTACTAGTGCCGGAGCTATCGAATGGCTTTGGAACATTAACGCCCTGATGCGCTCGCAGCAGGAAGTGACGATTGGTGCAATCCGGCCCGACGGAACCGAACGGCCTGAAGCGCAGGTGCTGCGAGGGTATGCGCAATTTGCCAAATCGGCGCGCGAGCACTTCAAACAACCAGCGCAGGAACAGGTCGCAATCCTCACTTCACAGGCTTTGCAGTATTCGGTGACCAATGATCTTGCGGTTAGCGCCCAAACCCGAGCTGTGCGTGTCATGAACTATCAATGTCATATTGCTGCACGTGTGGTGGCCGAGAACAATGTTGAGGAAATCCGCGGCAGCAAGCTGGTCGTTCTTCCTTCGCCACAAGCGCTTCAGGAGTCAACTTGGAAAAGTTTGCTTACTTATGTCGAACAGGGCGGTAATCTGTTATTGACCGGACCGGTTGAGCGCGATGAACACTGGCAGCCGATTCATCGCTTACGCGGTCTTGGCATCAATGCTACGAGTTCATCCTTAAACTTTCATGGCGGTACGATGAATGTGAATGGAACGCTTACCGATATTAGCTTTTCGCAAAATGTGCAGCAACGAGCGGAAAGCCTGTCACTTGCTGGTGGAGCTTCGTACATTGAAGTAAAACGAGGGAAAGGAACGATCTTCGTTACGGCTTATCCCGTGGAACTGGCAGAATCTTTTCAGCCGACTTATCAGGTATATGAACATGTGCTTGCGCAATTGCAAATCGCTCCACCTTATGAAGGGAAAACTGGTTCTTCCGCGATTCTTATCCGCCCTGTGTCGTTTGCAGATTCAATTCTTTACCTGTTGGTTTCGGAATCTTCGCAAGACGAAGCAATCGACATCAACGATAAGACAACAGGCGCATTGATCCATACGGATCTTCCTGCGCAGCGAGCCCGCCTTATTCTTTTGAGCAAAAAAGATGGTAGCATCCTGGACTCCTATAGCCCGCCAGTCTTCTAGAATCATGGTTTGGGTCGATGTTACGGAAGGTCATAAGCATATGCCACACACACAATGAACCAATTCAAGACTTGCAACTTCCAAACTAAGCATGAAAACAACAAGTAGAGAAGTCAATCCAGGAGATACTGTGCACGTTTACCGGCAAGGAATCATGCATCTGATACAGAACCCCGTTATGCTGGCGCGCATGTTACC
>Ga0224558_1004704_pt1 | contig 10465 bp, 10 predicted proteins | sample 714S32024metaG_FD_180682 | JGI IMG/M metagenome (GOLD analysis project Ga0224558, IMG submission 180682) | Peat soil microbial communities from Stordalen Mire, Sweden - 717 S3 20-24 | ecosystem: Environmental > Terrestrial > Soil > Wetlands > Peat | place: Sweden: Norrbotten County, Stordalen... | reverse complement strand
AGAGATCCCGCGCTTCAGATCCTTGTACTCGCGATACCTCTCGACGATCCCTGCGACTTCGCTATGCGCCCTGGCAGTCTTCTGGTATTTCGCCGAATCGTTGGTGATCTCCGGCGACAACAGCGCTTGCGTCAGTTCCTCGTAACGCACTTCGATTTGGTCTAAGCGTTCGAACATGATTGGTGGTGCCGCTATTCGTCGTTCGCTGTTCGTCGTTCGGTATTCGCCGCGGCCCTCGAAGGACCGCGTTTCCCCCGGACCGCTTGTATCAGACCATTTAATCCGCGGCCAAGATCGTCGGTACTACGCGTGAGCCCCGCAGCTTGTTCCTTCGTCAAATACTCTAGACCTCTTGCAATCACAATCTGCGTCTGAAGTTCAAGTAGCGAACCCCTCGCATGGAAAAGGAAACGGCCCAAATCGCCGTCTGAACTGTGCCCCTTACCCTCGGCTATATTACTCGAAATGGAAACCGCAGCGCGCCGCATCTGGGAGGTCAGACCGTAGAGTTCGTGCTTTGGAAACTCCGCCGTCGCGCGATATATCACCAGAGCCAGATCAACAGCCTCCCGCCAAATCCGCAAATCTCGATAAGAGAAATTCGATGCCATGTGCCGCCTCCATCCGGAGGGTAGACGAACCTCGGCACTGGCAGCAGCGACGGATAAACAATGACTTTGTGATGTTTTCCGGAATCCAGAAGACGATCAATCCGCGGCAGCGAATAGCGAACGACGAATAGCGAACAGCGAAAGACGCCTACGCAATCACCAACTCGCCACCGCGCTGCTTTTCCAGTTTCATCGCCTCATCCAGCGCGACGATTGCGCACTCGACCTCGCTGTCATCCGGAGGCTGGGTCGTTATGCGCTGCAGCCACAGGCCGGGCGCCGTCATCAGCGCAAACAGCGAGCCGCGATGCTTGGCCGCAAAGCGGATAATCTCGTAGGAGACGCCTGCAATCAGCGGCAGCAGCGCGATACGAATGCCGAATCGAGCCCAGAAAGTGTGCACGGGAATCGCCATGTACACGAACATCGAGATGATCATCACCGTCATCAGGAAGCTGGTTCCGCAACGCGGATGATACGTCGAATATTTCTGCACCGCCGCGGCTTCGAGCGGATCGCCATTCTCGAACGCAAACACCGTCTTGTGCTCGGCCCCGTGGTACTCGTACACGCGGCGAATGTCCTTCCACAGCGACACGCCCCACACAAACAGCAGAAACATCGCGATGCGGATCAGTCCGTCCACCAGGTTAAACAAGAATTGCTGCCCGAACACCGGATTCACCTTTTTCAGTTCCGTCGTCGCCAGCAGCGGCAGGTACTTATACATGAAGATGAAAAAGGCGATGGAGAAAACCACATTCACTGCCGCCATCCAGCCGGTGATTTCCATCTTCTTGCCCTGATCTTCGCCCTGATCGGCGTTGATCTCGTCCAGCGCCGCATTGGCCGAAAATTTGAGCGCGCGGAATCCCAGCGTCATCGCGTGCCCCAGCGTCATCACCCCTCGCACGACGGGCCAACCCATCCACTTGTGCTGTTCGGAAGGCCGCTCCAGCGGTTCGCTGTGCGTAACAATCTCGCCTGAGGGTTTGCGCACGGCAATTCCCCAGGCATGCGGCGAACGCATCATCACACCCTCCAGCACCGCCTGCCCGCCGACGAGCGTCTCCTCGCCGCTCTCCAGAGCTGGGAGCAGCTGTACCGCTGCCAAAAAACGCGCAATTTTCCGCCAACCTCGCATAGGCATTGGATGTTACTTCACGGAGGGAAGACTCCAACGCCTAGAATACCACAGATCGCGAAGGTCTCGAGCAGCGAGCAGAGGGGCACCATAACCATATCTCTTTAGCATTCAGTAGTTTAACCAGAACCGTAGGCAGTCGATAGCCGAAGCGTTCGCTAACGACCGTCGACCAACGACCATCGACTGCTCAGTGGGCGTGATCATGACGGTCGTGCACAGGATGATCGCCTTCGCGGTGCTCTTCCTCCCGCACCGCGATTACGCAGCTATGGGCGGTCTCGCACACCACGTGTTCCAACTGGATCGTCGTATGGTGGATGCCAAACCCGCGCCCGAGTTTCTCGTTGATCTCCCGCAGAATCGTATCGCTCTCCGAAGTCGCCATATCTCGGATCGTCACATGCGCCGAGAGCGCGTGGTTTTCCGACCCAATGCTCCACAGATGCAGATCATGCACATCGCTCACGCCCGCGATCTTTCGCATCGCCGATTCCACCGCTTCCAGGCTCATCCCTCGCGGCGTGCCCTCCAGCAGAATATTCAGTGTCTCGCGCACGATCCCGATGCTCGACCACAAAATCAGCGCGCCGATCCCGAACGACAGGGCCGCGTCGATCCAGTATTGTCCCGTCCACAGGATGGCAAAACCGCCCGCAATCACGGCCGCGGTCGAGAGCGTGTCGCCCACCTCGTGCAGTAGCGCGCTCCGGACATTGACATCCCGCCCCGAACGCCACAGCAGCAGAGCGATCACACCGTTCATCACCACGCCCGCCGCCGCCACCCAAATCATGACCCCGGCACGCACATGCTCAGGATGCTGCAACCGCTGAAACGCCTCGTAGAAAATAAGAAACGACACCAACACCAGCGACAGCGAATTGACCAGCGCCGCCAGCACACCGGCGCGCCGGTATCCATAAGTCTTGGTCGCGCTCGGCGGCCGGCCTTCCAGAAAAACCGCCACCAGCGATAACAGCAGCGCCAGAAAGTCGGACAGGTTATGTCCCGCCTCGGAAAGCAATGCCAGCGAGTGCGCACGCATGCCGGCAACCACCAGCAGGACGACGTAAAGCATGGTGACGGCCAGCGAGATGCGCAGCACCCGCCCCGTCGCTTGAGAATGCGCGTGTGCGCCATGCGCGTGCATGTTCTAAGAATAGCGCAAGGTTGCCAGTGTGGGGACGGGCGCCTTCGCGAGCCTGCCCTGCGCGAAGTCGAAGGGTCCAAGCTGAGCACAGCCCGGCCACGGTGGGCAACTCAAAGCTTTCTGCCCCGTTTCGGTGGCGCAAACTCGGCAGGCCGCGCTATCCTTCTCCTCATACATTGGAGGAGAACATGAAAAAAACTCTCGTAATCCCAACCTTGCTGTTACTCGCCGCGTCGGCGATTGCACAAACAACGTCTGCACCAACGACGCCCGCACCAACAACGCCCGCACCAGCAACCCCCGCACCAGCAACGCGCGTACCAGCAACGCCCGTACCAGCAACGCCGCCCGTAATAGTCAGGAACCCCGTCAGCGCCGCGCTCCGAGACACCCTGCCCAACCGCCAGAAAAATACCATCGCCGCCGTCGAAGCCATGCCCGCCGACAAATTCAACTACAAACCGACCCCCGACCAAATGACATTCGGCCACCTCGTCGCCCACATGGTCGAAGTGAATAACTTGGCGTGCAGCAAGGTCGCCGCCGTCCCGGCTCCCAAGGTCGAAGAAGTAAAAGAATCGGATTCCAAAGACAAACTGGTGTCGGCGCTCAAGGCCTCATTCGATTTCTGCTCCGATACGCTGTCCCAGATGGACGATTCGAAAATGGGCGAACTAACCAGTGGCCCGAGCGGCCAGCAAATCTCGCGCGCCAGATTCGCCCTGGGCATCGCCAGCAATTGGGCCGACCACTACGCCGAAGCCGCAATGTATCTGCGCCTCAACGGCATATTGCCGCCGAACGCGAAGAAGTGAGGTGTGATCAGCTTGTGTGCGGACAGACGTCTCGCCCGTCAAGCCGAGCGCAGTTCGACGGGTGGGTGCGGCACCGATAATGCCAGTCCGGGCTCGCCAATCTACCCCGCGAGCCCTTCCAACTCTTCTTCCCCGATCACGCTGACGCCCAACTCCCGAGCCCTGTCCAGCTTCGATCCCGCATCGCTTCCCGCCACCACATAGTCCGTCTTCTTGCTCACCGACCCGGAAACGCGTCCGCCCGCATCTTCAATCATCTTCTTCGCTTCGTCGCGCGTGTGGCGCGCCAGCGTGCCCGTCAGCACAAAAGTCTTTCCCGCCAGCTTCGTGCCTTTTTCTTTCTTCTTTCCGGCGAATCTCAGTTTCGCTTCGCGCAGATCGTCGACCAGTTTGCGATTGTGTTCATCGGCGAAAAATTCCACGATGCTCTCCGCGATTCGCGGTCCTACTTCGTTCACTTCCTCAAGTTCTTCCGCACTCGCCTTCATGATTGCGTCGAGCGAGCCGAAGTGCTCCGCCAGAAACTGCGCCGTGCGCTCGCCCACAAACCGTATCCCCAGCCCGTAAATCACGCGCTCGAGCGGCAGCTTCTTTGAGGCCGCGATCTCCGCCAGCACGTTCTCCGCTGACTTCTCGCCCATGCGTTCAAGCTTCAGAAGATCATCCTTCGTCAGCTTGTACAGATCGGCAACATTCTTTACCAGGCCGCGTTCGGTGAGCTGATTCACCAACGCCTCGCCCAGCCCATCGATATCCATTACGTGACGCGAGGCGAAATGCAGAATCGTCCCCTGCAGCTTCGCCGGACAATTCGCATTCACGCAGCGATGGTCCACCTCGCCCGGCGTCCGCACCACATTGCCGCCGCACACCGGACAACGCTCGGGCATTTCGAACTGCTTGTGGCCGCGAGGATGCTCTTTGTCATCGACCACCTTTACCACTTTCGGAATCACATCGCCGCCGCGCTCGACCTCGACCCAGTCGCCGATCTTCACGCCCAGCCGTTCGATCTCATCCATGTTGTGCAGCGTGGCGCGCGAAACCGTCGTGCCGCCAATCGGAACCGGCTTCAGCGCCGCCACCGGCGTCAGCTTTCCGGTGCGGCCCACCTGCACCAGGATGTCTTCGATTTGCGTCACGCCCCCCCGCGCCGCGTACTTGTAGGCAATCGCCCATCGCGGAGCCTTCCCCGTGAAGCCCAACTCGCGCTGCCATGCCGTCCGGTCAACCTTAACGACGATTCCGTCAATCTCGTAGGGCAGCGATTCGCGTTTCGCTTCCCAGCTCTGAATAAATTTCCGGACGTCTTCCAGATTCTTCGCCAGCTTGCGATTCGGATTCACCTTGAACCCCGCCAGATCCAGCGCATCCATCGCTTTCGATTGGCGGTCGAAAAAAGTTTGCCCGTCTTTCAACAGCAGGTATGCAAAGAAGTCCATGCGGCGTTGCGCGGTAATCGACGGCTCGAGTTGCCGCACCGTCCCCGCCGTAAAATTACGCGGGTTCGCAAACACCGAAAGTCCCTGCCGCTCGCGCTCTTCATTCAACTTGCGAAAAGCGGCGAGCGGCATCAGTATTTCGCCGCGCACCTCGAAATCGGCGGGCATCCCGGCTTTCTTCAACTTGTCTTTCGAGATTGATAATGGAATCGAGCGCACCGTCCGCACATTCAGCGTCACGTCTTCGCCGACGTTGCCATCTCCGCGCGTGATGCCGCGCTCCAGACGGCCGTCGCTATAGACGAGCGCCAGCGACATTCCATCCAGCTTCAACTCGCACATGTATTCGAGGTCAGTCTGCCCGCTCAGCTCATGCACCCGCCGCTCCCAGTCGCGCAGTTCTTCTTCGGAATAAGCGTTGTCGAGCGAGAGCATCGGAGAGGAATGCTTAGCCTTAACAAATCCCTCGCGCGGCTTGCCGCCCACGCGCTGCGTCGGCGAATCCGGCGTCACCAGCGCCGGATGCTCCGCTTCGAGCCGCTTGAGCTCGTTCATCAGCGTGTCGAAGTCTGCGTCCGAGATCTCCGGATCATCCAGCACGTAATAGCGATACTCGTGGTGCCGAATCTTCTCGCGCAGAGCTTCGATTTTTTTCTCGATGGCGGAACTGGACATAACTGGGGAATTATAGTGCGGAGGGGAAGTACCGCGGTCTTACTGGGTACTGGGTACTGGCAACTGGCTACTGTTGTTTCGCCTTCCGGATCCGTCCCCGACCCAGCGCGCCGCGGCCCACGCTCGACGGAGGCTTGCGCATTCCCTCCAGCAATTCCTTCAGCACAATCGCATTGTTATGCTCCTGGTTTCGCGACGCATACAACAGCGTGAGGTCCCGCTTGCCTTCCGCAAGATGATGCAGCTTCTTCACCGCCGCGGAGCCCTCTGCGCACGCCAACTCTTTGAGGTAGCGCTTCCGGAACATGCGCCAGCCCTCCGGATTCGCATGGAACCACTGCCGTAGCTCGTCCGACGGAGCCAGATCGCGCAGCCAGAACTTGGCTGCCACGTCTTCTTTCTTCAACCCGCGCGGCCACAAACGATCCACCAGCACGCGCACTCCGTCCGCAGCAGAAGCGGCCTCGTAAACGCGTTTGACCACAACGCCCATGCTTTCCGTATTATCCTACCTTTGTGTCCTCGCAGGCGATGCCTTCATCATCAATGATTTCCTCGAACTGGTTTTCTCCGTGCCTCCGTGTCTCCGTGGTAATACTCGCGGTGGCGCTCGCCGGCTGCGATGTCGAGCGGCGCAAGTCCGACGCTGAACTCGGCCTCAACCCGCAACAGTCCGAAGGCAGGAAACTCTACGACAACTATTGCGACCGGTGCCATGAACCGTACTCGTCCCGCGGCAAGAAAGGACCGGGTTTGAAGGGCGTCTTCAAGCAGCAGTACCTGTCCCTGAGCGGACTGCCCGCCAACGATGCCCGCATGACCGACATCATCAAGTACGGACGAGCCAAAATGGAAGGCTTCAACCAGGTCATGACCGACCAGCAGATCAAAGACCTGCTGGCCTATCTGCACACCCTCTAGCCCGTGTGGTGAAAACCGGAGGTTAAGCGGGGACCGGAATTCCTACCGCATGTAGCCGCCGCCCGAGCGCGCGGTGCGCGTACTCGATCATTTCTTCTTGCAAGAGCTGCGGCGTGTAACCTGGCCACGCCGACTCCAGATGCTTTCCGCCGTAGTAAGTCATGTCTCCCTGAGGAGGCCGCATGATGGTCGAGATCAGGGGACGGAACTCCCGAATTGTGTCCTGGATGAGCGGCACAAAACGACTCGGGTTGTCCCTGGCCAAATCGCGCAGGTAGCGGACACCGAAGATCACATGGCGTGACTCATCGCGCGTGGCCGCGGTAAAGCCCTGATAGAAGCCCCAGGTGCGGCCCCAGCGTCGGGCACCCTCAAGCTGGTACCGCATCCCCGTTAGGAACATAGCACCCTCGACGATGAGGTGATAAACCGTGACGAACCGGGCCGTGGCGTCCACATCGTTCGGGTGTGAGGCCAGCCATTGCGATTGCTCAGGCAGCCACTCGTAAAACAAGTAACGATAGGCCGGATTCTCCTGGGCTGACACGCTGATCTGGTTCACGAGTTCGTGCAGGCTCTGGGCATCAGTGCCCACAACCTCCCGCCAGAAGCGGTCGAACAGAATGGTGTGGCGGACCTCATCTGCCAACTGGCTGGCCACGAATGCCTCCACATCCTTGCTGGGAGCAGCCCAAACAAGTGGCGCCAGCAGGCTCGCGACCCTTTCTTCTCCGGCGAAAAACATGCGCAGGCTCCACATCCGCCGCCTCTTCGTCTCAGACGACAAACCTTGCCACTCTTGCCGGTCCCGGGAAAAATCCAGTTCGTCCGGGGACCACGCCTGGGTTATGGCTTTTCGGTACAGGTCCAGATACGAGGGGAGTTTCCTGGCCCCCCGCTCCACCACGGCGAGCACGTCGTCGATGTAAAGACTGCTCATGGAGTTGAGCTGCGCTACGCCAATCTGCTGTTCAACCTCTTCATCGTTCATCTGGCGAACTTCGTTGATCTGGCTAACTTGCAACATGGCTTCACCCCACTTCTTTCTGTGAATTTGGACAACCCCACATGTGTTGAATTTTGCAACAATCTACCACCGCAGTACTTGGGAGTCAACCGCTTGCGGGGCCTTTTCACTTGCTAACAACACCGTCCACTGCCTATAATCACCGGTCGTCCGCTCCCAACCGTTGGTGTTCACTGATGGTTTGCGGCCTTCATAGCTCAGATAAGGAGATCCCGCCATGTTTGTTCGCGTTGTCGAAGTCAAGACGAAGCCCGGAAAAGCCAAAGAGGTTTGTGGCACACTGCACGACAAGATACTGTCTACGTTGAAGGCGAAGGCAGGCTTTGTAGATGAGATCGTCCTCGTGTCGGATGCAGACGGCATCCTGGCGCTCAGCTTCTGGAAAACGAAAGAGGACGCCGAACGTTACACCCATGCGGATTACGCCAAGGTCAGCGAGTTGATTCAGCACCTGGTGCATAGTAAGCCCACGGTGCACGCCTACGACGTGGAGACCTCTACCTGCCACAAGATCACAAAGGGCCAGGCGGCTTGAGGAAACAATTCCGCTGGCATCCCGAGTGACGTGGTGGCTGGTTCAAGAATGACCAAATCGCGTTGCCGGAATTGGAAGACGCTGCGCCCTGTAATTAACACCGGCAGCGAATGGCCGCGATAAGTTCGGGGGCATGGGGACCATTTTTCCCACGCCCCTTCTGCACTTGGCTTCCGCAACCGTAGATGCTCGATCAGGAGATGCTCGATCGGGCAGAAGCCGCGTGACCGTATACTGCAACCGCTCACGGGACCAGACAAGACCCAGGCAAGTTCCTTGATCACCGACTGCCACGTCCATATCCAACCGTTCGAACTCCTGCTGAACCCGCCGGCCCTCGAACTGATGAAAAAGCAACAGCCCGATTTTGATCGGGTCTTGGAGTTCACCCGCTCGCCCAAAGCCTTCTTGAAATACATGGACGAGGTTGGGCTGGATCGTGCAGTACTGATCAATGCGGCCGCGCCCGATGTCACCGGCTTCCCGCCCGGACTCAACGCCATGGCCGCAAACTATGCCCAGGCGAACCCCCAGCGGCTCCTCTCCTGTGGCAGCTTCCATCCGCGCTACTCCACCAATGCCATGGCGGACATCGATGAGATAGTCCGGCTGGGCTTAAGGCTGATCAAGATCCATCCGCCGCATCAACTCTTCTACCCTAACGACTACCTCAATGGCATGAAAGAGCTGGAGCTGTTGTATCGTGCAGCGCAGAGCAACGGCATTCCGGTTATGTTTCACACCGGCACATCGATCTTTCCTGGCGCGCGCAGCAAGTACGGCGATCCGATCTACATTGACGATGTCGCGGTCGATTTTCCGGACCTGAAGATTGTGCTTGCACATGGAGGCCGGCCTCTCTGGATGAACACTGCCTTCTTCCTGGTACGCCGCCATGCCAATGTTTATCTGGACATCAGTAGCATTCCGCCGGCGCACCTGCTCCGGTACTTTCCGCGCCTGGAAGAGATCGCCCACAAAACGCTCTTCGGTAGCGACTGGCCCGGCCCAGGCGTGCGCGACCTCAAGCAAGCGCTCGATTCCTTCCGCGCATTGCCATTGTCGGCGGAGACAAAGCACCGCATTCTCAGCCAAGTGGCGCTTACCATCTGGCCCGATTGAGGGCCCGATTGAGGAAAAGAGAAACTCGTTTGCGGGCTCGACGGGATCGGGGACCGTTCGGGAAGGCTGCTTGCCGTTTCCCTGAGAGCAAGCGTAGACTACTTCCCGGCGTGCCAAGGCGGGAATTCACGTTCTATCTTTCACCGCTTTGCGGCTGGCGCGCTGTTCAATTTGTCAGAAGTTTTGCAAAAGCCGCACGGGTGATTGCAATCACGGATGACAGTGATTGCGGTCACAGACTTGTTGGCGATGGCCCAAGCAAAATTCTCGCTGCTTTTTTGGAGCAAGTTCTATAAGCAGCTTTTTGGGTGATGAGGAAGGGGTTCCCCGCAGCGGCTAATTAAGGATCTGCCTGGGAACGGCATCTGAAGCCGAGCCCCTTCAAGGCCTATTTGTGAAACACGCGGTAGGAACCTCGCTTAATTTTCCGTCTAAGAAACGCTAGGTACTTATGAGTCGTGGAAGTACCTGACCACCACCGGCATTAGGAGGCCACACATGGCATCAGATCAAGCCAAGGTCACACCTTGGCCCGCGGTTCCAACAGCGAAACCCGAAGAGGTGTACGCAGGCCTGAGCGACCAAGCCAAGGCGTATCCGCTCTTCTTGGAGTCGATCCTGCGCCAGGAACACAACTTCGAAAAACCGGAAGCCCTTTCGCGCATTCGTGTGCTGGATTGCACGACCAGCATGATGATCGGCCACTGGTGTTCTTCGCAGCTCTCCGAGCTGGGGGCAGAGGTCATCCAGGTTGAGCCTCCGGGAGGTGACCCGCTGCGCAAGCTCACGCCCTTCGGCCGGGAAGAGTACATGTTCGCGGACAAGGAAACGGGAGAGAAAGTTGGCGGACAGTTCCTCCACGAGATGCGCAACAAATCCTCCATCACTCTGAACGTAGAGACCGAGGAAGGGCGGCGGATTCTTAAGGACTTGGTGGTCCATGCCGACGTCATCATCGAGAATGGACCGCCCGGCCAATGGGACGAGTGGGGAATCGGTTATCGCCAGCTAAAGGAGATC